>Ga0209478_1000185_pt1 | contig 107449 bp, 81 predicted proteins | sample DewCreD2012metaG_5_FD_184109 | JGI IMG/M metagenome (GOLD analysis project Ga0209478, IMG submission 184109) | Hot spring sediment bacterial and archeal communities from British Columbia, Canada, to study Microbial Dark Matter (Phase II) - Dewar... ...
GGGAGCTGTGGCAAAATAGATAAGCCCATTCCTGTTGTTTCAAGGAGTTCGCTATGGACACAACGCCGAAACTGAATCGTGCCGAGCTGATGCAAGAGTTGCGGGCCGATTTCGAGGAGCTGCTGACCAAAGTGGCCGATGCCGTCGACCACGCTCGGCCGGGGCGGATCATCGCCGACAGCGAGGAACCCGCCCGCGACGCCTTCGCCAAGTTCCGCGAAAAGGTTTACGCCAAGGCCCTGCAGAAGCGACTGGATGCGGCGGAAGCCGCTTTTCCCCCCTCCGACGGACGCGAGCGGTAAACGGCTGCGTCAGAAAGGGCGGCAGTCGTTCACGGTGCTGACGGTCAACGGGCGGGTGCGGCTGCTGCGGATCCGTTGGCAGTCGTCTACGGGTGCCCAGACGCCGATCGATCGCTGGCTGGACGTGGCGGAGGCGACGATCAGTCAGGGGGTGCGGGAGTTGGTGTGTCGGCTCAACGCTGGCAGTTCGAGCTTTGCGGCGGCAGCGGAGAATCTGAGGCGGGCAGCACAGCTGAAGTTGAGCCGTGAGACGTTGCGGCAGGTGGTGGAGCAGGAAGGTCGGCAGGTATTGGCCGCCCAGAAGTCGGGGGCATTGACACCGGGCTGGTCGGCGACCGATTGCGTCGTGACCGAGCCAGCGGCGACTTCGACCGTGAACGCTCCGACCGCAAGCGCTTCGACTGTCACCGCCACGCCAGCGAACGCTTCGACCGCAAGCGCTTCGACTGTCACCGCCACGCCAGCGGCGACTTCGACCGCAAGCGCTTCGACTGTCACCGCCACGCCAGCGAACGCTTCGACTGTCACCGCCGCGTCAGCGAACGCTTCGACCGCGAACGCTTCGACTGTCACCGCCATGCCAGCAAACGCTTCGACTGTCACCGCCATGCCAGCGAACGCCTCGAAAGCGTCATCGTCTCCATGTCCCTCGAAGTCTTCCTCGTCGGCTCGGGCCAAGACGCGGGTTTACTTTGGCTGCGACGGGGTGATGGTGCCGCTGGTGACGGACGCGGAGAAGCGCAAACGGCGGACGACGATCAAGCATAAGCGAAAGCTGCGGGGCAAAAAGGCCAAGCCGCTGCCACCGTTACGCCCCGGTGCCGACCAGGCCTTCAAGGAGTTCAAGCTGGTCGTCTACTACGACGACACGCGGCGGCACTGGTTGGTAGAAGGTACCCAGGGCGACCACGAAGCGGCGGGACGGCTGATGCGGCGTCAGGCGGTTCGGCTGCGTCTTGACCTGGCGGACGAGAAGGTTGGCATTGTCGATGGGGCGCCGTGGATTCGCAAGCAGGTGGCCCGGCAGAACCTGCCGCTGGACGCGTTGGGGTTGGATTTCTACCACTTGGCCGAGCATGTGCACGCGGCTCGCCGTGTGGTTTTTGGCGAGGAGGATGAGGACGGCCAGCGTTGGGCGAGCGAGTTGCTGCACACCTTCAAGCACGAAGGTTACGAGGCGGCCTGGGCGAAGCTGCTCGACTGGCGTGGCAGGTTGCGGGGGGCGAAGCGGCAGGCGGCGGATGCGTTGCTGGGCTATGTGGGGGAGCGGCGGGAGATGATCCGTTATCCGGAGTTTGTGGCGAAGGGTTGGCAGGTGGGCAGCGGTCCGACGGAGTCGTGCTGCAAGACGCTGACGGCTCGTCTCAAGGGGCGTGGTCGGCGTTGGGATGCCCGGAACGCCGAGGCCTTGATGGCCCTGGAGGCTCTCAAGCAATCGGGTCAATGGCAGGCCTACTGGCTAATTCAAGCCAAAATCCCAGCTTAGCGCCGCCAGAATTTCTGGTCAGACCCGGTAAACGAACGGTGAGAAAAGATGGTTGCAAGAGGTCAGAGCGAAGCATTATAATGAGCGAGTATTCCGTTGGGCATCACATAAGGCACAGCTCGAACCTTTGGCCAGCGGACATATCAAGGGACCAGGGGTGGAGCTAAACGGTAAGGAGAGGTTATGTTCGCACGCATTTTGTCGGTGGTGTGCGGTCTCGGCGGACTGTCATTTCTCGGCGCCGCAGCCTACGAGGTCTATGACCAGTCAATACCGCGCGAGTTTACAGTGCCGGTGACGGAGATGGAGTTCCCGGAGTTCCCGGCGGGCGGTACCTGTGCGGTCACTTTCATCTTGCACAATCCGCATCGCGAACCGGTGCAGGTGGTGGGATTGCCGGGCTGCTGAAACCTCAATTGTCGCTTCGGTCCGAAGCGCGAGGCCCCCTTTGAGATTCCTGGCCGCACCACAGAAGAGCTGGAGTGTATTGTCGATGTCTTCCGCCCCGGCCCGTTTGAAGGGCAACTCCATATGTATGTGTCCGAGAAAGGCCGCCTGCGATCCTTCACCTTCCAAATTAAGGGTCAGGCCCAAGGTGCCGCCCCGGCAGAATCCGGCGGGAAGTAAGCAGTGTCCGACTTGCTGAAGCGGAGTCGGTAGCATAACCGCCATCTGCCTTTGATGGGCGAATCGCAGCACTGAAACCGATGGCTAGCCTGCCGGAGTCGGCGCGGTGGAGGGTGGCGGCTGTTCCAAGCGTGCCAAGGCGGCGGCGACCCGGTCCAGCAAAGCCTGCCGTCGCTGAGGCTGGCTGAACCGGCCGTGAGAGACAATCCATTCGCGGGTCCGTTCCATCAGCGGGCGGAGGTAGGCAGCCGCGGCCTGCCGGCGGGAAAACTCAGCACGCAACGGAATGGGAGCGGTGTGTCCCACGCGATGGCCGCCTAGGCGGGCTGCCACCCAACTGGCTACCGGAACTGCTGCCGTAACTTGACCTGCGCCCCGCGCAATGACCTCACCATCGGCCACGAGTTCGACCACTGCATGTTCTTCCCGCGGCTCCGTCCAGGCGCAAATCCGATCTCCATCCTGCTGCAACTGTAAGAGCGGTCCATCGCTGACGCAACATTGCCGCATCTTGATCGCTGCCACCCAGTCCCCATTCGGTGCATACACATAGGTGCGGACCTGCCCCAGCACCTGGCGATTGGACTCTTTGGCAGATGCTCCGATCAAAGGCAGCAACACCCCGGCGTTCCATAGGTGATAGACCCAGGGCATAAGGGGAGTGTGCCGCGGCAGAGCGCTCACCTCAATGGCGTCCAATTGTCCCAGCAAAGCAGACAAAAGGGCATCGCCACCGCGCAGCCCGGTCATGGTCGTCGCCTCAAAGGCATCGACCCAGACGGTCAGCCCTCCTTTACGGTGACACTGATCGCACCAGTCCCCTAGGCTCCAGTCATCTCCGGCATCCTCCCCGAACGTCAACGGAAAGATGGGACGGTGTGCATGGAGCAACGCCAAACGCCCCAGCACGGGATGTTCATTGAGGGTGTTGACATAAACCTGGCTTTGAGGGCGGCTCAAGAGCGGTTGCTGGCCACTAAAGGCTGGCAGATGAGGAACGATGTCGTAGGTGTGCCCATCTTGGCTGAGAAAGGAAATGCGGCGGGCCAGCAGTTGCACCACATCCAATCCTTCGGCAGCAGCCTCTAACAGAGCCAAATGCGGCGTTATGTCGTGACAGCGTAAATCCAAGGCCATCCAGCCAGCGGAACGATGATTCCAGCGGCGATGGAGAACTAGCCGCAAGGTAAGCTGGCCGGTACCGAGGGTCAACATTTCATCTCGCGGCTGGTAATCCGGTCCCGCCGCCACTTGCATCCGCAGCGGTTCTCCTCCCGGCAAGGGGATTTCGCAGCTCCCATCGATGTAGTACCACCGCTCGTGTCCCAGACGAACCCGGCCTCCGACATCCTCATGGCGCTGCGTCGGGAAATCGGCGTAGTACCCCAGTGGCACGCATTCCCGGCCATCCGCCCGCACGAAGCGCAACCGCACCGGCAAGGTTTCTCCGGTATCGGCTGCCGTCACCCGCACATGGACCGTCGGCATGATCCCATTCTCACCTGTGAAGTTTCGACTTCCAGAGAGCGATTCAGTCCCGTCCTGCACGAGCTTTTTTCTGGTGTCTACGCCCGATCCGAGCAGTGCTGATAATTGTTCCGATGCAGGAGATCAACCTTCCTGTCCGCCGCACTGCTGGAGAAGAGTGCGAAACGCCTCGACGGCACAGGGGAAGAGGTCTGGTCCGGTGATGCCTCCTGTGGGTCCGCCGCCGCGCAGATGCGGCTCCAAGACCGCATACCCATGATAGTTCCGTGCCACCGCATCCCGAATGCTATGAGCTATGCAACCATCGCCATGCCCGGCTAGCACCCCGTAATGATGACCCGCCCCGTGGCCCCCCTTCTTCCAATCTTTAATGTGCAGATGCGCCGTGTAGGCTTTTGTCTTCTCCCAGCCTTCCACCGGATCGTAGTTGCAGTAGGCGTAGTTGGCCGCATCATACGCCGCCCGCAACGCTGGGCTGTTGACACTCTGGAGTACATCCAGCACCCGATCAGGCGAGTCGCCGTAGATGCGGTGTTCATTTTCGTGGAACAGCACTACACCCGCTTGGGCCGCCCGCTCGGCCTTCACCTGCATGCGCCGGATGACCTCCGGCCGATATTCCGGCCAGCGGTTCGGGTCGAATTGGGGATCATTCCCCGGCGGATAGTAACTGAAAATGCGGATATTCCGCGTGCCCATCATCTGGCACAATTCGATGGCCCGCTCAAACTTCCGCAGATGTTCCTCGAAGGGTGCATCGATGGGTACCTTGCCGATGGGCGAACCGATGGCCGACACCCCAATCCCCGCATCTTCGAGCATCTTCTTGAATTCGCGGACTTGCGCATCGCTCAAGGCCAGACAATTGGTCCCGTAAACTGAGCGGAACTCCACATAACGGATGCGGCATTTCTGCAACACAGCGATCTGTTCCCGCGGATCCGCCGAGATTTCATCCGCAAAAGCGCTGAGTACAAACATGGCTGGGATTCTCCAAAGTGTCCGGCCCTGGTTCGACGCCAGCACCATCAAGGGGCTGCTGGCAGGGTTACGGGTGTGGCTCTCCGGGGAGACGTTATAGCCGCCGAAAAGGAAGTGTGCAGTCCCGGAAGGTAAGGGGGCAATCCCGGAAAACAAAGTGCCGCGTCACCGAAGGAACAGTATCCCAGCAAGACCGAAGGTCTCGCCTGGGCGTCAGCTACCGGAACGGCGATTGAGGATGCGGAAGGGAGCCTGAGCTACCAGTAACGTCTTTTCCCCGTGGGCGGGAAAACGTACCTTCATCCGTTGCTGTGCTCCAAAGCCACTGACTGCCACGACCTGACCGATGCCGAACTGTTCGTGCTGGATGACGATTCCGGGAGCCAACCCTTCCACGGCCTCTCCATTAGCAGCGGATCTGTGAAGAGGCGGTAAAATGGACTTGCCTCCTCGGCGGCTTCCGGACAGATCGGAAGCAGAAGACGACGGCAGGGAAGGCACAGGAGGCAACGAGGGCGGCGGAGCATACACGATCGGCCGATCGCCTGGCCGGGTTGAGTTCGAATCGGTGCTGGTCAGATCGTGCCACTCCACTTGATCCCGAGGCAACTCATCCAGGAAACCGGAGGGGATAGCGCAGCGGATCACGCCCCGGTATTCTCGCAAATGGGCATGGCACAAGTGCAATTCCCGCATGGCCCGCGTCATCCCGACAAAGCAGAGGCGGCGTTCCTCCTCCAGTTCCGCCTCATCGCGCAAGGCGCGTTCATGCGGAAGCAAGCCTTCTTCCACAGCCAGAATGTACACCACGGGAAACTCCAAGCCTTTCGAGGCGTGCAAGGTCATGACGGAAACGCGGTCCGCCTCATGGTCCCAGCCATCTACATCCGAAGCCAGAGCGACCTGTTCCAGAAAACCAGTCAGGCCGGCTTGAGGATTCAATTCGTGGAATTGGCGAGCTGCGGTCACCAGTTCCTGGACGTTGGCCAGCCGCTCCTGATCGTCCGGATCCTCGGAAGACTGCAACATTTGTTCATAACCGCTGCGTTGAAGAACGAGATCGATCAATTCATGGGGCGGCAGGTCCAAACGGGTCCGCAATTCTGTGATGAGGCGGTGGAATTGGGTCAAGGCACGGGCCGAAGCTGCCTTGATGGTGGTACAACGGCCTGCCTCAGCGGCGGCTGCCAACAGAGAACAACCCCGCTCCGCAGCTAGGTTCCGCAAACGCTCGATAGTAGTTTCGCCAATCCCCCGCGCCGGCACGTTGACCACCCGTTCAAAAGCGACATCATCCTGAGGATTGACGAGCAGACGTAGGTAGGCAAGCACATCCTTATTTTCCTTGCGCTCGTAGAAGGCAAACCCTTTGACGATCTGGAAGGGGACCCCGTGACGGACGAAGGCGCTTTCCAGCACCCGCGTCAACGCGTTGATCCGTACAAAGATGGCGTGATCGCGGTAGCGGAAGCGTCCTGCCTGCACCGTTTCCTTGATCCGCCGCACGACCTGGTCCGCCTCGTCTAGACCATCTCGGAACGTCCAAACTCGTACCGGCACCCCCCAAGCATTCTCGGTCCGCAACTCCTTCTTCTTCCGTTGCTTGTTGTGTGCAATCAGACGATTGGCCGCACTGACAATCGCTCCCGTGCTCCGATAATTCCGCGGCAGATGGATCACCCGGGCATCCGGAAAATCCCGCTCAAAATCCAAAATGTTGCGAATATCCGAGCCGCGCCAGCGATAGATGCTTTGATCCGGATCGCCCACCACACACAGATTGCGGTGATCCTGGGACAAGCGCCGCACGATCTCATATTGCGCCAGATTCGTGTCCTGATATTCATCGATCAGAATGAAGCGATAGCGATCGTCCAGGTGGCTGCGGACCTGTTCGTGCTCACGCAACAACAGGGCCGGTAGATAGAGCAGATCATCGAAGTCCACCGCTTGAACTTGTCGAAGGCGGCGCTCATAGAGCGGGTAGACTTCCGCGACGACCTGAGCGAAATGATCCACAGCCGATCGGGCGTAGTCAGCCGGCGAGCGCAACTGATTCTTGGCTTTGCTGATGGCGGACGCTATCCCCTCGGGCCGATACCGGTAATTATCCAGTCTTGCCGCTTCCATCGTCGCCCTGAGAAAGGCATTCCGATCATCGACATCGTAGATGGTGAAGGACCGGGACAAACTCAAACGATCTCCGAACTGCCGGAGCAGATGGACTCCGAAAGCATGGAAGGTGCCGATCCAGACGCGATGGCCAGGAATCAGCCGCTCGACCCGCTGGCGCATTTCCTGAGCTGCTTTGTTAGTGAAAGTAATGGCCAGGATTCGCTCGGCGGGAATACCCATAGCCAGCAGCCAAGCAATGCGGCGGGTAATCACCCGTGTCTTGCCGCTACCGGCTCCCGCCAGCACTAAGAGCGGTCCTTCCCCATGCGTGACAGCGCGCTGCTGTTCCTCATTGAGGTCCGCTAGCAACGCTTCGGGGGCCGGCAATCGACCCTGCCGCCCTCTCTCTTCCTGTTCCCCATTCCCCTCTGCTTGTCCCGCGTGCCCTCGGTTGGTTTCCATGCGATTTGACCTCAAACTTGACCTCATGTCCGGAAATCGTTGTACCTTATCCCGTCCCCTAGGACGGGAAGCTTTGACCCGCCTTACGCCCCCTTCCGCACGCCTTGCTCCAAGGGCGAGGAGTCCTGAATCATCCCTCTGCTGAAGGGTTAACGGATGGAGGGATTTTGCTCCATTGTACCATAGTTGCCTCATCCTGCTATGTGAGATGTTTTGTTCCGGCGACCGAAGACCAAGGCATAGGTAATGGGCACGACAAACAACGTGAACACTGTCGAAGCCAACAAACCAAATATGATGGACCAGCCCAAACCCGAGAAGATCGGATCGATTGTGATGGGCAAACTTGCCAGCATTGCTGCTCCTGCCGTGAGGAAGATCGGACGTAAGCGGATGGCACAACTTTCAATCACCGCAGCTTCGAGCGGCCGCCCGCGACGGATGGCTTGTTCGATGAAATCGACGAGGATTGTCGAGTTCCGGGTGACAATTCCGGCCAAGGCGATCATTCCAATCATGGCAGTAGCAGTGAAATAGACCGGATCTGCGTAGCCGCCCACCGTATCCCCAATTACGAGAGTGAGGAGATAAAAACCCGGCAGCACACCAATAGCAGTGAGCGGGATCGCCAACATAATGATCACCGGCAAGAGGAACGACTGGGTCTGTGCTACGAGGATGACGTAAATCATGGCCATCGCCGCGGCAAACGCGAGTCCCAAATCTCGAAAGACATCGAGGGTAATATCCCATTCTCCCTCACCGGCAAAGTTGACTCGAATGCCTTCAGGCACACTCCAGAGAATCCCTCCGCCGTTGCGATAGAACGTCCGTTGAGTGAGCGAACGGGGCGAGGCGTTACTGAGGCAACCAGCGCCAACTTTGGAGACGGCCGGCTCGGTGAGCAACTCCTCTTGGGGCCGCTGATCCATCTGCACATCCAGGATGCATTCCGCGGGGGTGCGGCCGGCTGTCTCCGCCCACACGTACACGATGCGTTCCAGGTTCTTATGATAGATTGTTTGGCCGACTCGCCCGCGTTCCCAGCGGCCCAGTTCCGCCAGGGGAACCATGTGACCTGCGACAGTGGAAACCAACAATCGACCTAATTCCGCAGGGTTGGAACGGTCCGAACGGGGCAATTGAACGAGAATACGCAAGGGTTGCCGTTCTTGGGGCTGATGGATGACCTGATCATCCGCGCCGCGCAATCCCAGGCGGAGTGTGTCTGCGATCTGGGCAATGCTAACTCCATGCAAGGCGGCCTTTTCTTGATCCGGAATAAATAGCCACTTATCCACGGGCGCTTCCCAAGTCCCATCCACATCGACTAAACCTGGTTCGACTGCAAGGCGAGCGGCCACAGTTCGTGCGGCCTCCAACAACGTTTCGTAAGAGTGATCCGCACGGCCCGTAATTTCCGCCACCACACTGGCCAGCACAGGAGGTCCTGGCGGCGTCTCTACCAGTTTGAGCCGCGCACCGTGCTGCCGGGCCAAGGAGGTCAATCTCTCCCGCAAGCGCAAGCCGATCCCGTGGCTTTGCTGGTGCCGGTATTTCTTGGGAACCAACTCGATCCAGATGTCCGCCTGATGCGAACCGCGGCGTAAATAGTAGTGCCGAACCAAGCCGTTGAAATCGATCGGACCAGGAACGCCAACATAGCTGGTGATGTGCACCACTTCCGGCACCGTTTGCAGCAAGCGCTCAAATTCACGAACCACAGCATCAGTCCGTTCCAACGTCGTCCCTTCGTCCAGGTCCAGCATCAGATGCAACTCATTCTTGTTGTCATAGGGGAGCATTTTCAGGGGAATTGCACGGGTCAGGGCAAGTAGGGATGCCGCCGCCATCAATAAACCCATCAGGGCCAGAAACAGCCAACTGCGACGGCGCACTGCCAGCAAAGGAGCCATTAGCCTATGAAAACCCCGGTACAAGCGAGACCGGCGTAACACTTCTGGATCGTGGATATCATCTGTTGAGATGGAGGGTTCCGGCGCGGAGGCAGAAGTACCGCTGGGTGTACTCCGGACCGAGCCGCGGAGCAAATAATAACTCAGCCAAGGGGTAATGGTAAAAGCGACCACCATCGACATTAGCATGGAGACGGGTACGTTCAGGGCCATAGGGGCCATATACGGACCCATCATGCCAGTGATGAAAAACAGGGGCAGGAAACTGACAATGACGGCCAGAGTCGCACTGATCAGCGGCGGACGGATTTCTGCCACAGCCTGCAGCACGATCTCATGTGAGGCCCGGCGGCGCAACTCAAAGTGACGGGCAATGTTTTCCACATCAACGATGGGGTCATCCACCAACAATCCCAAGGCAACAATCAGGGCAAAAAGCGTCACCCGATTGATGGAGTAGCCGAAGAGAAGGTTGACGGCTAAGGTCAAGCCGAAGACGACGGGTACAGCCGTGGCTACCACCAGAGCCGGCCGCCAACCCAAGGTCAGCGTGAGCAAGGCTAGGACGATTAGAACGGCAACCCCTAAAGCTTCGATCAATTCGTTGACCTTGTCATCCGCCGTTAGGCCATAGTTGCGCGTGACAACTACGCTGATATCATCGGGAATGACGCCTTGCCGATGGAGGTTGCGGGTCTGCTCCAGAACAGCGTGGGCCAAGGTCACCGAGTTAACGCCTTTCTTCTTGGCGATAGCAATCGTGACAGCAGGAACGGGTTCTTGAGACCCTTGCCCGTCGTAGGGGCCAGAGGCGCGCGGCGTCAAAAGCGTGCCTGGAGCCTGAGGATGCGGGGCAAAGTCACGAGCTGGACCCCAACCGAAGCGCACATAATTATCCACCTCGGCGGGACCATCCAGTACTGTGACCACATCGCGGAGAAACACAGGCCGGCCCTCGTTCACACCTACCACTAAAGCTGGAAGGTCCACTGACTGTCGGAGGGCATGCTGCACCTCTACCGCGATGACACGGTCCTGACGCTGGTACTGGCCTACCGTCATCTGGATATTCGCTGCACGAAGGGCTTGCTCGACCTGTAATGCACTGACACGATAGGCTGCCAAACGATCCAAGTCCAATTCCACCCGCACTATGCGCGGTCGGCCTCCTATGACATAGGCGCGCGACGCATCTGGTATCACCGCTAAACGTTGGGCTACTTCCTCAGCGACACGCCGGAGGGTAAAACTCTCTGCCCCTGTTAAGGTCAAAGTCACTATCGGTACGTCATCGATTTCCACCGGCTTAATTACCCATCCTTGTACGCCTGGCGGAATCACATCCAAATTCTCATTGATCTTTTTGAACAACTTGACCAAGCTGCGTTCCCGATCCTCACCCACGTAAAATCGAACGGTGACAATCGCCCGATCGTCTTGTGACATGCTGTAGACATACTCAACCCCATCAATCTGATACAGTAGTTTTTCCAGGGGAGTGGACACCAACTGTTCCACTTCTTCAGCAGTATGACCAGGGAAGCTGATATACACATCCGCCAGTGGAACCACAATTTGCGGGTCTTCCTCCCGTGGAGTGACTAACAGGGCTACCATTCCCACTAGCAGGGAAAACAGGATCAGCAGTAGCGAGAGTTTCGATTCCAGGAACAGCCGGACTATCCGTGACAGCCAATCGTGTCCGGGCGAGTTCGAGGGGGAGGTATCTACCGGGGGCGCAGTCATGAGGAGATTTCCTTCTGGGAATCAGGCAGCACAACCTGTTCTCCCTCTCGCAAGCCGGAAAGCACTTCATAGCCTTCCGGCAACTGCCGTCCGAGGAGCACACTCCGCCGAACAACACGGCCAGCGCTGAGCACTTCCACCATGGTCAGTTGACCGATGTGCCGTACGGCTGCAGGAGGTATTACTAACACCTCTTCATCTTCCAGAGGGAGGAATATGCGTCCGAACATGCCACTGTAAACTCCCGGCGGACAGGGACCAACTACTTTAACCGTGAAGGAACGGCTGGCAGTCTGGGCCTCTGGAACGATCTCGCTGACTGTCGCCTCGCATTCATAGTCCAGGGATTCCAGGCGCCCCCGGATCTTCTGCCCGACGCGAAGCCGCTGGGCTAGGGATTCCCGGACTGTCACCACCAGTTGCATTCGGGCAGGATTATACACGGTGAGCACTACCTGACCTGGCGTCACAGTGTCACCGACCTCAACCCGCTTGTCGGTGACAATTCCATCGATAGGAGAGCGGATGATCGTGTATTCCAGCAGCACCTCGGCTTCGCGCAACAATTGCTGGAGGCGTTCCCGCTCCGCTTGCGCCGCTCGCCAAGCGGCTTCGGCTTTATCGAACTCAGATCGGGCAATCGAATTGCTGCGCAAAAGCTGAGCGGCACGCTCATAGTCGGCTTGAGTCTGTTGAAGCAGGGAGTGAGCACTTTGCAAGGCTGCCTCCGCCTGTTTTTTTCGTGCCTGAAGGTCGGCATCGTCCAAACGAACCAGCACCTCTCCCTTCTGCACCGCTTGACCTGCCCGAACACGCACCTCGACTACTTTGGCCAGTAGCTTGGATGCTACCGCGGCCTCATGGACCGGACGGACCGTACCCACGGCGGATTCCCAGCGCGGACGACGGACCACCCGCACCGTTGCGATCCGCTCCCCTGGGATCGCCTGACCATCATTTTTTCCCTCCTCTGTCTCCCCGTCACCGGGAGGCACTGCCACCTTGGGGTGGAAAAAACCGGCCAATATCAACAGCAGCATAGCCAGAGCGCTGGTCGTTCCGACAACACCAAACCACCACAATACAGTGCGTAGCCAATTCCGCTGTTTCCCTCGTTCTTCCGCACGACGATGCGTTACCACTTCCCCCGATGAGGTGTCCCCGGAGGAAGAAACAACACTCGTCACTGACTCGGAAGGCCCAGATGAGGAGAGGGACAGCATAACCCTTGACCCCCTGACGGTTTTGAAGCATTTCCCGTTGGTCTTGAAAGATTTCCCGCTATGTGAGGAACACAAGATTCATGTCTTATTTTTCAGATACAACGCCTCGGAACGGTTGGGGCAAGCAATCCGTGTGGTGGCATTAGTATCCTTATGGACCGGTCAGCGCCTTGGCGTGCCAGCAGGCGCACTTGCGGGGAATTTGGCCTGCCATCGGGCTTGTAACAATTGCTGCAAGCGGGTGGCAAACTCCGGCGGTAAAGGGTACGGCTCGCCCGCCCGATACAACTGGATCGTTCCCCGGATTGTATCCACCACCACCTGGCACGGATGGCATCCCTTGAGATGTTCCGCAAACTGCTGGCATTCCAACTGGGACAAGTCCAGCGTACCATCCACATATTCATTCAGGGCTTGAAGCAATTCCTCGCAGGTCATGGGAAGCGAATCCTCAAGCATTTGTTGGGATGGATGCTCACTATCAGGATTCCGTTACAAACCGTCGGTCAGTCTGGGAACACCCTCCGAGCCTGATCTGTCGGCGTCCGCTCATCCGGCGATGGGGGCAACGAGGCTGTTGGAGGCGGCAGTTGCTCCGCATGGTGGCTGTGATCCGGGAACACACGCGTCGAGGGATCCGCCAAGGAGGCAGTCAGTCGCTCCCGCAGTTGCAAGCGGGCACGCAGCAGGCGAACCTTGACATTGCTCTCGCTGATGCCCAGAATCTCCGCCGTCTCGCGTACGCTCAAGCCTTCGATGTCCCGGAGCACGAATACCACGCGGTATTTGTCATCCAGTTCGCTGAGAGCTTGGTCGATAAGCTGGCGGACTTCGCGATCCTGGACCAAGCGCTGCGGGTCATCTCGCCAGCGCGCGATGTATTCTGGATGGGGCAACGGCGCACGATCCTCCTCTTCGTTCACCAATGTATCTAAAGAGACTGCCGGACGGGAACGCTTCCGCCGCAGCCATTGCAGGGCATGATTGGTCGCAATCCGCAAAACCCATGTCCGGACTGAGGACTCGCCGCGGAACTGTTCCAGATGCTCGATGACGCTCAAGAAGGTCTGCTGGGTCACATCCTCGGCATCCTGCCGCTGGCCCAAAATGCGATAGGCCAAGGTGAAGACGTGATCCTGCCAGCGCTGAATCAATTGCTGAAAGGCGGCGAAATCACCCTGTTGGGCCTGCCGGAACAGCGCTAGCTCTTGTTCGGCTTCATCCGAGGGTTCAGCGGTTCCAGATTTCCGCTCATCAGGATCACCGGAATGCATGGGGGTATCTGTTCCATCTCCTGGAAGTTTTTGAGATCCCAGTATCATTTCCTCCCCCCGCCCTTGGCCCGAACAGGCTTTTCGTGTTGGGAACAGCTCAGCGATGAGGGCATGCTCCACCCGCAAAAGGAGGCGTTGTTGATATACTAAAAATCCAGCGGGCCGAAGGAGGGATCCCATCCCCCCGTCATGCAGTCTGTTTGATCATGCGCATCGGACTATTCGGCGGAACGTTCGATCCTGTGCATATGGGTCATCTGATCCTGGCGGAGCAAAGCCGGGACCAGGGGCGGTTGGATGAAGTTTGGTTTGTACCCAGCGCCCATCCGCCGCACAAACGGGAGCAACCGTTGACCCGTTTTGAACAACGATGCGATATGCTGGAGTTAGCCACCGCCGGGCATCCGCACTTCCGGATCGAACGGATTGAGAAGGAACTTCCGCCCCCTGGCTATACGGTGCAAACATTGACCCACTTGCGACAGCGCCACCCGGATCACGAATTTTTTTTGATACTCGGAGCGGACAGCCTGGCGGACTTGCCAGGGTGGTACCAGCCTCAGCAGATTGTGAGCCAGGCGGGTTTACTTGTCGCTCCCCGTCCAGGGGTCATGTTGTGGACTGCCGAACGCTTGGCCGAAGCCATAGCGGTAAACGCCGGTCAGGTGCGGCTGCATTACATTGCCTGTCCGTTGATCGAGATTGCCAGCCGGGAATTGCGCCGCTCCGTGGCCCAAGGCTGGAGCATCCGTTACTTGGTACCGCGAGCGGTGGAGGAGTATATTCGCGAACGTGGTCTGTACCGTCCGAAAGCGTCCGGGTCCGGTCCGGCTTCCGCGACATACGAACTGACTCTCCTGTAGCGAAAGCAGTAAGCCGCCAGCGACCCGATTCGATGTTGGATGAGCAGGGCCGCACACTTCCTCCTGTGGGCGTACCGGTGTATTGGCGCGATAGGCTTTCGGAGGGGGATGCCCAAGAAACTGTTGTCCCCGGCGATCTGATTCGTCAGCACCTATGTCCCCCTTGCAGATATTGGGACGGAAAGGTTGAGCCAGGCAGGGAGCTATCATGAGCGGAACATTCCAGTCGAGACGAAAAGGGATTGTAGTAGGGACGGTTCTGGTCCTAGCAGCAGGGCTAGCATACCGGGCGCCTGCCCCCAGCCAGGAACCGACGGCTACTACCCCGCCGGTGCAACAGTGGCAAAGCCAGTATCAGCGGGAGCGTGAGGAAGCCCGGCAACAGGGATGGGGTGAGGCGGCATTGCAGGCGGCGGAGGAATGGGCAGAACGTGCTCAAGCGGCGATGCAAGCAGGCCGTACTGATCTGGCCATCCGCTATTGGCGTGAGGCCCGCTGGCGCCTGCCCTACATGCCACCTGATATGCCTCCCCACGTCCGTCGGGTATTACTTCAGTCCCGTTTGCGGCACGGTGACCGGATCAATAGCCTGGTCTTCAGCCCCGATGGCCGGCGCCTCGTTTCGGCTTCACGCGATGGTACCGTCAAAATCTGGGACTTGGACAATGGCCGAGAGTTGATCTGCTATCGCGGGCATCTTTCGCAGAGCGATGATCCGACACGCAGCGGCAAAGGGATGACGAACGTCCTCCAGGCCAGCGATGCTGCCTTCCACCCGCGCGGCCAGTGGATTGCCTCGGTCAGCGGCAATCAAGTCCACCTCTGGGAGGCAGCGAGTGGCAAACATCTCAAAACCCTGTTGCAATTGAAAACCGATCGGCCTCTCAAATGCTTGGCCTTCCACCCGCAAGGCACGCTCCTCGCAGTGGGGGGAGATGACGGCGTGCTGCGCCTCGTGGACATTACCACCGGTCAGGAAGTCTGGACAGTACCGTCCCGCAATGCCCGCATCGAACGGGTGGCTTGGAACAAGGATGGGTCTTTGATCGCCTTGGGGGACAGCAATGCACAAATTGGAGTGTATGCCCTAGATAATAAACAACTGCTCCTCGGCATGACAGCATTGGAGGGGGGCGAAGTTCTCGGGCTAGCGTGTTCGGTCCAAGATCGGCTGCTCATCGGGGGACGTCAGGGACGGGTTCAGGTGCTGTACTTGCCCCGGCTCAAAGACGCGGGGGCCGACAAGGCAGGCATGCGCGATGGCGAAGATTTCCAAGGCCATGAAGGGGCCGTCTATGCCTTGGCCACGTCTCAGGATGGTAAGTTCCTGGTGACTGGGGGAAGGGATCGAACCGTCCGCCTCTGGGACTTTGCCTCCCGGCAACAACTCCGCTTGTGGCAAGGCCATGCCCAGGCTGTCACCGCAGTGGCAATCAGTCCGGATAGTCGCTGGGCAGCGAGCGGGAGCGAAGACGGGACCATCCGTCTCTGGCCGCTACAGCAAAGCGACGAGCACCGTGCTTTCCAGGATGCGAAAGATTCGCTCTGGGCGGTGGCCTACAGTCCCGATGGCAAGCGCTTAGCCACTGCGGGGGCCGATGGCCGCCTCCGCCTCTACGATTCCGCCGCTGGGAAATTGCTGGCTGATTTTCCCGCCGCGACACTACCCATCACCACGCTGGAGTTCTTCCCCGATTCCCGCCGGGTAGCTCTGGCTGGGGGGGATCGCCATATCGCCATTTGGGACCTCGAACAGCGCAAGCCGGTGCGGACTCTCAGCGGGCACACCTCGGCCATTCTGGCGCTCGCGGTGGCGGCAGACGGCCAGCACTTGTTGAGCGGTGCCGCCGACAAAACCGCACGTTGGTGGAATCTGGAACAGGGCCAAGCTGTGTGGACTTGGAATGGCCGTTCCGCAGTGTGCGCCGTGGCTATCCGTCCAGGTAAAAAAAACCATCTAGCCGTCGGGTTGGCGGATGGGACACTGGTGATCCTCGACGGGGCGAGCACGACCGCAAAAGAGCTATCCCGCCAGCCCAATGCCAATGGGGCCGGTGTCGCGGGCCTAGCTTTCAGCCGGGATGGCCAGCGGCTGGCTTCCGTGGGCGGAGATGGCAGCATTCAGCTCTGGCAGGTGACGGACACGGGAACCGTTCAACCTCTGGCTCGCCTCCACTCCCCCTCCCGGAACAGCTCGGCAACGGCTCCCCTGACCGGAGTGGCCTTCAGTCCGGATGGCCGCCATCTTGCTGCCGTCGGTGCCGACACTTTCGTGCATCTGTGGGACACCGTCACGGGCACGGAGGTCCGCACACTTCAAGGGCACACCGATTGGGTATCCGCCGTGGCTTTCAGTCCGGATGGCCGTTATCTGGCGAGCGTCGGCGTAGAAAAAGACCGAACCTTGCGGATCTTCGAGTTACCCACTCTGCAAGCCGAACAGGAGCAGGTTCACCGCGGTCCGATCTTCTCCCTTGCCTTCAGCCCGGACGGCCAAACTCTGGCCACCGCCGCCTCAGACGGCACCATCAAAGTCTGGAATCTGGCGGATGCTCGTTTGCGAGCCACTCTTCCCACCACGGCGGGAGATAATCCCTATGCCTTGAGCTTCCTCCAAGCGGACACCCTTGCAGTCGGCTTGTCCAACCCTGACGGCAAAGAGGGACGATTGCTGATCTGGAAGCTTGCTGCTCAACCCCAACTGCTCCGCACCATTGAGACCGGCGCTCCCTATCTGATTGTTCCGGACTCGACAGGCCAGCGTTTTGCCGTTTGGCATGCACGTCACCCCAGCGGTGTTGCTTCGCTCCAGTACCACCTGAGCCTCTTCGAAACCGCCACGGGCCGTCAAGTGGGGAGTTTGTCTCCCACTCCCGAACTGCGCGCCCTAGCAATTACGCCGGCCCACTTAGCCATCTTCGGCGATTCACGCGGGCAGGTCCGCTCAGCGTTCCTGGGCGAGAACAAGAATCCGACCGCTCCCTGGTCTCTTTTCTCCGGTCCGATTGCCGACGTGGGAATCACTCCCGATGGCAAGTTTGTCGTGGCCGCGGACGAGAAAGGCACGATCCAAATTGCAGACTTCGCCCAGAGAAAGATGGTGAAGGAGTTCGCAGATAAAACCGAGGGCGTGCGCATGGTACTGGTCAATCCGAGCGGGCGCACCTTTATCACCATCACAGCCAAGGAGCAGGTCAAGCTGTGGGCGTTGGACCCCGCCGCTCCTCCTCAACCGCTGCGCACCTGGAAGTTTTCGAGCAGTATCCGTACAGCTGCTTTCAGCCCGGACGGGGAATCCCTGGCTGTTGCGCTGAACGATGGCACGGTAGCTCTGCTGGAATTGCCAGCGGAACGGAAGAAGTGACTCAGGCCGCCCCGTAGCAGCGGTCATCCGCCACCGAATCGCTCGCGGGCTTCCTCCAGGATTTGGGCGGTCGCTGTTGCACCCACACGAGTGACTCCTATGGCTCGCACCTGAAGGAGCATGTCGAGTGTACGCACTCCCCCAGCGGCTTTCACTTGGACCCACGGCGGGCTGCACTCCCGCATCAAACGTAAATCTTCCAGCGTGGCTCCTCCGCTGCCATACCCAGTGCTCGTTTTGACCCAATCCGCTCGAACCTCGCCGCAAATGCGGCACAATTCCCGTTTGTGCTCATCCTGCAATAACGAATTCTCGAAAATCACCTTGACCTTGGCCCCCTGGCGATGGGCGGTTTCGACCACCGCTGCGATCTCATCCGCCACGTAATTCCAGTCCCGCGATAACACTTTGCCGATGTTGACCACCATGTCCAGTTCCTCGGCGCCGTCAGCTATCGCTGCCTCCGCCTCAAACACTTTGACCCGCGGCGTGTGACTGCCATGCGGAAAACCGACGACCGTGCCTACTGCCACTGGACTACCACTCAAACGACGGACGGCACGCCGCACAGCATACGGTTTGATGCACACCGACGCCACGTTGTAGCGCAAGGCCACTTCCAGACCCGCCTCCAGCTCAGAATCGGTCAGCACCGGTTGCAGCAAGGAATGATCGAACATTTTCGCTAGCTCGGCGAACGTCACGCTGGTGTTCATGCCTTTGCTCTACCTCCTCGGATCGGATAACTACGTCCCACTTTCCCCAAACACTCGAATGATGGAACCACTCGGATGATGGAACCATCCTTCCGATCAAACAATCTATGACTTCGTTTCCCTCGCCGACAGGAAACGAGACTCCGCCTCGGACTAGCGGTTTGAACCGCAACTAACGTTGCCGTAGAATCAGACCGGTGCGAAACCGAACTCAAACACAAAGAAACGGCACTCCGGCGCTCAGCTTCACTGGCGCAGGAATCGGCTGGGCTTTGCCCACGCGGGAAGCTTCTCCTGGAGTCCGCTGGGGTCAGATTTCAGTCAGATTTCAGGCAATAGGGGCAGGGGGTTCAAGGAGCGAGTGCCGATCACTTTTTACCGCTTTTGCGGGCGGGTGTGGACCGGGCACTCTTGGCGTTCCGGGCGGTCCCACTTTTGGCAGCCCCTGACGCCGCTTTGCTGGCCGACTTCTTGGAAGCTGTCGCGGAGGTGCCAGCGCCTGCTGGGGTGCTGCCGTTGTTGCGACCACTCCCTTTGGACTTGCCATCCTTCTTGCCGAAGATCGCCTCATACCCTTCAGCAAATCGCGGGTCTTCCGACATCCCAACACGCACGATACTCACGGCTTCTTACCTCCGGTCCCAAGTGACCATCGATGCAGATTTGACCCCGGTGTGTCTCAGCCAATCCGGGTCTACACAAACTATTCTATGTCCTCACCTGTCCCTGCTTCCTGCACATCATTCACTGTATCAATGTAACACAATGTTTTGCAAGGGTGAAGGGTCCGGTGGACGCAGCGAGCAGTTGTTCCGATGTGTGGCGAGAAGCTCGACGGGGTTTCAGAGCGGCGATTCTGGCGAAGCTGCTGGCCAAGGTGCCATAATCTCAGCGGCCAATTGAGCGGCGAGTCGCGCGTTAGCCTGAAGCAGGACACGATTAGCGAGCAAGGTGCGCCCGCCACTCAGTTCGGCCAGCCGGCGCAAGACAAAGGGCGTCCGAGCTGCTCCCTGCTGGCCACTCTGATGGGCTTCCCTCTCCGCCTGTTCGAGCCAACGTTCGCATTCTGGCGCTGGAATGGCTGCCTCCTCCGGACATGGCTGCACCAGCAAGAGTCCGCTTCCCGCGAATCGGCGATGGGCCGTCCAGAGAGCGGAAACTTCCGCCAGAGTATCGACGCGACAAGAGACAGGCAAACCTGCATCGGACACGTAGAAAGCTGGGAAACGGTCGGTCTGCCACCCCACCACAGGAATGCTCAGGCTTTCCAACAATTCCCAAGTGCTGGGCAGATCGAGCAGGTTTTTGGCTCCGCTGCACACCACGATCATAGGAAAGCGAGTCAAAGCGAACAGGTCAGCCGAGACGTCCAGGGAGGGGGAGGCAGTGTCGATCCGGCGATGGACCCCGCCGATGCCCCCTGTGGCCAGCACGTTCAAACCCACGGCAGAAGCCAGGGCCAAAGCAGCAGAGACCGTTGTGGCCGCTGTCTGGCCCACCGCGATCGAGGCAGCAAGGTCACGCCAAGCAGCTTTGCGCACCCCCACAGCACTTTGCAACTGTTGTAACTGATCATCTTCCAATCCCACCCACGGTATGCCACCCAGCACTGCGGTGATGGCTGGAGTCGCTCCGGCTGCTCGGATCGCTGTCAGGACTTCTCGCGCTGCCTCCTCCCGCTGAGGAGACGGCAAACCCTGGACGAACACCGAAGATTCCAGAGCCACTACAGGCTGTCGGGCGGCCAATGCCGCGCGCACATTCGCCCCGATCTGCACTCTCTCCCTAGCCGGAGCCATACACCCCTCTCATCTCTTTCTCTGGGCTGGGATGGCATTCTTCCCTTGGATGGGAAGTGCATCTGCCGTAATCGACGTTTCCACCTTCCAGGATGATAATGCGCTTCATGACCCCAGCAGAACATCGAGACCCGTCTCGCCCTGCGTCTCCTGCCGAGCCGAGCGCAGAAACGCTGCTGCGTGCAATCGCCCAGCAGGGGGATGAACCCTGGTTCCCCTCGACCTATGCAGCCAGCACGGGGATTGCACGGGATGCCTTGGATGGCCCGTTGACTGACCTGCGCCTGGCGGGGTTGATTGAGGTCGTCACGTGGGTCAAAGGTCGCGGCCAGGGGTACCGAGTCACCGAAGCGGGGCGACGAGCCTTGCGCGGGGCACAGGTGAAACCCCCGGAAACCTCTCCTCCACCTTCGCTCGATAGCATTCCTCTTAACCAGCGTCCGCTCCTGGTCATTTGGCTGCTCGCCGCAGTCTGTATCTTGGTCTTTCTAACTGGTCTAGTTCTGGCCGCGTGGAACGGCTTGTCGATCCGTGATTATCTCACAGGGCAGGATGTGGCCACCGTTCACCGTCTGGGAGCCGTGCGCGGCTGGGATTTGGTACACGGACAATGGTATCGCCTTCTCACGGCGAACTTCACCCATTTTGGACTACTCCATCTCCTAGCGAACCTTCTGGCCCTGATTTTATTGGGAGCAGAGGGCGAAACGGTATATGGACGCTGGCGGCTGCTGTGGTTGTTTCTGTTCAGTGGCGTAGGCGGGGTGGTTGTCGCCGTGGCGATAACACCGGAGGTGGTCCTGGCGGGGGCCTCGGCTGCCCTCTGGGGCTTGCTCTCGGCTCTAGCTGTCTGGCTTTTGACCTACCGCTCGCAATTGCCAGAGCTGCTTTTTCAGCGCGCTTTATTCCGCCTCGGCAGTATCGTTTTGCTCAATCTGCTGCTCGGTTTGGTGCCGGGAATCAGTTGGTCGGGGCATCTCGGCGGCGCTCTCTGGGGTGCGCTGGGGGCAGCGTGGCTGTTGACGGAGCGGCAGAGCCAACATCCAAGGATTCGTTGGTTTCTCCGAGGTGGCATTGGCGTACTCACTCTGCTGCCGCTTTTAGGACTTTTCCTTGTTATGAACTGGTCCGCCGATTGGACAGCGATGCGTCAGCGTTACCATCTCGAACAGGAACGCCGCCGCCTGCAGGAAGCTCAGGAGCAATTCAACCACGAGGTCGTGCCGCGACTCCGCCGGATTAGCCCTTCCCAACTCGAAGCGATCGAGCGAGCTGCCGTCCTTCAGTTGCTCCGGCCCGCCAGCCGCCGGGACAGCGCCACCCTCGCTCACCTGCGAGAACAAATCCAGCAGCACCTCCAGGATGCCGAACAGATCATCGCCTGGCTCGATGGCCCACCCACGGGGCATGCCGCTTTTGACTTGTATCGGCAGCAGGTCCAGCACTACGCCGCCACGGTTCAGCACGCTCTCCATCTTCTCACACTGATGCTGGATCATCCGGACATTCCCTCGGAAACCACCTGGCACCATTGGGGCCAAACACGGCGGCAATTGGAAACCCTGTGGCTGTCGTTCCAACCGCCATGACATCATGGCCACACAACATCCGGGATTAAAGCGGGGAAGTGAACGCGATTCGGTGAGACAGTTCCCTCGTCCGGTGCCAGAGTTCCAATGGCTGTTCATGAGGCGGTACGACTGCCGCCCGCTTGGACCGGAAGCGAAAGGGCACGCTGGAACAAGCGGCGGAACACCGCGAAGGTACGCAACAGTCCCAGCCTTCGCCCGTGGGGAAACTTTTGACTTTCTTGCAACAGGGCCGGGAGCAGAACCACCGCGGTTAGCAAGCACCAGGCCACGCCCAAGGACATAACGATGCCGAGACTAGCCATACCACGATGGCGAGCCAGAGCCAAGGCTGCGAAGCCGATCAGAGTCGTTAGTCCCGCCACGATAATCCCGCGCGCCACGGACCGTCCGAGTTGCCAGGGCTGGCTTTTATCGTGTCGGTGCAAGTAGTCATGGAGCACATGTACGCCGTTATCCAAACCGATGCCCAGCAGTAAGGGCAAAGCCACCAAGTTGGCAGGATTCCAGTCCACTCCGCACCACCCCATCGTACCCGCCGTTAGCAGCAGGCCCGCCGTTAAGGGTAGCAGGGCGGCTAGCCAAGCCCACCCGCGGCGCAGGTCCAGCCAGAGGATGAAAGCCACTACTGCCAGGGCATACACGCAAGCCCAGGCAAACCCCCGCTGCATCTGGCGCAATCCTTCATAAGTGCGAAACGTCTTGCCGGTGGCTTGAGGGTCCACAGTGGCCACGGCCTGAATGAAGCGTTCCAGTGCAGCATACTCCCACAAATCCTCGCGTGCAAACGCTCGCACTAAGAATGCTCCATCCTGACTGACATACCGTTCCCGTAGGGCCACAGGAATGTCGGCCTGCGTCACCGCGACGGGGTGGCTCATTTCTCGCAACTGCCGCAAACCTGTAAACAATTCAGCGCTCAACCAGCGATCGAGGTCACGCAAGCGTTGGGACGCTTCTGGGGCTTCCCGTACTCTCTGGGCAAACCGGCGGGCCGCCTCCTGCAATTCGGTTCTTCCAGCCGCTAACGCTGCTACCTGTTCCGCCAGGCGGACCACACGCTCCGCCTCCACGGCCACAGCGGGAAGGGGTGGCACCTCCGGCAACCGTTGCAGTCGCTGGTGGATTTCCTGAAGCAACGGCAGTTTTCGCTCCTGCTCGCCCGGAAGCAGTGAGGCCACTTCCACCACGTGGTTGACCTCCGGTATCGCCCGGTATCGTTGGGCCAAGTCCGCCGCCTCCTCTCGACTCTCTGCAATACTCAAAGCATCCCAGGTCATCCCGGCAGCGTGAGTGTTTAGATGCTGTTGCCAATAAACTGATTCCAGATTCCTGGCTTGCAGATGAAGGAGGTTGTGGTCATAGTGGATTTTCCCGATTCCAACTCCTGCTAAGACGAGCAATATCGCTGCCAGAGGCAGAACCAGTCGAGGAATGGTCAATTGGGCGGGCTGCTCCTGTCTTACATCGCGTGAAGTTGTTCTCTGCGACCATCGTTCGCTAATCACGAGCAGGGCGGGGAGGACCGTGCAGCAACTGAGGGCACAGAATAACACGCCGCAACCGGCAATCCATCCCAACTCGGCGACCGCTTGAAAATTCACCGCCAGCAATGCCCCGAAGGCTGTTCCCGTCGTCAACGCCGCAGTGACAATGCTCGGACCTGCCATCCGCCCAGCGTACTCGATCGCGGCCAGAGGGGCCAAACCCTGCTGCCGCCCTTCATCGTAGCGGGCCACCCACAAAACCCCATAGTCCCCGACTCCGATCATCATCACCGCAAAGGCCGCCGACAGGATATTCAAATGTCCTACTGTCCAGGCGGCCCATCCTAAAGCCCAGATTGTGCCAATGAGCAGGGTCAGCACCGTTAGAAACGGATACCGTATTCCGCGATACACCCAGGCATACAGGGCGATCACCCCCAGCAAGGCGAGCAGTGTTGCTCTCCGGGCATCCTGATCCGCCTGAGCCATCTCGTCGCTTTCCAGCACCGGTAATCCCGTCAAACCTAAGGTCAGATCGGGATAATCGACTTGCACTTCGTCCAGAAGGGCACGCAGGGTGACAACGGCCTGGCGAGTTGCTTGGGGCGAGGCGTCCGCTCCCACCAAGCGACATAGCAACACCGTTGTGGTTCCATCTGGCGTTTGCAGGTACTGCGGTTGCTGGAGCGCCTTGGACCACGACTCCTGGTGATGCTGCTGGCGGCGGGTCCATTGCCAAGGCGGGGGCGCGGCCCCTCCGTACAACCAAACGCTGCCAGCTTGTAACAGCGTCGGCAACTGAGCGAGCAAAAGCGCGTCCATTTTGGAAGGAGAATCGCTGACGAGCGCCGCTGCCGCCCGCCCTAGTAACGTCTGGATGGACAGCATGCGCCACCCCCATCTTCCTGGTTCCCCCAGAAGCAGATCCAGGTGCCGTATGCTTTCCCGCAACTGTTCCAGTTCCGGCACGCTCAGATAGAGCAGCGCGCGGTGCTGCAACGGCCGCAAATCCACGCGATAAAATACCCGGTCGAACAGTGTTGGTCGGGCTGTCAAGCGTGCTGCCACGGCATCCGCGGCTTCCTTTTGACGGGCAGGAGTTGCACCTGTGATGACCACCACAGCATCTTCGTCCGCACCGAAACGCTGGATGTACCGAAGCCAACGCTTCTGGCAGGGGTTGTCAGCACTGAGCAAAGCATCCCGTTGGGGAAAGTATTTCAACTGCCAGCAGGCTGCCCCCAGTGCCGCCGTCACGGTCAGGAGTGTCGCCATCAAAGTCCACACTGGCCACCGGGCCGCTGTCACCGCCATCACTACCAGCCACTGCTTATATTGCCGCATCGCCGCCATGTCTTGTCCTCAAGCGCTAACCCAGCCCGCCTTCCGGAACAACTCCTCTCGCTCCGCCACCCCTGATCTATCCACTGGCCGCCTTCCCTCTCTGCCGCTCCATCCCAGGCGGGCATACAACAGGCGGACATTTCATAAGGCATCCGTCGAATCTGGACAAGACCATCAGGTGTTCTCGATTTGGCTGCCGATTTGGGGAAGGGAAACTAACCTCCCTGAGAGCTGAGTTCTGCATGATGAACTTCTGCCTGACGCTCTACGGCCTGATGATCTGATGAGGATTGCTTTCCAGAGCGTAAGAGATCAGCAGGGGGCCTCGGTCCGTGCAGTTCGAGCAGGCGAAGGAGGGATAGGCAAGGACAGGCCGTGCGAGGCGAGTCCAGGATTACAGTTCTTTAGCGCTGGGTACTGCCGGGGTGAGGAGCAATCCACACCACCGGGGCACAATCTTCTTCAGCATGAGGACCGGCCAAGGCCAGACGGCGCAGGGGTACTACCTGGACATCGTAGATTTCCTCAACGCCGCTGTGGAGTATGAAGGTGGCCACGGTACGGCCGGTGCGCCATTCGATCACGCCCACACCACAGACGAGTTCATCATGCCGCTCTCCTATCGGCAATCCCCCAAAGATGTTGGTTTCGCGGATTCTGGACAGACCCACAAAGGCATAAGGACCGTGGAAGGCTAAGCCGCGCGTATATCCCGGCACTGCCGCTACTCCTTGCACCCGTCCCCGCGTCACATCCACGAGGGACAAATGACCCCAGCCGGAGTTGAGCACCCACAACTGCCCGCCATACAAGCGCGGGGAGTGCGGCATGGATAGCCCTTCGACTACCACCTGTCCGCTCGGCACTTCCAAAAGGCAGCCGCCTTGCACCTTGTTGGCCCGCCAGCCTTCTTTTTCATTGCAGCGTCCCAAGACAGTCACGAAACGGGGCTGCTGCCCATCTGTAGCCAAGCCGTTGAGGTGGCACCGATCTTCCGGCACTAGGTCACTGACAAAGGGGGGACGCCACCGCGGCACGAAGTGGTACTGGGCTTCCAAGGTACATAAACACGAAAAGAGGGTGTTGACTACCCACAATTGGCCGCCACACCACGCCAGATCATGGCATCGGATCGGGCCTGTGTAATGGGCCTGGCGTGCCAGAAATCCCCCGTCGTATCCCTCCAAGAGTCCCCGGTCCGCCGGTTGAGCTGCGAGAAACCACACCGCCTGGCGTGTCCCCACCGCCAGCATCCGCGGACTGACGGCCAGTCCCATCGGCTGCTCGAAGGTGTGAAACTGCACGTCCAGCTTTCCATCCCGTTCGCCGAGGACTAGCACCTTCCCTGCCTGATAGGTGGACACTAACAGAGAAATACCCAACTGTCCAAGCAAGTCAGGGAAATCCTGAGAGTGTTGGTACTGCACCAGCCGTGTGCTGGAACCTGCCGCTGCCGGTTCCGATCGGGGAGCAGCCTCCATCGTCATCGTCATGCTCCGTGGAGTGATACCGAGGAAAAAACAGCGATCCCCTTTCTGCACTGGACCATAATCTAGCACATCGGCGCTTGGAAGGGGAACGCGACTTTGACTGCGTGCCAACTCCGGGCTAGTTGCTGTCCCGTCTCTTCGTGTGCATTCTGAGAACAGCATCAGAGGGGGCATTCCGAAAGGAAAGGTGAGCCGTTGGGACCCCAGAACGCCCGCTTGAGCCTCCTGGAACACATCGTTTCTGTACCACAATTGCTACAATCAAGGGCATGGCAGACAATCGCGAACCGGTACAGGTACGGTGGCCTTTGGTGCTGTCCATCGGAGCAGCGGTGCTGACTTTGGCTTTGAAAGCAGGCGCGGCGTGGTGGACCGGCTCGGTGGGATTACTCACGGATGCTCTGGAAAGCCTGGTGAACCTGACGGCAGCCGCCACGGCGTATATCGTGGTGTGGTATGCGGCCCGACCGGCAGACCGAACCCATGCCTTCGGCCACGAGAAGATCGAGTATTTCTCCAGCGGTCTGGAAGGGGTCCTCATTGGCGTGGCGGGCATTGGAACCGCCGCTTATGCTTTGCAACGCTGGTGGCAACCGGTCCCGTTGCAGGGATTAGAAACTGGAACGATTATCGGAGCTATCGCCGCGGCGATCAACTGGCTGGTCGCACGAGTACTGCTCCAAGAGGCCCGACGCATCGGCTCGATCGTCCTGGAAGCGGATGGACGGCATCTCATGAGTGATGTCTGGACATCTGCGGCTGTACTGGCCGGCCTGCTCCTGGTTTTGTGGACCGGCTGGACCTGGATCGATTCCTTGCTCGCTTTGGGTGTCAGTCTAAATATCATTTGGACCGGGAGTGAATTGGTGGTGCGTTCCTTTCACGGTCTGATGGACCGGGCATTACCTGAAGCGGAACAGGAGCGGATTCGGGAGGTTCTCCGCCAGCAACTGCGCGATCGCGAAGCCACGTTCCACATGCTGCGGACCCGACGTGCTGGCCAGCGCCGCTTCGTCGAGTTCCACCTGCTGCTCCCTGGAACCACACCGATACGTCTGGGCCACCAATTGGTTCACACACTCGAAGAAGCCCTGCGCCGCGAGTTCCCCGGCACGGAAGTGATGGTCCATCTGGAACCGATTGAAGAATCCTGTTCCTGGGAACAAGAAGAGTTGGCCCGTCTGGGAGAAGTGACCGAGCCAAACTTGGCGAGAGGCCAGCCGGAGCCGACAGGGATGGCAGAAAGGACGGGGAAATAATGGAGTGGTGGTCGCCGGGATTGGGGACAGTCATGGCAGGCACCGCTCTGCTGGCAGCGAGTGCGGGTGTGACGGGTAGCTTCGCCGTCTTGCGCCGGCAGAGCTTGCAGGGAGATGTAGTGGCTCATGCTGCCCTGGCGGGCGTAGCCGCTGCTTTTCTCCTAGGAATCCGCGGCCCTCTGGGATTGCTCCTGGGCGGCGCTGTGGCGGGCTGGATCACCTTGGCCCTGGCCAGCCGCCTGCACCAACACACCCGTCTGCCTTTGGATGCCGTCCAAGGGGGACTTATGGCGGTGGCTTTCGGCCTGGGTCTGGCCCTGCTCAAACACATTCTGACTCACGTACCGGATGCTGGACGCCACCCTTTAGATCGGTACCTCCTCGGTCAAGCAGCCCAGCTCCGTGATGCCGACGTGCAGATCATCGCTGCTGTGACTATTCTGAGCGTGCTGGTCGTGGCCGCTTTCTGGCCGCAGTGGAAGCTGCTGGCTTTCGATCCGGAGTATGCCGCGGGATTGGGATTGCCCGTGCGCCTCCTGGAACTGGGCCTAACGACCCTGACAGTGACTGTGGTGGTCATCGGCTTGAAGGCGGTGGGGGTCGTCCTAATGACGGCTCTGCTGGTCGCTCCCGCTGTGGCGGCCCGCCAATGGACCGACCGTCTCGGCATGATGGTCCTGTTGGCTGGCCTCTTTGGCGCCCTCTCCGGCATTCTCGGTACCCTCCTGGCTCACTATCTTGGGCGGCATGTCAGCGTCCCCACCGGGCCGACCATCGTGCTGTGCGCCAGCGGGTGGGTGGTCGTGTCACTCCTGGCCGCCTGGGTCCGACAAGAATCTCGCCGTTGGATAGCGACTCGCAGGAGCCATCATGCCTGAGCTGAAACTGGCCCCTGAGCTGGAACTGGCTGGCGTACTCGCGGTGGCATCAGCGGCCTGTGCCCTACCCGGCGTGTTTCTGGTCCTGCGCCGCATGGCTCTGGTCTCGGATGCCATCGGTCATACTTTGCTTTTCGGCATCGTTGTCGCCTTTTTCGTGGTCGGCGACCTGGACTCACCGTTTCTGCTGCTAGGCGCGGCTTTGACAGGTTTGGCCACAGTCGTGCTGGTGGAAAGCTTGCAGTGCAACCGGCGGATGAAGGCGGATGCCGCCATCGGTCTGGTCTTCCCTTTTCTCTTCGCATTAGCTGTCACCCTAGTCTCACTTGGCGCCCGCAACATTCACCTGGACGTGGATGCCGTGCTGGTCGGCCAGCCAGAATATGCCGTGTTACCCCGCTGGCACTGGGGAGGAACAGCTATTCCACCTGTGGTAGTCCTGAGTGGTGTCGCCGTCCTCAATCTTTTGCTTTGCCTACTGTTTTACAAGGAATTGAAAGTCACGACGTTCGATCCGGAGCTGGCGCGCGTGCTGGGCTATTCGCCGGCACTGATGCATTATGGCCTCATGGCGGTGGTCTCGGTCACAGCGGTAGCCGTCTTTGATGCGGTTGGACCAGTGCTGGTGGTGGGGTACTTCGTTCTGCCCGCGATCACGGGATTGTTACTCTCGCGGCGACTGTCGGGCGTCCTAAGCTGGGCAATAGGAGTCGGCATCATTGGTTCGATCCTCGGAACGCTGAGCGCGGCCCGCTGGAATGCCAACGCCGCGGGTAGTGTGGCAGCCGCTTTGGGATTGCTTCTGGTACTGGCATTTCTGCTTTCACCCTATCGGGGCTGGCTCGTCCAACTCTGGCGCCGGAGGCAACAACAGCGGACCCTGGAAGAAATTCTACTCCTCGTTCACCTCTACCAGCATGAGGGCACCGCCGCCGAAGCGACCGAAGCAGCCGTTGCGGACCTCCACCAGCACTTGGACTGGCCAGACAAACGCGTGGCTCAAGTCATCGCACGAACCTTGTCGCGAGGTTATGTTCAACAGGACGGCAACTTGCTACGACTCACCCCAGCAGGCCGCCAACAGGCCCAACAGGTTTACGGAAACATTCACGACCTTCCCAGGAACTGAGGGGGTTGGCGGTTTTCCCTTCGAGTGGAAATGCCAAGGCCGGCGGGATCGCTCGGTCAACGAAAGCCAGTAACGCTGGTCGCCGATCCTTACCGCGGCCTACCTTCAGAGAGAGCATCCGAGGCGACCTGCGTCGATGAGGCCGATACACCGGGTGTGCTAGGCGGTGAAGGGGAATTGGTGCTAAAGAGCCACTCCAGGAGTGCCTTTTGCGTGTGCAGGCGGTTGGCAGCTTGCTGGAATACTGCGCTGGCCGGCCCGTCAATGACTTCATCGGTAACCTCTTCTCCGCGGTGAGCCGGCAAACAGTGCAGAAAGCGGCAATGGGGCGGCGCCGCGGCCAACAACGCCGCATTGACCTGGTAGGGTGCAAACCGCTGCAGGCGGATGTCCCGCTCCGCTTCCTGACCCATACTGGTCCAGACATCGGTATAGATGACGTCGGCTTGGCGCACGGCCGCTTTCGGGTCGGTCACTTCGAGGGGCAACTCTGCCGAAACCTTGGCGCGGTATAGAACCTGGAAATGCTCATCAAAGCCGTAGCCAGGCGGGCAACTGAGTATGAAGCGGATGCCTAGCTTACCACAACCAACCGCCAGGGAACGGGCCACATTGTTTCCATCACCCACGAAGACGACAGTTCGCCCCTGTTCCGTGCCGAACAATTCCCGGATGGTCAGCAAATCCGCTAGGGCCTGACAGGGATGCGCCTTGTCCGACAAAGCATTGATGAGGGGAATCGTGGCATGGGCCGCCAGACCCGTCAGCGTCTCGTGATGATACACCCGCAGGACCAGCGCATCGACATACTGGCTGATGGTGCGGGCGAAGTCGGCCAAGGATTCACGCCACCCCAGTCCGACCTCGTTGCCGGGCAGATACAGGCTGGTGCCGCCGAGCTGGGCGATGCCGCTTTCAAAACTGACCCGCGTCCGCAACGACGGCTTCTCGAAAATCAACCCGATGATCCGCCCCTGCAGACTCCGCCGCGGAATCCCCCGCTCCTGGGCAGCCTTGATCCGCTCCGACTCCGCCAGCAGATGCAGCAACTCTTCCCGGCTTAGATCGATCAGATTGAGAAAATGCCTCATGGCGCGTCTTTCCCTCGGGCGAATCGTGGCCCTGGATTGGAATCAACGGATAACAGATAGTACCTCCGGCGACTCTTTCCCTAACGGATGATCCGTTTGTGTCCCGCCAGAATGCCCGCAGATCGGCGTGCTGGCCGGTAGCAGAGCGCGAGCAGGAATGGTCCACGGCGGCTGGTTGCCTTCCTGTCGCTGGCCTGAGAACCCCTCAACTCTCCAGAGAGGTGAGCACCTCTGCGAGAATATCGCAGCCTTGATCGATTTCCGCATCGCTGATGGTCAAAGCCGGCAGCAGACGCAGAATGGTCCGTTGGGTGCAGTTGATGAGCAGGCGCCGTTGCAGACAGGCGTGGACAATCGGTTCCCCCTCGGTGTGCAACTCGATACCGATCATAGCTCCGCAGATGCGCAGGTCGCTGATGAGAGGCGCACGCTGGCGCAGGGCTTCCAGACGTTGGCGGAAGCGTTCCCCGATGGCAGTAGCCCGGGCGAGCAAGCCCTGCTGCTCGATCGTCTCCACCGTCGCCAAGGCCGCGCGAGCCGCGAGCGGATTGCCTCCAAAGGTGGCGGCATGGGTGCCTGGTTGGAGTTTCTCGGCGACCTCCGCTCGTGCGATCATTCCCCCCATGGCCACACCGCCTGCCAGGGCTTTGGCCAAGGTGACGATGTCCGGCGTAATTTTCCAGTGCTGGAAGGCATACCAGCGACCGGTACGCCCCATACCTGATTGCACCTCGTCCAGGATCAACAGCAGGCCGTGGCGGTCGCACACCTGCCGCAATCCTTCCAGGAAACCGGCAGGGGGTATCTGAATTCCCCCTTCTCCCTGAATCGGTTCGACCAGGATGGCGCACGTTTCGTTATCGACTAGTCGAGCGATCGCCTCCAGGTCGCCGTAGGGGGCATAACGGAAGCCCGGCAGGAGTGGTTCGAAACCCGCATGGTACTTCGGTTGACCCGTTGCTGTCAGAGCACCATAAGTCCGGCCGTGGAAGCTTCCCGTGCAGGAGATGATTTTGTATCGCCCGTGAGGATGGCCGTAGAGCCGAGCCAATTTGATGGCCGCTTCGTTGGCCTCCGCCCCGCTGTTGCAGAAAAAGCAGCGGGCATCGAACCCCAGGCGTTCCACCAAGGCTTGTCCCAGCAGCGCTTGGGGCACGGTATACCAGGTGTTGGGCACATGGATCAGTTCCGCCACCTGAGCTTGCACAGCCTCGACCACCCGCGGCGGACAGTGTCCCAGCAAACCGCACCCCCATCCCGGAAAGAGATCGAGATAGCGGTTCCCCTCCGCGTCCCAAACCCAGGAGCCTTCACCGCGCACCAGACATACGGGAAAGCGCTTGTAATTGGGGGTCAGGTAGCGCTGAGCCAGTTCCATAACCTGGGCGGTGGAGAGGGAAGCGAGAGCAGAACTGGAATGAGTTATCGTATTCATGGCTGTGGTGTTGCTGGAGGTTGGGAATGGGTGGAGACAGAGAAGTTTCATCGCCGCAGGCGCGTGCCGGCTGACTTATGGAGAAATAGTTCCAGTAAGGCGAAGGGCCGGCGGCCATCCAGAATCACTGCTGTGGCGGCTCCCGCCTCCAGAGCCTGAAGGCAGGCTTCCACCTTGGGAATCATCCCCCCGTGGATCACTCCTTGGTCCATCAGCGCTTGCGCTTCCGCTGCCGTCAGTTCGGGGATCACACTGGCGGCATCCGTCGGATGTCGCAACACGCCAGGGGTGTCGGTGAGAAAGACGGCTCGCGTAACAGCTAACGCCCCAGCGAGAGAGGCCGCTACCGTATCGGCGTTGACATTGAGCCAACCTAACGGACTAGCCGCGTAAGCCGCCAAGGACGGAAATATCGGGACTTGACCTTGCTCAATACACACCCGGATGGCAGCCTGATTGACACGGGCCACTGTGCCCACCCAACCCAGGTCCACGGCTGATCCATCTTCTGACTTCCAAGACAACAACTCCCCCTCTAGGGGAAACGGCTGGAGGTCCAAGGCCGACAGGGCTGCCACGCCCAGTTGTTGAAGCTGGCGGGTCAAATCGCGATTGATCTGTTGCAGGACGCGAACCACAATCGCCAGTGTCTCGGTATCGGTGTAGCGCCGGCCTGCGATTTTGCGCGGGGTCAAGCCGGCTTGCTGCATCGCCCGGTCGATTGCTTTTCCCCCTCCGTGCAGAAGGAGAAGGGGAAATCGCAACTGATGCAATACCGCCACACCGCGCAAACATCGTTCCGCGGCAGCCGGATCATCCAAGGCACTGCCACCCAGTTTGATCATCAGGATGCCGTCTCGCTGGCGAACCAGGTGTTCCACAGCCTCGGCCAGCGCCGCCGCAGTCAAACCCTCAGGCATCGACTTCGTGCTGCCCCGTGTTCACATTAGTATCGAATCAACATCGGAAAATTTCATGCTAGGCAACGTGGCCGGATACGTCAATCCCCAGAGGCGGAAGCCGGAACCCGCGTCCCTTTTCCAATACCAGACTTTCACGTCGGTTCATGGAGGGATTGTCGGCTTCCGCTCTTTTGCTCACTGATTTATCACTGGGCTGGAGAGCGTATAGTGTAGGAAGTAGATAGGCTCCTCGTTGATTTCCGCCAGTATTATGCGTAAAGTGACTTACGAAGCGAGAGGAACAGCGATGCGGACGGCAGGGCAACGACGCGGTGAGGACCTGCATCTGCTCCGGTGCGGCCGGGGTGGGTTTGCGGTGCAAACGGCCTGAGCACGTCCAGCACACACCCCACGGCCCCGGCGCACGGCCTTCTGTGTCCGGGGCCGCACTTGTTCTCAACCGCTGATGGAGGAAGTTCGAGTTCTCGCCCTTGGCCTGCCCTTAACTCTACTACCCTGTGAGGTGTCACCATGGCGCCACCGTCGGACCCCAATCGTGTGTTGATCTTCGACACCACCCTTCGGGATGGCGAACAAAGTCCCGGTTGCAGCATGAATCTCAGTGAAAAGATGGAGATGGCGAAGGCCTTGGCGGAGCTAGGAGTGGACATCATTGAGGCCGGCTTCCCCATCGCTTCGCCGGGAGATTTCGAGAGCGTCCGGGCGATTGCCCAAGAGGTCCACGGACCGATCATTTGTGCCCTAGCCCGCTGCAATCCAGTGGACATCGACCGGGCCGCAGAGGCTTTGCGCGGTTGTCCCCGGCCCCGCATTCACGTCTTTCTGGCCACCAGTGCCATCCACCGCGAATTCAAACTCCGCATGACCCCTCAGGAAGTGATCCAACGCGCCGTTGATGGCGTCCGCCGTGCCCGCGACTACTGCGAGGACGTGGAGTTCTCACCTGAAGACGCCGCCCGTACCGAATTGGACTTTCTGGCAGAGGTCGTGGAACGAGCCATCGAAGCGGGAGCCACGACGCTCAATATCCCCGACACCGTGGGTTACGCTGTCCCAGAACATTATGCTGCCATCATTCGCCATCTGCGTACCACTGTGCGCGGTATTGACCGCTGTGTACTATCGGTCCATTGCCATAACGATCTAGGGCTAGCCGTCGCCAACAGCTTGGCAGCACTGCGTGAAGGTGCCCGGCAGGTGGAATGCACCATCAACGGCATCGGCGAGCGTGCCGGGAACGCCGCTTTGGAAGAAATTGTTATGGCCCTGCGGACCCGCCGCGATTTCTTTGGCCTGACCACCGGTATCAACACGCGCTTGCTTTACCCCACCAGTCGTAAGCTATCCCACATCACCGGCATGCACGTGCAGCGCAACAAAGCCATCGTGGGCCAGAATGCTTTTGCGCACGAAGCCGGTATCCACCAGGACGGCATGCTCAAGGAACGCAGCACTTACGAGATCATGCGCCCCGAAGACGTGGGTATCCCCCGGACCGAACTGGTCTTGGGCAAACATAGCGGACGCCATGCCCTCAAGCAGCGGGTCGCCGATCTGGGCTATCACCTCACCGACGAGCAGCTCAACCGCGTCTTCGAGGAATTCAAACGCTTGGCCGATCTGAAAAAGGAAATCTACGATTCGGACATCGAAGCGCTCGCGGAAAATCAGTTGCAGACTGGCACCTCCGCTACCTGGACCCTCGTCGGCTTTACCAGCACGGCGGGAACCGGCTCGCAAACCTCCGCTGCGGTCGCCCTGCGCCACAAGGACGGTACGATCCACCGCGACGCCGCAGTTGGCAACGGACCGATTGATGCCCTCTTCAAAGCTATCAATCGCATCACACAAACACCCGTCAAAGTCGTGGATTATCGCGTCCGGGCTGTCAGTCAGGACATCGATGCCCAAGGGGAAGCCTACGTGGAGATCGAACACGACGGCAAGCGCTCCCGCGCCCGCGCTGTAAGCGTGGATGTGGTGGAAGCCAGCGCACTGGCTTATCTGGAAGTCGTCAACCGTGTGCTCGCCCGCGAACTGCGCAGCCGGCTCAAGCCCACCGACCATATTCCGACAGATGTGACCCCGGCCCCCACCCCCTGACCTTCCGTGAGCTTCCTTCGCGCCAGTCCGAATTGCGGGGGTCGCTCTTGCATCTGGAGCCAACGGCAGCCTACGACTCAAGCCCCGACAATCGCCAGAAGTTGACTCAACCGGGAGATCGTAACCACCTCCGCCGCGGCACATTCATCTCCCACCAACTGGAACTGCGAGCGAAGCGGAAAGGCCGCCTCATTCTTCTTCTGAGGCTGATACCAGACGGCTTGCAACCCCGCCGCCTGGGCCGCTTGATAGTCCATAACCAGGTCATCCCCCACATAAAGCACCTGGGACGACGGATAACCTGCCTGGCATGCCACCGCACTGAAAAAGACAGCCGACGGCTTGCGATAGCCCACCTCTGCGCTGATCACCAGCCGCTCCTGCAAACCGGCGAGATCCGGAAAACCCGCCACCACCGACCGCAAGCGAGCATCATAATTCGAGGCGATCCCGCAGCTCAGCCCGCGTCCTTGCAATGCATCTAGCACCATCGCCGCTTCATCCGCCAGTCGCCAAGCCTGGGGATGCGCAAAGTGCTCGAACAACTCCTGGAAAATGGCTTCCGCCTGTTCAGCATCGGCCGACGGCAGACAAGCCTGGACAATGGCCCGCCACCGCGACACCTCACGGGCTGCATCCACCTTCCAACCCCGCTGCCGGTCCACCTCCTCCTGTTCCGCAAAGGCTCGCCTGAGACGCTGGCGGACCTCGGCTACTGATACTTCGATCCCATGCGCTCGGCCCACAGCCGCATACACCTCTTCTGCCGGAGGGTGGGGGAACAGGAGCGTGCCAACCGCATCGAAATAAACCGCCTGAATCCTCGCCATGATTCCAGAGTGTGTTGGGAGGCCCTGAGACTGTCTGAGCGCTTCGGGACCTAGCGGTTTGTAGGAGCTAGCCCACGGCCTGACGCCGCGCTGCATCCTGACGGGGAAGAATCGCGACAGGCGGAGGCGAAATCGCAGCCAAGGACGTCCCTGGAAGGGAAGAACGACGGGCGGCTGCGGGCGGAACAGAGGTCTGCAATACCACCCGCAGGGCCAAGGCGGATTTGAGCAAGTGAATCCCTCCGCGAAAGATGATAAACCCTACGCCGGCTGCCGGAACCGCCTCGAATACTCGCTGATCCAGCAGTAACAACAGGGACAGACCAAAAACCAGCATTCCACCCGCCAGCAACAACCAACCCGTAATTTCTCGCAGCATCAGCAGCAGTCGCATGGTGGATTCTCCCTTGCCTCAGACACGGCGGATCACCCCCGCGATCGTTCCGCCCTCCGTCTCATCGGAAGCAGACTCATCACGCACTCTCCCGAAGACCCCAGCCAACGGCAAGCTTATTCTGTGGCTTCGGGAGTGAGGCTTTCTCTCTTCAGGCGGCTCACCCTGCCCTGGAATGCCGCCGCCCGCCGCCACTCGCGGTGCAACTGCTCCCAGGCTTGTTCCTGGAGCAACATAGCTGCTTCATCTCGGTTCAATCGGCGATAGCGCAGCAGCCAAAGAAGGCAGTAAGATACCAGCACCACCCCCGCCACCACCGCCGTCAGCACCATCAACCGGCTCAACCACCCCGGCAGCGCTTCCGCCGTCAGAGACGAACGATCGAGGTTCCAGGCCACCGGCGGATCATAGCCGGGCATGAGGATGACAGACTCGGCCGTCAACCATAGAAGCCAAGCAGCGGCTACACCGAGCACCGCCTGCCTCAAGCAACGAAACCATTCACCGGGCGGTACAATCTCCGCCGGCCGCCGCCAGCGCACCACTTCCCCTTCACGAGCTTGGGGCTGAATGGCCACCTCCTGCATCAGACTTACGTAACGCCAGTGACAACTGGCATACACGACCACTGCCAGAACGGCGAAGATCAGGTCGATTTCCAGGGTCGATTCTAGGGGGACAACCGGAGTTCGCTTGATTGGGCTGCCAATGGGAAAGTAACTGAACCAACAGGCCAATAGCAAAACACCCGACACTGCTCCACCCCAGCGCCATATCCATCCCGCTAATCCCAGGATCGGAAAAAGCAAGCTCCATTCGCCGGCGGACTCTAGAAAGTAAACTGTGACCGTGAATAGTGCCGCCGCGCTGGTAGCCAGATACATCAACCCAGCGGAATGAGTCCGGAGCGACGCCCACATTTCGGGAGTCGAGAGCGGCCGACAAGGACAAGTCTCCTCCGACAGGGGAATAGCAAGCGCCGGTGACTGTCCGCCGTTTTCGGCCCGCCCTTCCCACCGCACACGCGGTCTCTCTGGAGCGGATGATACGGCTGCTTGTTGCTGAGGGTTCATCGCCGGCTCCGATATCCTCGCAGTCGGTCCAACCGTTCCAATACTACTGGCAACGGGTCGTCAGCATCGAGGCGCAAGACCGCAGCGCCCACCGCCACCAACTGCCGCCGCATCTGCTGGAAGGCTCGCTCATAGTCGCGCTGCGCCAGCCGCTGCTGAATCGCCTCGGTGGACGAGAGAGGTGCTAGCTTCGCCACTGGAACTAATGAGCGTCGGCCCGACATGCCCCGGCTTGAGGAAGAGGGCGTTTGCGGTCCGGGAACAATCACCAATACATGATGGTGACGGGCGCGCGCCACGCGGCAGGCAGTGATCAGCGGCGTCAGTGCACCGCTATAACGAGCCAGGTCCGCCAGAATCACGTACAATTCGTTGTCCCGCGCTTGCCCCACGGCGCGGAGCAGAGCTTGGGCCAAAACGGTGATTTTCTCTGGTTCCTGATACTGCTGTTGCTGGGGCAAATCATACCAGGGAACAATCACCGGCACTTGATGCTCTTGGAGGAATCGACGGAGGGCCGTCAGAAAGGCCTCATCCTCATGCATCAGTCGTTCAATCGAAGCGGGACCAGTACCTTGTTGGAAGGCCAGAAGGGCGGCTAATTGTTTGCGCCGTGTCACGCGCCGCCGGCCGCTCCCTAGTAGGTCGTAGCTACCGTACAGCAGCCAGAAGGTGCTAGCAAACACGAATGGACCGAGTGACGACACCAGAACACTAAGCAGGAAAACGACGAGATGAGTCGTCCAGTGGGAGCCGGGAAAAGACCGAAAATACCAACGGGTAAAGGCCGCGGCCAATTCCAGACATGTGAAGCGCCAGGCCGGCACCAGGATCAGGAGCAGCAGATTGGCCACCATGATCAGCGGTATCAGCCACCCCCAGCGGCGATCCAACAATGGCCGCCATAAACGTGAAAGTGGCATGCCATTGCAAGGCGGCTGAAGCAACTCCGGGTATAGATATTGCGCGCGCAGGCCGACCTGGCGAGTCAGGTCCGCCAATGTTCGGCTTTGCGAGCGGGCGGGTCGTGCGGCCATCTGGGCCAGACTTTGCAAAAAGCGCAGCAGATGTTGCCGGGTGCGCGCGGGAGGCAGCACTTCCACTCCGCGAGCATCGAAACAGACCAGACCAACCAGATCACGATGACTCGCTGCTGCCTGGCCTAGTATGGCTGCGGCTTCGGCCAGCCGTTCCACACCTCGTTCTCCCGCCTCTCCCAATCGCATCTGTTCCGCACCATCCACAAATAGCAGGCAGCGCACCGGCACATCGCTCTCGAATTCCTTGGTGATCAACTGCTCCCGGCGGGCTGACACTTTCCAGGCTACCATCTTGGGAGGATCGCCCGGCTGATAGTCCCGCAAGTCCAGCAGTTCGCTGCCCGTGCCTGGCCGCCGCCAACGGTGCATACCCGGAGGAGGGAGCAAGTTGAAGGGTTTGATGGCACGTTGCCGTCCCTCCTCATCGGTCAGCAGGGGCAGGACCCACCATTGCCGCGCCTCCCGCAGCATCCAGCCGTGCTGAAAAAACCCCTGCCCGTCGGCGGCAATCACCTGCACTCCTTCACATCGCACGCTCCCCAACGCCACTGCTCGCCGTTCGTATCGCAACACGACACTCTGACCTGCTTCCAAGCGTATCCCCCATCGGGTGGATCCTCCGCACAACTCCGTTCCGGGCGCGAACACATCCTCGACCAGCAGAAATGCAGGCGACCACCGGCTTCGGTTGGTCACGGTCAGCTCCACAGTGAAGGGGATCTGGGTCCATAAGGTCTTTACAGGCCGTCCCCCTTGCCAGAGCCGCCGTTCCACTTGCAACCGGCCGCGCAATCCTTCCACAAGGAGGGCAAAATACAACCATTGGCCCCCAAACAGCACTAGCAGCGCTAGGGCTGTCCAGAGGGGAAACAGAGAGGCTTCACTCCCCAGAAGCGTGGCGACAACGGTCCAGACCACGATCAGGATCAGCCAGCGATATCCGCGTGTCGTTAACATGATGGGATGGTTCGGACCCCTGCCGTTAGACTTATCGAATCGGAATAAGAGCTGCCTCCGTCTGCCTCGACCGGTCTGTCAAGTAGACTCCAGCACCGGTACCGTATCGAGCAATTCCTGGAGCACATCCGTTGTTTGCCGGCCTTCAATCTCGGCTTCCGGACGCAAGATGAGCCGATGGCTTAGCACAGGATAAACCACCGCTTGCACATCCTCGTGGGTGACAAAGTGGCGCCCGCAAAGGACCGCCCGCGCTCGAGCACAGCGCAGCAGATTGAGAGCCGCGCGCGGACTCGCTCCCAAGGCCACCTCGGCATGTCGTCGGCTCGCCTCTGCCAACTGCACAATATACACGTAGATTGTTTCGGCCACATGTACGCTCGACAACTGACTCTGCAGTGACAGAATCATCTCCGGCGTACAGAGTGGCTCCACTTCCGGCACAGGCCGGCTGTGCAATCGCAGCAATTCCACTTCCTGCTCAAAGCCGGGATAACCCATCTCGATCCGCAAGAGAAAACGATCAAGCTGGGCCTCGGGCAGGCGGTACACACCTTCCTGTTCCACCGGATTCTGCGTGGCAATCACCAGGAAGGGAACCGGCAACGGAATCGATTGGCCATCCACCGTCACCTGATATTCTTGCATTGCTTCCAGCAGAGCCGCTTGGGTCTTGGCTGGAGCACGGTTGATCTCGTCGGCCAGCAGCACCTGCGTGAAGATCGGGCCTTTCCGCAGCACAAACTCATTGCGATTGCGATCGAAGATGGAAGTGCCGGTAATGTCGGAGGGAAGCAAATCGGGCGTGAATTGCACCCGTTGATACTGGCAGCCCAAAAGACGGGCGAACACCTTGGAAAGGGTGGTTTTGGCCACACCAGGTACGCCTTCTAAAAGCACATGTCCGCCTGCCAGCAAAGCGATGAGCAACTGAGCCGTCACTTCCTCGACTCCCACGACAACCCGGCCCACCTCCCGGTTCATCTGGCGCCGCAATTCCTGGGCCTGTTGAGCTAGTTCTCTGGCCAGCTTCTCGGCATCCGGCGTCGCAGCACCATCGGAGCTGGTGGATGTCGGAGGCGGTCCTGGCTGTCCGTCATGGCTACCGGACAGAGCGGCGTGCGGAGATGAACTGCTGCCAGGCATCGCTGTCATGCTCGGCCTTCCTCTGCTGGGGTCAGACGCCACAAACCATCCCGCTGGGCTTGCATAAGTTCCTCCAGTACCCTTTCCCACTGCGGCCACTGCTGCAAGGTCAAGTGCGGGGTTGGCTCACGGGCGTAACGCCACAGGGTCTGAAGTTGTCGCCGCCATTTTTCGGCCTGGGGCACCTGCAATACCACCACAATCGGCGGTACGGGAGTCGAAGCAGGATCACCAGCGCCCGTTTGGATAAAGAAATCACGCAACACGCGACGTATCGCTTCGGACCACTCCGGCTCCGACATAGCTGGCGATCGCCGCTGAAACCAACCCCTTCGGGGCTGCTGGCTGGACTGTTGGCCTGTCCGGGCCAGAAACGACTGAGAGGAACGGCTCTGTTGGACTCCCCGCCACAACAACCCCAGTGCTCCCGCTAGTGCCAGGATAGCGATTAGCTTGAGCAAAGCTGTCCAGCGGGCCTGCCGCTGCACGGGGAACTCCGGCGAACCGAGGAGCACGGTGTTGGGCAAATCCCGCTCCTGCGCTGTCTGGATCGCCCGGTTCCCCAGCTCAGTCAGCTTCTTTTGAAGGGCCCAGAAATCTGGGAAGCCCGAAGGAGGCGGAGGAGGTAGTGGCGGCACGGGTGGCACAGGCGCTGAAAGCAAAGCTTGCAGCACCTCCCGACTCGACACCCGACTGCCGTTAACATACAGGCGGTACCAGCGGCGCGGCGGCGACCCACGCAAACAGACTGCCACCCGTCTCGCCAATTCCCAGTTGTCCGTCCCCGCTTCTATCAACATCTGGTTGATAAACACACTGTGATCAGCCAGAGCCAAGATGGTGGCGGCTGGGGCACCGGGTGCAGTTCGGCTCCATTGTCCCCCCGCAGCAAATATCGCAGATGCTGGCAAAGGCAGGTCCTTTCCTCCAACTTCGTCGTGCAGATAGCTCCCCTGGGGAAAGCGGGCTAATGGCTGCAAAGGACCCCGCTTCGGATCGAGCAACAGATAGCCGCTGACATTGCAACTGACGCGGTGCAAAGCCTGCATCAACTGTGCCGGTTCTGAGTCACGCCTGGGACCCCCACCTTCAGGTACCGCCCCATGCCACCGCAACTCTTCTTGGGGCACAAGATACAAACATGAAGGCCGGTTTCGGTGGATCATGCGCGCATCGTCACACCGAACTTCGCCCCCTTGAAACCGCAGTCCTAACTCCGTCAGATCAAGTTCTCCATCCGTGGCGATCAGGATACCGCCGCCGCCCCGCAAGACCTGGAGCAACTCATCTCGACGCTGGTCACCTTGCCGGACCAAATAGCGCAGGTCACGGCCTAGATGGATGACCACCGTTTCGGCCCCAGCCACCTTGGCTTCATCTTCCCACAATTGCAAACCGTGAAGGTGCAATACGGCGGACCACAATTCGACCCCGGCGCCCGAGACGGCAATTCCAGGCAAAGGCGGCGGCTCTTGACCTCGTGTCTCGATCAAACCCATCAGGAGCAAGATTAGCACGCCCAGGCATACCCCAGGACGCAGGAGCTTTCTGAGAGGCGGGAATACCTTTCCACAAGGGAAGGTGTCAGGTGGCGTAGTCATGTCGGCGATACCCCGGCCCATGAACATAAGATACGCCGTCCCTGCATCCAGACCTCCGGCGGCAATTTTCTGGCTTCTGGAGCATAGCGGGCCAGTTCATACAAGCGTGCCAACTCTTCGATTTGCTCCTTCTGTAAAACGGCTTTCTGGTGCAAAACCCGAGCAATGGTGGCATGCGTCCAGTGTCGTGCCTCCAGTCCCAAGAGTTGTACGCTCCACCACTCGAAAGCCCGCACCAGTTCTTCCGGGGTCTGAATCTGCCGGGGATCGACCAGTTGTTGACCCTGGAGCAACGTTGGCCGATGCGGCCAGGATAACCAAGCGAAGCGATGCTGCCGTTGCCTGATGATCAGTGCGGCAATCGCTCCTCCGAGAACAACAAGGATTGCTAAGAACCACCAGCTTTGCCGGGGCAGGGCTGGCCAGTCCCATCCGCCAGAGGATAGGCTCCCCCACGATCCTCCCCCACTACCCTGACGTCCCCAACGCAGGGACGAACTCCACCGCGGCCACCGCCACTGGGGCCAGCGCCAGCGTCGTCCCTCCGTGCCACCTTCGGCGGAAGCTCCTTCACTTTTGTTATCCCCCGTCCTCCCTTGGCCATGCCCGATTTCCGGCATCTGTTCTCGCAGAACCTCCCAGACGCTACGGCCGGAGGAATCCCGCAGGTCCCAAGCCATTCCCCCCTCTTCCATCATTTGCAATAACAGATTCCGTAGTTCCGGCGTATTATCCATGGGTCCGATATAGCGTTCCCACAATTCCCGGAAGGCGTCCCAGGAGCGGTGGCGGGGGTCGTGGGGGGACGGTAGGGCTGTGTTCTGACCTTGGGGCGTCGGCGGGACGCTTTGCGGTGGCGTACCAAGAGGGCGATCAGGAGGAACTAACGGGGAATCCGTGGACAGGGGCGGCTGCATTAGCTTGGATGGATCCAACGGAGGGAGCCAATTCCGCGGAGGCAATGGCGGCACCTCCTTCCCCTCCTGAGATAGGCGACGCTGGATTCCCTCCAGGAAGCGCCGCCAGCGCTCCTCATCCATGTGCAACAATTCCAGCCACCGCTTCTGTTCCTCCGGCGTGGCAACTCCCATCTGCCGCAAATGCTCGCTCAGCAGGTTCTGCCACTGCTGTTCCAGAGGAGATGCCACCGGCGGTACCCCTTTCCCCCCCTGTCGCAACCGCTCCCGGAGCTGCGCCACATCCAAGGCCGGGACCCAAAGATCATGTTCCGCGCTACCGGGGGCAGGGACGCCGGCAAGAGGCAAGGGCTGTTCCACGTCGATATTCAGCCCCAGTGTACCAGACCAACCGATGACCAGCCCGTCAGAATATCGCAGCGCTTTCTGTCCTCCTTCTTCCCTCACCGGACACGCCATAACCCAACTCGAACAATAGAGGGCAGCGGCCAAATACACTCCCACGCTGACCATCCTCATGACTTGAACCCACCCCTTCCCACTGGGCATCACCGGCCACCATCTCTTGAGAACAGCCAGACCTGCGAATGGAACGTCCTTCCCCCGCACCTGAGCATTTGTTCCACCGGACTGTCTCATACGCAACAATCTCATGAGACGATTGCCTTTCCCGCCGTAATTATCACGCTAGGCACAATCGGCCACCCTTCCGTTCCCCCTTCCACCCCCATACACCACTCGCTTGGCAGACTCTATACACACCGCTCACTTGGCCGATACCTCTTATTCCTTGATGGTATTGTCCCGCATTTTCCTTCAGCGAGCAAGCCATGCCTCTGGAGCCCGACGATTCCTCCAGACGCAACCTTCCCCCAGCCAGCGACCCGTCGAAGCGGTCCGGTTCCTGGAACTGAGGCGAAAACCCAAGGCTGCCTGGCCTCCCCTCGATGGGGGAACTGAAGATAGAGCTAGACTCCGCTTGAGGCGGTCATAGGGAAGGCAGATTCCACCTCCGTCATGCTCTCTGTTTCCGAGTTTCCATCGTCGGGAATGGCCTCCGTTTCGCTTTCCCACCGCTCCCACTCCTGGAGGTACGGTTCGGCCAGATATTGCAAGCGTTGTTCGACCACGTGCCGAGCGAGAATCAGAAAGCCGGCGTACCACAGCCAGGTGTAACGATACAGGTTATGGCCAAATATGCCTAACAAGAGGAGCAACAGCACCGACATGCCAATGGCCCGCGCAAGGGTTAGCGGAAGCCAATCCCGCAGGAAGGGATAGTCTTGTCCCACTCGTCGAAGCCATCGGATATTGCTACGGTAGGCCGCGAGCAAACCGACAAAGGCTAGCAGACCCACGGTTCCCAATTCTCCTACGAGCTGTCCGTAGAGGTTATGGGATTCCAGCTTGCTGCCCGTTGCAGGCCGCCAGGCTCCGGGTCCCACCCCCGTTAGCGGGTAAGTCTGCCACAGCGCCAAACCCGTGAAGAACCCTTCGATACGCCCCTGTCCCGATTCCTGGGCATTTTTCGGACCGGCATTCGGATCGATGATCGTCAGGAAGCGGTTTTGCAGCGACTCCGGCAAAGTCAGAAAGGCAGGGGGTGCCACGAGAATGGCCACGAGCAGTAGGCGGAGCCGCTGCCGACTTCGGCTGATGAGCAGAGCACCCCAAGCCAAGAGGCCCAGAAATGCCGAGCGGGAACCAGTCAGGAGGATACATAGAACCGATAGTGCCCCATACGCCAGGCACGCCGCCCGACCCCAACGTCCCCCAATGCGGCTCTGCCACAAAGCCCAAGCCAGCGGCAGGGCCACGACCAGGCTCGCCCCGAACGTGTTCGGGTCCCCCATCGTTTGATCCACTCCAATCATCCGAGCGATCCCCATGCGGTAGGTATGCCGGCCCCCCAGATATTCCCGCAGGGAATGCAACTGATACAGCCCCATCACCAACACAAACCCCACCACCAGCCGGCGCAATCCCGCTTCATCCTGGACGGTGGTGGTCAAGAGCAGGAAAAACACCAGGATTTTGAACCAATCTTCCACCACCGGTTGGCTCCGCTCACTCCAGGGACTCAACAACCAAGCCAGCAGGACAGCCGCTGCCAACCCCGCCACTCCCCCCTGAAGCGCGTTGCCCAACCATCGTTTGTGCGCATAGACCACCCAGACTCCCAGCGTGAAGAGCATGTACAGCCGCTCGAGGTGGATTTCCCCCAGCCACGGCCAGACCTCGAACGGCCGGTCGATGAACAAAAACATATAGCCAATCAGCAGCCAATGCATGATTCCCTTCCTTAGCTCAGCAAGGCGATGCCGTCCGAGAAGCTCGAATTCCCCCGTGAGGTTCCTATCCTAAGCCAACGTTCACCCCTCTGAAAAGAGGAATTGGATTAGGTCAAACATGAAGCCGCTCCCCAAACCGAAGCAGAAGACTGCCGATATCAAGGACCGATGGTAACGGCTGCTCCACAACCTTTCTCTACGAATTGGGATAATCTGGAATCTGCGCAAAATGGTAATGTTGGATAAGATAATTAGGGATGCTATGGTGATAGGAGCCGTTATTCCTAAGGGAGTCATCGGCCATGCGGCGGCAACTTGCGGGCAAACGCTGCTTGCTGACGGGAGCCTCCGGCGGCATCGGGCGAGCTTTGGCCCAGGCTTTAGCTCAGGCGGGTGTCCGCTTGATGCTCACGGGGCGGCGACAGGAAGCCTTGGCGGAGTTGGCCCGCCAGTTGCAAAAGCAGGGAAGCCACGCCGACTTCTACCCTGCAGATTTGACCCAACCCGCCCAGCGACAGCATCTGGTGGAACAGACGATCCGTTCGCTCGGCGGCCTGGACCTGCTCATCAACAACGCGGGCATCGGTAGCTGGGGACACTTCGACACGTCCACTCCAGAGATTCTCCGCACCATCATGGAGGTCAATTTCTTTGCTCCTGTGGAGCTGACGCGCCTAGCCATGCCCCATCTGATGCAGGGGGAACAGCCGGCAGTCGTCAACATCACCTCGATGTGCGGCCGACGGGGGATGCCGGCTTGGTCCGAATATTCCGCCAGCAAGTACGCCCTTGTCGGGATGTCCGAAGCCTGGCGTGGGGAATTCGTCCGCTTTCAGGTGGATGTCATCACCATCGTTCCCGGTCTCACCAACAGCGGCCTGGACCAACATTTGCTGCGCAAAGAAGGGCGTGCCCAAATCCGCTTCGAGCGCGGTATGACGCCTGAATATCTGGCCGGCCAGATTCTCCGCGCCATAGAGCGTAACCGCCGGGAAGTGGTGATTGGCCGCGAGGCCCGCCAACTCCTCTTCTTCCAGCGGTGGTTCCCGCGCTTGACCGATTGGCTCATAGGCCGCAAAATCCGCGCGCTGTATCGCAAAGATTCGACTCCCTCCTCACCGCCTGCTTCCGGAGGAAACCCATGAACAGTGCCACGGTTGCCGGTCGTGATGAGTCTGCTCGTGCGAATCTCGCTGCTGCCACTCCCTCGGAAGCGATGGGGTGCGCGGCAGCCCCAGCTCCTGCCACCACGGCCCCCGCTACCCCTCTTCTGTCCGACGCCACCTTCAAACAGCGTTTGCAAGAGCTGCGGCAAACCGATAACTGGACCAACTGGTACTATCTCCTACGAACCTGGATTTATCTAGCACTGGTCCTGGCAGTGGCGATCGCGTTTTTTGAGCTGCGAGCCGACTGGGGTTTGTCCTGGTGGTGGAACCTCCCCGTAGCGTTGTTAGCCATTATTCTTGTGGGGGCAGGACAGCATCAGTTGACGGGCCTGGCTCACGAAGCCTCCCATTACATTCTCTTCCGCAATCGATATCTCAACGATGCGGTGGCTGATCTGTTCTGCATGTTTCCGATCTTTGCCAGCTTGTATCACTATCGCTTGCAACATCTGGCTCATCACCAATTCGTGAACGATCCAGAGCGGGACCCCGATGTAGCCCAGCTCCGGGCGAGCGGGCATTGGCTCCCCTTCCCCCTGAGCAAGCGCCAAGCGGTGATGGCTTTGTTACGGCAGTTGTGGCCCCCGCGCCTCATTCGCTTCATGCGCGTCCGTGCTCAGTTCAACGCCACCGGAACCCATCATTCCCCATATCTGATTCCGGGCCAACCGCCTTCACAGCGAGCTGTCCGCATTGGAGCAGCGTACCTGTTACTGCTCATAGCCACACTGACCGCTTTGTTTTATCTCACAGACGGAGTGGTTCCTCTCCTCGTCGCCCCGCTCGTGCTGTGGCTGCTCGTGTGTGTCGTGTTCTGGAAATTGCCCGATCACGCTTTCCACCGCAGCCGCTTGCGCCCGGTCATTCACTCCCGTTACACTTCGATGGGCCGGGTTGGCGTTATCACAATTCTGTTCACAGCCGCCGCCGTAGCCACCAAAGCCACCGGCAGCCCCTATGTGGGTTACTTCTTCCTGCTCTGGATCGTGCCCCTGTTTACCTCATTCGCCTTCTTTATGATCCTGCGGCAAATCGTGCAGCATGGAAACGGTGGCCGCGGCTGGATTAACAACAGCCGTTCCTTTTTTATGTTGCCGTGGATCCGCTTCGCCGTTTTCCCGATGGGACAGGATTACCATTTGCCCCACCATATGTACTGCACGGTGCCCCATTTCCGCCTGCGGCAATTGCATGAGCTGTTGCTCCAGTACCCGGAGTATCGGAACGAAGCGCTGGAAGTCCACGGCTATTTCTTCTCGCCGGAGAAACCGCAGGTTCATCCCACGGTGCTGGACGTGCTAGGACCGAACTATGCCCCCCGCAGCCAGGAGGTTCACATCGATGACGAAATCCTGGCACTGGATGCTTTCGACGACCGCCAGGCCATCGCCCAAGAGGCGGAGCGATCCCGCCAAGCAGGTGCTGGGCCTTCTCGCACTCTCCCGGCCAGCAAGACCTGCGGGTGATCAGCCTCGACCAATTCACCTCCACATCAGCGGAGAAGGGGCAAGCTAGTGTAGGCAACGGCCGTAGGCAACAAATCGAAGTGTCCAAGAGACGAAGTCTTCGTTTTGCAATTCAGCTATGCGAACCGGGAACGGCCTTCAAGCGATGAGCCAGCGCCGCCGTTGCAGGTAGTCCCAGATGACGTAGCGGTCCAATTCCCGCCCGGCTGCGAAGATGACTCGGCCCCGCGTCGCCCGTGCCAGGCGGTAAGCAAAGCGCACATCCTCTTCCGACTGGTTCCAACTGGACAGCAGAAAGATGTTGATCGTGATCCCTTCCCGGGCGCAGAGCAGGGCTTCCCGAAGTGTGGCTTCTTCGGTCCGCGGGTCAGGAGGATAAAGCATGTAGAGGGTGCTTCCCTCAAAGTGAGCGGTCGGCAAACCATCGGTGATCAAGGCGATTTGCCGGTTCGGGGTATCTTGCAGGGCCAAGAGGCGGCGGGCGGTTTGCAAGCCATGCTGGATGTTGGTGAAATGCTGCGGGACGAGTAGTTCGCTCACGTCTGGTCGGCTCATATCTACTTTCAGGCGCACCACAGGATGAAAGATGGTGACCGGCTTAGGCATCAGGTGGGCGATCTCCGAAAAGTGCCGGGGCTTAGCGAAGGTGTACATCTCGATGAATTGCAAATAATCGCCCGGATACTCCGTGCGGATCAGCCCCTCTAGGGCCAGCCCCATCCGCTTGACGTTGACGTACTGCTGGTCGTAACGCATCGAGCCGGACATATCCAGCAAAACACACGTGGCCACTTTCGGCGTCACACGGGTCCGGTGGACGACGAGGTCCTCCGGGCGCAAGCGGACTGGCAGATGCGGTCCCTCCCGCAGCAGGGCGTTGACCATGCTGGAAGAGATATCCAAATGGGCCACGGAATCGCCGAACTCATACGGGCGGGTGCGTGGGGATTCCACGGCACCTTCCCCCTCGACAGGCTGCTCATGCCGGCCCGTTTTCGAGGCTTGCAACTGGCTGAAGATATGGGACAGCACCTTGGATTGGAACAGCCGCATCGCTTTGGGTGTCAAGCGATAGCGTCCCCGGCCGTCATACTCCAGCCCCTGTTTTTCCGCCTGTTCGCGCAGGTAATCTTGGATCTGCTGTTGCAAGGCGGAGAGGCGTTCCAGGTCTCCCGGCTCGGCGAACTTGCGTAACTCTTCCAGGTCGATAATGGCCAATTGCGCCGTCTTCTTCGCTTCTTCGAGTTGTCGCAGCAGGCGGTCGATTTCTTCCAGCTCTTCCTTGACGGCCAGAGCCTTGGGCACATCCATCGGCGTACGGCCTGTGAATTCGTAGCGGGAAGCCAGCTCCTCCACCTGATACTTTTCTCCCAGCAAGCCGATGAGGATAACCAGTTGCCGGGCGAAGGGGTCGGTGTCACGGCCGATGCGGAAGTAGAGCATCTCCAGATCGTGGATTTGTTCCTCCCGGACCGCTCGGCGGAACGCAGCTTCGTGACGGGGAGGCGGCTGAACCTTCTGCACGGCGCGGCGGAAGGCTTGGGCCGCCTGCTGACGCACCTGACGGGTCTCGTACGTCTGAAGAATCTTCCGCTTGCGCTCCAGGAGGATTTCCCGCAACGCATCCAAGCTCGGCCCCAATCCCGCAATTTGTGAGGCGTCCAGCCGGATCGCTTTGGCCAATTGTTCTTCGGTGTACTCGGAAGCATCACCGAAACGGAGGAGATGTTCGTAAAGCGGGGTGACCAAATCCGGAGGCGGGGCCGTCGGTGAAGGGAAATGGACCGGATCGTACTTCTGATAGGTGTGGATAATGCCACCGGGGGTTTGCCGCAGGGAATCGTCCATAGGTGCCTTCCTCATTTAGCCCAACCCAAGGGGAAAACCAGCGCTGCAAAAGACAAAGGGCTTGCTGCGATCTCCCCCGTCAAATTTCATAGGTGATGCGTCCGTGGCGAGTGCTCCGGCTGATCCGATCGGTGACATACAGCCCAGCGAGGATGAATTCCACACAACTGGCACGCATGGCTTCGGACTCGCCGGCGTTCACCTCGAAGGCCTTCTCCCAAGCTTTGGGCACCCGTTTGAGGCGGCGGGCATACTCACTGCTGGGTAGCATATCCCCCACCTCGATTTTGACTCCCTTGCTGAAGACTTCGGCAATTTCTTCCAAGCCGTGCTTCTCGACATACTCCTCGAACACGACGCGGATGGCATCAGCGATGATGGCTTCCAGCACTTGTTTTTCGCTCATCTGGTGGGCGCCCATCAGGTCCAGTTCCAGCTTACCCAGGGCGGAGGCAGGCAAGTGGCCCAGGTCGCTAATTCGGGGCACGGCCGGTTTTTCCCCCAGCAAGATGCCGCGGCGGCGGGCTGAGGCAACCATCGTGCGGTAGTTGGCGATGCTGAAGCGAGCACTCACTCCGCTGGCTTGATCCACGTACTTCGACCGGCGGGCGCTGATGCTGATCTGCTCGACGATCTCCTTCATGAAGTAGGGAACCAGCACGGGATACTCGCCCCCCAGGTCCAACCCCGCTTCCTGTTCCATGATCTCGATGCCGGTGGCCCGATCCAAAGGATAATGCGTCTGAATGATGGCGCCGATCCGGTCCTTCAACTGCGGGATGACTTTGCCGGAACGATTGTAAGTCGAGGGGTTGGCCGAAAAGAGCACCAGGACATCTAAGTCGAACTGGATCGGATAGCCGCGGATCTGCACATCCCGCTCTTCCAGGATGTTAAACAACCCGACTTGGATCAGTTCATCGAGTTCGGGAACTTCATTCATGGCGAAGATGCCGCGATGCATGCGGGGAATCAGGCCGAAATGCAAGGCTTCCTCCGCGGACATGCTCGTGCCTTGGGCCAAGCGGGCCGGGTCGATTTCCCCGATGATATCGGCGAATTTGGTCCCCGGAGCCAGCCGTTCAGCGTAACGCTGCTCCCGCGGCCACCAAGCGATCGGAATCCGTTCCTCTGGTTGTGTGCGGAGCAATTCCTTACCCGCACGGGTGATTGGAGCGTAGGGGTCCTCGTGGACGGGACAGCCGGGAATGTCCAAGTAGGGAATCGCCTCATCGAGGAAACGCACGAGCGATCGCATCAAGCGGCTTTTCGCCTGCCCTTTCTCGCCCAGAAAGAGCATGTCATGGCCGGCGAGGATGGCAATGCTGATTTCGGGAATCACGGTATCGTCGTAACCGATGATGCCGGGGAAGAGCGGCTCCCCGCTGCGTAGGGCTTGAATGAAGTTATCACGCAATTCCTCTTTGACGCTTCGGGACTGCCAGCCACTCTGGCGGAGCTGGTGCAAGGTGGTCGGTCGCACAGTATTCATAGTTCCTCTGGCTCGACGGCTGGAATGGCACCCCTGCTGGAAACTCTGGAAAAGAGTCTTCCAAGAGTGCAGGAACGAGGCGCCACCTAACGCATTGTAGGCATGCGGGTGCCGCCGGAAGATGCACAAAGGCAAAAAACCTCTGTCGCGCGGGGGAAAGAGGACCGGCTAACGTCTTCCGGCGCAGATCCTTGTGAAAGGAGAGGAACGCTATTATGAGAAACCATTGGACAATTCAAGGGCAGGACCGAGCACTGAGCTTGTTTGCTCGGCATTCCCCGCTCGGCTTATTGCACATCTTTGCGGAAGGGCTAGCCATCAGATGGGCAGGACGCCTGTGCTATCCCCGAAGGATTTGGTCGGCACACCCATGCGCTCGAAGAGAGCCAGGTAAAGATTCATCAGCGGGGTGTCGGCCCGCTTGGGGAAGACCAGATGTCGCCCGCCACGGATGGTGCCGCCACCTTTGCCAATGAGCAGGATGGGCAGATCATCATGATTGTGGCGGTTGCCGTCGCTGATACCGCTGCCATAAACGAGCATGAGGTTATCCAACAGGCAGCCGTCTCCTTCGCGGATGTTCTTCATTTTCTCCAACATGTAGGCCAATTGCTGGATGTGGAAGGTGTTGATCTTGCGGATTTTGGCGTGCTTGTTGGGGTCGCCGCCGTGGTGAGACAGGTCGTGGTGTCCTTCGGCAACACCGATGAGCTTGTAGGGCCGATTGCTGCCGTCATTGGCCAAGGGGAAGGTAGCCACACGGGTCAGGTCTGCTTGGAAGGCCAGGACCAAGAGGTCCATCATTAGGCGGATGTGCTCTTGCAGATCAGCAGGGATGCCGCTGGGCTTGGGCATGTTAGGCTGAGGCGGCGGCGCGGAGTTGGCCTGCCGGATACGCTCGATACGCTGCTCGATTTCTCGCACACTGCTGAGGTATTCATCCAGTTTCTGTTTGTCACGGTGGCCCAACACCTGATTGAGGCGGCGGACATCTTCGTGGACGAAGTCCAGAATGCTCTTGTTGTACAGTTCCCGCCGGGCGCGAGCTTCCGCCAGTTCCTTCGGATCATTGCCGCCGAAGAGACGCTCGAAGACCAGCTTGGGATCGACTTCCTTGGCGTTGGGAGTCGATTCGCTGCGCCAGGAGAGATTGGAGGAATAGGCACAGCTATAGCCGGAGTCACAGTTGCCAGCTTGGGCGCCGCGTTCGATCCCTAGTTCCAGGGAAGGGAAGCGGGTCTGATCGCCAATGGCCAAGGCGACATGCTGGTCGGCTGAGATACCAGCGCGAATATCCGCGCCGTGGGTCTTACGGGGCTGGCGACCGGTCAGGAAGGCCGCCATGGCACGTGCATGATCACCAGGACCATCACCATTGGGGCGGGCTTTGTCCAGGGCCAGACCGGTGATAACGTTCACGTATTCCTTGAACGGCGCCAGCGGTTGAAGAATGGAGGGAAGTTCTCCCAGCGGTCCCTCTCCCTGCTTCGGCGTCCAGTCGGCCATGTGGATGCCGTTGGGAACATAGAAAAAGGCCAGCCGCTTGGGCGGAGGGGCAGGGCTGCGGAGCGGAGCGGCCACGGCCAGCGATTCCAGCCAGGGCAGCGCTACGAGGGTACCCAATCCCTTCAGGGCGGTACGGCGAGTGATCCGGTGGGTGGTCATGGTCATTCGCTCCTTTTCCCTTTACGTTTCTGGAACGGATCGGACTTCACTATAGCTAACACCAAAGCGGAGAAACGGTCTTGCTGGGCTTTGGTCGCGGCCACGATCTCATCTACAGCGCACTTATCATAATACTCTAGACCACGCCCCAAAGCATAGGTCAACAATTTTTCGGCGAAGCAGCGGCGGAATTGATCCGCTTTGCCTAACAGGACCTGACGCAGTTCCGCAGGCCCGTTGAATTGTTCCCCTCCGGGTAGCACACCGGAAGCATCAATCGGCTGCTTGTTATCCGTGGTACGCCAAGCCCCGATCGCGTCAAAGTTTTCCAGGCCAAAACCGAGGGGATCGAGTTTCGCGTGGCAGACGGCACAACTGGGGTTCTGCCGGTGCTGCTCCATCTGTTGCCGCAGGGTCCCCTTGAGCTGCCCAACGGGGGGTAATTCCGGGGCATCAGGGGCAGGAGGTGGCGGCGGGGTTCCAAGGATGTTCTCCAGGATCCACTTGCCGCGCTTGACCGGACTGGTCCGCGTCGGATTGGAGGTGACAGTCAGTGTGCTGCCCATCGTGATCACACCACCGCGGCGGTTGTCCGGTAGCGTCACCCGGACGAATTCCAAACCCTGGACATTCGGGATGCCGTAGTGCCGGGCCAGCCGGCCGTTGACAAAGGTGTAATTCGAGTCCAGAAACTCCAGGATGCTGCGGTCGTTCTGCACAATGTACTCGAAGTATAGCTCCGCTTCGCGGATCATCGACTGCCGCAACAGTTCATCCCAAGCGGGGAAGAGACCTTTGTCCGGTTGGAGGGTTTGCAGGTTTCTTAGTTGCAACCATTGGCCGGCGAAGTTCTCGGAAAGTGCTTTGGCTTTGGGGTCTTTGAGCATACGGCGGACCTGAGCCTCCAACACGCCCGGCTGCCGGAGTTGTCCTTTCTCCGCCAGTTGGAACAATTCCTCATCCGGCATACTCGACCAGAGGAAGTAGGAGAGTCGTGTCGCCAACTCGAAGTCATTGAGCAAGCGGACTTCCTCCGGGTTTTTAGGGTCCTCCTCGATGCGGAAGAGGAAATGGGGGGAAACCAGCACGGCCTTCATCGGCAGCTTGAGGGCGTGAGGGAAGGTTTCTCCCTGCGCGACGGCCAAATCGTAGAGGCCGAGCAGCCGCTGGACTTCTTCCTGGCGAACAGGCCGGCGGAAGGCTCGGCGGGCGAAGTTGGCCAAGATTTTCTCCGCGGCGGCGCGGGCCTGTTGCGGGGAATTGTCCTGCGGCCGGGCAACTAACAGCAGCTTCACCGAAGGAGGTTCCGGGGGCAGCTTCGCCTGGAATGGCCCCTCGATCTCCAGCAGCTCCAATCCGAACGAGCGGCTCTGGTTGGATTGCTTGTCGGTGAAAGCGTTGGTGAAGGCGATGGCGACACGCTTTTCCCCTGCCGGCAAGCGGGCACGTATCTCATACAATCGGGCCTTGCCTTGGGGCGCATCGACTATGTGCTGGCCCACATCGCGCCCATCGACCCGCACGGCCACTTTGGGAAATTCATTCCCCACCTGGCTACCCCAACCCCGGAAGCGGATGGCGTACTCCCCCTCCGCTGGGAAATTGAACCGCTCCAAATAGGCGGACCCTTCACTCGTGAAGACGATGCGGACGGGATCGCGGCTCTTCGCTGAGCGGGGAATCGTGTTGATGTTTTGGGGGCGGTAGGTCTGGCGGGACACTTTTGGCGCCTCAGGAATCGCCAATGCAGCGTTGAGAACTTTATCGGCGGCAGCCATGTACTTCTCCAGCAGGATCGGCTGGAAGGAAAGCACATCGCCGATGTTGTCAAAACCGTAGCCAACGTCGTCGGAGGGGAAATCATCTGCCGGCTTGATGTCCACACCGCAGAGATCACGGATGGTATTGTTGTACTCGGCCCGATTCAATCGCCGTAGGGTCACCCGGCCGGGATCGCGCGGTCCGCTGCAATCCACCTTGGTCAGTGTGCTTTCAATCCATTGGATCAGAAACTCACGCTCCTCGCGTGTCGGCTGAGGTTTGCTCTTGGGCGGCATATCGCCGGAAGCCAGCACGTGCTGCACCGCCTGCCAATTCTTCCGGTCCTTGCGGGCATGCGCCTCGCTGACATACGCGTCCAGGGATAGTCCACCTTTGGCCTTTTCACCGCGGTGGCAGTCGAAACAGTACTTGCGCAGCAGGGGCATGACCTTGTTCTGGAAGGTCACCTCATCAGCAGCGGATTGGGAAGACGCCGCAGGGACAGCCTTCTGACCCTTCTCCTCCGGCAAAGCTAATGGTTCGGCCCCGTATGCCCTCAACCACCGTTCTCCTTGCTGCGCCTGATATCCCACCCAGGCCAGCAAAACGATGGCTCCAAAACTCACACAGACTCCCGCCGCGCGTTCCTTCATGCTTCTGCCGCACCTCCCGTTGTTCCTCGCGCAATCAATTGCTGTTACAACACAGAATCGCAGGATTGACAAGTGCCTTCGGCAGGGGTTTTGCCAGAGGCTTCAGCCGGCTTAGGGGGGACTTCGACTCAGCACACCCGTGTGTACACTCCGGCGGTAGGGAATAAATTCCTCTTCATCTACGTTTTATCGTACCCGTAGCCACAGCCGTCTGCAAGCGAGGAACATCGGAAAATGCTCATCCCGCAGCATTTCTCATTATCTTTTCACGAAGAATGGAAAATTTGGGAGTGATGCGAATGGAAGCCCATGGAGGAGTATTCGGGAGCATAAATGACAAACAGCCATCAATGACCGGTGGAAGCAGCCCCGATTATTCCAAGGGCAACAGCTCAAGTTCACCCCCGTCGCAGCAGGTGTGCAAAAAGTGAGGAGCAGAGCACGGCAGCGGAGGGACGAATCACTTACCGTGGCGCAGGGGACGTTCCGGAGGTACTAAGCGCTCTTTACCTAGCCAGGGACGTAGGGCTTCCGGAATCAGAACAGAGCCATCGGCCTGTTGGTAATTCTCCAGGATGGCAATGATGGCGCGAGTGCAGGCGATGGCCGTGCCGTTGAGAGTATGCACAAAGCGGGTCCCCTTAAAGTTTTTCCCCTTGTAGCGGATGTTGAGGCGGCGGGCCTGGTAATCGGTGCAGTTGGAGGTGCTGGTCACTTCGCCGTACTCGCCATGGCTGCCGCGGCCTGGCATCCAGGCTTCCAGATCATATTTGCGGTAGGCGGGGCCGCCCAAGTCGCCGGTGCAGGTATCCACCACCTGATAGGGAATCCCCAGCCCTTGGAAAATTTCCTCTTCCAGCTCCCGGATTTCTTCATGCATGGCTTCGCTTTGTTCGGGCGTCGTGAAGGCGAAGAGTTCGACCTTGGTGAATTGATGGACGCGGAAGAGGCCGCGCGTTTCGCGTCCAGCGGCACCAGCTTCAGTTCGGAAGCAGTGGGAAACACCGACATACCGTAATGGCAGATCAGCTTCGTCCAGGATTTCGTCCTTGTGTAGGCCGCCAAGGGTGATTTCCGCCGTAGCAATTAGGCACAGATCGCTGTCCGCGAGGGTGTAAATCTGGCGGGTATTGGGATTAGGATCACGGGGAAGGAAGCCGATCCCTTCCAGCACCTCGGTGCGGGCCAGGTCGGGTGTGAGGATGGGAATGTAGCCGTGCTGGATCGCCTTGTTTAGGGCGTATTGCACCAGAGCCAATTCCAGCAGAGCGCCGTCGTGGGTGAGATAGTAGAACTTTTGGCCGGCCACTTTCGCCCCCGCTTCAAAGTCCGCCAGGTGCAAATGTTCGCAGAGGGCCACGTGATCCTTAGGCGGGAAATCGAACTGCCGTTTCTGCCCCACTTGCCGCAGCACAACGTTGGCGGAGGCATCTGCCCCAATCGGCGCAGCGGGATGCGTCAGGTTGGGGATAAGCCGCAATTGAGCATGTAATTGCTCTTCGACCTTGTGGAGGGTCTGATCCAACTGCTGCAATTGGCTGTCTAAAGCCTGGGACTGGGCCTTGAGAGCTTGCTTCTCCTCCACGGTGGCGGCTTGGGGAAAACGCTTGCTGATTTCGTTTTTCCGGGCAGCGACCTCGCCGCGTTGCCGCACCAACTCCTTGCGTTGCTGTTCCAAGCGGACCACTTCATCCACGGGCAGGCTGGACACACCCCGCTGGTGGCAATTTTCCTTCACCTGATCGACATGGGCGAGAATGTAAGCGGGATCAAGCATGGCGCAATTCCTCAACAGGTCCGCTGCCGGGGGTTCGGACACATCTCGTGACGGGTCCGGTTGCTCCGGGGAAAGGTTCATTGATCATTCATTGATCACGTTGTCGTTATCGCAAGCCCCTCCCCGACTGCCTAGAGGCCAAGGGATCACTCCACCAGACCACAATTCGCGGAGCATTCGGGACTGAGCTTCCGGGGACTAAGAGACGAGGGGCTACCAGAGGGGAGGATGGCCGAGCATGCGGCGGAGAAGACCGATTTGGCCGCAATGGAGCATCTCATGGAGCGGGGCATAGCGGAGGCAGGCTATGCGGCTCGTGCACAGCGGATGAGGGGTCAAGGGGGGCAAGTCCAAATCCGCGTCGGGATAGGCCGGGAGTTCTCGCAGTATGCGTTCGTGTACAGCCTGGAAGATCTCGCGGATGTCGGCGGCGGAATAACGCCCCGGCGGCTGAGCTGTAGACATCCGGCCAAACTGTTGCAGGAAGTCGAAGGGAATGAGCAGCTCATCTGCCTCAGTACGTCCCCGCAACCGCTCCAGACACAAGCGATACTCGGCGACCGCAATGTGCCCCACTTGCCAGGCAATATGGCTGCTGCTGCCAGGGGGAATCACAAACCACTCGTGCGGGGCGATTGTGTCGAGCCGCTCCGTCGTGTACCGGCGGGCAAAATCCAGTTGTTCCAACGCTTCGCTCAAGCGAGACATGGCAGCACATCCATCGAAGGAAACGCCTGGTAAGGCTTCGGACCAACACCACCTCTGCGCGGAGTCAGCCCGCGGAAGCATCTCCTGCGGGATCAGGGGCGTTGTTCCAGCGGCACATAGGCCACGTCCGTGCGCCCTATGTAGATCTGCTCCGGGCGGTAGATGCGGTTGTTTTGCAACTGTTCGTGCCAATGGGCCAACCATCCGGCCACACGGGCGATGGCGAAAATCGGCGTGAACACATCCGTAGGAATCCCCAGCGCTTGGTAAATCACCCCGGAGTAGAAATCGACGTTGGGATAAATTCCTTTCGGACCGTAGATCTCGTTGCAGATGCGTTCCAATTCGAGGGCGATCTCGTAGTTTTTCGGCCGCTGGGTTTCAGCAAACATATGCTCGGCAATTTCCTGGAGCACCGTGGCGCGGGCATCCTTGACCTTATAGACACGATGGCCGATGCCCATGACTTTGAACTTGGGATTGGCAGCGATCTTGCCTTCCAGCCAGCTTTTGACATTGCGGGGATCACCGATCTCCTCGAATTGCCGCAAAGCCTCTTCGTTAGCACCGCCGTGGAGAGGGCCGGACAATGCCCCAATGGCGGAGGCGACGACATGATATGGCGTGGCCAGAGTGGAAGCCGTCACGCGAGCGGTAAAGGTGCTGGCATTCATGGTGTGCTCAGCGTGGAGAATGAGGGTGGCATCGAGCACCTTCCGGGTCGCCGGCGTGGGTTCCTTGCCAAAGAGCATGTAATAGAAGTTAGCCGCGTGATCGAGGTCGTCCCGGGGTTCGAGGATTTCCTGGCCGCGGCGGGTGCGGGCATAGGCGGCGACCAGCGTGGGCAGAGCCGCGATGAGGCGGCAGGTGGCATCCCAGTTCCGCGCCGGGTCCTGCACATTCGGACAGGGATAAAACATCCCCAAGGCGGCCACGGTGCTGTGCAGCGCATCCATCGGATGCCCATCGGCCGGCAGGCAGCGGATCATCTCCTTGAGACGGAAATGGATGGCCCGCCGCTGCCGTAACTCGTCGTCAAAATCCGCCAGTTGCTTCTGGGTTGGCAATTCTCCCTTGATCAGCAGCCAGCAGACCTCCTCGAAGTTGCTCTCTTTGGCCAGAACTTCCACGGGTATGCCGCGGTATTCCAGGCGGGCTTTTTTACCATCCAGGAAACTGATCGCGGATTTGGCAGCAGGAACATCTTCCAGCCCCGGTTTATAATCGGCTTCACTGACCATACCACGCCTCGACAAAAGCTATTGTCAGGATGGAGCCACCGTGGCAGCGACTGCGGTGGGAACTGGCTCCGACTCGCCACCGCCTGGGGTTATTCCACACCATCACCGTCAGGGAAGGTATAGAGAGGCGGCAGCGAAGGAAAAGGCCACAGAGTCCCCCGGAACCCAACGGATACCCCAAGACACCAAACCCGGCTGGATCGGCCCGGACAAACTGGTCCGCTCCCACTCCTGTCTCACTTCAGGGGCGTGATGATGATGTTGCGGTAGGCCACGGGACCGTGGTCCCCCTGGAACATCAACGGACCGGTGGGAGCTTCTTTGCCCGTCAGCCCGCCGGGAGTTGGCCCCTTCATCTCCACATTCTCATGGAGGAGCACGCCGTTCAGCTCCACCTTGCGGAACCGGGCCGGAGCTATCTTTTGGCCGTTGGCAAATCGCGGCGCCTGAAACTCGATGACAAACTTCTGCCACTCTCCCGGCTTGCGGGCGGCATTCTTTTTCGGCGGAGCGGCGCCATAAAGCGCCCCCAAGTCCCCTTGCGTGAGCTTGTTATCCGGCTTGCCGTAGCTGTCCAACACCTGCACCTCATACTCCCCCATCAGGTACACCCCGGAGTTCGAGCCTTTGGGCAGAAGAAATTCGACCTCCAAATGGATATCCCCGAACTTCTCCTCAGTATAAATATCCACTCCGCCACCCTGCACATTGCACAACCATAACTCCTGCGCATCGGGCACGATGACGAAGGCCCGCTCATTGGTCGGATCGAGCTTTACCGCCACCGCCTTCCAATGACTTTTCGCGGCATTCCCCTTGAGCTTCCAGCCGCTCAAGTCCTTGCCGTTGAAGGGCCGGTATGCCTCTTCACGGGATTGCCCTGACACCCCCGCCATCACACCCAGCCACGCCGCTATTCCCAGTAATCCCGCACGCACCATAAGGGTAACTCCTTCCACGCGATGAGCTATACCGGAACCGGACCCGGAGGGACGCTGTAGGATGGTCCGACATTGAGCCGTTGTAGCTAACTTATTTCCTCAAGGCGAGAGCCAGCCTAAAATCCTTGTCGAGCGAAGCTAGCGTAGGGACCGGTTCATTCACGCAGCTTCAACTAGGTTTTTTCCCTCTACTGATCCTACTGAGTTTCGATAGGCTACTGTTGCACTGGGATGGACTGAAGCCATGCGGCAGGGCCAGCGATGATGACCACATCCAGCACGGCCTGATTCTGAGGGCTGAATGCCGTCCGTCTGTCAGCGGCGGGCTAGACAGCACAATTCTGTCAATCCCACGGCGGCAGGGGAAGCGGAGGGTAGGTTTGCCGCATAATTCCTTCATATTCTGGGTCCACGTCCGGTTCCGGTTCTCCAATGAGCACTAATCCTCGCAGGTGCCCCGCCGGCACGCGCCGAGCTTTCGTCAACCAGTGGAACAGCTCGCGATAACTCGTGAAAATATCCCAATCCGCAGGATTGTAGCCGCTATAGCCGTTGACACAGGGGATGCCCACATTTTGCGCCGCCCGCATGACCACGACTTGTAAGCGGTAGTATTGATGGTCCAGTTCCGGCGCCGGGGGCAACTCCGAGGGAAAGACATACACCAGCCGCGGCTGTGGATGCTGTCGGATGGCCTGCTCCAGTCGCTCTTGCCAGCGCACGAGTTGACCTAGCGATACCCTCTGCCCCTCCCACTGCTGCACCCAAGTGGTGGGAAGGACGGCATGTTCGGCCATCAACACGAGGAGCAAGAAGATGCCACCGATTCGCGCAAGGTAATGGGAGCGGGAAAGCACCCAGGTGAATAGTTCGGCGCTGGCCAGTCCCAGGGGGAACAACAGTACGAGCACAATGCGACCCACTACACGAATCGTTGATCCGCCAGGCAGGCTGAGAATCGGTTCATAAAGCCAGACTTGGCCGAAGCGGGTGATCCAAATTGCCAGCAGCAGGGACGACCAACACAACAGAGACACCACCACTTTCCGCCGTCCCTCGGCCGTTTCCGTCGATCGCCTAATCTGCCCCAAAGCGAACAACATCGCCAGCAACGGCACCCAACCGGGAAAAAGACGCCGTTCTCCATGGACATTCCCCAGGTCCAAGCCGAGAGCCGGGGCAACGGCATTCCATACTGCCGTCGGATGACAAGCCAGCCAGGAGAGCGGTTCAGGGGCCCAGAGTATTAGATATTCCCGATCCATCACTCCAGAGACGCGCGCGTGCCGCAGAACGATGCCCCCCACGGCCATCAAAATAGCTAGGATGATCAGTAACCGCGTCAGCCAGACGCCAACCCGCAGAGGAAACAACTCCGACCACGGCAGATTGCGATACAGGCGCAAGCCTGTAAGAACGAGGAAAACCAGGAGCAATTCGGCGAGAAAAATCGCGATATAAGCCGTCAAGAGGAATTGGCCGAACCAGCAGGTGGTCAAGAGCGCAAAGCGGCGATGAGTAGGTTCCCCCAGAAACTGCCAAGCCAGTACCACGGCCGGGGGCACCAGCCAGCGGTGAAGCAACTGGGCATGGCTGACCTGACTGGTCACCGGCAAGGCGAAGGCGAAGATGAAAGCCGCCACGGCCGCAGGAGCGGGGTCAAACCCCAGGCGTCGCGCCGCCCACAGCGCCGAAACATAGTTGAGTACAAAGGCCAGTATGAACCATCCCTGAAAGGCCCGTTCCGGGCTTAGACCCAGCACCCGTAACAGGGAGTAAAAAGGCATCAGGGCAATGTGGGGGTCGGTGGTACCGGTCATACCCGGTGTCGGGTAAAAAATGGGGGCATGCCAGAAACTCGCCCGCCCCCGCAGCGATTGGTACCCATGCTCCAGCATGTAATTGTTCAGGACGTTATCGATCCCATCACCTGGCAGACCGTCGCCATCCCAACCGATCAGGCGCAGGGGCAAATTGAACATCCCCACGGCAAACAGCACAATGGCGAGCCAATAGGAACTCAAACGGCGTGAAGATGCAGGGGGGAACAAACGGGCAGCGGAGGGCGATGCTGTTGCCATACGTGTATCTCAAAGCGTCTCTTCTGGCGGCAGGGGTAACAAATGTTCTCCCCCTTCACTATACAACACACCATGACGGCATGCCGTCACAACGGAGAACAGAATCGGCCCGACCCAAGGCAGCGCCAATCGATCAGGGGAACAGACCCCGCCGGGCTTTCTCATTGGCCACCTTCATGACTCCGAGGCTCAGGGCAGCCAGCCGGTTGCTGATGTTACGCCGTTTGGCTTCGAGTCGGACACGCTGAAAGGCACTGCGCATGAGTTTTTTCAACTGAGCGATGACCTGTTCTTCTCCCCACATGAATTGCTGCAAGTCTTGAACCCATTCGAAGTAGGAGACGGTGACGCCACCCGCGTTGCAGAGGATGTCGGGGATGACAAAGATGTCGGAATGGGCCAGAATGGCATCGGCTTCCGGTGTAGTTGGCCCGTTGGCTCCCTCCGCCAGGATACGGCAGCGGAGGCGGGCGGCGTTGGCCTCCGTAATTACCCGTTCTACCGCCGCCGGAACCAAGACCGTACAGGGTGTGGTCAGTAGCTCCGCCGGGTCCATCTCTTCCGCTTCCGGAAAACCTTGCACCGTGTGCAAGACATTCCCTGGGCTGTTGACGTACTGGATCAAAGCGGGGATATCGATCCCGCGGGGATTGCGGATAGCCCCATAGCGATCGCCAATGGCCACCACCTTAACTCCCAGGCGGTGTAATTCCTCGCAGGCCACGGAGCCAACGTTGCCAAATCCCTGCACCACTGCTGTGGCATTCTCCGGAATGATGCCGAGTTCATCGAGTGCTTCACGGATACAGAAGACCACCCCTCGTCCCGTGGCTTCCCGTCGCCCGACGCACCCACCCAACTCCACCGGCTTGCCAGTGACAATCTCCGGACAGGCATAACCGACCTTCATGGAATAGGTGTCGTAAATCCAGGCCATGGTCTGTTCATCGGTACCCAGATCGGGAGCCATGACATCCACCCGCGGGCCGATGATACTGAGCACCTCTTCGGTGAAGCGGCGGGTCAAGCGCTCCTTTTCTCCCATACTCAGCAAAGCCGGGTCGCAAGCAATCCCTCCCTTGGCGCCACCATAGGGCAAGTTCATCAGGCCGCATTTCCAGCTCATCCACATGGCCAGGGCTGCCACTTCGCCTAGGTCCACATTGGGCGCATAACGCAGGCCGCCCTTGCTCGGACCACTGGTCAGCGAATGCTGAACGCGATAGCCGATGAACACCTGAGTCTGGCCGCTGTCCATCCGAATGGGTACGGCCACCACCATCGACCGCTTTGGCACCTTCAACCGTTGGGCAATGCCCGGATCGATGTTGGTCACCTCTGTCACCAGTTCCAATTGGCGGCAAGCCATCTGGTAGGTGGGCGAGGTGTGGAACAAAGTGGCCGGGCAGGCTTCCTGCCGCATCACGACGCTGGACATGCATCACCTCCGGAGACGGGGAGAGGAAACGTTCCGGGCCGGCGCCTGACGGCTCGCACACCGCAGGGAGGAAAGCGGGAGGAGAGGCGCTCACGGCCCCTGTCAAAGATTTAGCATAAATGCTAAGGGGGACCTCGCCTATAATACTCCGCGATGCCTATAGCAATTGCTCATCCCACCGAACCAACTCCCGGACCGCTCTTGATCTTCGGCTGCGGCTATGTCGGCCTGCGCGTGGCTCAGCAAGAGCGGCAGGCGGGACGGACCGTCTATGCTCTGACGCGCCGGCGGGCCGAGTTACTCGCTCAGCAGGGCATCCTCCCCCTGAGCGGGGACGTTCTGGCCCCGGAATCCTTGCCCCCTTTCCCGGCGGAGGCCACGGTGCTCTATGCCGTCGGTTACGATCGCTTCTGTGGACGCAGCATGCGCGAGGTCTACCTGCACGGCCTGGAACATGTACTGGAGCGTCTACCGGCCCCCCGCCGTTTCGTCTATTTGTCCAGCACCAGCGTCTATGGACAATCCGATGGCAGTTGGGTGGATGAAGACAGCCCCGCTGAACCGAGTGACGAATCGGGCCGCGTGGTTCGGGACGCCGAGCTGCTCCTGCGCCAGTGCTTGCCGCACGCCATCATCCTGCGCAGTGCCGGTATCTATGGCCCTAATCGCCTCCTGCGCCGCCGGGAACAACTCCTCCAGCACGAACCGATCTCCGGCGATCCCCACCGCTGGCTCAACCTGATCCACGTGGATGATCTGGTCGCGGCCATCCGCTTGGCTATGGATCGGTCCCCCCCAGCAGCCCTGTATAACGTTGTTGATGACATACCAGTGACACGACAAGAGTTCTATACTCTCCTGGCAGAGTTGTATGGAGCACCACCGCCTCGCTTCGCCGATCTGCCAGAACCGCGTGCTAACCACCGTCGCATTCGCAACAGCCGCCTTCGTCATGCTCTGCATTGGCAACCCCGCTACCCAAGCATCCGCGAGGGGCTGCCGGCCGCACTCGCTGCCTCGGAATCCTGAACGGGCCGGACACGCACAATCTTCCGCCCCGATTTGACTTAAAAACCCTCCTGGAGAGATTCCCATGTTGCCATCCGTTTGCCGAGTCCGCTGCTACCGTTTCGACTCCGCCCTGACTGGTTTGTGTCTTCTGGCTGTCACTCTGCCGGCTGTCTCTGCCCCGTTTCCTAACGCCCCCTCCGCCGATGCCGCTACACCCCAAAGCCTCACTTCGGCCCAAGCCGCGGAAGGCTGGCTGCTGCTCTTCGATGGCCAGACCACCTTCGGTTGGCACTGTCAGGGGAAGAACGCCGTTCGAGATGGTGTCTGGCATCTGGAAGAGGGCAGCATCGCCTGGCCCTTCAGTCGCTTCGGGAACTCCTGGGAAATGGTAACGGAAGTGGCCGGACCCGCCCGGTTATATCTGCCCCACGATCACGTCCTGGAACACCGCGGCGACACCTTCGACCAACTCCAAGTATTCTGCGATGGTGAGAAAATCCGCTATGAGGGTAAGGGATTTTCTCGGATCAATGCCAAGCGTCCAACTGGTCCTCCAGCAGCGACGATTGGCATCACGGCTCCTGGTCCACAACCGGCTCGCTTGCGCCATCTTCGCCTGCGTCCCCAACAGTTGCAACCGCTCTGGAATGGCCGAAACCTCGACGGCTGGACCGTTAATCGGGCCGATCCGAAGCGCCAACAGGCCCGCTTCCGCGTCACGGATCAAGGCGAATTGCTCGTCGAGGGTGGGCCAGGTGATCTGGTCAGCAGCGTGCATGCCGCGGATTTCCTCTTGCAATTCGACTGCCGCACTTTAGGCAAGCATCTCAACAGCGGCGTATTCTTCCGCTGTATCCCTGGGCAATATCAGAACGGCTACGAGGTCCAAATTCACAACGGTTACAAAAACAACGACCGGACCCAACCGCTGGATTTCGGGACCGGCGGCATTTATCGCCGCGCCCCCGCTCGTCGAGTGGTGAGTAACGATGAGGAATGGTTCACCGTCACTCTGATTGCGGATGGCCGGCGCTTGACCACTTGGGTCAACGGCTTCCCGGTCGTCACATGGGAGGACCCCCGGCCGCCCCATGACAACCCCCGCCAGGGCTACCGTGCCGCCGCCGGTCCCTTTTCCATCCAAGCTCACGATCCCACTACCCGCTTGCTCTTTCGCCGCATCCAGTATGCCCCGCTCCCACCTCGCCCGGATTCCCACCCCGCCCCCTAGCTTTCCTGAGCCAAGCGATTCCCCGACTCCACTGACAGCCCACGGATAACGTCGAGCAGGGGAATCCTCTCGACCGACTTGCCTAAGGGATTCCTTCCCTGTGCTCCTTTGCTGGCAAAGCCTGAATTCCACCGATGGGATGATTTTGCGGGAATAGTTGCTCCCCTTGGCCAATTCTCTGCTAATCTGAAGCGCCATCGTAATCTGTCATCTGATCCTTGGCAGGCACCAGCAGAAAAGGTTACAGTGGTGTTATGCCTCCTTCGCCTGCTAATTGGCCTGATTTCCCACCACCTGGTGCTGCGGGTGCGGAAGAGATGCGCCTGCGCTGGGCAGACTATTTGGATGACCGCGGCCAGCATGATTGGGCCGAACTGATCCGCCTGCAACTGAGCCTCGCCCACCTTCCCACCGGCGATCCACCCCCACCCGAATGGCGGGAGCGCGAAGCCGAATTGAACCTGCGTTTGGGCCAGCAATGGTTTCATGAGCTAGAGGGTCTGCTCGCCGCACCGCCGCAATTCCGTTATGGCCTGCCGGATGCCGTGGCCGTGGACGCGAGTGTCTTTCTCCGCCGTGCTCCGGAGTTATTCGCCCGTTTGCCCATTCGCCGCCTCCGCTTACTCGAACCTGTCGCCGTCTGGCCAAAACTGTGGGACTGCCCCTGGCTAAAGGGGATTGAAGAATTGGACCTTTGCGGCGCGGAATTGACCCGCTGCGATCTGACGCCCCTGTTTCGCTCCTCTTCTCTGCAATCGCTCCAGCGACTCGATTTGAGCTTCAATCAATTGGAAGATGCCGCCTTGCTCCCCTGGCGCCGGGGTTGTTCCTTTCCCTACCTGCGCTGCCTCGCCCTCAACGACAATCGCTTGACCGATCGGGTCCTCTCCCTGCTTGCGGATACCCCCTGCTCGGTTCATCTGAACGAACTCGATCTCGCCCGCAACGACATCACGGCGGCTGGTCTGAGCGAACTGGCGGCCCATCCCTGGCCTGAACTCCACCAATTGCGCCTAAGTGGCAATCCGTTGGGGGATCGCGGCCTGGCCCTCCTGGCCACTTCACCCTTACTCCTGCGGGCGGCCCAACAGCATGGCCTCCTGGAGTTGCACGGCCATCCCCAAGTGCGTATCAGTGCGGCGGGCATCGAACCGCTGGTGCATTCGGAGGCTGCCGAATATCTACGTGTTGTGGACCTGGGTCACCAGCAGTTGGGTGACGACGGTCTAGTAAGCCTGCTCGGTTCTCGCCGCTGGCCTTGCCTCCGCCGCCTCTGCCTCCCTCGCAACCGTATTACCGACCGGGGGATCGTCCGGCTCCGATCGCACTGGCCGCACTGGCTGGCTCAATTGCGCACCTTGGACCTGTCTGGCAATCGTCTGACTTCCTTTGGCGTCGGCTTGCTCACTGCTGCTTTGCCTTCGGACAAACCCGGCGCCGCTCTGGACATCAGCGGCAACCTGCATCACACCCTGCCGCGCCACTCCAGCACTGCCTCCTCCGATTCCCGATCCCGAACCGCTTTCATCTCCGAGTTGCACCTGCTCCGACAGCGCATCTCCCATCCTCGCCGCCCGCACTCCTGATCCTTCGCCGTTTCTTCTCCTCCCCAACATCTTGGGAGGCACGTCATGGACTGCGCTGTGACATCCGCAGGCCGAATTCCTCTGTCCAGCTATGCCAATGGCCGCTACCATGTCATACCGACATGCCATCGGCTCACGTTCCCTCCATTTTCCTCTGGTCCGGGGAGAAACCATTCATGTTGCGCCTGTTCGCTTGTTGCCTGCTGTTAGGTTGGGCAGCTCCGTCATGGATCACTCCGTCCTTACTAGCCCAGGAACTCCCCGCCCAAGGCGGCCGACTGGAGGACATCATCTATGCCCGCAAATATGGCTGTGCCTTGACTATGGACGTGTTTGTTCCCCCTAAGGATAAAGCCAACGGCTATGGAATCATCTTTTGCGTCTCCGGCGGCTGGATGTCAGACAAACGCGCGATCAATCCGGTTTTTGTGCAACCCTTTGTCCAACGCGGCTATGTCGTCTTTGCCGTGGTGCATGGCAGTCAGCCGAAGTTTACGATTCCAGAGGCTGTCGAGGATATGCACGCCGCCGTCCGTTACATCAAGCAGCATGCAGCACGTTTCCGTATCGATCCGGACAAGCTCGGTGTCATGGGAGGGTCAGCGGGCGGCCACCTATCCCTGATGCTCGGCAATGCTTTTCAACCGGCGGATCCCAAAGCGAGCGATCCGCTCCGGCGCCACTCCTCCCGTGTGGCTGCTGTTGCTTGCTTCTTTCCACCCACTGATTTTCTGAACTGGAGCCGGGAAGGGGAAGTCCAACTTGGTGAAGGTGCTCTGCGTGCTTTCCGTCCGCCGTTCGACTTCACGACCCGCGATCCCCAAACGAATAAACTCGTCGTCATCGAGGACCCGCAGCAACGCCAGGCGATCGGTAAAACTATTTCCCCCTACTACTTCGTCAGCAAGGACTCCGCCCCTGCACTCATCATCCACGGGGACGCCGACAAACTTGTGCCGCTCTTCCAAGCCCAGCGGATAGCCGAAAAATACCGGCAAGTCGGTGTTCCCTGCGAACTGATCATCCGCAAGGGCGCCGGGCACGGCTGGAAGGGCATGGACAAAGACCTGGAACTCTTCGCCGACTGGTTCGACAAACACCTCCGCGGTCTGAACGCACCGTGATTCCAACCCAGCACTTCCATTCGGACTCATCCGCTGCTCTTCTTACATACATCTCGCCTGCCGCTTTTCACTCCTGGAAAACTGCTCCTGTTGGCTCACCGGCGAGAGCGTTTTTCATGGCAGGCCATCGCCGCTAAGCCATCATTATAATTTCCGTTATTATTATCCTTATTTTTTCATGTAATATCATAGTCATCCTTCACTTGATTCATGTGAGAAAATAATAATTAACTTTTATGGATAATTCTCCCTAGAGCCGGTATAGTGTCAATGCGATGACCCCTGCTGCCGCGAAGGTCCAGCGGGTGGATCGCTCGCGGCTAGCACACGACACAACTTTCAGGAGCAGCACCATGACGTACCACCTGTGTCTGGCTCCCCGCTTGGGGATTGTTGGTCTGGCCTCTCTGCTGGCAGTTTCCTCGGCTTGGGCCGGCCCGATCACCGTCACTTTCCAAAACGTCAACCCCGGTTACAGTCCGGCGGGACAATACAACTGGACTTCCAGTAGTACCATCCCCGGCTTGGTTTACACCTCCGGCAACAACTTTGCCACATTCTGTATCGAGCAGAATCAGTACATCTCCCCGAACACCACTTACTCCAACTACATGCTCACCGATTTGAGCAATGCCCCCAATCCCGGTTCCACATTATCTGCCACTCAAATCAACAATTTGAAAGCGATGTGGGCGCAATATCGTTCCAGTGTCGATACCAATGACGAAGCCGCCGCCTTCCAACATGCCGTGTGGCACATCGTCAATCCTAGCTACAATCCCTCACTGAGCGGAAGTGTGTTGAGTTACTACAATCAATATCTCAACTCTACCACCTGGATGAGTGGATATGCCAATCTGGTCGCCATGGTGCACCTCAACCACCAGGATCACGTGGTGGAAATTCAGCGCGGCTGGCGGGTCAATCAGCAAGGGGATCTGGAACCGGTACCCGCCCCAGCAACGCTCGGGGTGGCATTCGCCCTGGGAGTGGCCTTGTTGGTCCGCCAGCGGCTGGTCCGGCCCGCTGCTTGACCCGGAATAATCTCGGTACTCGTAGCCTGCCTCACTGTCACCGCTCCGTCCTGCCGTTCGGCCCGCGCTGACGGAGCGATTTTGCTTCCAGCAGAGGAAGTGTCCATTCAGCTCCGGGTAAAGAGAATAGGTTGGGTTCTGTCGAAAAGCCATGCAAGCCTCAGCGGAGACCGGCGAGGATCGCTTGCTAGAGGAAATGGCCGATTGGGGTTGAACGAAAAAGCAACTCTCTTACTCCCTTACTCCGGGTCTGACAAATAAATCTGGCGCCGGCTGGGGAACTGTGGCAAAATAGATAAGCCCATTCCTGTTGTTTCAAGGAGTTCGCTATGGACACAACGCCGAAACTGAATCGTGCCGAACTGATGCAAGAGTTGCGGGCCGACTTCGAGGAGTTGCTGACCAAGTTGGCCGATGCCTTACTCCGGGGTTGGTTTTTTTCTGCTTCCGATCTCGGTTCCCTCAGGTATAATCAAGTTTCCTGCCGGTGCGTGTATTCAGGCCCACCGTAGCTTATCTGCCCTGAGTGTGACCAATCTGGAGGGAAACTCGAGTAGAAACGGGAGGAACAGCCATGTGGACACGGCGAGGTTTTTTGGCACAAGCGGGTCGTGGCGCGCTCGCGGCGGCCAGTGTGCCGTGGGTCTGGTCGCGGGCGTCTGCCGTGGCGGCCAATGAACGGATTGCCGTGGGGGTTATTGGGGTCGGGACGATGGGCCGCGGCCATTTGGGAGCGATGCTGGGGCGCAGCGAAGTGCAGGTGGTAGCCGTCTGCGATGTGGTGCAGGAACGGCTCGACCATGCCCGCCAACGGGTAGAAAGTCACTATGCCAGCCGGAGCAAGTCTGGGGTGTACAAGGGAGTCGGGGCGTATCGGGACTTCCGCGAACTGCTGCGCCATCCGGGTCTGGATGGTGTCATCATTGCGACACCGGATCACTGGCATGCCATGCCCTGCATTCTGGCGGCACGGGCGAAAAAGCATATTTACTGCGAAAAGCCGTTGACTCATAATGTGGCGGAAGGCCGGCAGATCGTGGAGGAAGTCCGGCGTGCCGGCGTCATCTTTCAGACGGGCAGCCAGCAGCGGAGTGAATTCGGCAACCGTTTCCGGGCCGCCGTGGAGATGATCTGGAACGGTTGGATTGGCAAAATCCGAACGATCCGCATCGGCGTTGGCGGGCCAGCTCGACCTTGCAACCTCCCGGCCCAGGAAACACCTCCCGGTACGGATTGGGACTTCTGGCTCGGCCCTGCCCCAGAGCGGCCCTACCACTCCGATCTGTGCCCCAAGGGGGTCCACAATCACTTCCCGGCTTGGCGGAACTATCAGGAATATGCCGGGGGCGGCCTAGCCGACATGGGCGCCCACCACTTCGACATCGCCCAATGGGCTTTGAAGATGGACGAGAGCGGACCGGTGGAGGTCATCCCACCCGAAAATCCCCAACGCGGTGCCGGCCTGCGCTTCATCTATGCCGACGGTACAGTCATGATCCATAACGAATTTGAAGGAAATGTGCGAGCCGATTGCGTCTTTGAAGGCACCGACGGTATCCTGCTCGTCGGCCGCGGCCAACTGGAAGTCCGCTTCTACGGAGGGAACAAGGTCCGCTTCCCCGATCAACCGCAACGGGTCTACCCCTCCCAGAACCATCACACCAACTGGTTGGAATGCATCCGCAGCGGCAAGCCCTGCATCTGTCCTGCGGAAGTAGGACACCGCACTGCCACCATCTGCCATCTCGGCAATATCGGCTACCGCTTGGGACGCAAATTGCGTTGGGACCCGGCACGCGAACAGTTCCTCGATGATGCCGCGGCCAACAAGGAACTGTCCCGCGAGCCGCGTGCCAAATGGAAACTGGTCTGAACCACCTGCCGTATGCTCTGAGAATTGTAGAGGACTGCTTTACGTTTCCCCCAGCTTGAGGTTGACTGCCTTTGCAGCCTGTTTTTCCAACAGTCGGCGCTGGGGCGAGCTGAGGGGAAAGCGGTCTAACTCCGGGGGCGTCACCCAGACCGCCGCCTCGTAGAAATCGGAGGCGAATGTGCCGCGGAGATACCGAGCGGACCAGGCATGCAGGTAAATGCGGAAGCGGGTGACGCTATGGCACAGCGTGGTCAAAGGTTGCTCCGCTTGAACTTCCAGGGCGGTGAGCCGACGCACCAGTTCCGGAAGTTGGGGGCGAGCGTCATTCGCGGTGGCGATCTCGGCGTGGGGCACTTCCCACAAGCGCGGCCATCGGTTGGCCGTAGCGGGCCGCTGGCAGAGAAGCAATCGCGAACCGTAGCGGATCAGCACCGCGAGTTCCTGGACTTCCACCGGTGCGGGCCGAGAAGCGGGCGGTGGAATCCGGTCCTGCTCGCCGAGTTGCCGGGCGCGGCACCAGCGCTGCCAAGGACACTCGGCACAACGGGGTTGGCGCGGGGTGCACACCAACGACCCCAACTCCATCAAGGCTTGATTGAAGTCCCCTACCCTTTGGGCTGGAAGCAAGGCTTGTGCTGCCCTCCAGACCCAGCGTTGCCCTGCTCCCTGCCGCGGATCACCTCGGTAGCCGAAGAGGCGAGCCAGCACCCGCAGGCTGTTGGCTTCCACAATTGGCAAGGGACGATCAAACGCCTGCGACAACACCGCGGCGCAAATGTACCGGCCTACTCCCGGCAGCGACTGCCACAGCTCAGGATCATCCGGCAAACGGCCTCCGTGATGTTGCACGAGCGCGCGAGCTGCGGCGTGCAGGTGGCGTGCCCGGCGGTAATACCCCAATCCTTGCCAGAGCCGGAGCACATCCTCCTCTTCCGCTTGAGCTAAGGCTTCCACCGTAGGAAAGGCAGCCAGAAAGCGCTCATAGTATGGGATCACCGCGGCTGTGGTCGTCTGTTGCAGCATGACTTCGCTGACCCAGATGCGATACGGGTCGCGGCTATTGCGCCAGGGCAAGGGTCGGCGATGCTGGGCGAACCAGGCCAGCAGACGGCGTTGGAGTGCAGCACGCACCGGACCCGGCCAGGGCGCCGGCTCCTCCTCTGACAAACCAATTTTCCGAGGCATGGGTGGAGAAAAAACCCAGGAAAGGATCAAAACACGAGTCGTCTTCTGATCCTAGGTTGTTGGGTGATACACCACGACTTGAGGAACGCGGATGCTACCGCTCAGCGGGGGCGGCGCATGATTCGGCGGAGGGCTTCATTAGCGGCATTCGACATTTCTTCCCGCGTGGGAACCTGCTTTTTATCCGGCTTCTTGGAGCCGCCGCCTTCCTGGCTCTGTCCTGGCGTTTCGGAGACCGTTTTCAAGGCTGGCACATCCGCCACCGTACTTCCTTCAGGCACCTCTTCGCTTTCTAAGGACAAAAGGATGGCCGCGATCCGATCCTGATCGCTGATTTCCTGTCCTTTGGTAAAGGTGGGGGGCTGAAGAGCCGGCTGTTCCTTGGAACCGCTCGCGGACTCTGCCGACTTGACCAGTTTGCCGGGTTGCGGGGTCGTGTCTCGCGGCGGGGAAGCGGCAGCACTGCTGGCGGCTTGCACGGCTGCCAAGGCGGCGGCTGTCTCCGGTGTCGCTTCGGGCAGCGGCGTACCATCTGCGGGCATGGGGGGCACTTCGATCCGCATCTGGAAATCCAACGGGCCGATCTTGAGCGTGGCCCCATCCTTCACTTGGACTTCCGCGCCGCGAATCGTGACATCGTTGACCGTAGTCCCATTGGTACTACCGAAGTCCTTGATGAAGACCTGTCCATTGCGTATAAGAATTGCGCAATGCATCTTGCTCACTGCCTGACTCGCCGGGCGGAGATGGCATTGCGTATCCCGCCCAATCAGAAACTCCGGTATAGTAATAGGGATCACTCGGCCTTGGTGAACGCCACTTGTCACAATCAGTTCGACTTTCATGACCGTGCCCCGCCACTCAACCATGTGCACCGCCTACCCCTGAGAGATGAACAAGGGGATTGTGGTTATCGTACCACACATATCCGGCGGCGCCCATACGGTCGTGCTAGAAATTTTGGGTTCTCTGTTCTGTTCCGTTAACACATGGGCTTGAAGGATGGCTCTGTGGGTTGGCCCTTCCTCACTTCCCATCATAAAGTTTGGAAGGGTGCGAGTCCCCCCAGAAGCATCCTTAGCTTGCATTGTATTACCTGAGGCAAGACCCATGCAATCGTCTTTACCGCAAAAAAGGCCCGGCTTTACAATTTTTCATAATTTTACCAATAGCAGAATCCCTACCCTGGCAAATGAATTTGCCTGCGCTCCCTCGCCATTGCGTCAAGCGGCACCCTCCGCCACGAGCGAGCAGGAAAACGCACCGGCACTCTGCGAATCTTCCCAGAAACACAGGACGAACAGGAAGCACAACGTGCGCCTCAAGGGCGCTGCAAGATTGCTGCTCGTCGCGAGTATTTTGCTATCCAGCAGCGGGTGTGCTGGTGAGATGGAAGAGGCGGCGCCGAAAGCGGAGCGCCGGTGGGAGGGTGTAGAACTGATCCTAAGCTGCCCCGATACGGCCTGGCGGACGACGTTGGGACCCCTGGTGGAGAGCTGGGCGTACCGGACAGGTGCCCACGTACGATGGCGAAGCGAAACGATGCAAGCAGGGGATGACACAGATATGGCCATAATACCGGCCGCGGAGCTGGGAAGTTGGGCTGATCGAGGCGAACTAGCCCGCGTTCCCGCCTCCTTCCGCCAGCCGGGCCATCCCTTCCAGTGGACCAACGTCCTACTCCCCTACCGCGAGTATTTGATCGAATGGGGCGGGCAAGCCCAAGCCCTGCCTCTCGCGGGCGACGCCTTCCTTGTAGTGGTCCGGCGCGATCGCCTGGAAGATGCCGCGGTCCGCGCCACCCACGAGCGGCTCTGGAAGCGCGTTCCAGCTCCCCCGGCGACCTGGGAAGAGTTCGCCGAGTTGGCGATTAGCATGACCCAGGCGAGCGGCCAGCCTTGTTTGCCCTCCTATCACGGTATCGAGCTAGCCGACTTGTTCTTCCGCATCGCCGCCTGTTATGACCGACCGGCCCTAACTGACGTCGAACAGACCCGTTCCACACCGTTTTTCTTCGATCCGCAGACGGCTGCTCCACGGCTTACGGCGCCGGCGTTTGCCCAGGCGGCCCGCTGGTTAGCGTCGCTGGCGGAACATCGTTGTCTCCCCCTACCCCCTGCCGGTTCCGACTCCGTTTCTCCGAATCCGTCCTCTGCTGCGGGTCAGGCTTTGGCCAATGGTCAGGCTTGGCTTGCCGTTGTCTGCCTGCGGGACCTGGAACAATTACCTCGCCCGGGCGGCTGTGTCGATCCCCGCTTTCTCCTCGCCCCTCTGCCTGGCAGCCGCGGCTATTACACGAGCGCGGGGAAGTGGGTTCCCACCGTCACTCCCAACTATGTCCCCTATTTCGCCGGAGGATATCTCGGTGTAGTCCGGCAGCGTTGCCGCTTTCCGGAAGCAGCCTTCGAGCTGCTCGGCGAACTGGGCGGACTAGCCCGCAGCCTGGAAATCCTCAGCACACCGGCTCTCAATGCCGGCCCTTTCCGCTCAGCCCATCTCGACCGGGAGCGCCTGCAGGTGTGGTATGGCTACCGCTTCGATGCGGAACGCAGCCTGCACTTGCAAGATGCTCTTCGCCATTATGTGCGGGTGGAAGTCCGGAACCCGGTGGTGGGTTTGCGGGCGCCGGATCAGGCACGTCTGCGGGCTGCGGCGGCCGCAGAGTTGAGCCGCTTGCTCCGTGGAGCCGACCCTCAGGAAGCTGTCCAGCGCCTGTCCGCTGCTTGGCAGCGTCTCGACGCTGACACTCCGTTAGCCGACCGCCTCCGCTGGCGCCAGTCCTCCGCCGGGCTGGCCGACTGACCGTTGCTAGCCTTCCGACGCTATGAGAAACCCATCGGTTTCGGTCCCGCCTGCAACTGCCGAAGTTTTCCCGGATGTCGGCTTTCCTGTAGACTCTCAAGGATTGCTGACTACAACAGGCCATCTCCACGATGTAGGAGCAGAACGTCCGGAGCAGATGGAATAACCATGAGCCACCCGACATTTGCCATCAGCCGCGGACGCCCCATGCCTTTGGGGGTCACCTATCATCCCGAAGGCCACAACTTTGTGCTCATGTGCCGCCACGGAACCAAAGTGGTACTGGTGATTCTGCCAGAGGAGGGGAACGAGCCTTTGGCGGAGATCGAGTTGGACCCGCGCCGGCATCGTACAGGGGACATGTGGCACGTGCGGGTCAGCGGTTTACCCTCGACGTTCCGCTACGGTTGGCGCGTAGATGGGCCACGTACTCCCCGCACCCGCTTCGATCCCTCCCGGTTGCTGTTGGACCCAGCCGCCACCATGCTCTCGGATGGCGCCATCTGGGCTGGCACTTGCGAAGTCGATCCGCAGCGGACCAGCCGCCGCAGTATGGTTCACTACAGCCGCCGCTATCACTGGGATGATGACGCCCCACCCCTGACCCCCTTGGAAGACACCATCATCTACGAGTTGCACGTGCGGGGTTTCACCTGCCATCCTTCCAGTGGAGTGCACCATCCCGGTACCTTTCGCGGGTTGATCGAAAAGATCGACTACCTCAAATGGCTCGGCATCACTGCCGTTGAGCTGATGCCCATCTTCGAGTTTGACGAATGCAACTGTCCCTTTGTCAATCCGGAAACGGGCGAGCGGCTGGTGGATTACTGGGGTTACAATCCCATCGCCTTTGCCGCCCCCAAAGCGGCCTACGCCGCCTCCGCGCGCCAGCACGGCCAGAACCGCGAGTTCCGCGATCTGGTCAAGGCCCTGCACGCTGTGGGCATCGAAGTCATCCTCGATGTCGTTTTCAATCACACCGGCGAAGGAGACGACCGCGGGCGCACCTACTCCTTCCGTGGTCTCGATAACGAGTTGTACTATCTGCTGGACGAAGAGGGAAATTACCTGAACTACTCCGGCTGCGGCAACACGGTCAACTGCAACCATCCCGTGGTGCGGGACCTGATCATGACTTGCCTGCGCTACTGGGTCGGCGAAATGCACGTGGACGGCTTCCGCTTCGACCTGGCCAGTATCCTGGGGCGCGACCGGCAGGGACGGCTGATGGTAGAACCGCCGGTGATCGAAAGCATCGCTGAGGATGCCATACTCGCCGACACCAAGCTGATCGCTGAACCGTGGGATGCCGCGGGCGTCTACCAACTCGGAACCTTCCCCTACGGACGGCGCTGGAGCGAATGGAACGGCCGCTACCGCGACGAGGTCCGCCGATTTTGGCGTGGCGAAGCGGGACTGGCCGGTCAGCTCGCCTCCCGGATCTGCGGCAGTGCCGACCTCTACCAAAACAGCGGGCGGCTACCCCGCCATTCCATCAACTTCATCACCTGCCACGACGGCTTCACCCTCTACGATCTGGTCAGCTACAACCAGAAGCACAACTGGGCCAACGGCGAGAATAACCGCGACGGTACCGATCTCAACTACTCCTGGAACTGCGGCGTTGAAGGCGAGACGGAGGACCCAGCGGTTCTGGCCCTGCGCCGCCGGCAGGTCCGCAATCTGATCGCCACCCTTCTGATCAGCCAAGGTGTTCCCATGCTCCTGGCCGGCGATGAGTTTCTCCGCACCCAGAAAGGGAATAACAACGCTTGGTGCCAGGACAACGACATTTCCTGGGTCAATTGGGAATTCGCTGAGCGAAACAAGGATTTCCTGCGTTTTGTGCGGGAGATGATTTGGCTGCGTAAGCGGCATCCCGCACTGCGCCGCCGCCGTTTTTTCGTCGGGCCGCTCCACGGCGCGGATCCACGCCTCAGCTCGGTCGGTCCTTTTCCACCTACTGGTCCCGTGCGACCTGACGAGGCGGGGCTTTCTGGCCTCCGCGCTCATCCTGGCTATCTCCCTCCGCCGCCCCCGGATGTCTATCCCGGATTGGCCGATATCCACTGGCACGGAGTGGAACCGTACCAACCTGACTTCTCTCCCACTTCCCGCTCCCTCGCTTTCTCTCTGGATGGACGCTTCACCGGGCGCGAACACGACCCCGATTACCGCATCGATGCCGATTTCTACGTCGCCATGAATGCCTGGGAACAGCCCCTCCACTTCCGCATTCCCCCTTCCCCCACCCGCCGCCCCTGGCACCGCGTCGTCGATACCGCACTCCCCAGCCCGGACGACTTCATCCCGGAAGAACAAGGACCCGTTATCGAACCCGGCAGCCGCTATACCCTCATCCCCTTCTCCATGATTATCCTCGTTTCCCGAATGTGACCGTGCTTCAAGCTGAACTTTGATCGCACCGTGACAACCGCCGGTCAGCACCGGCTGCACGAGCTTCCCGGAGAAAATCCACAACTCTATCGATAATCTCGATAGAGAGGCCATCGTGGCTTACACGGACTGTCTGCGCTGTGCCCGTCATCCTCTCTTCAGTAGGACCGACCTGGAAGTAACAGCAAGGTTCCCGATTGGTCCATAAACTCGAGAAACGTAACAGTAAAAGATGGCGGTGGCAGTATATTCGCAGGACTCATTGAATAATCTAACTTGCCATTCCCTGAGAACATGAGTAAGACACAAAGGGGTTTCGCATCGAAGAGTGACAACGTCATAGCAAATATCTCGATCCGAGATACGGGTTGAGAAGGCGGATTGTTTTCCGAGCCTCTATGTTCCGGCGGAGGATGCCGGCGGAAATATGAGCAGCGTATCGCCCAGCGGGTCGGTCTCTTCGAGTGCAGCGGAGGCCCAGCTTTTCCCGGCCATTTTTGAGCATGCGCCGGAGGGAATCTTGCTGCTCGACGACAGCCGCCGCTGCGTAGAGGCGAATCCAGCCGCCCGGCATCTGCTCGGCTACTCCCGCGAAGAATTGCTGCAACGGACGGTGGAAGACCTAACGGTGCCAGACGACCGGCCTCACATTCCCTCCCGCTGGCAAACACTCCTCAGCCAGCGCACCTGTCAGGGGTTATGGCGTATCCTTACCGCCGTGGGACAAACCCTTTATGCCGAGAGCCGTTGCCAAGCGCATATCCTTCCCGGCGTTCATCTCTGTCTGTTCCGGGACGTCACTCCACCTCAGCAAGCCGATGCCGACGCTCATTTGCTGCGTCAGGCTTTGGATGCTCTTTCGGCTGGCATCATCATTACCGATCAGCAACAGCTCCAGGAACCCATCGTGTACGTCAATCGGGCGGTGACGCGCCTGACTGGTTACCGCCCGGAGGAGCTGCTAGGGCAGAACTGCCGTATTTTCAGCGGTCGGTATCGGGATCAACCGGGACTGGAAGAAGTGCGTGCCGCCATTCGCCAAGGGCAAACGGCCCTGGTGGAACTGGTCCAGCAACGCAAGGACGGCACTCTCTGGTTCAACTTGCTCAGTCTGGCCCCCCTTCGGAATCCCCGCGGTGTCGTAACCCATTATGTGCGGGTACTCATTGACATCACCCACGTGCGACAGCGATTAGGCCGGTGGCAACCGGAGGTCATTGCCTCATCCTTGCCAGATCAAGCACCCACCATTCCTGATCAAGCACCTGCCGCCTCTCCGCCCCGGATACCCCAAGCAGATCCGCCAGAAGCGGCTTCAACGACTCCACACATTCTGGTGGTAGAAGATGAGGATGCGGTGCGCGAGTTCATCCGTCTAGTTTTAGTACAGGCCGGTTACACCGTATCGCTGGCCAGCGATGGGGAAGAAGCCTGGGACATTTTCCGGCGCGAGCCGCACCACTTCGACCTGGTCCTCTCAGATGTGCTCATGCCTCGGCGCAATGGTCCGGAGTTGGCGGCCCTGATTCATTCGCTCCGCCCTACCCTGCCCATTCTTTTCGTTTCGGGCTATACCGGCGCTGCCGCGGCAAAACTCCAGCAAATCCCTGCCAGAGAGTTGCTCCTGGAAAAACCCTTCAGCATTGATAAGCTCTTGCAGGCTGTTCGCCAGGCCCTGGCGAGGGGGAAATCTGAGACTCCAGACAGCTCCCCTGCCGCCACTCCTTCATCCTCTCCTGGGGCTTCAGCCCTCTGAGCTGCCCCGGCGGCGAGTGTCGTCACACAGTCAGAGACCGGTCACGTGCCGCTACCAACCAGCGATCGGCCACGATACCGTTTTCGACTACGAGCAATTCCCGATACAGGGCCACCGTGGGGCAGATGTGGCCGGGCAAAGCGTAGAGGACATCACCGATCTGAAATTGCTCGGCGGCTGGGGTCTCTATGACCAGGTGCTCTTCGTTATGGGCTACGACGGTGTATTCCGGCACATCTAGGAGCCGGACGCGGCGCTCCAGCGGAGGATCGGCAGCTACGGCTTTGGTCCCCAGGTCCAAAGTGACACGTCGTGGATGCGGACGGCTGATAACGCGAGTCATCAGCGCAGCGGCGGGGATCAATTCTGCCAGGTCGGCATACTTACTGCCATAACCAGCATCGTGCAAGACGAAGGTGCCAGGGGAACATTCCAGGCCAGGGATCTGCTGCCAGCGGGAATGCACGGGAAAGCTCGGTGTTCCTCCCACGACCAAGCGCGGCACTGGACAGCCCTGTTCCTCCAACTGCCGCCGTAAGGCCAGGACATCCTTCCAAAACCGCTCCGCGGTCGCCTCCCGTTCCGATCGCTCCGGAGCGTTATTGTGGCCATCGTACACGTGGAAGCCTTCCGGACGCACACCGGGACTTCGGCACATCTGCTGGTATAGCGCCGCCGCTTCCGGTCCGACTGCTATTCCCGTGCGATCTTGTCCGACATTGAGGTCGAGCAGGACGCCTACTTCGGTCCCGGCTCCTTGCATTGCCGACGCCAGTGCTGCCAGAGCCGCCGGATGATCCACTAGCGTAGCAAAATGCGTGTGTGGATAGCGACGGATGAGTGCCGCCAAGCGTTGCAGATTCGGCCCGACCAGGGGATAAGCAATGAGCACTTGAGGGGCGCCGACTTGAGCCAGCATCTCCGCCTCGGCCAGCGTCGCGCATTTGTGCCGCTGCACACCGGCTTCCAGAAGCCAGCGGGCGATCTCGCGAGTCTTATGCGTCTTGACATGAGGGCAAAGCCGCTGGGGTCCGCCCGCCCACCGCAACACACAGGCGATGTTCTGCCGAATCAAGGCGGGATATACCAGCAGAGCCGGTGAGTAAACCTCCTCTTCCCTTTCCAACCGATAGTTCACAGCCATTTTCCCTCCTCCACCGCTACTGGCCCGTATTGTGCTCATCCTAGCAAGTGGCATAACAAGCTCCCAGCAGCTGGCCTCATTCCCGCAAAGAAGATGGAACAATGCCTGATTGGGCAATATCGTTATGGCGACATCCGCACGTCATCGAGAATCCACGGGTGATGTGGAAAAAGAACACCTCACGGAGCTTCCTCTGGAATGTCTTCGAGAGAATAGATGAGGAACAGGCGAGTCCGGGCGAGCGGAGTGCGGGTTTGGAGCCAGCGAAGCATATCGCGGTGGTGGGGTGTGATATCTGGATTGCAACGGAGGCAGCCTACGGAGACCGCTAGAAGCTTACCTCCTCCGCAGAGTGCGCGAATCTGTTGAGGGTTCCCCTGATGCGGCCAGTGACTCAACGGTGCGCGCTGCAACGGCGGGAGTTCAACGCTAGGATCCTTGCCGTAATACCACACCGCAATCCGATCCACCTGCTGCTGCTGACACCATTGACGCAGCTCCGGCAACCCCTGTCCCCAGTCATAATTCGACTCATGCAGTAGGGAATCCGGAGCTTGCGGCCCGCCCCACATATCATTGATGTAACAGAGCAAATGCGGCCAGTGCCGCCGCACTTCCCCGGCCTGGATCAGGAGCAAAATCCCCGCCAGTGCTAAGGTCCAACGGCGACTACCAGGCCGACACCATCCTGCTGCTGAGGTGCTGGTCCCTACATACCGTCCCAGGGCTGCTGATGCCGCAATCACCCCCAACACCAGAGCCGGAAACATAAAGCGGATGCCGATCTGCACCCGGTAGGTGGGGCTGAGCACGAGCACCAGCAGAGCCAAGGCTGCCAGTGGACTGACCAACTGTCGTGATGCTGTCACCATTGCCAGCAGGAACAATCCTAGCAGGGACAATGGCGTTTTCATCGACAATGCCACTGGGAAGTACCAGGGCGTGGCTCGCGGATACCACTGCCCATTCAAATAGGTGCCGTGACCCCGGATGTTGTGCTTGATCTGATAGAGTAAGGCTTCGCCAGCATTGGTAAAAATCGTCAGACGATGGCTCAGCGGCTGCATCACCCTCTTGAGCTGGCCTTCAGGAAGCTGTTCAGCCCAACGAATGAATGTCGGCTCTGGACCCCAATCACAACCGGTATAGGCGAAGGCGACGGCCAGGCCGACCAGCACAATTGCAACAATGTCCCAACGTAAGGTGACACTGCGTTGCCAAAGGAATCGCAACATCCTCCCTGCGAACTGCCAGTTGCCGCCCTCGCTGGGTGCCCTTTGAACCTTGTTCCCGCTTTGCCAGAGATGCCACAACCCCAGCACAATCATTCCTTGCAGACCGAACACCAGGGCTGATGCTTTCGCTGTCAGTGCCACGCCGTAAAACACTCCCGGCAGCAGCACACGCCTCGACCACGGCTGATCCCGTCCGCGCCAGAAGCTGTCCAGGAACAGCAGCAGGCAGGCTGCTAGGGCTATGTCCGTAGTGGCCAGTCCCGCATGGGCTAGTAAGTTCGGTTCACAGGCGACAAATGCCACTGCCCCTCGGCCTCCCCACGGACCTCCCCACTGCCAGCCCAGGCGCCAGACCATGAAGAGCAGCAGCCACCAGAACAACAGATTGGCCATGCGGGCCACCCGCAGCATCTGCGGCCAGTCGTGGGACAACTCCCACGGCACACCCCGCCATGTCTCCCAAAGATAGAGCGGCAACGTCTGCACATCCACGGCCAGCGTCATCGTACCGGCCCGCATGAGCAGCTTGTTGCTTCCGCTTCGCCAGGCGGTCAGACCCGCTTGCACATAAAATGGTTCATCGAACGTGGCACCAATTTCACCCCCCGTAATCCCATGGACAATCACAAGCGATGACAACACACAGGCAGCGAGCAGCCAAAGCCAGTCGATCCACCCACGCCAGGAATTGTGCCTCTTTTCCCCTACCGAACACCCCCCCTCTGGAAAACCGGATACCGCTGCTGGCAGGCGTTCCATTCTCAGGTCCTCCCCGGAACAAAGCACCTGCATAACCGGATCAGGCTGTTGGTACAAGCACAATTGCCCAAAAGCCAATCCAGCGGCGTCCCACCTCTGGACGCAGAACTCCGGTAATCCCGGCCACCGATTTCCCGACACCTATGATGAGAGATGAACAAACGCCAGAACTGTTCGCAGTGTGTTCACCTAAGGAGTTGCCGATGCCGACGCGGGAGGAGTGGAGCGGGGAGCTTATGGCTGGCCGACTGGCTGACGGAGGACCCCGCTACGTCGAGACACCCCAGGAACTGGGGAAACAGACTCTGGCGGAACCCTGGAATGCTGCCACCGCTGCTTTGTTTATCCTCATTCCCTTGCTTTGGGCTTGGCGTTTGCGAGGGCGCTACCGCCAGCATGCCTTCCTCACCTGCGGCTTGCCCATCCTCCTGGCCGGAGGTATTGGGGGAACGCTCTACCACGCCACCCGTGCCTCCCGCCTCTTCTTCCTCCTCGATGTCATCCCGATTTCCCTGCTAGGGCTGGGTGGTGCGGCCTATCTCACCGCTCAACTCTGGGGTCGCCGCGGCTGGTGGTATCTCCCCGCCGTCCTGCTCTTTTACGTGGCGGTGCAACTTCTCCTTTTCCGCACCTTGCCCCCCACTTGGAACATCCAATGGCGAGTCAACCTTTCCTATGCTGTCCTCGCTGCTATCGTCGTGACACCGATTTTCCTCTTGCTCTTGCGCACCGCCTTCCGCCACGGCGGCTGGGTCCTCTGCGGACTGCTCAGCTTTTCGATCGGCTGGTTCTTCCGCCTCTTGGACTGGGAAATGGGACTGTACTTGCCGATGGGCAGTCACTGGCTATGGCACATCTTCGGAGCGATTGCCACCTGGTGCGTCATCGAGTATGTCTTCCGCCTCCAGACCGACAGCATCGTCCGCACCGAATGCCGCGGAGGATAATCGCCTACAGTCCCTCCACTTTCAAATCAAGGTGCTCCGTTACACCGCGGACGTCAGGAATTCGTTTTTCCAACGTCGAAAGCTTCGTTTCGTGGAAGCGACGTCGGCGTAAAGTGGAATCTTCCTCCAAGTCCGATATCAACGGCGCGGCAAAAAGCGTTCGGCCTCCTGGCTTTCGCGCTCAGCAGCTTGAGCAGGAGTCAGATGCTGTGTTTTCTGATGTTTCTTCTCCGCTTCTTCTACTTCTTGCTGCTGCTGGCGGAGCTTCTGTTCCAACTCCGGTGTCAAAGGCACTGTGGCGGGAGATGAACCACAACCCAGGCTCAAACCCAAGCTCACCACCACATAGACGCCCGCTAACAAGCGAACCATATCCTCCTCCTTACTTCATCATTGCTAGCCGTCGTGCAACAGTTTGGTTGTCTCCTTTAGTTCGCCTTTCTACTCCCTCGATAGAGATCAGGCGACACGATTCAGTCACTATGAAGGCAACAGGCGGCGTATGCGGAGAGCCGCCCGTCGTTCTCTCCCGTCGTTCGCCTAAACTTGACAGGGCAAGTCAGTGGAAACCGGGAGTAAAGCTGGAATGCATCCGGTGGGAAATCTGTTACTCAAGGGTGACAGATTCTCCACCATTGCGGGTACAAGTGGCGGCCCAGACAACCGGATCGACACCAAATCGTACAAACCGCACAGAACCATCTGCGAAAACCGCGTTCATACCGCCTGAGTGCGAAGAACCAAACTGCTGATTCCAAACTGAACCACTGCTCGGATTGGGAGCGTCGGCGTCAGGCTGCGGGGTTCGAGGAATCGTCACCGTCGCACCTGTGCGGGGATGAGTATAGGTGAATGTGCCTCCGCCAATTCGGACGATGTCTTCATCCCAGCCAGCGTTGACATACGGTTCATTGTCACCGCCATCCCTGCCCCATTGATTGGGGTGCAACCACTTTTCCGCCACCATCACCGTATTGGAAGTTCCATCCGTGATCATAGTGAGGCTAATCTGTGGCACATTGGTACGAACTACCACTCCATTTGCTGCACCAGAACCGGCATTGACAGAATTGTTGGTCGGAGTGCCATTCGAGAAGACTGTACCCGCATTTCCAGCATAATCAGATTTGGCGCTGCTTCCGTAAATCTGGGGAGCACGGCGCGAAGGGCAGTAATAAATTTTAACAGGCGTTACATAAAGCTGTGTACGATTCGGTAGACGGAATAGGTTATCTTGTTCAATGTATGGCATAATTTGATAGCTCCAACTGTATCCCGTACGATCATCCAGTTGACCGTTGGCGTTAAGGGTCGCTGCATTCTGATCATCCCAGTTGCAACAACTCTGGTTGGGTTGGCCTGCAGGTCGACCATCTCGCCCACCGGGAGGTAGCGTTCCGCGAACGTCGTGGAAATTGTGAAACGCTAGGCCGATCTGCTTCAAATTGTTAGCACACTGCGTACGGGCGGCTGCTTCCCGGACTTTCTGCACCGCCGGCAGAAGCAGACCGATGAGGATGGCAATGATGGCGATGACCACCAGCAACTCGATCAAAGTAAAGGCTTTGTGATGTCTCATGTTACTCCTCCTTGCTGCTTTCCTCAAGAAATACAGTTGGGCTAGAAACCTTTCAGGAATGATTCCGGCAGTTTAGCCTCACAAATATCCATATCGGCCAATAAGCGCCATGTCAATTATGGATTGCTCGATGGCTGCTTCCAAAATCCCTAGTCGTTAGTACTGGAGTGGAAGTGTTTGGAGGCGAGCGAAGGGCCGGTGGATAGGTTGGTCATTTTCCGCTGCGGACGAACTGACCAGAGAGATTCTCTCCACCTCCATCCAATAGGTTAGAGGCGGAAAAGAGGGGGCAGTAGCCCAAGGCACGCAGGGCCATCGCTCGCAAGGGTGGCTCGTGCGCCTGAATCAGGTCCAGTGGGAACATGTTGCCGCCTCAAGGGGGAAGAATGCGAGGTAAGCGGTGGACTTCGGGGGGTTGATCGAGGGAAATGTCCTCCCAGTTCCCCACAGCGTAGCGGGTACGGGCCGAGGCCACATGATCCGCCCAGACCGGCCAAGTGTATCGCCCCCTCTCGGCCAGCAGGAAGGCTCGCCCTCTCTGGCTGCGATAACGATCCTTGACGCGCTCCCAAAGGCAGACTTCATCGACCAAATGGGTGCTTTCGCCGAGAGACAGTCCGCCGAAACGGGACACCTGCCGCGGATCGATCAGGGCCTGCTGAACCCGTTCTTCCAAATGGGGCGGGGCATTTTGTTCTTCCGCAGAATCCAGCCAGAGCAGCAGTTCGACGAAAGGATGCTCAGCGGAGGCGCCGGTCAGGAGCTGCTGGTAGTCTGGACGTATATTCCTGCCACAACCAGGCAGTGTTTGTTTCTCTTTCCAGCGCCAGACGGTGCGCAGAGCGACGCTCCGGGCCGTGCGATTCAGGTTGACCGCCGTGAGGCGGCAGCCGACGTGGCGCTGGCGCTCGGTTTCCCCCACAAGTGACAAGAGGAAGCCATAGCATGTGGACGGCGGCGGCAGCGGCTCGGTTTCTAAATACTCGCGGGACAGAAGCCGGCGGAAGCAGGTCACGGGCACAGTCACAAAGATGCCGAGCATGGCTTCAGCCTCCCAGTCCGAGCTTGGCGTTGATCCGCTTAACAGCTGTCGCACAGGCTTCCTGGACGCCTTTGCAAACGGTGACATTCTCCGGCCAGCGGCCATTCCCTTCTCCGTGAGGCAGAACAGCAGCGACGATCAACTCTTCGGGGACAATGTCGCCATTGTGGAGGCGCTGATAGAGGCGCGGGGCGATCACCGTTCGGCCTTCATCGGCGGTATCGAAGCAGTAGAGCATGCGCGGAGCGGGATCGTCGGTGATGCGAATGGCGATCGCCTCGGGAGAAAAGTCGAAGAGGAAGCGGCTGTGGTTGCCGGCCACAGGACCGAGTTTGCAAAGGCATTCCAGCGCTTGGGCCGCTCGGCGTTTGTCGCGCAGGCGTTCCGGTGTCATGGCGATGCTGTACTGGTAGCGCGTGGCATGGAGTTCGGTGCCGTAGGGGACGGGGTTGGTCCCTTTTTTCTGGGCGGAAGGAGTGGCACCGGGCGAAGCGGCGTTGAAGGTGACATCCCCCGGCCAAGGGGTGAGCGAAACCGCACGAGTGACTTCCAGCACAGCCCGGCGCACAGTGGCCTTGCCCGACGATTCCCCCTCCTTGGCCGCTTCGGCACTCATGAAGCCGAGCAGGTCATCGTCAATGCACACTTCCTGACCATCCGAGTTCCAGCGCTGAAAATCCGGGTCTTGCCATACGTTGCTGTTAGCTCTCTCATCCCAGGAGCGATTGGTAGGGCCGTACTCAGCCAGGCGGCGGCGCAAAGCGAAACGGATGGCTTCTGCACTGACCGTCGTGTGCGTCTCCCCCATCCAGATGATTTTCTGCAAAGTGGTGATGTTGCCCTCAGTCTCGGCCCGATTGTTGGCGGCGGTCCCATAGGGCGTCACGATGCTAGCAAACACATGCAGAGTCATGGCACAACCTCCTTCCAGAGTCAGGCAACGAACAGACAAATCAGCAGATCCGGCATTCTCCCTCGTGGGACTGGAACAAGTTTTTGCAGCATAGCGGCCAGCCCCGTTTTTCTTAGGTCGCGTTGGCCTGTCCCTCGACAATCTCCGGCGCATCAGCTTTCTCGTCTTCGCGCCCGGTGTAACTGGCTAGAGCTAGCAGGGCGAGGTCACGGGTCAATTGCCAGCGGTCATCGGCGAGCTTGGGCAGAATGTCCCGCCAATGTTCGGATAACACCTGAACATAACCGGCCCGGCTGAACAGGTCGCAGAGAGCATGGCGGGCGTCGTTGGCTGTCTTGGCTCCCGCGAGGCGCAGGCGCAGTTCCTCACGGAATTTGTCCCAGCGATTTTTGGTCGCTTGCGAGGGGGACTTCCCTTCGCCATCGGTCTCGCGGTGGATGCGCCCGAAGGTACGGCGGATAGCTTCGTGCACCGCTTCGACAAGGCGGCGCTCCCCTTCCTCGTCCCACATCTTCGGTTCAGCGATCATGGCATGCAAACCTCCTTTCTCGTAACGAAGCTGCTCAAGGTAGGGCTTATCCGTGGCGGGATTCTTCCGCGTGTAGAACTTGATGAAACCGGCATACCAGGGGCGTCCCAAAGCCAGATTTTCGGCAACGTGCGGGCGGACAACGCTCTCCTGGCGATAGACGGGGGAGGGCGGTGGGACCGCTCCTGGTTGCTCCGCCTTGGCCGTTTTGCGTTTGCGCGTCGATTTGCCGTCGGGAGTGGAATCGGCAGGTACCATCACCCGCAGCGGCAGACAGGCTAGTGCTCGTTCGTAGCGCTGCAAATCTCGATCCGCCAGGCGGGGGACGTGAAGCGTGTTCACACGGGACTTCTGCTGCGTGGACCAGGGGGTTGGGGCCAGCGTCATGGCATCGATCGCAGGAATGCTTCCTCCGCTTCGGCGGATGATTTGGCTGGACCAGACGCGGACCTGCGCTTGCAGGGCGGCATCCGCTGCTCCCGCCACGAGGGTTTGCCGGGCATTCCGGGGTGTGATCAAGGGGCGGACATCGAGAAAATCTCTCAGGTTCTCCACCTCCGGAATCAGCAGCACTCCCAAACCGCGATTCACCAGCAGGGACAAGCACCCCACCATCGCAAAGTACAGGGGCAAGGCCCGTTCCGGGGGGTCCTTGAGCTTGGTCAAATCCCCCCAAGCCTGATGCCGCACTACCGCCCCCGGATAGACGGGGCCATCCAGGTCCACAGGCGTCTGTTTCAAACGGCCTTTGGTATCCACCAGTTCTTTCCACAGAGACTGATGTTTGTAGCCGGAGCATTTCTTGTAGGTCACCGGCAGGGCATGGACGTTGTCCACATCGCCGGGATCGTACTGGACGGTGCTTTCGTCCTTGGCCAGGTCGCGCGTGCCGCCGTGCTGGAGGAAGGTCAGTAGCAGCCCGGCTTGAAGGTCCGCCAGCACAGCTAGAGACGGCTGAGTGTCACCATGCTGGCCCGGCAGGTAGATCAACCCCTCTGGGGTGATCTGGAAGGCGAATTGGAAAAGTTTTTGCAGATAAGCTCCAGCATTTTCTGGCGTACCGAAACGCAGAGTGATCTGCTGCTCTTCGATGTCCCACTGAGGTTGGCCATCGAGAATCAACGGGCGGACCTCCGCGTCGGTGAGCAGTCCTTTGTCGTAACGCTGTCGCAAGACATCAAGGGTACAAGCCAATCCACCCAGACCGGCGCGGTGCATCAGGGACATGCCGGGTGCGAACAGATGCAGGATCAAATAGTCTGGTGCTGCCTGTTTGGTCGTGGTCGCCGTTGGGGATTTTCGGGAGCGGGGCATGCGTGCATCTCCTGATCGGCCATTCCGGACATTCCTCGTTTCAGCGGCTGCAAGCCAGGGTCATTCACTCCTCGCGGCGAGTCGAAACTGTTCTCTCCATTGGGCACCGCGGCGAGGGTCGTAGTCGACAGCCTCGTCGGGGGCGATAGGGACACCGCGGAAGCGAGGCCAGGTTTTCCACTCCTTGGAGCGGGGCGGCGGCAAGGGCAGAACATAGCGGGCTAGTTGGCGGGGCTGGTCCTGCACCTGAGAGTAATCCTGGCGTAACAGGACGTTGATACCCGGAGTCCCCTGGCGCAGTTCTTTGACCTCGGTTTTCGGGCCGCCATCAAGCCAGGTGCTATCGCCATACGACAAGCGAGTGTCACTGTTCTGCTGCCAGGCGGTCACAAGGTCGCGCTGGCTGATGGAGCTTTGGGGCAGGCGGTCCAACCAGCGCCGGGCTTCCTCCAGTTCGGCCGGGGTGTAAGGTTGAACATCATCCGGTTCAAGGATGAGGAAGGGGCGGGTGGGGTCTCCCTCTGCGGCGCGGCGATTGAGGCGGCCCAGGCGCTGGATCAGAGCAGCAATGGGGGCCAAGTCGCTCACTAGCAAGTCGGCTGACAAGTCCAGACTCATTTCCGCCACCTGGGTGCAGAGGCAGAGGGCCGGACCCGATCGCCGAAAAGCATCGATGACATCTCGGTGTCGTTCCACGCGATCTTGGTACTTGAAGCGGCTGTGGTAAAGAATGGGCTGAAGGCCGTAACTTTCCGCCTGCTGAGCCATCTGCATCGCCCGGCCGACGGTGTTGACCACCCAAAGCACTTTCTCCTGGCGTTGCAAAGCCTGCTGGATGCAGCTCAGCACGTGGTGCAGGGAGCTGCCGCCGCTCAGGCGGTGATAACGAGGCCGGTTTTCCAGTTCGGGCGGCCCTTGAATGACCAACAGTTCCAAGCCGCGGCGTTGAAGGACGTCACGCAAGGCTTGTTCCCGAATCCGCGGCAGACTGGCGGTCATCAACAACATGGGGGCGCCGACCATCTCGGAGATGAATCGCAGGAGAGACTGAAAAAGTTTGTCGTCATAGGCGTGGATTTCGTCGAAGATGAAGGCGGACTGCGCCAGGGCGGGCCAGGCAAACAAGGCGCGGCGATGATTTTGCATCAGTCCTAGGACGGTATCCACGGTGCACGCGACAATCGGGGTGGACCAGGCTTCCAGAGCGTCTCGCCGTTGCCAGGTCTCCACTTCCTCCTGCGCGGCATCCCGCCCCGTGGTCAAAATGATGTCCCAATCGACGTCACGGCGGCTGTGGAACAGGCCCGCCCCGAGCTGACGGATGTCGGCAGCGGTAATTCGAGAACCGGCAGACACAAGATCATCCGTGGACCATTCCAACTCAACCAGGTCCGGCGGGAAGAGATAATCGCGGAAGCCTTCGGTGGCTGTCCCCGTAGTGGGATAGCAGAAGTAGAGGCGATAGCCGGGCCAGCGCCTCTGCGCCCAGAGATAAGCGGCCAACGTCTTACCGGTGCCGCAACCTGCCTGAACCAGTGTGACCAAGGCCGGCGATTGAGCCACTTGCTCCTGAAAAGGGCGAGGTTTCTGACCGCGCAAGCGATACTGGACAATCCACCCCAACGCCTCCGCGGATGGCTTGTTCTCCAGAGCGTGGAGAATCCAAGACCACTTGCTCCCCGCTGCTGTTGAGCGGAATGGTAGGGCGGAACCAGCTACGTCAGCAGCAACCAAAGCCGCTTTGACAGCAGCCAGTAAGCGCTTCTCTGTCGGAGAAAAGTTTCTCCACAGTTTTTGAGCCTGACGATGCCAGCAAGCCAGATGGACAAAGACACTGTCATCACCGATTAACTCATACCGCCTCGCGCACAGGTGGGGCGGAGGGGCTAGATGAAACGTCTCAGCCAGCCATTCCAGGATCGTTGTGAAGTCCGGATGATCCGTCAAAAAGGTGATGTGGGGACCGCATCCACCCCCTTCGGGAGGGCCAGTCGGAGGTGTCTCGCGATCCTCGGCCGGATGATGGCCTCCGACAGCCCATTCGACAATCGCCCAATCTTTCCCTTCATCCTCCAGCGCGGGCATGAGCCAATGGCGCAGTTGCTGTAAGAGCAGCACGGTGACCCACTCGTGGCGCAACCCCTGGGGATGGGTTTGGACATCCCGCTGGCCGCGGATCATTTGCTGGAAGTGATCGTTGGCTTTACCCAGATCATGAACAGCGGCAGCGAGCAAGAGGCAGCGGCGGAAGCGATCCCTCCATTCGGTTTCGTTCAGTCCCAGGATGCGCAATTGGTCTGCACCGCTGCTATCGAGCAAGCAGCCGGCCGCCTCGTAAACATCCCGCAAATGCTGCGGCAGGCGCATGGATTCCACCAGGCGGTCCTGTCCGCTTTTCGCCCAGAGCGAACCTGCATCTAGAAGCATCAACTTTACATCCTCATGGGAACGAAGAAACCGCATCCCAGACGGATCCGACCGCCTAATCCTTCTTCTTGCAAACGCAGTGAATCTGCATCACTGAGTCCCCGCACAACCAAGGAATAACCGACGATAGAGCGCCCCTTGATGCGGATGATGCGCCGTTGCGGTTGCCCACGATGGGGGCCGGAAGTCAGCACGGGAATGGATGGCTCCCCCCGGATGCCGCGAGTCTGGAGTTGTTCCACAGCGGTGTCGAGAAAGGCGGCAGGGTCCACATTGTTGCGGAAGGTGACCAGCCAGGCTCGCAACTCCGAGGCAGCACCGATACACCCGACATGAGGAGTGCCCAACAGAACAGTGTATCCGTGAATATCGAGGCGTTTACCAGCCAGGGAAACGACGCGCGGAACATCCTGTTCGGGCAGTCGCACCCGCAACACCGACTGGCGATGCAATTGGAGCAACCCCCCGCCCACCGGCTGCCCTGTGATGGGAGCAAACCGCCAGTTCCCCTGCGGATCGTGAAACTTCGGCAAGCGCCGCGACAGGGCCGCATAGAGCGGATAGGCATGATCTGTCGGCAGGAACCTTCCTTCCACGTGGAAAACCACATCGCAGAGCATACCTCACCTCCTTTCCCGGAAGCAGAAGTGGTTCCCAGCGTCCCCTTTCCCTTCTTAGCTCTTCGTTTCCGTCGCTCGATGCGCAATTACAAATCAGAACGTCAATACCCTTCCGATGACTATACGCTGTCTTCCTGAGATCCTCCCGTGTTATTTCACGAGCCGGGGTACACCTATCTTTGCCAATGGAAGCCACGTCTCCGATTACCCAGAGAATTACCATGATTTTGACCACGTCATGACATGATGTAAAGTGCCGACCGGACTTGTCAAAGTGAGTAGTCAGGAAAAGTTGGAAAGGCAGGTCGAACATTCCCGCCGGTGGAGAGGGCAGCTAGAAAGCTGCGGAGCTTGGCGCGTCAGGCTAGGACGGCACTTCCAGTGGAATGATAGCGTGGGAGGAATCAGCGTGTTTCGGGGAATTGCTGCAAAGCGAGAACACAGAAGGCAGTGCCGATGTTGGTGATGTAGTGAGCTTTGTCGTTATTGAGGGAACGTGTGAACCACCGCCCGCTGTCGCGCTGGTGTTGGAGAAGCCATTGCCGGGCTTTGACCAGGACGGGGTCCTGGGGGGGCAAGCCTGCTTGCAGCAAAATGAACGTCACCATGCCGGTGGCGTAGCCATCGCTAGGGGCTTGGGGATCGTTGGGTGAGCCATCCCGCCGCTTGTAATGGCCCAAGGCTGGCAAGGCCCAACCGCCGTCGCGCTGCTGCCGGCTTTTCAGGTCGGCGATGATCTGGCGGCGCTGTTCCTCCCGGAGCAGTCCCGGCAGACGAGTGGAGGCCCACAGGAGCATGGCGGCATGGTGCAGGTCCGGGGGTGGTGTGCGCTCCAGGTATTGGCGCAGGCGCTTGAGGCCGGCTTGAGCTTGGGGTGTTTCGGCGTAGCGATCTGGAGCGTATCCCACTGCCACCGCGGCCAGGACGGCGCCGTAGTAATCGTCATGTTCCAACGGGGGCCAATCGCATTTGAGCCAGTTCCACTCGCCGCTTTCCCGCTGATGCTGCCACATGCGATCCAAGGCCGCCCGCGTGCTCGTCTGGAGTTTGCCGCTAGTGAAAGCATCATGAAGTGACAAGGCGAAGGCAGTGACAACCACATACGTATCCCCACGCGGCTTGCCCCCTTGGGACCAGCTTTGCACCTGCTTTTCCAGGAACGCCCGCACTTCACGCCAGGACTTATCCTCCCCGCCCAGCCGAGGTCGGACTGCCAGATAGAGCATGTTCGTGTGGCAACTGATGCATTGTCGCTCGCGCGTCCAGTGCACGGCCACGCCATCCAGATAGGCCGCCGCTCGGAGGGGGTCGTATCGGCTCGCCAGAGGTTCATCCGCTTTGCTCGGCGCCGGCTTGGCCGGCTCAGCGACCGGTACCAGTAAAAGCCCGCCTGCCACCCAAGTCCACAAAGCAGTAGCCATCTCAGCCTCCATGAGGAAACGGCGACACAACTTTAGGCTAACGCCCCAACTTTCAGGCCAATGTTTCGGATTCAGGTACGAGAATACATCACGGCGGGAAGCCCTGGAGGCCCTGGCATATCTGGCCGGTTCCGGAGCCTAGCCTCCAGGAAAGAGGAATCGCGGACATCGTGATGTCCATGAGGATGCGAGGGGTGAAAGCCCTCCCCCCGCAAGCTGCCACGGATTACGCCAGCACGTTCATCTCCTGGTTCATCCCACGTCCTTCAACTCGAATCCCTTGCGGTATTCGCGGAAGAGCATGGCATTGGCGGCGTCGTTGCCCACGATACGCTCGGTTTTCGGGTCGATGGTCAGGAGGGGGCCAAAGCGGCCGACAGTCTTCTCGACATCCACCTTGTTGTCCTTGAGATGTTGCAGCATAGCGGCGGCGAATTCCTGAACGATTTTGTGTTCGCTGACTGAGCGAGGGCTGCCGATGGGAGCCTCTTGACCCAGGCGGTAGCTGATATTGGCCAGGTGGCACAAGGCCGCGGAGAGATGCCCTTCGGCGATGTCGGCGTGCAAATCCTGAGCTTTGCGGCTGCGCACGGCCTGGACGAAGTTGTCGAAGTGGTATTGATCGTTGCCGCCGCTGAACTTGGTGACCACCTTGCCAGCCTTGTCATAGGCCACGCCGCCCGAATAGTTGGGGCAAACCACATAACCGTCCGTACCGACCCAGATGTTACCGACTTTCGCCCCCTTGTAGTCCGCCGTGGGTAGGCCGCGGACTTCAAAGATGAGCAATTGCGGTTCATAATCGAAGACGCAGAGTTGCGTGTTGGCCGTTTCGCCATCGTCGATATAGCCGAAGCGCCCGCCGAGACTGAAGACGCTGCGCGGCAGCGTGTTTTTGTTCAGACCCCAACGAGCCTTGTCCATCTCATGGACGCCCTGGTTCCCCAAGTCGCCGTTGCCGTAATCCCAAATCCAGTGCCAGTCGTAGTGGACGGTGCCATTTTTGGTCCGGCGTCGGGGAAGCTTGTAAGGGGCAGGACCGCACCAGAGGTCGTAATCCATCGTCGCGGGCGGTTTCTGCTCTCCTTCCCGTCGCCCGACATCACCGATGCTCGGCCGCAGTTTATAGCACAGGCCAATTGCCAGTTCGACCTTGCCGATCTTGCCGCTTTGCACATATTCGATGGCTTGGCGCATGCCGGGATTGCTCCGGCTTTGCGTGCCGACTTGACAGATACGGCCGGTGCGGCGCGCCACGGCGGTCATGATGGCTCCCTCGCGGACATTGTGGGAAGCCGGCTTTTCCACATACACATCCTTGCCGTGTTCCATCGCCCACACCGCCATCAGAGCATGCCAGTGGTTCGGCGTGGCAATGGCCACAATGTCCACTTCCTTATCTTCCACGACGCGGCGGATGTCCTTCTCGAAGCGGGGCGGTTTCCCCTGGGCCTTCTCCACCGTCCGCATCGCATTGCTGATGACCCCTTCATCGCAATCGCAGATGACTGTCACCGTGGTTTCGGGATTCTTCAGGAAACCGTTGACGTGGCTCATGCCCCGTCCGCGCACCCCGACCACCGCCACACGCAAGCGATCCGCCCGGCTTGCTGCGCGACTCGCGGCGGCTGCCTGCTGGTGGACCGGCTCCGCGCCTAACACAGCCGCAGCACTTGCCAGCAAGGCCGACCGTTGCAAAAACTCCCGGCGTTGCAGCAGTTCCATACCTTCTCCTCCTCACTTGAACCTCTGCATGTGGAAACGACGCACTACCATTCCCAAACTGTTGCCCCTACTTTACCCCAGCCCACCGCTCCCTGCAACGATCTTTTGACTTCCTGCCGGAAGAAGATAAGGAAGGAGCCGAGGGAAACTTGCGAGGGGGCCGTAAATATCGATACGGGGGTGCCGCGGGCGTCGAAATGGAAACCACATCTATCCTAGCGCAGTGGCAGCCAAACAGCAACCGGGCCACGGCGGAGGGCAACCGCGACCCGGCGCTGAAGGCCAGAATGGGATTTATGACTTGACGGCGAGAAGCAGGGCGGCTCGCAAGCGGCAGGTTCGGAGCAATTGGCTGCTATCTTACCGCTCAATCCGTGGTCTGCTGCTGTCCCCGCAGGGGTGCCATGATGTCGTCCACGGACTTGTCGGCAGCCGGTACCGGCGAACTCTCGAGTGCAGCGGGAAGCAAGCGGAGTTTTTCCCGCTCCACCTGAATCTGCGCTTGCAGTTCACGGATGCCTTCCTTGATGCGGGCCAGGCGCGTGTCGTCCGTCTGATACTTGCTCTCCATTTGCTGGAGTTTCAGCACTTGCAGCTCCGCCTCCAGAGCGTCGATGGTCGCAGTCAATTCGGCTTTCTGCCCTTTCATGACCTCCAGTTGTTTGGCCAGAGTATCCCGGATGCGCAGGCGAGTGGCCAAGGCCTGTTCCATCGATTCGAGAGTCTTCTGCTGCAAGGCGTAGCGCCGCACGCCTTCCTCCAGCATGGCCTTGGCTTCGGCCACGGTCAGCTTGCGGTTATCGAAGATAACGAACTCTTGGGCTTTCTTGATCGCCTCCGCCCGGGCTTCCAATAGCTCCTTGGCCCGTCCCTGGCTAGCTCGCAGCTCCTTGACCCGGCTTTCCAGTTGGCTGGTCTGCACGTTCTCCTTGGCGAGTTGATTCACCACCTCCAGGATGTCCTTGTCCAGCTTGCGGACCTCATGACGCAGGCGAGCGATTTCCCGCTCCGGCGGAATGGCAGCTTCGGCCCGCTCCCGCAGCGACTGCGCCTCCGACATCAAAAACGACCCCAAACGCGTACCCTGCAATGCCGCCACGGCCAGAAAACTGACAACACCCACAATCAACAGCTTCTTCAACATGGTTAAACCCTCCCATGAAGATGGGGACGATCATCAAGGTTCGGAACGGTTCCCACCTCCTTTGTTCCCGTGCACAAGGTAGAAGCCCAACACTCCGCACAGGAGGTCCATGAGATTGGACCATTCCACTTACGTGGTTTACCCCGGTCTGAGGTTCTAGTGGGGTATTCGTGCCAGCGCGATCGATATTTTACCACGGCGGGATTTTTTTGGGCGGTTACACCGATTTTGCGGATTTGCCTTGGGGCATTTTGTTCCCCGCGGCCCAATCTGCCTGCTGGGGGGAGAGGAAATAGGCCTCCACCTCTTGCGGCCAGGAATCGGCCAGACAAACGCTTTGCCGCACGTAGAGGCGGGGCACTTCTTCGAAGGCATCCAGAGCAGCCAAGCACTCCTCCGTTACTTCCCAGACTTCTCCCGCAATCGTCTGGGCTTCCTGTTCGCTTTTCGCCACCACCAGGGCGGGGTATCCTGCGTGCTGTACCAAGCGGTAGCACTTCCGGGTCACTGCTTCACCCTGGAATCGTTGTCCGGCCAGCCAGTGATGGTTTTCCTGACCGCGGCGCAAACTGCCATAAACAAAAAGCCATTTCATGTCCGGCCTTCCCTCTTTGTAGCAAAGATCATTTCACACCCAGCCTTCTTAACAGCTTCCCTCTGGTTTCCCTCTCCCCGACGGGGCGATAGCAGGCATGGGACAGTCGGAGGAGTCTCTGCCCGCCGGTTATGTCGGCCTCGGCGTTGTGTCCGGAGATGCCCGGAACATTCCAGACTACCACAACGGCGTACCCCGGAAATCCTCCTTTTCCTAGCATAAGCATGAGGGATCGCCTGGCGGCAATTCTACTTCCCAGGGCTATGGTCTAGGAACCGCCCGGAGAGGGCCGCTCCCGGTAAATCCGCGAAGGATGCGGGCTGCCTTGGACGGATAGATACGACTTATGGCCAGCAGCAGAAGGATAAAAACGTTATGACGGCAGCCATAGACGAAAGGGGCGCTGCACGGCGGCGTTACACGGCGTTAGTCACCGGAGCAACGGGATTTGTCGGTTCCCACGTGGTGGAAGGCTTATGCCAGCGGGGCGACAATGTCCGCGCCTTGGTACGTCCCGGCACGGAGACCCGCTTTCTAGAGCAATGGGGCGCCACGGTGGTGCGGGGCGACCTGACGGACCCAGCCTCTCTCCCTGCTGCCCTGGAGGGGGTCGATTTAGTTGTGCACTGTGCCGCCAAGGTCGGCGATTGGGGGCCGCATGAGGAGTATCGCCGGGTCAATGTCGAGGGGTTGCGAGCACTGTGTGATGCAGCTTTAGGTCGACCTTTGCACCGCTTCATCCATCTGAGCACCTTGGGGGTTTACGAGGCACGGCATCACTACGGCACCGATGAAAGCGAACCTTTGCCCGAACGCCACATCGACGGTTACACCCAGTCCAAGGTCGAAGCGGAACGCCTCATCTTGCAATACCACCGCAAGCAGCAGTTACCGGTCGTCATTCTCCGTCCCGGATTTATCTACGGCCCACGGGATCGGACCTTGCTTCCCCGGCTGGCGGCACGCCTGAAGGAACGCAGCGTCTTATACATCGCCGGAGGCCGATATGCTCTCAACACCACCTATGTCGGCAATCTGCTCCATGCCATTCTGCTAGCCATCGAGGCGCCGAACGAGAAGGTGGTGGGGGAAATTTTCAACATCACTGATGGCGAACATGTCAGCAAGCGAACCTTTTTCGAGACCGTAGCCGATGGTTTGGGATTGCCCCGCCCGCGTGCCTTCCCCCCGATCCCCATCTGGCTGGCTCGCCTGTTGGCCCATTGGCGTGAAAGCAAGTTTCGGCGGGAAAATCGCCCTCACCCCCCACGCCTCACTCAAGCCCAGCTCAAATTCGCCGGCCTCAATCTCGACTTCTCCATCGCCAAGGCCCGCCAGCGCCTCGGCTACGAACCCCCTACCCCCTTCCATCAAGCCATGCAAACCACCTTGCAGTGGTACAAAAATAACTTCCCCGTCGCCTGACTAGCCCGAATCCTCTGCCAGGTCCTCCCTCGATCCTGCCCCCTTTCTGTCTCGCCGGCCCCATCCCCACCCACGATCGCCGCCTGAGACGCCCTCCGACGGCCAGCCTCTCATCGACTGCCCTCCATCTATAACCACCCAATCGAATGTCCTCTCTCTACAGCCGCTCCCTGGTAACACCACAACTGGCATAGGCAGCGGAACCTGCCGAGTGTACAAGGAAATAGAGCCATTCGGCGGTTGGAGAGGTAGGTATGATCCCGGTCCGCATCCGACTCAAAGGCTTCCTTTCCTACAAGGAAGAACAGACTATCACTTTTGAAGGAGCGTCGTTATGGGTCCTGGCGGGTCCTAACGGCAGCGGCAAATCCACGATCTTCGATGCAATCACCTATGCCTTGTTCAACGCCCACCGCGGCGGACAGCAAAATGCCGAGGAACTGATCCATAAACAGGCCCAGGCGCTGGAGGTGGACTTCCAATTCCGCATCCGCAACAGGCACTACCGCGTCTACCGCACCCTCAAAAAACTCCGTAGCAAAGGAGGCAAAACACGGGCGAGTGGCACACGGCAGGCTTACGAACGGCACTCCGACACCTGGGTCCCCATCCCGAATACCGACAAGGAGGAAGGGTTCAAAAACTGGATCAAACATCTGCTCGGTTTCGACTATGAAACTTTCACCTCCTCTGTGCTTCTGCTTCAGGGTCAAGCCGAGAAATTGCTGCAATACAAACCCAAGGAACGATTTGAGGTCCTCAAACACGTCGTCGATCTGGAGCGCTACGATCGCCTCTACCAGTGTGCTGAAGAGAAATACAGAAATGCCCGTACTCAATGGGAGGCAGTCCGCCAGCAGTACGATAGCATCCCCACGGTCACAGACGAGCAGTTACAGCAGGCCGAACAAGCCCTCCAGCAAGCGGAACATGAACTCCAAGCCTGTAGGGAACGCTCGGAAGAGTTGCACCGCTGGCGCGGCGAAAGCATCCGCTGGGTGGAAGTCCGCCAGCAACTTCAGGAATGCCAGCAGCGCCTGGCTCAGACGCAAGCCCTCTGCCGTCAAGCCCCCACCATCGAGCGGGACTACCATCGCTGGTGCGAACTGCGCCAGCACCTCCCTGGGGTTGAGACCATCATCACCACGCGGCAGAACATCCAGGAATCCCTGAACCGCCTCAGCCGTATCCGCCAGGAACTCGCCACCCTTCAGACCGAACTCGCCCGCCTCCAGGAAGAGCAGCGCCGCCGCCAGGAGGAGTACACTGCCCACAAGCAGCAACTCGAACAGGACCGGACCCAGCGCGAGGCCATCCAGCGCCGCCTTCTGGAACTGGCCCCTCTGGTGGCCCTTCTGGACCAATGGAAGCAGGTGGAAGAAACAATCCAAAGGTTGGAAGAAGCAATACACCCCTACCCGGCGGACCTAGAAGAGCAATCCCGCAAACTGGACGCTGAAGTCGATCGGCTCAGCCGTCGAAAGGAGGACTACTCCCATCTGGAGCACCTGCACCGGCAGCAGAGCCGGTTGCATCAGGCCGTCGCTCAACTGCGCGAGGCGCAGACTCAGGAGCAAAAGCTGTTCGCCCAAGGGCAACAGGCCCGGCAACACCTCCAGTCCCTGGAACAGCAACGGGACCAGACCCAGCGAGCTTACGAGGCAGTCCAGCAGCGCTTGATTCAAGCCCAAACGTTGGAGCAACAGGCTCGCCGGCAGTTGGAGGAGTTTCACAGCCTGCGGGGAGCGCCCACGTGCAGTCTCTGCGGCCAACCGCTAACGGCGGAACATTACGCAGCCGAGGAACACCGCCGCCAGAATGCCCTCGCCGCTTCCCAAGCGGACCTTCACACCGCCCAGATCGAAGCCCGGAAAATCCGGCAGCAAAATGAGGAGGTAAAACAAGCCTACGAGCAAGCCCGCCAGCACTTGGAGCACCTCCGCGAGCAGTTTTCACAAGCCAAACAGCGTGCTCAGCAACTGGCGGAACAGATTCAAACCCTCCAGGCCGAGTGCACCGATGCTTGGCGGCGGCTGAGTCCGGAATGCCAGGCCAATTTCGGCTCCCAGCCTCCGGTGGATTGGACTGCCATCACCTATCCTTCCCGTGAGGACCTGACACAGTTGAGCGACGAAATCAAACGCCTTCCTGTTCTCAAAAGCCGAGCCGACGACCTACGCAAACAGCGCGACCGCCTCCTTGTGCTTCAGGCCCAATGGAAGCAGACCCTCCAGCAGCGGGACGATCTCCAGCGGAAACTTCCTCCCCACGTCGATCCCGCTTCCATCCGGCAACAACAGCAACAACTCCAAACCCAGGACGCCGTCCTTCAGCAAGAGATCGAAACGCGGCAAAAGACGATCCGGGCGCTGGAAAACGAGATGCAACGCCGGGAGAACGCAATCCGCGAACGGGAAAATACTCGAACCCGCCTGCAGAGCGAATGCAAAGCGGAAGAAGAGAAACAGAAACACTTCCAGCAGCAAATCGAGCGGGAGGAACGCCGCCTCCCCCCTGCCTGGCAGCAGGCGGTCAACAACGCGGGATTGCGTCAATGGCATGCATGGAAACAAGAACAAGCGGAACTGGAACAGCGCTCGGTCGAGACGTTGTACCAGCAGTTGCAACAAGCCCAGCAACAGCAGCAGGAACTACAACAGCAGCTCCAGATACTGCAAGAGCGGGAACGGGCATTTCCACCAGAAGTCCGCCGCGATCCTGCCGAATGGGACAAACAGATTGAGCAGGTCAAAAAGCAGGACAACCTCTTGCATCAACGTTGGATGGCCGCAAGCGTCGAGTTCGAGACGCTCCGTCGGCACCAGAAGAAACGGGCCAAGCTGGAGGAAAACCTCCGGGAAGTAGAGTTGGAGCAAAGTCGGTGGAAGAAACTGAGCCAACTTCTGGGCCGAGAAGGGTTGCAACTGTATTTGCTCCGCAAGGCTGAGGAACAAATTGTCAGTTACGCCAACTGTATTCTCGACCGTCTGAGTGACGGTACGCTTTATCTGCAACGAACGCAAACGGAGGATGGCAGCGGTACGGACCGGGCCTTGGACCTGGAGTGCATCAATCGGCGCAGCGGGGGCGAGGCCATTCCCATCGCCTATCTCAGCGGCAGCCAGAAGTTCCGCGTGGCCGTCGCCTTGGCACTGGGCATCGGCCAGTACGTCAGCCACCGCCACCAGCCGATAGAGTGCGTCATCATCGATGAAGGGTTCGGCTGTTTGGATCGTGAAGGCCGGCAGGTCATGGTGCAGGAATTGCGCAAGCTCGGGCAGTATCTCCAATGCATCCTGCTTGTCAGCCATCAGGAAGAATTCGCGGACGCCTTCCCCAACGGCTATCGCTTCCGCCTCATCGACGGCACCACCCGCGTGGAAGCGGTCTAAGAGTGCTGAACCTGCCGCCGGAGCCAACCTTTCAATTCACCTCTCCCCACACGGTGTGCAGGTCCTATAAGTTGGCGTCAGCCCTGCAAGTCTAGCATTCTCCCGGCTATGCGGGACAAGGCCCAACATTGTTCACAAGCACCTCGGATTTTGCCAGCCGATGATTCTCTGATGACAGCTAATTTTCACTAGCATCGGGCTGCGAGCGGATTTATCATGACGCGGAAGTCTCTTTGTGTCTCTTAGATAGCACAGAGTCTCTCCCACAAGCCGCTGGAGACGCTGTCATGATCCGGCCGATCGGTCGCGCTGGCTTTACAATGATTGAGTTGCTGGTAGTAATTGCCATTGTGGCCCTTCTGGTAGGGTTATTGCTACCGGCGGTGCAGAAAGTGCGAGCGGCAGCGGCCCGCGTTGCCTGCCGGAACAATCTCAAGCAGATCGGAATCGCGTTGCATCATTTCCATGATGTCAATGGTGTATTTCCGGCGTCCGGGTGGACGATGCCTGGGCCAAGCAATCCCGAGGGCAAATATGTCGGCTGGCGGGTCTTGACCCTGGCTTACATCGAGCAGGAAAACGCCCGCCAACTTTACGATTACCGCCTCAACTGGTGGGAAGGCAGCAATCTGGACGTGGCCAGTATCACTCTCAGGACGTATCTCTGTCCCGCCACCGCCGATCGTACCGAAGTGACCAGTGCCATCGCCAAGCCGCCCCGGCCGGCTCTGTCCTTCCCCCGGCCGCTCGGACCAACGGATTACGAAGCCATCATGGGAGTCCAGCCGTCTTCCATCAATCCGCACCTGGGCAGCACAGTGTACAACTCGGCCAATCGCTTTGCCGTTCTATTCCGCAATTCGCGCGTGCGCCTGACGGACATCTCCGATGGCACATCCAACACTGTGATGATCGGAGAAGCAGGGGGACGCCCTTTGGTGCATCGCCGGGGCCGGGCCTATCCCCACCTCGCCAACGATCAGGGAATTGGCTGGGCCGATAGTGAGGGTCCCTTCAGCCTCGATGGCAGCTCGGCGGATGGGCAGTACGAGGGGTGCGGTCTTCCTTGTTCCCTAGGCATCAACGGCAAAAATGACAACGAACCGTATAGCTTCCACAGCGGCGGCGCCCATTTTCTCTTCGCTGATGGACATGTCGCCTTTCTACGGGAAACCATGCCTCTGACGACCCTAGCAGCCCTTTGCACGCGCGCCGCGGGAGAAGTGGTCCATTACGAGTGACGTATGGCTGTCCAAACCTGACCTGCTCTGGCTGGCCTCAAATAAACACTCTGCTTGTCCTCCCGCCTAAAGCAGTCCCACGACGGCTGGGCCAACACCAAGGTCTGTCTGTTACCGCGGAAAAGGAATTCCCTATGCTAACGGCATGACGATGAAATCTTCGCAGGAATGGGTCCCCCCGCCTGGTACGGCGGCGCTGATCTTCGATTGCGATGGCACCTTGGCGGACACCATGCCCGCGCATTATTGCGCCTGGCTGAGCATGCTCCGGCCCTATGGCATTCCATTCCCGGAAGACCGGTTTTACGCCATGGGAGGCATGCCCACGGCCCAGATCATCAGGGTGCTCGCCCAGGACGCTGGTGTATCCCTCAGTGAGGCCGAAGTGGAACGGATGGTGCATTGCAAGGAGGAAATCTTCCTGCGTCATCTCCAGGAGGTGCGCCGGATCGAGCCGGTGGTCCGAATCGCCGCCCGCTATCGCGGCCAATTCCCCCTCGCCGTCGCTTCCGGCGGTTACCGCCACACGATTACCCGGACCCTGGTTCATCTCGACTTGCTGGATTGGTTTGACGTACTGGTGACAGCGGAGGACACGCCCCGGCATAAGCCAGAACCGGATGTCTTCCTGGAAGCCGCCCGCCGCCTGGGCGTACCCCCTGCCACCTGTGTCGTCTTTGAAGATACTGACATCGGCCTGCAAGCAGCTTCCCGTGCCCAAATGCTGGCGGTGGATGTTCGCCCCTGGCGGGAGGCGTGGGGGACCTCGTTGCGCCGGCAGTGAAGGCCCTGAGAGTCCACGAAACGACACGGTAAGCCGCGTGCTGTGACCCCGAAGGAGCGAATCAGCCATTCACCTCCGGCTGGAAGGAACCAGCTACCTGCCTCTGGGTAATGCAGGTTGTTCGTCATGAGCGGGGAGTTTGAGTATATCGCCTGGCTATGTGAGCGGACCCGTCCTGACCGCCGGGTGCTGCTGGGTCCCGGCGATGATGCCGCCGTGCTCCGTCCGCCCCAGCGGGCTTTGCTGGCGACCACCGACATGCTCATGGACGGCGTCGATTTCCATCTGGCCGAAGTCGGAGGAGTGCGGGCAGGCCGCAAAGCCCTCGCTGCCAATCTCAGCGATCTCGCCGCTATGGCTGCCCATCCATATGCTGCTTTGGTCAGTCTGGCTCTGCCGCAGCATCCGCCTCTCCCTGGCCTGAGCACCCGCCAACTGGCGGAAGAAATCGACACGGGCATCCGCACTCTGGCTGAGGCTTTCGATCTCCCGATTGTGGGCGGAGACACGAATAGCTGGACGGCTCCTTTGGCTATCAGCATCACCCTGCTCGGCGAGGCCGACGAGAGGGGTTATGTCACCCGTAGCGGGGCGCAAGCGGGGGACTGGATTTTCGTCACCGGACCTTTGGGCGGCAGCATCCTGGGCAAGCACCTGGATTTCATCCCCCGTGTCCGCGAAGCCCTGGCCTTGCTGGCGGCAGTACCCCTGCATGCTATGTGCGACATCAGCGACGGCCTGGCCGCGGACCTGTTCCACATCCTCGAGCAAAGCCGGTGCAGTGCCGTGCTCCGCGCCCAGGACATTCCCATCGCCCCCGCTGCTGTCACACTGAGCCAGCAGACCGGCCGTTCTCCCCTGGAACACGCCCTCCAGGATGGCGAAGATTTCGAGCTGATCTTCACCCTCGCCCCGGATCAAGCTCAACGCTTGCTGGAACATCCCCCCATTCCTCACCTGACTCCCATCGGCGTCTGCCTGCCGGACTTGCCCCCTACCCTCTGGCTGGAAATGCCCGATGGCCGCCGGCAACCCCTTCCACCCCGCGGCTGGAGTCATCCGATGTGATTCCCAGACCTTTGATTTTTCCCCTTTCACCTTCGCCAAGCGGTTGCTAATATAGGGGTGCCTGCCCGTACGACTATCCCACCTATTGACCCACCTGGCTGATCAAGGGTTCCCGCCATGCTGACGATCCATTCCGGACCTCCGCAGACGAATTGTGCAGGAATGACCCGTCGGGCTGCTCTGCGCGCCGGTGTTCTGAGCCTGACCGGTTTGACGTTGAGCGATTACTTCCGCCTCCAGGCTGCCCAACCCACCGCCGGAAGCGGGGAAAAGTCGGTCATTCTCATCTGGCTCGACGGCGGCCCCAGCCACATGGAAACGTTCGACCCCAAGCCAGAAGCTCCGGAAGAATACCGCGGGCCATTCGGCGTCTGCCGAACTGCAATTCCGGGAGTATGCGTCAGCGAGTTGATGCCGGGAGTGGCTCAGCGGATCCGCAAGGTGGCTTTGCTGCGTTCACTGCATCACGATAACGGGGACCATTTCGCCGCGGCCCACTGGATGACCACAGGCCGCCTCGGTTCTAACAGCGTCAATCTGCCGCAGAAATACCCCTCGATCGGTTCCTACGTAGCCCGGATTCAAGGCCCCCGTAAAGCGGGCCTACCCCCGTATGTCGGGCTTCCCTCGGCTGAAACGGTTTACCTGTTCCCCGGCTACATGGGTCCAGCCTATCTCGGCGGAGCCTATGGCCCCTTCGATGTGGATCGGGAGAACAAGTACCTGGGGGCCACGGACACGCGCCCGATCCGCGCCCCGCAATGGTTACGGCATCTGTCCGGTTCTGGGGAGGCTGCGGCCCAGGTTCAGGAGCGCCAGCACCTGCTCCACGCTTTCGACACATTGCGGCGAGATGTCGATCAGTCCGGCGTGATGCAGTCGATGGATCAGTTCCAGCAGCAAGCCCTGGATCTGATGCTCGGCAGTCAGGCCCGCATCGCCTTCGACATCGAACGAGAGCCGGCGAAACTGGCGGAGCGTTACGGCGCCAACGCCTGGGGTCGATACACCCTTATGGCCCGACGGTTGGTAGAAGCGGGCGTCCGCTTCGTCACCGTCGATATGCCCCACTGGGATGACCACAGCTCCCTCCACCGCGGGCACGGCACCAAAGTCCCTGTGGTCGATCGGGCTGTCAGCGCGCTGCTCGATGATTTAGAGGTCCGCGGCCTGCTCGATCAGGTGCTGGTCATTGTCATGGGAGAGTTTGGCCGCACTCCGCGGATCAATAAAGGCCTGCCCAATGACCCGGTGCCCGGACGAGACCACTGGGGCAATGCTATCTCCGTGCTGCTGGCGGGCGGCGGCATCCCCGGCGGTGTCGTCGTCGGTGCTACCAATGCTCGCGGCGAACATCCCGTCCAGCAAGCGGTCACGCCTCAAAACCTCCACGCCACCATTTACCACCACCTCGGTATCGACCCCAACCTCACCTTCAAGGACCACACGGGCCGTCCCATTCCCATCCTGGACGACCCCACTCCGATCCGCGAGTTGATGTAGCCGTTCCTATCCGCAAGTGGATGGAACCCTTCCCCCGCGCCACCAAACTACCCTGGTGGTGCGAATAACTTCCTTTTCTCCAATGGCCTGAGCGCGGACTCCGCTCCGCAGGTTGCGGATTCCGCTCCGTAGGCTGCAGTTCGATTCCGCACACTCCTCGTCAGTTTTTCCCTCTCCTGCTCGTATATAGGGGCAGAGGCCACCCTCTGGGATATATTTGTTTGGGGACAAAGCTCACCCCTGGTGGCAACATCGGGAGTCGGAGCAATGGATGGAGTACTCGATTTTTTCTCGCGGAATCTTGTTGCGATCTCCACGGCTGCCCTAAGCGGCATCGCGAGCTTCATCGCCACTAAGTTCGCAGATGCGGTGTATCAACGCTGGTACAAACGGCGCCTGGTACGGCGGATGCTCCTGCATGAAAAGAAGCATGGCAAGCGCCAGGCGGTGTTGATCCTCAGTATCGGCAGCGACATCAAGGAAACTGTCCTTCAGGACCTGCGGCAACGGGGCTGGCTCGGAGCCAAAGGACCAGAAGAGACCGACATCCCTGTTTTTACCATCCACCAGCCGGAGGCACTCACGAGCGAGACAGGCCAATGGCATGCGTATCTGGACAAAGTCAAAACGCAGGTGAACAAGCTGCGGGAGGCCGGGATCAACCGCCTGCATCTGTACGCCCGCCTGCCCGTAGCCCTCGCTGTCATGGTCGGAACCACGTTGAGCAATGCTCCGTTCACGACCCAAGCTATCACCACCAGAACGGCCGGTATGAAGCCGTGGGACTGATAGCGTTTGAAACCACCCGTCTATGAGAGACGGCGACGAGCCGCTAGTCCAAGCGATCGGAATCCAGGAGCGGATGCTGCGCAGTCCGGCTCGAAGGAAGGGACACTCCAGCGGAAGGGGCCGTCGCGGTGTAGGTACAGGCCGAGCGAATCAACTGCTGCGCCGGGATTTGTCCCGCCCGCGGCGGCGAGCCACACGCGGGGCGGTATTGCGGCTCATCTCCGTCTGGGGCCGGTTTCCCGCCTCGCTGTACATTTCCAGGAAGCGGAACTGGG
>Ga0209478_1000204_pt1 | contig 97733 bp, 88 predicted proteins | sample DewCreD2012metaG_5_FD_184109 | JGI IMG/M metagenome (GOLD analysis project Ga0209478, IMG submission 184109) | Hot spring sediment bacterial and archeal communities from British Columbia, Canada, to study Microbial Dark Matter (Phase II) - Dewar... ...
GCGGATGGACGCGGATTGGGCGGATGGACGCAGATAGGCGGTAAGGTCATTCGCGGGTATCTGCGGGGGGCATCGGCGGAACGCGGATGGACGCGGATTGGTGGTAAGGTCATTCGCGGGTATCTGCGGGGGGGCATCGTCGGAACGCGGATGGACGCGGATAGGCGGTAAGGTCATTCGCGGGTATCTGCGGGGGGGTATCGTCGGAACGCGGATGGACGCGGATTGGGCGGATGGACGCGGATAGGCGGTAAGGTAATTCGCGGGTATCTGCGGGGGGGCATTGTCAGAACGCGGATGGACGCGGATTAGGCGGATGAACGCGGATAGGCGGTAAGGTAATTCGCGGGTATCTGCGGGGGTGGGCATCGGGGGAACGCGGATGGACGCGGATATGCTGTCAGCACTCATGATCCGTCAATGACCGCACTGATCGTGCGAGTCACCGTTGGATGTCTGTGCAGCGGAGAGGGCGTATCATGCACTGTATCTTGCCAGATTTGATACAGCGTCTGCCTGATCTCCCCTATCCCGTTGCACGGTAGAGGGCCGGGGGTGAGAGCGTTCAGCGTATCCCCAGGCCCTATCTTCCGCACACACTTGCATGTTCCGTCCACCCCTGAACCCATCGCTCCCTGTGGTCTTCTGGATTTCTGGCTTGACATTGAACAAATGTTCTGATACAATACGGTTCAGCAAAGAGATTACAAGCCGGAGATCAGGTATGCTAAGCTGGAGAATGTTGCGGGAATGGCCCCGCCACCCATCATCCGTTGTCTGGCGACATCCACCACGAAGTGACCGGATTACGCTACTCGCGATGCGGTTTGGTTTCCTCCCGGCTACGTTTCAGTACCAAAACAGTATTCACCGGGTTGTCAATGTCCTGCACATTCGCGATACCTGTGATCGTCATGGTGAACGGCGTTACTACCGGGTTGCCTGCGCCGATGGTGTTGAACGAACCCTCATTCACGATTTGCGTTCCGGGAACTGGTACCTCCAGCGCGAGTGGTTTCGTCAGATATGAGAAGGTTGATCCCGCCACGATTAATCACACCGTTCATTTATAGATGCGCACAGCAGTATTTTTATGCGTAGCCAGGGTCAATGAAGCGTGCTGCCTGATAATCAGTCATCGCACTGCTTGTTGCAAAGCCAGATGATCGCGAATTCGAGCACATCGTACTCGTGATCAGCAGGTTAACCGGCGCGACACGCACCGGGCAGCGCGCACGGTCGGTGCAGCAGCATTGCTTCCGCCCGCCAGACAGCGCAACGCCCACATGACCGGGCGTGAACGGTTTTCGATCCAGCACGTAATTGCGTCGCGGATGAGCAAAACGACTTCCGGTTGTTGCACTACCGTATCAGGAACCATCTTGCCCATCCCAATCTCGAAGGAGACAGCACCGTATGGCACACGCATCACGTTCTCACACGCCAACACCCGTAACCGAACCTGCACCTGTCCTGTCCACGCCTGAAACCGCCTTTCGCCGCCAACCACCATTTCTGATGTGGTACGACGATAACCCAAAAACCCCGGTAGCGCGCAAGATTACCGAAGCGATTGAAGCCTACAAAGCCCGCTTTCCCGGTGTGCAACCGACTCTGGTGCTGGTCAACGAAGCTGAAGTAACGACTATCGAAGGAATTACTGTGCGGGCAATGCCAACCGTAAGCCGCAATACGTACTGGGTGGGGCAGATAGTCTAGAACTTATTTCATAAAACGCTGTACTGTCGCACTCTAACAACCATCTGCGGTGCTATCACGCGCTGGATTGGTTGCCTTGCTCGCTCATCATTCGCGTGTCGCGACGTTTGGCGTGCGGCAGCCATGCTGCCGCGCCAGCCGTGCTCACGATCTGGCACGTGTCAGGTCGTTGACCCGGCTGGTCACGCGAATGCCGGGTGTGCTCGTTATGATTATGGAACCGGTCGGCAACGAATGAGATATCCTCATAGGAGATGTTTTTTGAAACAGGTTCTAGTTCAGCGGGGTGGAGAGCACTCATTACCCAGGTTGCTCCCTTTGTCACCACAGAGACACGGAGAACACAGAGGGTGTGGATAATCTGGGTTCCTACTGTGAGGCATGACGTAGCGCGTCCATGGGAACTGGTGCGCCCCACATTGTTCATACGGTTACGCCACACGGTGTTGCGGGCACCGTCGTGCTGTTCACAGCCTGGCCGTCAGCCTCCGTGGCCTGCCCACAGCATAGGTGGCAACTTGAGGCTCATATCACATCTGATACAGTCCAATGCATGACAGGCGATTCTAGACGCACCCTTTCGCCACCTTCTCGTGCGGCAATATGAACAGGCACTGACAATGTCCGTAGGGGCGGGTAGGGGCGGATTCAGAACCCGCCCCTACCTGGCCTGCCCTGCCATACCTGACGGTGTTGCCGTCTACGGAACCCGCCCGAATTGCACAGGCGACACCTGCGGATCATTGCGAATATGACGGACAGCCATGGATCACCGCATATTCGGTGCCAGACAGTGATGCGCAGTGTTACTCAAGATGTGAATACCGACTGATGATGGGAGATTGCACAGAAAAGGAGGACAGACCCAGGAGCACTGTTGCGCTGTCAGGGTGATGATGAGCAATCGTCTTGGGCTTGTTCTGCTGCCGGCGGTGATATGCGATACGCTCCTGCCAACGCTGGGGTTTAGGAACGGACGGAGCATCCTATCACGCAAGAGATAGCGCCTGCCGATGCCCTGAACGCCCTCACCCAAGGCCGCGCTCTCACAGCGCGGGGATTGGAAGACGTATGAATGGTGCCTGGGGTATGGTACGTCCGTGCGGCAATGCAAGGGCGGATAGAACATGGGAGCGCGGGCAAGCGATAGCCTATGGCGATGCCCTCAACTTCCTCTTCCCCGGCGCACTACGGAGGAGGAGAAACCGGAAGTTTAATCTATACCTTTCTGATGCGATAGAAGGTATGTCTCCTCTTTTTCTCTCCGCCTCTGAATCGTTAGCTACGCATTACCCACACGTCACGCTGCGTTAGGCCGGACTGCAAGCGTCCCCCGTGGCGCAGGCTTCCAGCCTGCGTGCAGGCATCCTCTCCACCGCCGTCAGGTGTTGGCCGTAACTGCTGGTGCGCAGGCACGAACCTGGGGCAACAACACATCTACGCGCAGGGATCGCATGCATGCCTGACCGATGCGATGATCGGCACGATCCCATCCAGCACCCCCGTGATCAGGATGGGGAACGGTATGCCACGCGCCGGATTGTGAGCACGGCTTTTGCGGCAGCATGGCTGCCGCACTCCAAACCGCGCGACACGCGTATGACAAGCGGGTACGGCAATTCATTCAGCACGTGCCGGCACGACTGGAGCGGCGCACTGCCACTGGACAGTCACCCAAAACAGCACCTGTGGCGCTCATACCCGCTAATACGCACGTGGTTGACACCAGTTGTGGGTAATGCATAGCCAGCGGGGGGAGGCCGGGAGGGGGGCCGTTGCAAACGGTGAGTGAGCCTCTGGCTCGTGCTCGCAGAGGACACTGGCTGTCAGGCGACGTATGGGTAATGGAAAAGTGACCGATGCGGAATCTGTTGTACCCCGCTCTTAATCGTGAGCACGGCTTTTGCGGCAGCATGGCTGCCGCACTCCAAATCTTGCGCCACGCACATGATGGGCGAGTAAGACAACCCATCCAGCACGTGATAACACTGCTGGAGCAGCGCACTGCCACCGGGCAGTCGCCCAAAACAGCACCCATGGCAATCATAACCGCTGATAAGCGCGTGGTTGACACCAGTTACAGGTAATGCATAGCCAGCGGGGGAAGGCCGGGAGGGGGGCCGTTGCAAACGGTGAGTGAGCCTCCGGCTCGTGCTCTCAGGGGATACTGGCTGTCAGGCGACGTATGGGTAATGAAAAAGTGACCGATGCGGAATCCGCTGTACCCCGCACTTAATCATGAGCACGGCTGGCGCGGCAGCATGGCTGCCGCACTCCAAATCTTGCGCCACGCACATGATGGGCGAGTAAGACAACCCATCCAGCACGTGATAACACTGCTGGAGCAGCGCACTGCCACCGGGCAGTCGCCCAAAACAGCACCCATGGCAATCATAACCGCTGATAAGCGCGTGGTTGACACCAGTTACAGGTAATGCATAGCCAGCGGGGGAAGGCCGGGAGGGGGGCCGTTGCAAACGGTGAGTGAGCCTCCGGCTCGTGCTCTCAGGGGATACTGGCTGTCAGGCGACGTATGGGTAATGAAAAAGTGACCGATGCGGAATCCGCTGTACCCCGCACTTAATCATGAGCACGGCTGGCGCGGCAGCATGGCTGCCGCACTCCACACCGTGCGCCACGCGCATAACGAGCGGGTACGGCAATCCATCCAGCACGTGCTGGCACGGCTGGAGCGGTGCCCTGCCACCGGGCCAGTCGCCCACAACAGCACCTATGGCGCTCAGACCCGCTGATACGCATGTGGTTGACACCAGTTGTGGGTAATGCATAGGAATCGTTAGGGAGACAGATACTGCCAAATCTTAATAGCTGGTGATCGTTAGTTCACGTGTCATCAACGCTATTCCACCAGACTCAGGCACCACAAAGCCACCACGTTATGAGATAGATCCCATCAACACCTACGACCTTTGCGCATCGAGGTAGGCCAGCCCTTCCTGAGCGTAGGGATTATCGGGATCGAGCGCCAGCACATTTTCGAGGGCTACGCGCTGGTCTGCGGGATCATCAACTGCACCACTCAGCCAGAGCCAGGCTTCCGGGATGTTTTCATTCAGTTCAACCAGCTCTAGCAGTAATGCCCGTGCCCGCTCTTTATCACCCCGTACCAGCGCCTGTGCGCCCTCGTATAGCAGTTCAGCCTGATGACGATCAAGCGGGGTCATTGGTTGATCCTCCTCTCTGGCCGGTCGCGGCTGAGCCACGGCGCGCCACCTGTACTACTTCGGCCAGAATGCTGAGCGCAATTTCTTCCGGGGTCTTTGCGCCAATCGGCAGCCCAATCGGGCCGTGAATGCGCGCCAGATCGGCGGGAGTAAACCCTTCCGCGGCCAGGCGTTCGAGCCGGCGGGCATGCGTTTTCGGACTACCCAGAGCGCCGATGTAGCGCGCTGGCGAGCGTAAGGCCACTCGTAATGCCGGATCATCGAGCTTGGGATCGTGGGTCAGCACTGCCACGCTGCTGCGGGCATCGAGCCTGCCCTCCAGTGCTTCGTCAGGCCAGGCCAGAATCAGCTCATCAACATGGGCAAACCGCTCGCCGGTAGCAAATGCTTCCCGCGCATCAATCACAACCGTGCGGAAGCCAACCACTTTCGCCAGCGCGGCCAGGGCAATACTGATATGTACTCCACCGACCATATACAACGTCGGTGGCGGCACAAAGCTCTCGACAAAGATGGTTACCTCTGGTGAGAGCGTAACCGTCTGCGTTTCCCCCACCACCAGCAAAGGCAAAGCCGCCTGCACAGCCTGCGCCGTCAGGCTGGCCTCACCCAAATCACCAATCGTCTGCCCATCGGGCTTGAGGGCCATCTTCGCCCCCACCGGACCACCCGCCAGGACGGTTATCGTTGCCAGCGGCGTTCCGTTGCGCACCGCCTCACGTACCAGCTCGTAGATTGTGCTCATAGCCATTCCTGTTCCGCGTATGGTCCTCAACGCAATGGTTCGACCAGCACATCAATCGTACCACCGCAGGCCAATCCCACATCCCACGCCGTTTCATCGGCAACACCGAAATGGAGCAGGCGGGACTGGCCGGTTGCAATTGCTTCCTGGCAGGCATCAAAGACGGCACCTTCAATACAGCCACCACTGACCGAACCGACAATCCCGCCGCCGGATGATACCGCCATCTTGGCACCGACCTGGCGTGGCGAGGAACCCATTGTGCGCACAACGGTTGCTATTGCCACCTTTTCGCCACGTGCCAGCCAGCGATCTATTGCATCGATAATCTCGTGCATGACTCGCGCTCCTTTTGAACGTCCGGCGCTCTACTAGCTGCCAGAGGTTTCACCACGGGTCAGACCAAAAGGTAAATTGACCCACATCCATGGTAACAAGTGTCACACGGCGACATCAACTGAAGATACTTGCACTCGGCTCAGAACCGTCCCTTGCCGATCACGAGAGCAATCTCTCAAGATTGAGCCGGAGTAGCACAGGCCGAAGCCTGTGCTCTCCGTGGAGACCCTCGTACAGTTACCACAATGATCAGGTGTAGAGAGGTCTCACCCGCCCCACAAGCCTGCCTGTATCATCGTGGCAACCGTGAGCCGATCTTCTAATCGGCCATACTCGACCGCACCTCTGCCTGGCGCTGTCGGCGCACATCGTACCACTGCCAGAACCAGACACCGCCAACGATCAGCACGCCTATCGCATCCGTCAGCAGGCTGGGCCAGAAACAGAGGAACGTGCCAAACGCGGCGATCACCCACTCCCACCACGTCGTCTTGCGCACCAGATAGAACATCGAAACCGCCGAGAAGGCAATCGTGCCGAGGGTCGCCGAGAACCACGACATCGCGACCTTACTCCATTCTACATCGACCAGCGGCTGACCGCTTTCGCCAATCATCAGAATCTCTGGCGTAAAGGCGAAGAGGAGCGGCATCACGTATAGCAATTTCGCAAATTTAAATGATGTCCACCCCGTCTTCCAGGGATCGGCCCCGGCAATCGCGGCACCCGCATAAGCAGCCACACAGACCGGCGGCGTGATATTGCTATCCTGGCTAAACCAGTAGACGATCATGTGCGCCGCCAGGATCGCAACCCCCAAATCATTCAACGCTGGGACGGCAATCACAGCGGTGATCAGGTAAGCTGCGGTTACCGGTACCCCCATGCCCAGAATGAGTGACGCGATGCCGATCAGCAGCACCGCAATCAGCAGATTACCACCGCTCAGGCTGACAATGATGTTGGCAAACCGTTGCCCTACTCCGGTCGCGTAAATGGTACCGACGATCATCCCGATCACGCCAACGGTGGCGCCGATCACCAGCGTATCACGTACACCCTTCTGGATCGCCTCGTTTATCGTCTTGATCACGCGAACCGTACTGCGCAGAAAGGCGTTCACCACCGTCCCACCCTGTGCCGCCGGATTTTTGAAATCGGCCAGGTTTTCCGGCAACAGGTACATCAGGGGGATACACGAGAGAATCGACCAGAACGCGGCGTAGCCGGGCGAAAACCCTTGTGCAAGCATAAAGATGACGACCAGCAGCGGCAGCGAGAGGTACCATTCGTTCCGAATGATCTGCCAGGCCGTCTGTTCGGTTTTGATCCCACTTAACCCGAACTTCTTGGCCTCAAAATGTACCATCGTCAATACCGACAGAAAGTAGAGAATGGCCGGCACAATTGAGATCGCCACAATCACCGAGTAGGGCGTGTTCGTCAGCTCTGACATCAAGAACGCGCCCGCCCCCATCACCGGCGGCATAAATGCACCGCCAATCGACGCCGACGGCTCAATCGCCCCAGCCACATGAGGTCGAAAACCGGCCCGTTTCATCAAGGGAATGGTGAACGTGCCGGTACTGACGGTGTTGGCAATTGCGCTCCCGGAAATCGAGCCAAACAGTGCCGACGACAAGACTGCCACTTTTGCCGGACCGCCGGTGCTTCGTCCGGCCAGGGCCAGCGGCAGATCGATGAAGAAACGGCTGGCGCCGGCTTTACTGAGAAATGCGCCGAAAAAGATGAACAGAATAACGTAACTGACCAGCACATTGGCCATGACGCCGAATACGCCTTCCTGATCGAGGAAGAGCACCGTTGCCACCCGTTGCCAGGGCTGGCCACGATGGGCAAAGGTGTCAAGAATCGGAATGTCGTACAGCACAAAGCCGAAGCGCAGGTAGAGAATGAAAAAGAGGCCGATCAGCGTCATCGACCAGCCCAATACCCGGCGCGCAATCTCCAGTGAGATGATCAGACCGATGACGCTCACTGTAAAATCGGTCGGATTATACGCGCCGGCCCGCCGTTGCAATGCCGGATAGTTAATGATGAAGTAACCAACAACGATGACCGTGATGACGATCAGCGCCAGATCGAGAATTGTCGGCCCGCCGCGTGGCACAATCACTGCGCGCAGCGGCCCCGGCAATCGCTCAGCCAGACCGGACAGCCACGGTTGCAAGGGACTCTTCTTGCCAACAGCGGGGTACAGCAGCAACACCAGAATATAGGTCAACATCACATAGATTCCGCGTTGCCACTGCACCGGTGCCGGCAGCGTACCGGCGGTGTAGATATAAAAACCGGCCATGCCGACCGCAATCAGGGTCACAACGATACCCCAAAAGCGACCCAACGACCGGGTTGGTTTCTCTTCCTGTTCGAGATACTCGCGAACCTTTTCCTGATCGATCTCGTCACTGGTTGGCGTTGCACCGACACTATCAGGTTGTTTCAGATCAGACATAAGCGCCTCTTTACGTGGTAGTACCAGAGGGAGCAAACTGCTCCCTCCGGTTCCAGCTCAGCCGCCCCGTTGCTGTTCAATGAAAGAGCCTACTTCAATTCGTCGGGAATCTGTACACCCTGCTCAGTCCAGAACTTTACCGCACCGGGGTGCAACTTATTCGCAATCCCGGTGATACCAACTTCCAGGCCCATCTCATTGGCAGATGGGTGCGCCTCGCGGAGTCGCTCCAGCCCACCATCGAGGTAGACAGCCTTCAGGGCCTGATACACAATGTCTTCCGGTACATCGGCATTGGCGACCCAAAGCGCTGTATCCTGGAAGCTCATAACATCGTTTGGCATACCATCGTATGCACCACCGGTCAACGCCCGCTGCGAGTAGAACGGATACTGCTCGAAGAAGCCACCTTCAACGCCGGGGGTGTAGATATCGATCAGCTTGATCTTGGTGGCGGCTGCGGCTTCACGTACCGATGCGTTCGGGAAACCGGCCAACACCCAGAAGCCATCGAGCTGCCCGTCGGCCATCGCTGCCGCCGCCTGCGAGTAACCAAGGTACTCGATCTGAATCTTATCGAACAGACCTAGCGCCTTGAAGTAGCGTTCGGCGCTGAGCGCAGCACCCGAACCGGCATTCCCCAGCGCAATGCGCTTACCAACCAGATCGGCCACCGAGTTAATGCCACTGGCTTCGGTCACAACCAAGTGGGCAACACCACCGTAGAGCGGGGCCACCGGCATCACTTTGTCGTAGACGGTGGGATCGTCAGGCAACTGTCCCAGCGCCCCCAGAGCCACATCACCCGAATAGACAATCCCAAACTGCCGATCACCGGCATTGACCGAGCGCAGGTTCTCGGCGGAACCACCGGTACCTTCAGCCGTAATATCTACGCCGGGAACCTTCTCTTTGATGATCAGCGAGATAACATCGGCATACACCTGGAATACACCACCAACCGGCCCACCACCAAAAGCGTAGCGCAGAGTCTGTGCGGGAGCAGGCGCAGGTGCTGATTCACCGGCAGGTGCAGCCGTCGGCGCCGTTGTCGTCGGCGCACTTCCACAGGCACTGACCAGTAATGCGACCAGTACCAGCGCGATCACACGCATGCGAGAAACCACGTCGTTTCCTCCTTTGTTAGTAAGCAACGGTTGAGCTGACTTCGGATAGAATTGATTATACCTGATCTATCACCACCATGTGAAATGTTTTTTCAACAAAGTGAGGTGGGTCCTTGACAATTCTTAACCAATGCACACCATTTCGCTGCGACGTGAACGGGGTAACAATTGCCGGCGCTATCGGTGGAAGTGGGCCGCCGCTGCTGTTGCTGCACGGCTATCCGCAAATGCACGCGATGTGGCATGCAATTGTCCCCTCACTCACCCAACAGTTCACAGTGATCGCTGCCGATCTGCGTGGCTACGGCGACAGTGCCAAACCTGTTGATGATCCTTCGCACATCACCTACAGTAAGCGGGCAATGGCTGCCGATATGGTGCAGGTGATGGAGCACTTCGGCTTCACCCGCTTTGCGGTGGTCGGTCACGACCGCGGTGCGCGGGTAACCCATCGAATGTGCCTCGACTACCCGGATCGCATTGAGCGGGCCGCTGTGCTCGATATCGCCCCCACCCACTACATGTACCTGACCGCCGACCGTGAATTTGCGACGGCCTACTACCACTGGTTCTTCTTGATTCAGCCGGCACCGCTGCCCGAAACTCTGATCGGCGCCGATCCGGAGTTCTGGTTGCGCAGTAAACTGAAGCATTGGGGCCGAACCCCCACTGCCTTTCGCGATGAGGTCGTGGCTGAGTACCTGCGCTGTTTTCGCGATCCGGCCACAATTGCTGCCAGTTGTGCCGATTATCGGGCCGCAGCGACTATTGATCTCGAACACGATGAGGCCGACCGTCGTGCCGGGCGGAAGGTGCAGTGTCCGCTACTGGTGCTCTGGGGAGCCGAGGGTTTTGTCGGCAGAAAGTATGATGTGATCAACGTTTGGCGAGAGTATGCGCTGGACGTGCAGGGCCACAGCGTGCCCGGCGGTCACTTTCTCCCCGAAGAGGCACCCGCCGAGACCCTGGCCGCATTGCTGGCGTTTTTGACCTGACACTACGGCGTTTGCGCTTCAGCCAGAATATCCAGGATGCGATTCACCAGAGCCGTATCAATCTCATCGAGACCATGCGTGAGGCGCTGGCGTCGTCGCTCACCCTGCCAGATCTGATGCACTGCCTTGCGAATCCGCCAGCCCTTGCGTTCGAGGTCGTTTAATGCCTGCTCGACATCTGGCCGTTCCCGTTCATCACCACGGGCCACCGCGGCAATTGCCTGCAACAAAGGCTCAAACTGCTGCACGGCCTGCCCTGCCGTATCATCGTCATCGGCCAGACTGATCAGCCCGATGGCCGCGAGGCGATCAATCACCATCTGCTGCTCATCGGGTGGCAAGGCATTTATCGCGAACTGGAGCGCCGCACCGTCTTGCTGCTCAATTGCCCGCCGCACCATCGGCGGCAGACTGGCAAGAAACTCTGGCGTCAGATCAGCAGCAATATCATCGGCTGCTGCCTGGTGACGTTCGGCAAAATCGGTCAGCCCCAGATCGGCGAAGATCTCAGCCGCACGAGCCAGGTATGGCCGGGCCAGATCGGGTCGCCCCATGCGACGGAGCGCCCAACCATAATTACCGGTCTGCGCTGCGGCGCTGTAATACTCGCCCGCAGCCCAGTAGAGCTTAACCGCCTGATTGAGCAGATCGGTAGCCTGCGGTAAATCGGTGGCGATAAGGGCTTTGCCGCGTGCAATCAAGGCATCGGCTTCTGCCTTCAACTGTACAGGATTACTCATAATCAGCCTCGCGTGATCGTCATGCGCTGGCGGCGAGCCGGACGTTGCGGGCCGAGGGCAGCCAGTTTCGCACCGAGCTGCTCTAAGCTGACCAGATTGTGTACCGGCAGAAAATCATCGACAAACGGCAAGGCAGCCTGCATCCCCACCGTTAACGGCTCGTAGCCAGGGGTGCCGAGCAGCGGATTCAACCAGATCAGGCGGTGACACGAACGTTGCAGCCGATCCATTTCGCGGGCCAGCAATTCCGGATCACCGCGATCCCAGCCATCGCTGATCAACAACACCACCGGACTCCGTCCCAATACGCGCCGCCCCCAGCGAAAATTAAACTCTTTGATCGCCTCACCAATGCGAGTACCGCCGCTCCAATCCACCACATGCTTGCTCACCGCATCAATCGCATCATCAATATCTTTGTGGCGCAACTGCCGGGTAATCCGGGTCAGGCGCGTACCGAAGACAAAGGTCTCTACATCACCCAACCCCGCCGAGATAGCATGGGCAAACTGGAGCAGAATGCGCGAATAGCGCTCCATACTACCCGAAATATCGCAGATGAGCACCAGCGGACGCGGCTCGGTACGGATATGACGCCACGACAACTCAACCGGTTCACCGCCGAAACGCCAGCTCCGCCGCAGGGTACGCCGCATATCCAACAGCCGACCGGCCCGATCAGGACGCCTGCGTCGGGTACGCCGCGGTTGAATCCGCCATTCCATCCGCCGGATCAGCTCCTTGCACGCCTGGACCTCTTCCCAGGTACACTGGGCAAAATCCTTGGTGCGCAATGCCTCGTCACGGCTAAAGGTAAGTTGAATGTCAATCTCTTCCCGTTCCTGACCTTCAGCGGCATCGGCATCATCGGCAGTAGGCTGGCGGCGCGGTAGACGCAACTGACGGCGCGGAATTTTAACCTGCGGGAGCAGCATCTGCATCATCTCGCGTTCCAGGTCAATACCGAGCGCCTTCTTCCAGAAAAACTCAAAGGCCACATCAAACAACGGCAGGTCTTCGCGGCGCAACACCAGCATACAGCGCATCGTCGCCCGCAAGTCCTCGCGGCGCAGCAGACCAACGTGCTCAATCGCCTCGATCAGTTCGACAATTTGACCGGGGCTGACGGCGATTCCCATCTCTCGCAAGAGATAGCCAAAACTGACAATGTGGGTCAGAATATTTCCGCTCATGGAAGGTTTCAGGTTGGCACAGGTAGTGTTATCATCAGTCTACATTCTACCATCACCGCAGGTATGTGTACAGGTTGACAGCCATTCGCCGCCTGTTGCCTGCACCATCATTGCTGTCTGGCGGATTATTCCTGCCGACGCTGCTCGCCCCACAGATTGGTGGCAATACCGGACAGGATCAGGATCGATCCCAACGCCAGCGACCAGGTGACCGTTTCACCGTAGAACAGCGCACCGATCAGGGCAATGAGCGGTAGCCGCAGAAAATCGAGCGGTACAACCACAGTCGCATCGGCCAGCCGCAGCGCTCGCGCCATACAGTAGTGCGCCGTCAACGCCGACACGCCAACCACAATCACCCACGGCCAGCGGGCAGGTGACGGAAGCGTCCAATCGGTCAGTGCCGGGATTAACCCAAGGGGCAACTGGATGAGCGTCATATAGAACAAAATAGCCAGCGGCGTCTCGGTACTGACCAGCTTCCTGGTCAGCGTATGGGCAGTGGCATAGCCAAATGCCGCCAGCAGCACGGCCAACGCAGCCGGATGAATCATACCGCTACCGGGGCGCAAGATAATAAACGTACCCGCGATACCAAGGATAACGGCCAGCAGGCGAATGGGCGTCAACCGCTCACCCAACACGACCACTGCCAGCAGCGCCGTCCACAACGGAACCGTAAACTCAATCGCGAAGACCTCGGCCAGCGAGATGAAGGCCAGACCGTAAAACCAGCCGTACTGCCCACCAAAATGGGCCAGGTTACGCAGCAGGTGCAGTGGCAACCGCCGGGTGCGCAATTGTTGTGGGCCACCGTAGCGCATCACCACCAGCCCGACCAGCGGCAACCCGATCAGGCTACGAAAGAAGAGAATCTGAAACGTCGATAACTCAGCCGCGAGTTCGCGACCACCAACCGCCATTGCACTAAACGAGAGCAGTGCGCCGGCCATCCACAACGCTGCCCGCCAGGCGGGGTGAACATGCTGAATTGAGGTAATGTTCATAGCAATGTCTGCGTTTCTACCTGACGAGCAGTGCAAACAGACGCAACGGTCGCCGGTGATAACCAAACGAGCACTCTCATATCGAATCTGGTTTTGGAGAAATCACAGCCCATGATCTACCATCCCCACCCCTGGGAGCGCACGCCTCCGGCGCACATCCTGCGGCCTCACCATAACTGAGCATCCTCCCGCCCCCAGCGGGGGCGGGCTGGGGTGGGGCGTATCGCATACCCATGTCATTAGCTGGAACAGAGTACCACACCTGTCAGTCCGCCATTGTGGTACGAACGCACTGGCCTCCCCTGGGAGCGCGCGCCTCCGGCGCACATCCTGCGGCTTCACCCTAACTGAGCATCCTCCCGCCCCCAGCGGGGGCGGGCTGGGGTGGGAGCATCCCCCCGCCCCCAGCCTATGCATTACCCACATGTCACGCTGCGTCATGCCGGACTGCAAGCGCTCCCCGTGGCGTGGGTGGCGTGGCGCAGGCTTCCAGCCTGCGTGGAGGCATCCTCTCCACTGCCGTCAGGTGCTGGCCGTGGCCGCTGGTGTGCAGGCACGAACCTGGTACAACGAAACGTCTACGCGCAGGTATCGCATACCTGCCTGACTGACTCGATGATCGGCACGATCCCATCCAGCACCGCCGTGACCAGGATGGGGAACGGTGTGCCACGCGCCGGATCGTGAGCGCGGCTGGTGCGGCAGCATGGCTGCCGCACTCCAAACTGCGCGACACGCGCATGACGAGCGGGTACGGCAATCCATCAAGCACGTGATAGCACGGCTGGAGCGGCGCCCTGTCACCGGCCCAGTCGCTCACAACAGCACCTATGGCGATCATACCCGCTGATGCGCACTTGGTTGACACCAGTTGTGGGCAATGCATAGCCCCCGTTAGGGGCGGGCCGGGATGGGGCGTGTCACCCCACCCTATCGCTGCACTTGAAACACCCTGAACCAACCAGCACACCTTCAGCCCACCAGCAGCGCTCCGGCACGAGTCTGCCAACCTGCACGAGGCACCGTGGCGGCCAACATAAGATAACCCAATTTGCCACCTGCGTTATGAGCAGACCACGAAAGACTACCTGCTATGATGAACAGCACGACGCTGCGCACAACATCGTGCAGCGTACCTGACCGGTATGCATCGTGTGGGTCGCAGCCTGTTCCGTAGACGCACTACGTCACGCACATCGGTTATGCCCATCCTCCGTGTCTCTGTGGTGATACAAGGTAGCACCTTGGGTGACGATCTATCCGCGTTCATCCGCCTCACCCGCGTCCATCCGTGTTCCACCCCTCCCCCCGTCGCGCTCAACGACCCGCACCGCTGTGGTGACGTAAGGTAGCAACTTGGGTTAAGATACTACCCGCCATTGCTACCGCGATCCTCAACCGACTCGGACAGTTCCCGGTACAGTTTCACCACCGGATCATCGCGCTTGCGACGCGGATTGATCCCGGTCGCTGACAGGTAGCGCTGGTAGGCACGCTGTATTTCTGCCGGTAACCCAAGTCGGTGACCGGCCCGCAACAACAGGCTCAGGACACCTACCGCACGCGGCTCGTGGGCCAACACACGCTGGCAGTACTGCAAACACTGCTCCACCTGACCATTGTGCAAAGCCGTAGAGGCCAGGCGTTCGCCTGCCAGCACCACGTGGCTCAACAACCGTGCCCCACGTTCGGCTGCCCACTCCTGCGCCCCCACAACCCCTTCCATATACGGCCCATCGTACAGATCAAGCACGTATTGATAGAAGGAAAGGGCTGCCTCTACACCCTGGGTATTGGCCGTCCTGGTGGCCAGATCGAACGTGCGCTCAAGCAAATCGGCATCACTTTGATACAGATCAGGGTTGAGCGCACAACGCTGCCGGTCAGTGTAGAGCAAACTGGCAGCCAGCTCCTCGCCACCGCACTGCTGAAGCACCTGCCGTAATGCCGTAAGCGTCCTGGCAAAACTGCTGGCCGAGGCCGTACCACCCCAGACCGCCTCGGCAATCTCGCTCCGCGTCGCCCCTTCAACCCCACAATGCACAAGGTAGGCAAACATACCCTGCACTTTACGACCGCCGGCCTTGCCCCCTTCACTCTGCCCCCATTCGTCTGGTTTGATCATCCGGCTATCAATGAAGACCTGAAAATCACCCAGACAACGCACATACACGCCGCGAAATGGGCGCAGCTCAACCCGCAGACCGCTGATCTCGCCGATATTTTTCAACGCCAGCCGGGCCTGGTCAGCGAGTTCAGGATCGTCCAGCAAACGGCGCAAGTAGGTCAGTGCCCGATTACCGTAATGGGTCAGCAGAATAGTCGTCGCCTGTCGCTGTACTGCAACATCACTGTGGACGAGCAATGGCAGATAGAGAATAACCGGATTAGACATCGCACTACTCACTCCCTTCGTCCTCTACCGGCGGCAAGCGCCGCACAATGTTGACCGAGGGATCAATCCGCAATTCGCCGTGCTCATCAAACTCAACCAACAGCAGCTCCCGCCCTTCACTCACAATACTGGCGCGCACCCGTCCGGCCCCGTAGGGCATACAGATAATTCGATCACCCGGCTGAAAACGCGGCTCCAGCGGCTGCTGACCTTCAGGACGCCTCTCGCGGCTCGTCGGCGCCGGGCCATTACGCTCACGCCGCTGGCGGAGCCGGGCCAGAATCGCCTCGGCGTCGGGAACACTCGCCGCCGGCGAATCGTCAGTCGGTGGCTCCGGCACCGCCGGTGCTTCGGGTGGCTCAGGCTGATCAGGAACCCGTCGTCCACTATGCCGCCCACCGGGACGATTGTAGCGGCCACGCTGCGCATCGGCACTGCGCTCAGACCGCACCGGCGGCTCTCGCGCCGGCGGTTCAGACCGTACCGATGGCTCACGCGCTGGCGGCTCTCGCACTGGCGGTTCCGCCGACCGCGCCGGTGGCTCACGCGCTGGCGGCTCACGCACTGATGGCTCAGACCGCACCGGCGGCTCACGCACTGGCGGCTCACGCACCGGCGGCTCTCGCGCCGGCGGTTCAGACCGTATCGATGGCTCACGCGCTGGCGGTTCCGACCGCGCTGGCGGTTCACGCACTGGTGGCTCTCGCACCGGTGGTTCAGACCGTACCGATGGCTCACGCGCTGGCGGCTCTCGCACTGGCGGTTCCGCCGACCGCGCCGGTGGCTCACGCGCTGGCGGCTCACGCACTGGTGGCTCAGACCGCACCGGCGGCTCACGCACTGGCGGCTCACGCACCGGCGGTTCACGCGCCGGTGGTTCAGACCGCGCCGGCGGCTCTCGCGCTGGTGGTTCCGGCTCTCGCACCGGCGGTTCAGGTGTGCGCGCCGGCCTGTTCTCCCCCGGCGTGCGGCCCGGTGACAACGCCGGCATCGCGATTGCCACCTCGGTTTCGCCGCTCAACACGGCCAGCAGCCAGTCCATATCGGTGCGCGCCAACGGCTCAAAGAGCGGATCGGTGCGCTGTTCGAGGGCAATGTCGTAGGCCAGCGGCAGGATCGTCTCGATCTGATCGTACAACCACTCAGCCAGCCCATTACCGCTATTCTGCGCATCGATCAGAAACAGATGATTAGTCGCCGGATCGTAAGCCGGCACACAATCCTCTACACGGGCCAGTGTGATCAACGCCGCCGCCGCGACGACCGACCACCCCACCTGTTGACCGGTCGGATGGATTGGATGACCGAGACGTACCCACACTGCCGGACTCTGCCAGCGATAGGTCAGCGGTGTAACTAGCTTTCGCTCCTGAGCCGGTTCGCGACCGATCTGCTCGCGGTAGGCGTAGACCTGCTCTTCAACCACGACCCGTCCCCAGCTCAGGAGCGGCCCGCGCCCCCCACGCGAACGACGCAACTCGCGCTGTGCCCACTCTTCACGAATTTGCACCTGACACTGCCGCAGCGGTAGAGTACGTCGGCCATCCCGTCGCGCCAGGGTGATTGTGCCCTGATCCTCGTCGCGAGCAATGACCTGTTGCCCGCCGCGTAACGGTGGTAATCCAGCCGCCGGATGCATCCAGCGGTGGAACAGCGACGAGTCGGTAGTCGCAAATTGCTGCCCCTGCTCATCAAACAGGTAGATCGGTTCTGTACCGGCAGCGTGCAGGTCGAGCGGAATGTAGGGATCGCTCTGGTCACCGGGTAACCAGACGGGTGGTGTATCAGGGAGCCGGCTCAGATAGCCTTTTGCTGTCAGTTGTTCGACCATGCTCTCAACCTGCCACTGCCGAATCTCTTCTGCGCGTAGCGGCTGCTCACTGGCGGCACAAACCAGATGCAACGTAGACACAAACGAATTGTTCAACACCGGCGGCCACACCGGCGGGCGCAAGAGCGGCCATGTTGTCGGGTCGGTCACGGCCAGCCGCTGCAAGGCCGGTTCGGTCATCCCCCGACCGAGGAGCAGCACGACCAGCACCGCCCCACTCGCCAGCGCAGCCTGCACTGTGGCCGCACCGACGTCGGCACCGGTGATGATCTGCACATGGGCCGGCATCGGCTGTGTACCGACACTAAACGCCTCGTGGTCAACCAGCGTCTGCAAATCGGCCAACTCCCACGGCGTCGCCACCAGCCGTACCGCAGCACCAGCATTCAGAAAAGCCTCAGCCAGCCGGGCAATCTCACGCCGCCGTTCGCCATCACTCTGCCAGAGCGCCAGCGTTGTGGCCGGACGCGGCAGATCGTCAACCGCCGTGATCCGCCATTCACGACCGGTCAACATCGTCAGCGCAGTCTCGGCGCCACTGACCGTTGCCAGCGTCCCACCCAGCAGCAGCGGTTGACTCGTCAACCGCGCCGCACGCAAAAGCGTCATTGCCAGATGAGCAGCGGCAACCCCGTGAAACACGTGCAGATCGGCGATCACAATCAACCGCAGACGCTGCCAGAAAAAACGCCATGCCCGGTCGTGAAACCTGAGCAGATGGTTATGCAGTTCGGGTAACGTCGTAATCACCAGCCGCGCCGTCGGCGCTACCCGCCGCTGCGTGCCACCGGTCGCGGCAATCGGCAACGCCGGACGACAATAACGGGCCAGCAACATCGCCTCGCGCTCGTGGAGCAGGGCCAGATCGGAATCAGGCGCGATCAACAATGCAGTGGCCAATGGTTCATTCCGCAGCAGATCGAGGGTAACAAGGTGCAGACTGGCCCGGCTGACCATACTGCTGCCGGTAATGGCAAAAGGCGTTCCCCGGCGCAGAGCCGCCAGCGCAATCGATTGCGCCTGAAAGAACGGCGTACCAACCACCTGAACCCAGGCTTCCTGCAACCCCTGATCGACCGCCAGATGGCTGATGCGGGTGCCGGTTCCTGGCGGAAACGAACGCAACGTAATCAACGGCGACGAGGAACGTCCGCTCCGGGCTGCCAGCGTCTGCAAGATGTCGATCAGGTCGCTCATAATCGTCCGCACGAGGAACAGGCATCTGCGCGCCCGTCCTCAATGTATGCATATACTCAGAGTATACATGTACATTCAATGCCCGGCAATGAGCAGAAACACCCTTTTTGCGCTTCATCAATGTCAACCACTCGCCTACCCGTGGTATACTCACTATGGCCTGTGTCTACGAGGAAAAGCGATGCGTTCACGCTGGTTACGGATCAACGGCTATCAACTCCACTGGATCGAAGCCGGACAGGGGCCGGCTGTAATCCTCTTACACGGTTTCGCCGGATCGTGTGCCGACTGGGAACCGACGGTAGACTGGCTGGCTCGACAGGGGTATCGCGCCTTAGCCGTCGACGCCCTCGGCTTTGGACGCTCGGAGAAGCCGGTCAACGCCCCCTACGGACTTGCCTTGCAGAGCGATCTCTACGCCGGCCTGCTGACCGCGCTCGGTATCGAGCATGCCGTCTTCGTGGCCCATTCGATGGGAGGCAAATACGCGCTGGCGACTGCCCTCCGCCATCCCCAACGGGTCGCCCGCCTGGTACTGATCGCCACCGACGGCTTCATCAAGCCATCGCCACTCACCATCATCGGCGGCTGGCCTGTCCTGGGCGAGACCATCCTCTGGCTCTCGGCCCACCCCGCAGTCGTGCGCGCCTTTCTCGCCGCCGCCTTTCACAACCCCGAACCCTACCTCACCGCCGACCTGATCGAGCGCGGTCGGGCCGCCATCAGTGGTACCGCCAATCGCCGTGCCCTCACCGCCCTCAGCCGGCGCTACGCCGCCACCGATCTGACCCTCACCGGCCTGCGGGCACGCCTCGGCGAGATTCGCGTGCCCACACTGCTCGTCTGGGGCGAACACGACCGCGTCTTCTCGCTCGACTACGCCCGGATTGCCAACCGCGAAATCCCCGGCTCACAGCTCGTCGTCATCCCACACTGCGGCCACTTCCCGCACATCGAAGCCGTGCGCCCGTTTCGTGGCTTACTGAATGGCTTCCTGGCCCCGGTACACCGGTAAACGCCCCACCATCACCGACTGCGCGTCACCCCAATCCGCGGACAAACCTCACGGATCGGGCAGATACTACACCGCGGCGACGTAGGGTGACAGATATTCTGCCCCAGCGTCACCAGCAACCGATTAATCGGTATCCAATAGCGTTGCGGCAACCTCGCCCGCAACGCCATCTCAGTCTCTTCCGGCGTGCGCGTCTGCACATAACCCCAGCGGTTGCAAATACGATGGACGTGAATATCAACACAAATCCCCGGCAACCCGAAACCCGCCGTCACCACCAGATTAGCCGTCTTACGCCCGACACCGGGCAACTTCAGCAACTCGTCCAGATCAGCGGGCACCTCACCGTTATAACGTTCGAGCAATATCTGACAGATATGCACAATCTGCCGCGCCTTCACCCGATAAAACCCCACCGGATAGATCAACTCAGCAATCCGTTCCGCCCCCAACGCCACCATCGCCGCCGGCGTATCGGCCACCGCAAACAGCCGCGGCGCAACCACCGCCGTCAACGTATCTTTCGTCCGCAAACTGAGGATCGTCGCAATCAGAATCCGAAACGGCGTCTGACTCACCTCTCCCATCTGGTCAATCAGCGGCGGCGTATACACCGCCAGCTCACGCTCCAGCGTATCGAGCACCTGTTCAATCGGAAACGACGACGTACTCAAGCAACCTCCTCTGCCAGAGACCGGCCAGCCCTGTTCAAGCAGCCCTGCATACGGTATGATGATACGCGAAGTCGGCAATTATGACCACTACTGCCGGGCCACCTCGACCGATGCACACCCGGCCACACCAGGATGTTCTCGCCTACCAACAGGAGCCGTCTTGTGAAAAACGTCTGGTATTTTGGGTGGTTAATCATATTCCTCCTCACGTCCTGCATCTCTGCCCCATCCCAGCCCACACCACCCCCCACGGCCACGCCATCGGGAGAGGTTGCAACCGCTACCCCAATTGTGCAACCGATCACCACACCAACCGCATCACCGACGGCGCCACCCACTGTTATCGCCGCCGCCACCATCCCGGCCCCGGTCTACCTGATCGAAAACGATCAGGTGATGCGCCTGGAGCCGGATGGTCAGCGTTTGACCCAAATCACCTACGAGCCACAACCGGTACGCGACATGAGCGTTGCCGCCAACGGCACCCTGGTCTACCTGACCGGCAACGACCTGGTCGCCCTCGACGGCAACGGACGACGGGTGATCTTCAGCGAACAGGCAATCACCAACCCCCGCATCTCCCCCGACGGTCAGCGGATTGTGTACCATCTCGCCAACCCTGCGCCTGGGCTAATCAACGGACGCGCCGACTCACCGGCTGGCGTCTACCTCAGCCAGATCACCGGCGGACGACCGGAGCTGGTCATCGCCGACGACCCCGTCCCAGAAACGCCGGACATGGAAAATCCGGCCTGGCGCTACATCCCGGTCGCGTGGTCGCCAACCGGTGACCGGCTGCTACTCTACGCAGTGATGCAACCGGAAATCGGCATTCCCGGCGGCGAAGCGGTCATTATCGGGCCGGACGGCCAGATCGTGCGTGCCTTCAGTTGCTGCGAAGAGGAGCTGTGGAGCGTTGACGGTCGTGACCTGGCGGTGGCGGGTGGCGGCCCCGGCCCCGACATCCGCTTCGGCCTCTACCTGATCAACGCCGACGACGGCAGCGAAACCGCCCTCCTCTCCGCCGACGAAACCACCATTCCGCTGGTGCGTGCCCCGCAACGCCTGGCCGACGGCTTCGTCTACGCCTTCGTCGAAATGGTACCGACCACTGTCTACTCGTGGGAATACCCTTTCCGCCCGTTCATGTCGCGCATAAGCGATAACGGCCAGATCACACCACTACGCCCGGAACCGCTCACCGAACCGATAGCCGTCCTCTGGGATGCGCAGGCCCGTGGTGCCTTAATCCGCTTCGCCACCACCGATCCGCTCATCTGGCTACCCACCGATCCGACCCTACCACCGCAACCTACCATTGCCACCGGCTTTGCCTTCACCTGGGTACCGGATGCCGACCCGGTAGCCCGCGACTGCGCATCATTCAGCCCGTTAAGCCCCCAAACCGACGCAGCACGTCGCTACGATCCGGCGGTGGCCGACATCCAGGCCCGACTGGCAATACTCGGCTTCGATCCCGGCCCGGCAGATGGTCTCTTCGGCCCAACCACAGCCCGCGCCGTCCACACCTTTCGCGCCGCAGCCGGACTACCCGAAGGCGAGACCATTGACTGCGCAGCGTGGCAAGAACTCTTCAGACGGAGCACGACGCCATGATCCCACCCGACATTGCCGAACAGATCAGCGCCATTCACGCCGCACCAACCCGCCTGGTCCTCGTCTTTGCCGGAGCCGGCAGCCTGGGGTTAGCCTGGCTCCACGCCATTGCCGGCTCATCGCGTACCGTCCTGGAAGCCATCGACGCCTACTCACCGCGCTCACTGGCGACCATCACCGGCAACCTCAACGCACCGGCGGTCAGCGCCGCAACTGCACAAGCCATGGCCACCTGGGCCTACCACCGCGCCCAAACCCTCAGCGACGGCGACTGGCCATTGATTGGGGTTGGCCTCACCGCCGCCATCCTGACCGACCGCCAGCGACGTGGTGCCGATCACGCCTTCCTCGCCATCCACAGCGCAACCGACACCCTCCTCGAACACCTCAACCTACCCCGCACCGACCAGCACCGTCTCGATCAGGAGATCATAGTCAGTCGCTGGTTAATCGCACACATTGCGCGGGTGGTGCTGGGGTAGAATCACATCAGGCGTCATAAAAATCATGCCCTGCCATTCAACAGCGCCTGAACTGGTATCCATATCACCACAGAGACACAGAGAGCGCAGAGGGGTACTGTATCGGGCATAGCACGCGCTCCGCTCCGCACACTCCCGCCGCCTCTACATCCAACCGTACTGTCAGGGGAGTTCACCAACGCCTACGACCGATCCGCGCCCATCCGCCCAACCCGCGTTCATCCGCGTCCTGTTCATAATGACCACGGATACTCGCGGATGTGGCGGATGTTCGCGGATTACCTTATCTGATACCCAGTATCGCCCAAAAACATCGTCGGGTTTGCTGCCATTGCGATGACAGGTATGGAGCTGTATCTACCAGGGAGTCTGATACAGTAGTTCAGCTATGCACAGTCAGGGGTGTATCACCAACCCTCACGCCCGATCCGCGCCCATCCGCCCAACCCGCGTTCATCCGCGTCCTGTTCATAATGACCACGGATACTCGCGGATGTGGCGGATGTTCGCGGATTACCTTATCTGATACCCAGTATCGCCCAAAAACATCGTCGGGTTTGCTGCCATTGCGATGACAGGTATGGAGCTGTATCTACCAGGGAGTCTGATACAGTAGTTCAGCTATGCACAGTCAGGGGTGTATCACCAACCCTCACGCCCGATCCGCGCCCATCCGCCCAACCCGCATTTATCCGCGTCCTACCCACAACCATCCTGTCAGGGGAGTTCACCAACGCCTACGCCCGATCCGCGCCCATCCGCCCAATCCGCGTCCATCCGTGTCCCGCACATAATGACCACGGATACTCGCGGATGCGGCGCACGATCCGCACCGGCGAGGTAGTCACGAAGAGCGTCGGCTGCTGATTGCGTCACCGCGATAGTCATCTGCCTGTTAGCCCCACAACACGATCAGAAACAACCCGGCAAAAGCCACACTCCCCGTCCCGAATGCCGCCAGCGCCACCCGCAACCCGATCAGCTTGCGCTGCATCAAGCGGCGAAACGCCTGTTCGCGTTGCGTCTGACTGGCCGCCGCGTAGCGGTAGGCACCGGGGACAACCACCAGCAGGGCGGCCAGCAATGCAACCATATACGAGAGCACCACAACCGCGCCCAATACCCGTACCGGCAACCAGGTCAAATACGCCGGCAACGGTGTATCTGCCAGAGCCAGAATCCCGAAAATGACACTGTAGAGGGCACTGACCAGCCCAATGATCTGCCTGGCCCCCTCTTCCAGCGGCCTGGGTGGGTCTTTCGCCTGCTCTTCAAACCAGCGGTGCAACGCCTCTTCTTCAGCCGTCGGTGCCCGCTGGCGCACAGCGCGAATCTCATCAGGCATCGCGCCCCTCCTCAAAGGTCACTTCCAGCATCTCAACGTTGCCGCAGAACGGGCACACCAGGCGGAAGACCTCCAGCCGCAGCCGCTCGTGACCGCGATAGAGAACCTGCTCCGGCTTGCCCAACCGTGCCAGATCAACCGTCCAGTACTGCTGACACCGCCTGCATCGTATGGGCTTGGCGAGGGATGGCTTCATACCGGTGATCCTCCTTCTTCAGGTGCCGATACCAGATGGCGGAAACGTTCAGGTACTGGCGGTAACGGCTCGCCGCGTAACCAGGCACAACAGTAGCGCAGGAGATCAGCCAGTTGCATATACAACGAGTCGGGCGCTTCGCCGTCGGCGTAATGGTCGGCAGCCGCCTGCACCTGATCGGCCAGCGTCATCCGCACCTGTGGATCACCTGTGTTCAGCGCCTGCCGGGTGGCAGTCACCGTCTGTTCGGCCACCAGCGCCACCTGCTGCTCAGGTGGCAGACTCTGCACATGGGCGGCAAGCTGCGCGTTCAACACGTGCAGCACCTGCTCGCGTACCTCTGGTGGGAGCTGGGGCAAGACCGCTGCCAGCGCTGTCGGATCGCCGGACGCCACCGCTACCCGATAGGCTGCCCAGGCCGCGATCAGCGCCGCATCGGTCGCGTTCAGACCATCGGTCACCACCGTACCATCGCGCACCAGCGTCGCACATGCCCGCAGGAAGGCAGCCAGTTCCAGCCAGGGCGATCCGGGCAGCTCATCTGCCGCCGCCTGCGCCGCTACCTGTTCGAGCTGCTGCACGAACTGCGCACGACGGTGCTCGTCGGTGTCGGCCAGCGCCAGGGGCATGGCAGCCATCACCTGCTGGCGCAGCCCGGCAATCTGCTGATCCCGTGCCGCAGTGCGCAGCTCCGCCTCGTCTGCCCTACACAACCGCTCTACCTCAGCCAACGCTGCAGCCAGCCCCTCATCAAGCCCGGCACGCAGGCGGGTCAGTTGCTGCTCCTCACCCCGGAGCAGGGCCTGCAAACAACCGAAGAACGTGTTGAACGGTGGTAACGCCTGCGCTGCCGGCCACCGGAGCAGCGACAGCCGCAGCGGAATCAGCGTCTCTGCCACCTGCTCAGCCGCCTGCCGATCAGCCTGCCGCACCGTCTGCACCACCTCGTTGACAATCCGATTGAGCAACGCGACCAGATGTTGCAGGCGGGTCTGATCATCGCCGGGATCATTGATCCAGGCCGCAATCGCCTCGGCAAGTGACGGCGTGGTCTGGTCAAGTGCGGCGATGAGTGCCCGTACCTGCTGGATTTCACGGGGCATACGCAGCCGTTCAAAGATTGCCAGCCCCTGCTGATAACGCGCCAGGGCCGTCGCCTGATCACCCCGTCCCTGTGCCACCTGGCCCAGCTTCACCGTGCAGAACGCGATCTGCTGCTGATCAGACAGGCGTTCGGCCAGCAGCAGCGCTTCACGTAGACAGGCTTCCGCCTGCAACCATTGCCGGCGCAGTAGATAGATATCGGCAATACCGGTAAGCGTGGCGCTCTTGCCGCGCACATCCTTCAGCGCCTCGTCAATAGCCAGGCTCTCCTCGTACAGCGCCTTGGCCCGCTCCAGCTCCCCCTGCACCCGATAAATATACGCCAACGCGTGCAGCGTGGCGCTCTTGCCGCGCACATCCTTCAGCGCCTCTGTGATCGCCAGGCTCTCCTCGTACAGCGCCTTGGCCCGCTCCAGCTCCCCCTGCACCCGATAAATATACGCCAACGCGTGCAGCGTGGCGCTCTTGCCTTGCACATCCTTCAGCGCCTCTGTGATCGCCAGGCTCTCCTCGTACAGCGCCTTGGCCCGCTCCAGCTCCCCCTGCACCCGATAAATATACGCCAACGCGTGCAGCGTGGCGCTCTTGCCTTGCACATCCTTCAGCGCCTCTGTGATCGCCAGGCTCTCCTCGTACAGCGCCTTGGCCCGCTCCAGCTCCCCCTGCACCACAGAGATATCGGCTAATCCATGCAGCAATCTGCTGCGAACAGCCGTACCGTCACCGACATCTGCCAGGGCCTGTTCCAGTTCGGTACGCGCCGTCGTGAGATCGCCGAAGTGCCGGCGAACGGTGGCGACCCGCCAGATGTGCCAGGCGCGGGTATCACCGCTCAGGGCAGTGGTCGCTGCGCTCAGCAGCGGCAGGCTCTGCCAGACGACCTCAACCAGCGCCGGTGAACGGTTCAGTTGACCATACGCCAGCTTCGCCAGCCAGACACCGTAGGCAACGAGACCACCAGGTGGTGATGGATGTTCACTCCTGCGTTGTATCTCCTGCCGGATCACGGGCTGGAAACGGTACGTGGCCGGTTGATCGGTCGGTATACCTGTGTCATCTGTCACATACTCTGCTACCCGTAGCAGGCTTCGCCGCACCAACATGCCCAGGGTCTGCCGGGCGTCGGCAAGGGCAGCGTCGGTTGGTTGTCCATCGTCATCGGTTGGTAAGCCCCACAGAAACACCGCAGCAGCGGCAAAAAAGGGCATCTCCAGACTGCTCAGTTGCTCCAGGTGCCGGCGCTCGGTTGCGGCCAGCGGTGCCAGACTCACCTCCAGCGCACTTGCCAGCCGGGCGTGGCGTGGATCGAGTCCCTGACGGTGCGCCTGGGCCAGATATTCTGACCAGCGCTCAAGGAAGTGGTGCGGTTCACCCTCGTACTCGTCATAGGCCGCAGCCAGAAGCTGTATCGCCAGCGGGTAGCCCTCGGTGTACGTTGCCACCTGGCGGGCAATCTGCCTGTGAGTCTCGACCGGTTGCCCATTGCAGGCCCGGCTCGACATGCGCATAAACAGCTCAACCGCGGCCTCTTGGTTCAGACCAACGATACCGTCCCGCTCAGGCACCAGCCGCTCATCGGGCAGACCGGTTGGGTGCGCCCGACTGGTGAAGAGCAGATAACATCCCCTACTCAGCAACAGATGGGTCAGGCGTTGCACTGCCGCTGCCGCAGCCTCAGCCCCCGCATCTGGTTGCAAAATGCTCTCGTAGTTGTCAAACAGCAGCAGGTCGTCCGGCTCAATCAGATCGCACAGCTCCTGGCGCAAACGCTCCGTCAGATCGGTGCTCTGGTCACCGGCGGATATGATCGTCTGCAATGCCTGCGGGCCGACCAGCCGCTCGATCAGCTCGCGACAGACCCGCCCTTCGTCAATCGGCGCATTGGCGAAGCTCACACCGGCAACCCGTCCGAAGCGCCACCCAAAACGGCGGATGAAGGTAGCCGCCAGCGCAGTTTTGCCCATACCGCCGGCACCGACAATCGTCGCCACTCGCCCTTGCTGCAACGCCGTAGCCAGCGCGACCAGCTCGGCGTTCCGGCCTAACAGACCGGTTGTCGGCACGGTCACCTGATCTGGCAGCCTGACGGGCGTCGACCAATCGAGGTGAATTGTGGGCTGACCTGGGGGCAGGTTCAGCGCAGCCCAGCCATTGTCACAGGTGTAGCCTACCAGCATCCCGGCAGCCGCCGGATGTTCGTCAGCCAGCCTGATCCGGGCCTGGCGCAGCGCCTCCGACGGCTGACGACCGGCACTGAGATAACGGTAGAAGGCAGCCACCAGATCGTCACTCAACGGATCGGGAAAATTGTGTTGCATACCCAGGGCCAGCGGCACCCCCTGGCGCACAAAGGCCCGTGCCAGTGGTGCGCTCTGACAGGCGCTGAGCACGACCAGGCGCAGACCACCACGCGGTGCGTAACGTATCAGGTCGCGCCCCAACAAGACCTGGCGATTGCCACAGTCGTCCTCAAACGCAAGTACCACGTCAACGCCATCGGCAACCGTTGTCAACGCACCGTGGCAGGAGATGTGAACAATAGCCGGGCCATCGGCCAGCGCCTCGCGCAACGCATACCGGGTCGGCGGAACGCGTTGGGCTACCAGCGCCCGTTGACTCTTCGCCAGCGCCTGCTTCAGCGCCCGTATCTCGCGATCAAAATCGAGATGGTAGGCAGGGATGCTGCCATCGGGGTACAGCAGCGGATCGGCGCAGACAACCAGCAGCCGTGGCGGATCGGACGCAAACGGTGGGGCCGGGAGTGGTTCGAGGCGCAGGATACTACACTGAAAGAACAGAAACCGTCGGTCGGGAGTCACCGCGTATTCCCAGGGTATCCGGTCTGCCCGCTCATCACACGCCAGCAGCAGCAGATCATCGGCGGCGCTCTCCAGCATACGCAGGAGGCGGGTACCACCCAACGCCGCAAACAACCGCTCACCGGCTGCGTATGGATCACCGACGCGACGATTGGGTTTGCCTGGTGGATCACCGACAATCGCCGTCATATCGGGGATGTCTTGCAACGGGGTCTCGGCCAGCACCTGCCCGGAATCGGCAACCGCCACCTGACAGGTCTGTTGATCGCAGGTTAAGCGCGCAGGATAAGTGGCATAGGTGTTTCAACGACACTGCATCTGCTGTGAAATCTGATATAGTGACATCATAGCACAGTTCAGTGGCGCGTGGGAATATGAGACTGTCACCACAGAGACACAGAGGGGTAGGGCACACTTCTACCGCGCCTGCCGCCAACCGTCCCGTCAGGGGCAGTTCACCAACGCCTACCTATCCGCGCCCATCCGCCCAACCCGCGTCCATCCGCGTCCTGTCCATATATCACCACAGAGACACAGAGAGCACAGAGGGATACTTTATCAAATCGGGCGTCTCATCACCTGCGCTTGACAATGCCCCACCTCCGACACACCTAACCAGCACCCCATCCCGCACACCGGCAAGGATACCACTTCCAGCCCGGATTGCCCTCGTTTGGAGTGCGGCAGCCATGCTGCCGCGCCAACCGTGCTTACGATCCGGCACGTGGTGGAGCGGAACCTCTAATAATGATACGGTAGTTCAGCAGCACATCAGAATAATTACTACAGTGGCACAGAGGGATATTGAAAGGTTATCTAGTCACAGATGCACCGGTCATTCTTGACAACTTGCCTACCCTGTGGTACTGTTCAAGACACTCTGCACCTCAGTGAAAGTGGCGATCAAGGGCGATGGAGTTGCGCAACACACAGTTGTGCCTGGCAGCGCAAAGCGGTTACGATCACCGTCTGATCAACCGCTCTTTTGCTATACCCGCGTTCGGGGTTGGCGACGCGCCGTGAGGGCGTGCATAACGGTGGATGAGACGTTGGCCCAGTCCGACAGTCGATCAACAGATGTTCAGCGGCAGTGCCGGATCAACGGCAGTGCCTGTGGAATGTGACGGCTGCGGCCAGCGTTGTTCATCAAATACAGGTGTTCGTTTTAGAGTGAGGAGGTTCCTGTGTCGCACAAACGACTTTGGGTATGGATGACCCTCGTAGCAGTGGCGGCAATGGTCCTGGCAGCGTGTGGTACGCAACAACCGCAGGCACAACCGACCACAGCACCGGCAGCGCAGGCAACTGCTACCCCGCAGCCGACTGCTGCCCCACAGCCAACTGCTGCACCGGCAGCTACAACTGCACCGGCCCCAACCGAGGCCCCAACCGCCGCGCCGCAGCAGGGTGGTAAGCTGACGATCCTGTACTGGCAGGCAGTTACGACGCTTAATCCGCACCTGGCAACCGGTACCAAGGACTTCGACGGTGCAACGGTGATTCTCGAACCGCTGGCCCGCTACAACGAGAAAGACGAGTTGGTGCCGTTCCTGGCCGCTGAAATCCCAACGCTGGAGAATGGCGGGGTTGCCGCTGATGGTAGCAGCGTGACCTGGAAGATCAAGCCGGGTCTGAAGTGGTCGGACGGGAGTGACTTCACGATTGACGATATTATCTTCACCTGGCAGTACTGCGCCGATGAAGCCACGGCCTGTACGACCAAGGCGGCCTTCGATCCAATTGCGAACATCGAGAAGATTGACGACACGACCTTCCGGATCATCTGGAAAGAGCCGAACGCCAACCCCTACATCTCGTTCGTTGGCCCGCTCGGTATGATCTTGCAGAAGAAGCAGTTCGAGAACTGTATCGGTGCTGCGGCCAGCACCAGTGCTGAATGCCAGGCGGCTAATCTGGCACCGATTGGCACCAATGCCTGGAAGCTGAAGGAATTCCGCCCCGGTGACACGGTAATCTACGAGCGGAACCCCTTCTACCGTGATGCTGCCAATGTCTTCTTCGATGAGGTCGAGATTAAGGGTGGTGGTGATGCCACGTCGGCAGCACGGGCAGTCTGTGAAACGGCTGAGGTCGACTTTGCCTGGAACTTGCAGATTCCGAAGGCCGTGCTCGAACCAATTCTGGCTGCCGGTAATTGTGATGCTATCGCCGGTGGTTCGTTCGGTGTCGAGCGGATTGTGGTCAACTTCGCTAACCCTGACCCGGCCCTGGGTGACAAGCGCAGCGAACCCGATCAGCCGCACCCCTTCCTGACCGACCTCGCCGTGCGCCGTGCCATCGCGCTGGCGATTGACCGCAAGGCTATTGCCGAGCAGCTTTACGGACCGACCGGTGAACCGACCTGCAATATCCTGGTCGTGCCGGCCAGCGTCAACTCGCCCAACACGAGCTGCGAACGGAATGTCGAAGAGGCGAAGCGGATTCTGGAAGAGGCGGGTTGGGTGCTGAATGGCTCAGTACGCGAGAAGAATGGGATCAGGCTGATCGTCTCGTTCCAGACCAGCATTAACACGCTGCGCCAGGGCGAACAGGCGATTATCAAGTCGAACCTGGCCGAAATCGGCATTCAGGTTAACGTGAAGGCTATTGACGCCGCCGTCTTCTTTGGTGGCGATCCGGGCAACCCCGATACACTGAACAAGTTCTACGCCGACCTGCAAATGTACACCAACGGCCCATCGTCGACCGACCCGCAGCAGTATTTGCAGGGCTGGATCTGCGCCGAAGTAGCCTCTTCGGCTAACCAGTGGAACGGCAACAACGATGGCCGCTACTGCAACCCCGAATACGATGCGCTCTTCGAGGAGTTGAAGGGTGAACTCGACTTGCAGCGCCGGGCAGAGCTGGCCATTCAGATGAACGATCTGCTGGTCAATGATGTTGCGGTTATTCCGCTGATTAACCGCCGCACGCCCAACGCCAAGCTGAAGAATCTGGAAGGCCCGACCTTCAATACCTTCGATAGCAGCCTCTGGAATATCGCAAGCTGGCGGCGCGTGCCGTAAACGGTGCCTGCGCGAGGGGTGGCAGGAGCGATCTTGCCGCCTCTCGCACTTCCACGATAGCGAGTTCATCTATCTGCGACATGCTGTACAATGTTGAACGCATCTCGATCGCCGGCACATGTTGACAATGCACGTTCGAGTGTGGGCTTTCCCCAATGCTTCGGCAGGTTGGGCGCAGATGGAGGCGACAGATAGACCGCTCTATCACGCACGCCAGTGTTTATAAGCCGGGTTAGTACGGAAACATATCTTTCGCACTCTGCAAAGATGCAGTCTGGACATCATTACTTGAGAAATATGTCGAAATTATCACGCCGGTGAACCGGCACAGGATATGGGTGAAGCATAACACGGATTTATAGCCGTGCTACATTCGACAGGGGCAATGGCGTATGTTGCAGTATATTATTCGGCGTATTTTAATTGCTATTCCGACGCTCCTGATTATCAGTTTTGTGATTTTTGCCGTGCTTGCACTTGCCCCTGGTGATCCACTGGCCCAGTTCGCCCTCAATCCGGCCATTCCCGAATCGACCCGTGAACTGATTCGGATTCAGTTTGGCCTGGATCAACCCTGGCCAATTCGCTATGTGCGCTGGTTGACCTCGCTTATGCGGGGGGATTGGGGCTTCTCGTTTGGTACCCGTGGCCCGGTCATTGATCTGATCTGGCAGCGCCTCCCGCAAACATTAACGGTTGTGGGAACAGCGTACCTGATCGCAGTGTTGCTGGCAATCCCGATTGGCATTATTTCAGCCGTAAAGCAGTACTCAATTTTTGATAACGTTGCTACCTTTTTTGCATTTATTGGTTTTTCAGTGCCTTCGTTCTTCACCGGTCTGGTGTTGATGCTGATCTTTGCAATTAATCTGAAATGGTTTCCAATTGTGTACAACACAACATTGCAGGTCGTTGACTGGGAGACCTTCACCCAACAGGTGCGCCAGATGACCTTACCGGTGCTGGTGCTGGTTGTGCAACAGACCGCTGCCCTCACCCGCTTCATGCGCTCATCAATGCTTGATAACCTCTCGCTCGATTATGTGCGCACAGCGCGTGCCAAAGGGTTGAGCGACCGCATGGTTGTGTTACGCCACGTTTTAGTGAACAGCCTGATCCCCGTGGTCACGTTGATTGCCCTCGGTATTCCCACCATCTTCGCCGGCGCAATTATTACCGAAAATCTCTTCCGGGTGAATGGTTTGGGTGCGCTGTTGATTACGTCGATCAATAATTCTGATACCCCGGTCGTGATGGCGTTGACGTTCATCTTTGCCATTTTGACGGTGGTGTTTAATTTGATTGCCGATATTCTCTACGGTGTGCTCGATCCACGAGTACGCTATTCGTAAACGAGAGGCAACCGGAAGGGGTTAGCGTATGTCTGAAATAGAAATGAACGGCGCCATAGGGATTTCGGCCAGTGCCCGTGCCCAGCAGATGACCACGCGGATGGCGGCGAAACCACGTTCGCTGCTTAGCGATGCCTGGCGGCGCTTTCGCAAGCATCGCATGGCAATGCTGGGGGTCGTTATACTGTTCACACTGGCCCTGTTCTCATTTGTTGGGCCATATTTCTATGTACCGCGTCTGGCCGCAGAACTAGAGGCAATTGGCTCACCATTTTTGCAGGATCGGGTTGACCTGCAAACGGCAATTGACCATCTCGATTTTCTTAATATTCTCTCGGCGCCGAGTGCCATTCATCCCTTCGGAACCGATGATCTCGGTCGTGATTTGCTGGCACGCACTTTGTACGGTGGCCGGGTTTCTCTGCTGGTCGGTCTGACCGCGATGGCAATTGCGATTTCGCTCGGTACCATCATTGGTGCCACCGCCGGTTTCCTGGGAGGGGTTGTTGATCAGATTTTGATGCGGATTACCGATCTGTTTCTCTCGCTACCGGCCATTCCCCTTACGTTGCTGGTGGTCTATCTGTTCCGCGATCCGGTCATTCAACTCATGGGGTCGCCGGAAGCCGGTATCTTCACGATTGTGGTCACGGTGATCGGGAGTCTGGCCTGGATGAGTACGGCCCGGATTGTGCGCGCCACCTTCCTGTCGCTTAAGGAGAAGGAGTTTGTTGAGGCCGCCATTGCGCTGGGTATCAGCCGTCCGGCAATTATGTTTCGCCACATTCTACCCAACGCCATCGGTCCGATTATCGTCGCTGCAACGCTGGAAGTGGGGAGTGCGATTATCACCGAGTCAACCCTGTCGTTCCTGGGTGTCGGTTTCCCACCTGATACACCGACCTGGGGCCGGCTGGTGACCGACGGCAGCCAGTATTTGCAGGCAGCCCCCTGGCTGGCCCTCTTCCCCGGTATGTTGATCTTTCTGACGGTGCTTAGCATTAATTTCGTCGGTGATGGTCTGCGCGATGCACTCGATCCACGTTCACGGCTGTAAGATTGGGTTGAGCCGATGAGCCGCAATCTCACACCGCTGCAACAACTGGTCGTTGAAGCGCTGCAAGAAGACGAGCGTCTGACCGCCGGCTTATCCGATGATCAGGCGACACAGTTGCTGCGCTGGGCAACAACCCGTGCTGTTGCATTGACGGTGACGACGGCTGATGAGGCTACTGCCGAGACGATTGCGCAGGCGCTGCGACAGGCGGTGCGGGCCGCTGCGCGGGCAGATGGCACGGTGGCGACGGCGGAACGGGCGCTTACAACTCTGCTGCCGACACTACCAGAGACAAGCGAAACCGCCCCGGATCAGCGTGTTGATCCGGCAGCGGATGTTGTGCTGGGAAGCGCGACTGATCGTGATCCGGTTCCTGCTCCCCCTGACACTATCAGTTCACCCCCTTCCCCGCCGGTACCGGCGTATCCGAAGCGGTGGCTGCATGCGGTACCATTCAGCCTGCTGGCCCATCTGGGCCGTCGCTAGACTGGGGAATCTATGGCGCGCAAGCCCTCTTCGTCACGACCGTATCGCCCCAACCGCACGCAGATCATATTGCTGTTTCTCATCCTGGCCCTCGGTTATCTGATTAACGCCGGGATTATTGATCTACGCCGCTTCGGTCTCGATCCGGCGCTGTTCGGGATTGAAACCCAACCTAAACCTGATGTCAGTGGCGACATCGCCGTCTATTTCACAACCCCATCACTGGTCTATCCCGATGTGCCACGCGACCGGGTCACGCCACCGTTTCTGCGCGATATGCTGACCGATATTGCCAATGCTCGCCAGAGTATCGATCTGGCGACATTTGAATACACCCTGCAACCACTGGCGGAAGCGCTGGTTGCTGCCCACCAGCGCGGGGTACAGGTGCGGCTGGCGCTTGACCGTGAAAGCCTGGAGGACCCGGTAGATGCCAAATTCGCCGGGATTATTGAAGAAGGTGGTATTCCAATAAGCTGGGAAGAGACAACGGCGTTTCTCCACAGCAAATTCGTTATCATTGACAACCGGATCGTCTGGACGGGATCGTGGAATGTGACGATCAACGACACCTACCGCAACAACAACAACCTGTTGCGGATTACCATTCCGGCCATCGTCGAAAATTATCGCGTCGAGTTTGCGGAAATGGCCGCCGGTCGGTTCGGCAACAGCAAACAGGCAACAACCCCTCACACCCGCATCACCACCGGTCAGGCAACTATCGAAAATTACTTTACGCCACGCGAACGGCCAGCCGCACGGATTGTTGAGGTCATCACCAATGCCCGCCGGTCGGTCGTGTTTATGGCCTTTTCGTTTACCAGTGACGAGATTGCCGGGGCGATGGTTAATCGGCAGCAGGCCGGTATTCCGGTACGGGGGGTGTTCGAGCAGCGCAACGCTGAAGGGATTGGTTCCGAGTTTGGGCCGTTGCGCGAAGCAGGCGTAGAAGTTCTAGCCGATGGGAATTGCTATACCATGCACCACAAGGTGATCGTGGTTGATGAACGGATTGTGATCACCGGTTCGTATAACTTCACCAGCCGCGCCGAGCGCACCAACGACGAAAACCTGCTCATCATTGAAGACCCGGTGCTGGCCGCAGCCTATCTCGGTGAGTTCGAGCGCGTCTTTACCCAGGCTCAAAATCCAACGCGCTGCCAGTAGGGAGTGGGAAATGGACGTTCTCAGGATTACGCCCCCCTCCCAATCTACCCCTGCTGGGGGGATGCCATTGGAGCATGATCCTGCCCTACGCATTACCTTCATGTCACCCGGCAGCCGGTATGAAACCCCATGGCACATTGTGCGGCAAGCACACCATGTGGTCACACACTCCACAGTATCCTGATGCGTTTGGCTATGTTGCAAACGCTTCCCGGATCGTCACGAGTACATCCAGTATCTCCGTGACCAGGATGGAGAACGGTATGCCACGCACCGGATCGTAAGTACGGCTGGTGCGGCAGCATGGATGCCGCACGCCACACTGCGCGACACGCGCATGACGAGCGGCTACGGCAATCCATCCAGCACGTGCCGGCACGGCTGGAGCAGCGCGCTGCCACCGGGCCAGTTGCTCACAACAGCACCCATAGCGATCATCCCCGCTGATACGCACGTGGTTGACACCAGGTATGGGTAATGCATAGCCCCTGGGGGTGGGAGAGGGGAGGGCAGACGTTTGATCGAGGGCTTCCTGATAGGGTAGACGTTGGGTTCGATCATCTGTTCTGGCCATCCGTGAATGCCGCCAGGGGCGGGAGCTTGCGCCTGGCTCCTCTCTTCAGCACTGGTACCGGCACCATGCGCACCGGAGGCGTGCGCTCCCAGCTCCCGGCTGGGGAGCACGCCCGTCATCACGCCCCCGACCCGCTCCGGCACGCGGGCAATGCAGTATTCGAGGTATGGGTAATGCATAGGACTACTACGGTGAGGCGTGAGATAGCACGTCTATGAGAACTGGCTGCCCCCCCCACATCGTGCATGCGATTACGCCATCCGGTAATAAAGGCAATCTCGTGCGGTGCATCCTGACCGTCAGCGCCTCTGGCCTGCTCACCGTATCGGTGGCAACGTGAGTGACCTATAACGGTATCGTTGCCATCTGCGTTGCTCATCAGGGCGTATCGTAGCCTGCGCTCCTCTGCTCATCACCGCACGGCACCAGCGCGGTCATGATGCCGGATGAGCGCGTAGGGGCACGGCCCTACGGGCGGATCACGCCCGGCACCAGCGCTGGCGTGATGCCGGAGGTGTCCAGTTCATTCGCCCATCACACCAGCGCGCACCAACGGAACCTGGATGGTGACCGCAGTGGCGGACGGTGGCGTCGGGCCGAGCCGAACAGGGCCGGACGTTTTCCCGCTGGGTGCGCATCCCCGTCGTGGTTACTGCTGCCTGCTGCGCGGACATCCCAGGTGCCAACCGGCAACAATTGTTTTCCTATAGGTGACGGCAGCATCCCGCACCGGCAGTGGTAGGGGCGCACGGCCGTGCGCCCCTACCGGGCACGGCCAGGACATCTCTGGTAGCCCGTGACACGACCGATACATCATACCGGCCACTGTGTGACATGTGGGTAATGCATAGCGCTGGGGGCGGGAGTCATCGGCGCAGGCAGGTGGTGAGCGAGCCGGAGGCGCACGCTCCCAGCGTGTGCAGACACACCCCCACCCCAGCCCGCCCCCGCTGGGGGCGGGAGTTTGTCTCCTCCCAGTGGGGGGATCACCCTCCAATTCCTCCCCCAGCGGGGGAATCACCCTACAATTCCTCCCCCCAGCGGGGGAATCACCCTACAATTCCTCCCCCCAGCGGGGGAATCACCCTACAATTCCTCCCCCCAGCGGGGGAATCACCCTACAATTCCTCCCCCAGCGGGGGAATTGCCTTTCCATTTCTCCCCCCACCGGGGGAATCACCCTACAATTCCTCCCCCAGCGGGGGAATTGCCTTTCCATTTCTCCCCCCACCGGGGGAATCACCCTACAATTCCTCCCCCCACCGGGGGGAGGTTAGGAGGGGGGCCGGGATTGCAGTGCCCGGCAACCCTTGCGGAGCACGCCCCTTCCCCACTCCCCATTCCCCTGATGAACGAGGGCTGGGAGGTGTGGTGAGGGAGAACACCCCCACCCCGGCCCCTCTCCTGCGCCCGACGCGGACGAGGGGCGTTTCGATGGATTGGGGCGTCGTGATAGGACATCTGGCAGCATAGGACATAACAGTCACCTATTTCCCCGCTGCTGCACCTGAACGATGCATCGCTGGACGCCGGTAGGGGCGACGCATGCGTCGCCCCTACTGATGACAAGCCACGAGCGACTCGCCAATGGTATGCCCGGTAACGCTTCTGCACGAGGAGTGCCCCCGAACAATGCACCTTGTTGAGTAAGATTCGGTATGAGACGGTAGTCATTCCTGTGGCTCATCCATTTCGTCTGTCTTTGCCAGGCATGGGGGAAACATCCCCACCCCGGCCCGCCCCCGCTGGGAGCGGAGGAACGCCCTCACCCCCGATCCCTTGCCCGCGTTGCGGTAAAGGGGAGAACGGCGAGCTGCGCTGGGGCATCCTGATACGGTAGAAATCGCGTTGGTTTTTATGTCAACCCATGAATGGCCATAGGGGCGGGTTCGGTAGGGGCGGGTTGGGAACCCGCCCCTACCTGGTGTCTCCGGTTGATATTCGCACCCTGTGTCGCCTTGCGTTGCGGGACGCGCACCAGTGTCCGTTATTGCCCGTTCGCCAAACCTTACGGCACGCGCCGCCAGCTAGCAATATTCCAGAGATTGCTGTCAAAGGTATTGAAGGTCGGCCCGTCCAGATTCTTGAGCTTGACTACCGGTGTGTAACGGTTGATCAGCGGTATCTCGACCACGTCGTTGACCAACAGATCGTTCATCTGAATTGCCAACTGCGCCCGCTGCGCCGGATCAAAGGTGGTCTTCAACTGTGCAAACAGCGCATCGTAGGTCGGGTTGCAGTAGCGGCTCACGTTGTTGCCGTTCCAGCGGTTCGCCGCCGACGTTACCTCGGCGCAGATCCAGCCTTCCAGATATGACTGTGGATCGGGGGAGCTGGGACCGAAGGTGTACATTTGCAGGTCGGCGTAGAACTTGTTCAGCGTATCGGGGTTGCCCGGATCGCCGCTGAAGAAGACAGCCGGATCAATCGCCTTGAGGTAGGTCTGAATGCCGATCTCGGCCAGGTTGGCTTTGATGATGGCCTGCGTGCTCTGGCGCAGGTTATTCACGCTGGTCTGTAGGGTAACGACCAGCTTTACGCCATCTTTCTCTCGCACTCCATCCTTCAGCACCCAACCGGCTTCGTCCAGCAGCCGCTTTGCCTCGGCCACATTACGCTCGCAGGTTGTATTGGGTGAATTCATCTGGGCCGGTACCACCAGCAGATTGCAGGTCGGCGCACCCGTCGGCCCGTAGAGCTGGTCGGCAATTGCCTTGCGATCAATTGCCAGCGCAATTGCCCGGCGTACTGCCGGATCGGTCAGGAAGGGATGCGGCTGATCAGGCTCGCTGCGCCGGTCGCCGAGGGCCGGATCGGGGTTGGTGAAGTTGATCACGATACGCTCAACACCGCCGGTTGAACCACCGGCCACCACATCACAGGCGCCACCGGCAATAATCGGCTCCAGTACCGCTTTGGGAACCTGCATATTCAAGGCAAAATCGGCTTCCCCTGTTGTGCAGACGGCACGCGCCGCCGAGGCGGCATCACCACCACCCTTGATCTCAACCTCGTCGAAGAAGACGTTGTCGGCATCGCGGTAGAAGGGGTTGCGTTCGTAGATGACGGTGTCGCCTGGACGGAACTCTTTCACTTTCCAGGCATTGGTACCAATCGGAGCCAGGTTGGCGGCCTGGCACTCGGCACTTGTGTTTGCCGCAGCCCCGATACAATTTGCAAATTGCTTTTGTTGCAGGATCATGCCTGCCGATCCGACAAAGGCGATGTAGGGGTTGGGGTTCGGTTCCTTCCAGGTGATGGTGAACGTTGTATCATCGATTGGCGTGATGTCGGCAATCGGATCGAATGAGGTCTTATTCGTACAGCCGGTCGCTTCGTCAACACAATAGCGCCAGGTGAAGATAATATCGTCAATCGTGAAATCGCTCCCGTCTGACCATTTCAACCCCGGTTTGATCTTCCAGGTGATGCTGGTACCGTCGGCAGCAATGCCACCGTTGGCAAGGGTTGGGATTTCGGCGGCCAGGAACGGCACCAGTTCGTCACGCTCGTTGTAGCGTGCCAGTGGTTCAAGAATCACGGTGGCGCCGTTGAAATCTTTGACGCCGGTAGCCAGATGCGGGTTCAACGTCGTTATTGCCTGCCAGGAGAGAATGGTGAGCTTCCCTCCCGATGGCGGGATCGCTGTCGGCACGGCGGTAGATGCCGGTACCGCCGTTGCCTCTGGCACCGCCGTTGGTTGCGGCGCTACAGTTGGCCCTGCTGTTACTGTTTCCTGTGCCGACGGTAGAGTTGGCGGCTGCGATTGTGACGTTTGCTGACCACATGCCGCCAGGAGCAAAACGATCATGATCAGGAAAAGCCGAGAAACCATGTGGGACAACACAGAAACCTCCCTCTACACCTCACCACGATTCGGGTAAGGTGTCATAAAACTGATAGTTAGCAGTCACCTTCATCAATCATCGACAGACCAGATGATCGAAACAAGAACGCACGCCATACCCGTGAGCAGATTGACCGTTGACATCGATCACGGTGGGAGCGGAAACATGGGTTCCGCACGCCAAACGACGCCACACGCGCATCACGGAGCGTAGCAGGAAGCCAATCGAGCGCACGGATAGACGACACGTCTCGCTTCCGTGCGGTCGTGCCAACACGTTGTGAACGTTCATGAGTCTGTGCCACCGTAACATCACGATGGCACAGCGTTGTGATATGAAACCCCTCGAATGTTAACCCGCATCCCGGTTGAAACACTCTCGCATCAACCGCCGTACTACATACCACATCTTTTCAAAGGCGCAACCAGAACAGGAACCCGGCTGCCATAACCGTCATCCCAATAGCAAGCCAATCGCGAAGACGCCAGTGATATGTGAGGAATTGACTGCGACCGGCTCGACTGAAACCGCGCGCTTCCATCGCTGCGGCCAGATGTCCGGCGGAGACCAGCGCTTGCACGAGCAGTGGAATCAGCAGCGCCGGATAATACCGCAGTGCCCGCCATCCCGGCTCAAGTGGAATACCCCGCGCCCGCTGCGCAGCAATGATGTGTTGGATGCGCTGCTCCATCACCTGGACGTACTGGAGGGAGGCGGTGAGCAGAAAGATGAGCGGGAATGGTGCTCCCGTCTGCTGCCACGCGCCACCCAGGTCTTCCGGTGTGGTGGTGCGGAGAAATACGAAAAAGATGCTCGATAGAGCCAGAATCCGTAGACCAACGGTCAAGGCGGTTTGCCAGTCGAGGGTCAGCAGGGCAATGATCATCCAGCCAGTGATCATCAGGGCAATCAGGCGTAACCAGCGGAGGAAGGCAGGCTGTTGACCACTACACCATACGATCAGCAACACCGGCATCATCCCGATCACGAGAACGGGAATGCTCGCGGCTGTGCTCAGAACCACCGTCCACAGCAGAGCCATCAGCGTTTTTGCGCGTGGATCAAGGTGGAACGCCATTACACCTCTCCCTCGTTCTGACGACCGCCCGCGTCGGCAGCCACGTGTTGTAACGCCAGCGCCAGCCGGTAGCGATCAGGAAGCAGGAGGTCAGCCGCCTGTACCACGGCGGGTTGCATACATATCGCGTGAGGTACCCCTTCGGCCAGCAGGCATCCATCGGCCAGGACGAACCAGTGTGAGGTGAGTGCGCCGGCAAACTCCAGATCGTGCGTCACCACGACTACGGTGCGACCATGCTGCACCTGTTCGCGGAGATGCCGGGCCAGCGCCTGCCGTGCCGGCCAGTCGAGACCGGTTGTTGGCTCGTCGAGCACCAGGATTGCCGGATTGGTCACCAGCGCTGCCGCCAGTGTCAGCCGTCGTTTTTCGCCGGCACTCAAGGTAAAGGGCGAGCGCTCAACAAGGTGTTCAAGCTGAAATGTGCGTAATACAGCCGCTACCTGATCCGGATCATAGACACCCATGACGCGAGCACCAACCGCCACCTCATCGCGGACACGGGTCGTAAACAACTGGTCATCAGGGTTCTGAAATACCATCCCCACGTGACGGGCCAGCACCGATACCGGTGTTGTACGGGTGTCTTTCCCGATAACCCGTACCTGTCCCTGTTGGGGACGGTGAAGACCGTTGAAGTGTTTGATCAACGAGGTTTTGCCGGCGCCATTAGCCCCGACAATTGCCACCCCCTCACCTGCGTACAGATCGAGATGAACACTGTTCAGCACCCGCCGTTGGCCGGCGGAGAACGAGAGATCGCGCACGCTGAGCAGTGGCGATCCGTTTGCAGAGCGCGGCAAGGCGGGTGGAAGTGGATACATGGTCGCAAGCTGCTGATGATCGACCTGCGCCAGCACAGCCTCTACCGTCAACGGCAATGGCTTCAGGTTGAGAGCACGGCCAATCTGTACCGGCAATGGTGGTTCGAGATGAAATTGCTGAATATCGGCGGCCAGAACCTGAACCGGCGGCCCATCCAGCACAACCTGACCATTGTGCAACACGATCATACGGGTCGCATCGGCGGCCACCAGCCCAAGCCGATGCTCGGCAACGATGATCGTCACTCCTTGCTGATGAAGCCTGCGCAGGATAGCCTGCACCTGCGTCACATGCCTGCCATCGAGATTGGCAAACGGTTCATCGAGGACAACGATCCGCGACCCCATGGCCAGAATACTCGCCAGCGCTACCAAAAGCTGCTCACCGGTGGAGAGCTGTTGCGGATGTCGCGCAAGCAAATGCTCGATGCCGAGCCAACCGGCGACTTCGTCGATACGTTGCCGGATTTCTGCCGGTGCATACCCCAGACTTTCCAGGCCAAAGGCAATCTCACGGGTAACTGTACTGTTGAAGAGTTGCCACTGCGGATGTTGAAAGACCAGACCGATCCGGGTGCATACATCGGCGGGTGACTGTTCACGGGTGTCAACCCCGTCAACCAGAACTGTCCCCTCAATGCTTCCTTCGTACACGTGCGGAATCAACCCGGTAAGTATCCGGCACAGGGTTGATTTGCCGCTGCCGCTGGCACCGCAGAGCAGCACGTATTCACCGGCGTCAATCGACAGGTTCAGGCGACGCAATGTCCACTGCGTCGCCTGTGGATAGCGATAGCTGAGATCACGAACGACGATCTGCCTCAAGGTATGTAACCTCTTTGCCGGGTAATCTCACAACACCGGCACGCTCAAGAGCCTTCAACACCACCAGGGCAATCGCCGAACCAAGTGCCGTGCTGCTGAGGAACGAGGCAATCAACAGGTGAAGGGCCATTGAGGTTTGCATGAACACCGGTGCCACCCACAGACCACTCACCAGCGCGGCAATGATCCCGGTACCGATCACCTCACCCAGCGCAGCCAGATACATGTTGCGCGTGGCCCGAAAGATCAAACCGGCAAGCAGCGCACCAATCATTCCACCCGGAAAGGCCAGAATCGTCCCCACCCCCAGCGAGATACGCAGGATGGCGATCACACCGGCAATGCCGGTCGCCCACCACGGCCCTAGCAGTACGGCGGCTATCACATTGATGAAGTGCTGGGTCGGATTCACTCTGGCGATGCCGATGGGAAACGAGGTAAATGGAGCCAGCGCCACACCGAGGGCAATGAGCACCACTGCCTGAGCAATCAGTCGAGTCTTCACCGGTCACTCCTTTCTCGTGATTCATCATTAACTGGCGGTACGGAGCAGACGTTGCCGTTGTACCAACCGTAAAGCCGTGTACATCACAAACGTGATGAGGAACGCCGGTATGCTGGCGCCGATCTGGGGAGCCAGTTGGGTGATGGTCTGATAGATCACCACACCGGCCAGCCACGAAACCATTCCGCTCCACTGCCAGCCCGGAGGTTGGTCGACCAATGTAGCGCTGTGTAGCCCCAGCAGGCGCCGCACCACGAAATAATCGGCCAGCACAACCCCAAAAAGCGGCACGAAGAGCGACCCGATCAACAGCAAAAAGGTGAAATACTCACTCATCGTCAGCAATGTGGCGAGGAGAAACCCGACAACTCCAACCAGAACAATCACCAGGCGCTGATTGAGCTGCGGAAAGATATTCTGCACCGACACCGCCGTTGAGTAGATGTCGGCGAAAGCATTGTCCGTTTCATCGACCAGAATCACCGCCAGCGCCACCACCCCTCCCGTCATCGCCATAATTGCTGTGATGAGGTTTTCCGGTGTGGGTTGAGCCACATTCGCCGTCAGCAGGAAGAGAGCACCAAGCGCGTAAAACCAGACATTGGTGAGCGCAAAACCTGCATACGTTCCCCAGAAGCCGCCGCGTGAACGCCGCACGAAGCGGTTGTAGTCGGCCACCAGCGGAATCCAGGAGATTGGCATGGCCGCTACCAGATCGACTCCCAACCAGAACGGCAGATCACCTGTTCCCGGACGGTTCAAGAGCGCGATGAGATCGTAGCGGGTAAACAGATAGATCGTCATCCAGATGGTCACGCCAAAAACGATCCAGACCCCAAACTTTTCTAGCCACTCGCGCACCACTACCAGTGGCCCACCCAACGCCAGCAAGACACACCAGACCGTGAACACCGCTACCCAGGCGTAATAGTTGCTCACGCCAAAAAGCGCCTGCCCCACGTGATGGGCAGCTAACCCGATCACCCACAGCTCGAAGGCCGTCCAACCGATCAGTTGCACGATATTGAAGATTGAGGCCAGATACGACCCATGGCGACCGAGCACGGGACGCAAGAGCACCATTGTCGGCACGCCGTACACGCTCCCCAATACGCCAACCAGCGCCAGCAACAACGACCCGATGGCAGTACCGATGAGAATGGCGATCAATGCCTGCGCCAGACTTAAGCCAGGAACTAACAACGCCCCCGCCTCTAACACCAACAGGCCAACGCCGAGACTTGACCATAAGACGAAGATGTCGAACCAGCGCAACCGCCGATGTTCAACCGGAACCGGATCGATCCCCCACGTGGGCGGAGCCTGCAAGCGGGGGAACCACGTGCGCAGCCGTGCCTTCAGCGTCATACCAACCTCCAACGATAAACGCCACCCGCGAAGGGGTGGCGTTTAATGCATAAACCACCGTGTATTCCCTTCGCTGGCATTACCCAGAGCAGGTTCACGAGGTCGATGGTGGATAGCGACCATCCTCTCAGCCCGGCTCCCCGAGCTCCCTCATACACGCTGTGTGATCAACTTGTTTCCACCAGACGGTGGTTGCCCGCCATTATAAAGTGTTGGCCGAAGAGCTGTCAAGGCGATTTTGCGGAGCGGTCAGAAATCGCCTTCCCTGGTATAGGGATAACTCCACAACGTCACCTGTAACACAATAGACTTAAACCACGCCTGATGCATCCGATCCACCTCCGCCGCTGAATGCCCTTTGCGGGCAAGAAACTCTCTGATGGTAGCGGTGATCGGGTAGATGAAGGCTATCATGTAGCGCAACGGAATCATCGGGACGGATTGTACGCCATCAGTCTGATTCTTCTTCGTGCGGTAATGGCGGAGGGCAATCTCCATCTGGTAGTTGAGCCAGTCCTGGTCGTAGGGTCGCCGACAGGTATCGAGTATCCATTGACCGAAGCGCTGGCGTACTCGACTCAGGTAATCGGCAATTGGCTGGCCGTCAGAGCCGGTGAAGTAGTACACCAGATGAGCGTGCGACGCGACGAATCCGTACCAGAGATCAAGGATTGCATCGACCTGATCGCCGAGCACCTCGCCGGCCATACGCAGATACTGCTCGTCTTCGGCTGTCCACAGCACTGTCTGCTTCAGCAGTTCCCATTCTTCCAGGCTCACCGGCGATTGTGCCACCTGCGCTGTACCATAGGTGTAACCGGGAATCGCTTCGCTCATAACCCACCTCCGGGAAGAGTAGCCCTTTTCTGGTTGCAAGCTCAGTCTAAGCGCGCTATGATAATAAGTGAAATACGTTATTCTTATCTCAAGCATAAGTTAGACTTATCAAACAATGGAACTTCGGCAATTACGCTACTTTCTGGCGGTAGCCGAGGAAGGACACATTACCCGTGCTGCCGAGAAGCTCTACATTTCTCAGCCGGCCCTCTCGCAACAGATCAAACTGCTTGAAGAAGAGATTGGGACGGTTTTGTTCGACCGTATCGGTCGGCGCATCAGGCTGACAGCGGCGGGTGAGATTCTGGTTGCACACGCCCGGCGGGCATTGCAAGAGCTGAGCGAAGCCCAGGTTGCCATCGATGAACTCAATGGCCTGCAACGTGGGATGCTCCGGATCGGTGTTGTGCAAACGGTCAACGCCTATCTTATGCCCGATCTGGTAGCCGCTTTTACCAATGCTTACCCGGCGATTAGCTTGCAGATTGAAGAACTGGCGACCCGCGACATTGAGCAACGACTCGCCGACGGCGATCTTCAGATCGGGATCGGCTTTGTGCCACCAGAGACGGCAGGTGTTACTGGCGAGGAACTATTCAGCGAAGATCTGGTTGTCGTTGTGTCCAGGCAGCATCCCTGGGCTGATCTGCCCCAATTACCGGTACAATCACTTCATCAGCAGCCACTTATTTTGCTCTCAACCACGTTCTGCACCCGTCGGCTTTGGGATCGTTGTACGCATATTGCCGGCATTCAACCACGGGTTCAGATCGAGATGAATACTATCGGTAGTATTCTGGCGGCTGTACGGCAACTCACGCTAGCGACAGTGCTACCGGCAATGGTCTTGAGCGGTCAGCCCGACCTGGTTGGCATTCCCCTGGTCGATCCAACGCCACGGCGCACGGTGGGATTGCTCTTCCGCCACAATGCCTACCGCTGCGCAGCGACACGGGCGTTTGTAGCCATGACCCGCGCAAAACTGAGGGTGTGGGCCTCAAGGCAGGAGATAGCCCATAGCCCGGGGTGACGTGCGGTAGTAGCAAATCTTGACTGACAATGAGCATCGTAGCGAGCCGGAGGCTCGCGCTCCCAGTTTCCAGGGAATGCCTGGGCAACACAACAACGCCCAGTACGATGCCGGGTGAACATTGGGTTACGTCCATGAGGGCGAGGCGATCCAATGGCGTGAATGTTTGTGAGCATGTATGCACTATCACCCGCCCAGCTCGTTCCCCCTTCCCAGGCCAGAACACTTGACACGCCTGCCCGTTCTCGACTATACTCGCACGTGTTCCGTAGGGGCGCTTTGCGACAAACGCGAGGCTGAGAGGAACCCTTGAACCTGATCCGGGTAATACCGGCGTAGGAAATCGGAACCGGGCACGATGTTCGGCCAGTCTCCTGAGTTCGTTCTCGCTTCCCCTCTCAGTCGTCTGCTCTCTGCGGATACGGTATCCGGCTTTTGGACGCAGGGAGGATGTATGACACGCTTTACCGACACCCTTTGGTCATCAATTACCGACATCTATCAGGCCATTATCTATCACCCGTTCAACGAGGAGCTGGCGCGGGGAATTTTGCCGCGCGAGAAGTTCGCCTTCTACATGCAGCAGGATGCGCTGTACCTGGCCGATTTTGCCCGCGCACTGGCGATAATGGCCGGACGGGCACCTGATGAAGCGGCGATTATTCAGTTTGTGCGCTTTGCTGAAGGGGTGGCGGTGGTTGAGCGCGCTCTCCATCACACCTATTTTCGTGAATTTGGGATTGAGACGCCAACGCGGCAGCCGGCTCCGGCCTGTTTTACCTACACCAACTTCTTGCTGGCAACCGCGGCCTGTCGCAGTTACGAAGAGGGGATGGCGGCGCTGTTGCCGTGCTTCTGGATTTATCGTGAGGTGGGACACGACATCTATCGGCGTGCAGCGCCCAACAATCCCTACCAGAAGTGGATTGACACCTACGCCGGCCAGGAGTTTGATGAGGTGGTGACGCAGGCAATTGCGCTGACCGACACCATCGCTGAACAGGCATCGGCGACGCAGCAACAACGTATGCGGGACGCCTTCATCTATTCGGCTCGCCTGGAGTGGATGTTCTGGGATAGTGCGTATCGGCTGGAGCAGTGGTTACCCTGATGATGCTCTCATCATCCCGGCATCTCTTGGGATGTCAAGGCGGACAGAACCTGCGAGTGCGTTCGCGCGATATATCCTGGCGATGCGCTGAACGCCCTCACCCCCGCCCCTCTCCCGCGCAGCGCGGGAGAGGGGCGTTCAGAGGCTTTGTTTATAGCTTCCTGATGCACTGAAAGATGCATTCAAATAGTCTGTCCATCCCTAAACTCAGGATGCCGGGGTGAGCACATCACTCCGCTGCGCCACAGTGAGCGTATCTGTGGTCGTCGCCGGCGGCAGAAGGGCGATGCTCAATACCTCATCAAGGGTGTCTACCGGAATGAAGGTCATTTCGGCGCTAACCGCCGGCGGCAGGTCGTCGAGATCGATCAGATTCCGCCTGGGCAGGATCACAGTGCGGATACCGGCCCGGTGAGCGCCGAGTGCCTTCTCTTTGATGCCGCCAATCGGCAACACCCGCCCACGCAGTGAGATTTCGCCGGTCATGGCAATATCGTCACGCACCAGCCGACCGGTTGCCGCCGACGCCAGGGCGGTTGCCATCGTAATACCGGCTGAGGGGCCATCTTTGGGCACCGCACCAGCCGGCACGTGAATGTGAATGGCGTGGGTCTCGAAGAAATCCGGCTCGATGCCCAGCGAACGGGCGCGCGAACGGACGTAGGTCAGCGCCGCTTCGGCACTCTCGCGCATGACCTCACCCAGTTGGCCGGTGATTGTAAGTTCTTTCTTCCCTTCAACCGCACTGGCCTCCACAAAGATAATATCGCCGCCGACCGGTGTCCATACCAGGCCAATCGCCACACCGGGCTGATCGATCCGTTCGCGGGTTTCATTGGTGAAGCGTGGCCGCCCCAGCGCGGCGCGCACAAACGCAGCATCGACCACAAACGGCGTATTGGCCGGATCGATCTCGCCTTCGCTCAGGCGACGGGCCACCTTGCGCAGCACCGCACCAATCGAACGCTCCAGATTCCGGACACCGGCTTCGCGTGTGTACTCATTAATGATGCAGCGAATGGCGTCTTCGGTGACGACAGCCTCTTCCGGGCGCAAGCCGTTGGCCCGCAACTGGCGCGGCACCAGATGAATCTGGGCAATCTGCACCTTCTCGTCTTCGATATACCCCGATAGCTCAATCACCTCCATCCGGTCACGTAACGCCGGCGGTACCGTATCCCACGTGTTGGCCGTTGCCAGGAAGAGGACACGTGAGAGATCGAACGGCAGATTGAGATAGTGATCGGTGAAGGTGTGATTTTGTTCGGGATCAAGCACCTCAAGCAGTGCGGCTGCCGGATCACCGCGATAATCGATCCCCAGCTTATCGATTTCATCCAGCAAGATCACCGGGTCGGCAGTACCGGCACGGCGCAGCTCCTGGATGATCCGCCCCGGCTGCGAACCAATGTACGTTCGGCGGAAACCACGCAGCTCGGCCTCATCACGTACACCACCGAGGCTCATACGGACGAAGCTCCGGCCAAGCGCACGGGCAATACTCTGCCCCAGACTGGTCTTGCCCACGCCGGGTGGCCCAACAAAGGCGAGAATTGGCTCGCGATTGGCACGCAGGTTCTCTTCACCCAACGCTGCCCGACGTTGCTTCACTGCCAGATATTCCAGAATCCGCTCTTTGACCTTCTGGAGGCCGTGATGATCTTCATCAAGCACCTGGCGGGCAAAGGCAATATCAATTGGCTGGCCGGTATACTTATTCCACGGCAGCTCAGCCAGCCACTCCAGGTAGGTACGTACCATCTGATATTCCGGTGAGCTGGCATTGATCCGGGCCAGACGACTCAGCTCACGGTCGGCCTCTTTACGGGCAACTTCAGGCAGATCGGCAGCGGCCAGCTTCTGCCGGAGATCGTCAAGTTCCGCGGCTTCACTCGTATCTTCGCCAAGCTCTTTCTGAATAGCGCGCAATTGCTGGCGCAGGTAGAATTCGCGTTGCTGCCGGGCCGCACTCTCCTGCACCTCTTGCCGCAGTTTGGCCTGAACTTCGAGTAGGGCGAACTGTTTGCGGTAAAACATCAGCACCTTGCGCAACCGCTCGCTTACGTCGAAGGTTTCGAGCAATTCCTGGCGCTCGGCGAAGGTGTAATCGGGCGAATAGCCGGTGTTGTCGGCCAGATGACCGGGATCGTCGATGGAGCGGACAAAATTGCGAATCTCTTGCGTCACGCCGGGGCGCAATTCGAGCACCGCGTCAATCGCGGCGTGAACCTCGACCATTAACTGCTCAAGCTCCGGAGTGCGCTCGAAGACATCGGGTCGGCGGGTAAAGCGAAAACGCAGATACGGCGTGGTTTGGACGGCTTCACCCAGCACAGCACGCACCAGCCCCCGCACGACCACCCCGCTGGCACCATTCGGCAAGGTACCGAGCTGCTCGATCCGGGCCACTACCCCTACATTGAAGAGCTGGTCGGTAATCGGCGCATCGGCAGGCGCATCGGGCCGCCGGGCAGCCAGCAACACCTGACGCCCCTCGCGCGCTGCGGCTTCGGCTGACGCCGACCCCAACTCATCGAGCGTCAGGCTGACCACAATATAAGGAAAAACGACCGCTCCCTCTAACGGAATGAGGGGCAGCGTCTCAACCACCTCTGGTTCGGGTGAAGGTGTCGTTGGTGATGTCTGTTCAGACTCCGCAGTCGTCTGTTCCCGCAATGTTTCATCATTCATAGCACGTCTCCACATTGATCCGCGGAACAAGACTTCCGCACTATGTATATTTTGAAACTCATAGTGGAGCGTGTCAATGATGAGGCAAAAGTTCTAGTGTAATTCTAACAATTGCCGGTCTGCCGCAAGGTAGGCGACCGGTAGAGCAGGCTAGAACCTGTTTCAAAAAACATCTTATAAAGTTACCTCATTCATTGCCGACCGATTCCATGATCGTGGCGAGCACACCCGGCATCCGCGTGACCAGCCGGGTCAACGACGTGAAACGTGCCGGATCGTGAGCACGGGCGGCGCGGCAGCATGGCTGCCGCACTCCAAACTACGCACCACGCGGATGATGAGCGATCAAGGCAACCTATGCAGCGCGTGATGGCACCGGAGATGGTTATGAGAGCGCACCAGTACAGCTTTTTATGAAATAAGTTCTAACGAGACGCGCCGATGATCGTCGATCCCTACCGGTGTAGGTCACTCCCCTTCGGCATGGACAGGCGCTTCACACCAGCACCACGCGCACGCCGGCCATCTCCAACCGACGCAGCTCAGTTTCCGGCAGATCGGTATCGGTGATAATCGTCTCAATCGCTTCTAAAGGCAGCACCTTGATAAATCCACGCCGCTGCCACTTACTCGAATCGGCGAGCAGAATAATTCGCCGCGCAGCCCGCGCCAATGCGCGCTTGGTATGGGCAATCTCGCTGGTCGAATCGGTCACACCATACGTCGAGTCGACCGACTCGGCGGCCAAGAAGAGCTTCTCGACGACCAGATCACCCAGGCTTTGTTCGACCAGCGGGCCGAGTGTGCCGAACGTAGCGTAGTTGACCGTGCCACCCAACATCCAGACCTGTACATCGTTGAGATGCCGTAACTCGATGACCACATTCAAGGCGTTGGTCACCACCGTCAGCGGCGTCCGCTGACGCAGATGCTTCACCATCTCAACCACCGTCGTTCCGGCATCGAGCAGAATGGTATCACCGGGTTGCACAAATTGCGCCGCCGCCGCCCCGATGCGCGCCTTTGCCTCAAGTCGAATACTGGCTCGTTGCTCGAACGCGATCAACGCACTGGTCGCCGGCAAAGCGACGGCACCGCCGTGATCGCGCACCAGCACTCCCTCACGTTCGAGTGCAGCCAGATCGTTACGAATCGTGACCGGCGTCACACCGAAAATATCGGCCAGCTCATTGACCCGCACTGAACCACGTTGCCGCACCAGTTCAGCAATGCGGGTTCGCCGGTCGAGCATTAAGGGGCTGCGTTCTCCAATCGTGCTCTCGTCGGGCTGCATGCATGTATCTCCAGTTGCATAAAGTTTCGTTTGTTTACGTTGGTATTGTACGTTGCCGGCATGAGGCCCGTCAAGAGTGTTAGCCGGCGCGTGAACACACAACCCGATACAGATGGGCAGCAGGAAGGGCAACTTTGATTCACCGGCGCACGCCGGCATTACCGCCTGGCCAACTGGCGTGCGCGCAGAGTATGTGCCGCCAGCAAAGCCAGATCACGGAAGAGACTCTCGGCTCCGGCTTCTTTCTCATCCTGGGGAAGCGCGAGATGGGACTCGATCCGATGCTGCATGTCGGTTAAAGCCTGCGTTGGGGCATCAGCGGCCAGATAGTGCAAGAGCATCCGATGCGCCCCTTTGCGCTCCATCACTTCCAAACCGTCCAGAATCTGGCGGTGTGGCGTTCCCTCCCAGATCGGCAGAATCATGGCATCGCGCAGCCAGCGCTCGGCATTGTATTCGGCGAGCGTTCCAATCCCGCCGTGAACCTCCATCCCCCACTTTGCCGTCTGCACCGCGAATTCAGCCGTCCAGTACTTGGCGAGATGCGCAAGCAAACGAAAGAGATGGTATTGTTCTGGATAGGGCGGTGTCACCTGCCAGAGCTGTTCGAGCAGGCAAACCGCTTCCCAGGCCAGCGCAAAAGCAGCTTCCAGGTCGGCAATGCGTTCCTCGATCTGACGCCGGAGCAGTGGGTGTTCGGCAATTGGCTTCCCAAAGGCCCGGCGCTGGTGCGCAAAACTCACTGCTTCGGCCAGCGCACGCTGGGCCAGCGCGACACTCCCCACACTGTTTGCCACCCGCGAGAGGTTCAGGGTCTCCAGAATCAGGTAGATACCCCATTCCGCCCGCCCTAACAGATAAGCTTCGCTGCGGCGTAATTCCACTTCACCGGTAGGTACCGCGCGCGTACCGATCTTGTCTTTCAGGCGGCGAATGGTGTAGTTGAGACTGCCATCGGCGCGGTAACGGGGGACGAGAAACAGACCCAGACCACGAATATCTGCCGGGCCGGTTGCGAAGCGGGCAGCAACCACTGCCAGTTCGGCACCGACATTACTGGCAAAATACTTATCACCACTCAGATACCAGCGTCCATCCTCAGCAACCGCAATGGTCGCCACGGTCGCCCCCAGATCAGAACCACCACCGATCTCGGTCATCCAGGTTGCCCCCTGCCAGACCGTTTCGTCCTGGCGTAGCAGCAACGGCAAAAACTGGGCTTTCACCGCTTCCGTCCCATACTTAGCCAGCGGCACCGCCGTTGAAAGTGACACGGTATACGGGCAGTAGAGACCGGCATCGTAGAAAGCGGTAAGATAGCCCAACAGGTAGTGCGGCACGAGTGACGTTTCGGCAAAGACCCGCCAGATCACACCGCTCTGATAGCCCTGCCGCACCATACGCCAGTATTCAGCGGGGTAGAGAATCTCATCGACCCGTTGCCCCTGGCGATCAAACATCCGCAGCCAGGGTGTCCCGGCCCGATCAATTGCCGCCGAGACCGGCTTTCCCTCATGTTCCCACCATGCCTGATACGCTTCCAGATAGTCTGGCTGAGCGAGATCGGCCACCTGGTGGCGCAAAAACGCCAGTGGCGAAAAGATATGCTGTTCCATAGTCATCACCTCTGCTGGGATTATAGCAAATCTGGCAGTGCGATGGGTGATGCACCACAGAGACACGGAGGGCACAGAGTTATGATGTGATTGTCTGTGCTCTATGTCATACCAAATCTGATAAAAGACAATGCACAGCACGCGATCCAACACAAACCCTTTCGCCACCTCCACTTTTTTCATCGCGACGAGATCGCCAATCATCCATCGCGATGTTGGGGGCGGGTTTAGAACCCAGGGCGGATTTAGAACCCGCCCCTACCACGACACACCAAACGTCATGGGTCATATCACATCTGGTGTCGTAGCGTTTTTCGCGACAACATCATCAATCATCCATCGCGAAAGCAATCTGATCGGGCACCGGCAACGTCCGTAGGGATGGGTTCAGCCGGGAACATCAATATTCGGCGCGTTCATCGCTCTCGCCTGACCCAACAGTGCTACCAGGACATGCCGCCCGATAAGCGACCGCAAAGAAAATCAAACGAAAACCAAAAACCAGCAGAAACAAAAATATGTATTGACAAAACGAAAATATATGATATGATGGTGCCATCGAACAACAACATCCGTCTCGCCATCAACTCGATATCCTGGTGAAATCGGCAACGGCACCCGCACCCTCTGCCCTCCTTGCGCGACAGGTTGTCGATTTACCGCAACGAAGCGAAGAACAGGTTTGTGCAGCCGGGCAGGCTGCCGCACAGGGGAGTGCTCTTATGGTAAAGCTAACCGCCGCGAATGTGCGCATCGGCGCGACCGCGACCTCGAAAGCAGAGGCGATTCGTCAGGTTGGGCAGGTGCTGGTTGAGGCCGGCCATATTCAACCTGCGTATATCGAGAGTATGCTGGCCCGTGAAGCGCTGGCCAATACCTTCCTCGGCAATGGAATCGCTATTCCGCACGGCAAACCGGAAGACCGCGACCTCATCCTCGAAACCGGCATTGCTGTCTTGCAGGTTCCCAACGGCGTCACGTGGAATGCGGGTGAAACGGCTCGTTTCATTGTCGGCATCGCCGCCCGATCCGACGAGCATATTGACATCTTACGCCGCCTGACCCGTGTGCTCGGCGATACGGCGCTGGTCGAACGGTTATGCCAGACTCGTGATCCTGCCGATATTGTGGAAGCGCTGACCGGTACCCGTCCCCTGCCCGCTTCCCCATCCCCCGGCGACTACGATCACGCGATTCAGGTAGTGATTCACAATCCAACCGGCCTGCACGCCCGTCCGGCAACTGCCTTTGTCGAAACTGCCAAACGCTTTCAGGCTGCGGTGCGCGTCCGCTACGGCGATGCGGTCGCCGACGGTAAGAGCCTCTTGAGTCTGTTGCAACTGGGGGTGAGTAGTGGGGCCAGCGTCACCATTTCGGCTCAGGGTACCGACGCTCCGGCGGCATTAGCCGCGCTCAAGGCCCTGGTTGAGAGTGGGATGGGCGAGGAACCGGGTCCCGAAGACACGGCCAATCGTCCGAAATTGCACTATCGCGGTTGGGTACCGCAGCATGTCGCTGCCACTATCAATGGCATCGCCGCCGCCGAGGGGCTGGCGGTTGGGCCAGTCCGCCACTACCGCCGGGCACCGCTGGTTGTCACCGATACTCCCGGTGACCGAATGAGCGAAGCCACAGCTCTCGAACGGGCAATTGCCGAGGCGCGCAGCGAGCTTGAGCTGGTGGCAGGGGAAGTCAGCCGTCGGCTTGGTTCATCTCGCGCCGCCATTTTCCGTGCCCATGCCGAATTGCTGACCGACCCGGCGTTGGTGCGCGAAACTGTCAGCCGAATTTTCGACGGCCACAGTGCGGCCTGGGCCTGGCAACAGACCATCGCGGCCCGTGTTGCCCAGCTTGAAAAGCTTGATGACCCGGTACTGGCCGGACGGGCTGTTGATCTGAGCGATGTCGGTCAGCGGGTGTTGCGCCACTTGCTCGGCCTGGGTGAGATGCCGTTCATCAGTCTGGCCGAACCGGCAATTCTGGTGGCCGATGACCTGACCCCTTCTGACACAGCCACGCTCGATCCCGACAGCGTGCTGGGGCTTTGTACAGCGCTCGGTGGCCCAACCTCGCACACCGCGATCATTGCCCGTTCACTCGGCCTGCCGGCCATCGTTGCCGCCGGTACCGCCGTCCTCGATGTTGAAGATGGGACGCCGGCGATTCTCGATGGCTACAGTGGCCGGCTCTATCTGCGACCATCAGCCGCCGATGTGGAAGCAGCGCGTGCCTTGCGCGCCGGTCTCGATCAGGAACAGGCGGTAGCCTTCGCCACCCGCCATCAGCCGGCCATCACCCGCGATGGTGTCCATATCGAAGTTGCTGCCAACGTCAACCGGGTAGCCGATGTTGTGCGTGCCCTTGAAAACGGCGCCGACGGGGTTGGCTTAATGCGTACCGAGTTTCTGTTCCTCGAACGCGACAGCGCTCCCGACGAAGAAGAACAGTATCAGGCGTATCGGGCAATGGTTGAGGCAATGGATGGGCGGCCACTAATCATTCGCACCCTCGACATTGGGGGCGATAAAGAGGCACCCTATCTCAACATTGCCCGGGAAGACAATTCGTTCCTGGGTATTCGTGGACTACGTCTCTGCCTGCGCCGACCCGATCTATTCGAGCCGCAATTACGCGCCATCTACCGCGCCGCTATGCACGGCCCGCTCAAGATCATGTTTCCGATGGTCGCTACGCTGGAAGAGGTACAGCAGGCCAAAGCGATTGCCGAGCGCATCCGTGCCGAACTCAATGCGCCACCGGTCGAGATCGGGATTATGGTCGAGGTGCCATCGGCAGCCATGCTGGCCGACGTGCTGGCGCAAGAGGTTGATTTCTTCTCCATCGGCACCAACGACTTGACGCAGTACGTCTTGGCGATGGATCGCCTGCATCCAGACCTGGCCCGCCAGGCCGATAGCCTGCACCCGGCTGTGCTCCGCACCATTGCCCGTACCGTCGAAGGCGCAGCCAGTGCCGGACGCTGGGTCGGTGTCTGTGGTGGTATTGCCAGCGATCCGCTCGGCGCAGCGATTCTGGTCGGTTTAGGCGTACAAGAGCTGAGCGTCAGTATTCCCAGTGTCGCGACCATCAAAGCGCACCTGCGCGGTCTGAATGCCGCCGATCTGCGTGATCTGGCGCGACGAGCACTGGCGTGTCGTAATGCAGCGGAGGTGCGTGCACTATGAACATCGCTACCATTACCCTTAATCCGGCCATTGATCAGACGGTCTTCGTCGATCATTTTCAACTGAACACCGTAAACCGGGCGCGTGCCATGCAACGCGATGCCGGCGGCAAAGGGGTCAATGTCGCATCCTTTCTGGCCGATTATGGCCTTGCGGTCACCGCCACCGGCTTACTCGGTGCCGAAAACCCCCATATCTTCGAGCGTCATTTTGCGGCCAAGGGCATCACCGACCGGTTTGTCCGGGTGCCGGGTGCCACCCGGATCGGGGTAAAAATCGTTGATGAAGCGAACCAGCAGACGACCGATATTAATCTCCCTGGTTTGCCGCCGCCACCCGCTGCCTTGAACACTCTGATCGACGTGATCGATGAGCTGGCCGTTAATCACGAATGGTTTGTGCTGGCCGGCAAGTTACCGCCCGGCGTACCGATTGAATTCATTCCCAACCTGGTTGCCCGTCTCCGCAGTTTTAACTGCAACGTTGCCCTTGATGTCAGCGGGCCGGCCCTGATTGCCGGTCTGCAAGCCCAACCTTCACTGGTGAAACCCAACCTTGATGAGCTACGCCAGATCGATCTGCTCGATGGTGAAGGGTTGGAAGCAGTGGGCAATGCGGCGCGTCGGATCAATCAGATGGGAGTAGGGCTGGCAATTGTATCTATGGGTGCGCAGGGTGCAATCTTTAGCGATGGAACGCAATTACTGCACGCCATCCCGCCATCGGTCACCGTGCGGAGTACAGTCGGTGCCGGGGATGCAATGGTCGCCGGCACCATTGCCGGCCTCGTTGAAGGACTATCGCTAACCGAGATCGCTCGTCGCGCAACAGCCTTTTCACTGGCAGCGCTCGGTTCAATTGGGGCACACCTGCCGCCACGCGCTGAACTGATCGCGCTGGCAGCAAAAGTTACCGTTACCGTGGTTGATCCGGCTGTCACGACCGTGACGCCTGTTGATCAATAGAAGTTGTAAGGAGCAAAGGGAGGAGAACCATGGCGGTCATTGTCGCAATTACGTCATGTCCCACCGGTATCGCGCATACCTTTATGGCAGCGGAGGGGCTACAACGGGGAGCAGAGAGTCTCGGCCACACGATCAAGGTCGAGACACAGGGGTCGGTTGGCGCCGAAAACACGCTGACGGCGGCTGATATTGCCGCTGCCGAGGTGGTGATCATTGCCGCCGACACCAAAGTCGATCTGAGTCGGTTTGCCGGCAAGCGGATTTACGAAACCAGCACGAAAGCGGCAATTCACGACGGGGCAGGCGTGGTGAAGGCAGCACTTGCCCAGGCCACCACCAAAGCAGTATCGGCGGGGGCACGATCCGATCTGGTTGATCAGGTCGCAGCGGCAAAGGCGGCCCGCGCATCAGGCGTAGCCGGCCCGTACAAGCATCTGATGACCGGCGTCAGCTATATGCTCCCCTTCGTGGTAGCCGGTGGTCTGCTCATTGCCCTGGCATTTGCCTTCGGCGGTATCTACGTCTACGAAGATGCAAACCGTGGCACGCTGGGCTGGGCATTGTTCCAGATCGGTGCCCCATCGGCCTTCGCGCTGATGGTACCCATCCTCGCCGGCTTCATCGCCTTCTCTATCGCAGATCGGCCCGGTCTGGCCCCCGGTATGATCGGTGGCATGCTGGCCTCTTCCACCGGTTCCGGCTTCCTCGGCGGTATCCTGGCCGGGTTCATCGCCGGTTACGCGACGCAATGGCTCAACCAGAACCTCAACCTGCCCAAGACACTGGCCGGCCTGAAGCCGGTACTGATCCTGCCGCTGCTCAGCTCGCTATTCGTCGGTCTGCTGATGGTCTACGTGATCGGCCAGCCGGTGAGTTCAGCCCTCAATGCCTTAACGGCCTGGCTGCAAAGCATGGAGCAGAGCAGTGCGCTAATCCTCGGCCTGATCCTGGGTGCGATGATGGCCTTCGATATGGGTGGCCCGGTCAACAAAGCTGCCTACACCTTCGCCACCGGACTGCTGGCCTCGCAAGTCACGACGCCGATGGCAGCCGTGATGGCCGCCGGTATGACCCCACCGCTCGGCCTGGCACTGGCGACCCTGCTGTTCAAAGATCGCTTCTCTGACGAAGAGCGTGAGGCGGGCAAGGCCGCTGCCGTACTCGGCATCTCCTTCATCACCGAAGGTGCCATTCCCTTCGCGGCCAAAGACCCCTTCCGCGTCATTCCTTCGATTATGGTTGGGTCGGCAGTAGCCGGTGCGCTCTCGATGCTCTTCGGGGCAACGCTGGCTGTGCCACACGGTGGTATCTTCGTGCTGCCTATTCCGAATGCTGTCGGCAACCTGCCGATGTACATCGTCGCCATCCTGGCCGGTACCCTGGTAACCGCAGCGATGCTCTATGTGCTCAAGCGACCACTGAATACCGCCGAAGCACCGACAACGGCAGCAGTGCGGGGGACGGCTGATTAGTCATCGCAACCAGCGTTACACACGCAACTCAATCGTTGCAGCAACCGGGGTGCGGAAGCCAGGCTTCCGCACCCCAAGTGTGACTACTGAATTCATCCTCAATAGATTACCCATCACACCGGAGCGCATCTGTGTCAGCGACACATCCTTAGCCATCCTCTTGTGAAACTTCACATGGTGCAGATGGCACACCTGTGATCGGCAAACGCACACTAAAGGTCGAACCACGGCCCGGTTCACTCGTGACCAGGATCGCGCCTCCCATCACCTGACACAAGCGCTGACAGATAGCCAGTCCCAGCCCGGTGCCACCGTAGCGTCTGGTTGGACCATTATCTACCTGCACAAATGGCTTGAACAGGTGCTGAAGCTGATCGGCAGCAATACCGATCCCCGTATCGCTCACATCAATCTGAATCTCAGCAGTGGTTGAACGGTAGCAGTGAACACGAATCTCACCCTGCCCGGTAAACTTACAGGCATTGCCAACCAGGTTCAACAACACCTGACGTAAACGTACCGGATCGGCCAACACCGGTGGCAGGTCTGGTTCCACAGTAACGGTGATAGTATTTTGCCCCTGCTTCGCCAGTCCCTGCAACGTCATCACAACCTCATTGATCAGCGTAGACATGTGAACTGGCTCTGGGTGAATCGTCACGGCATTCGCTTCCAGGCGCGCGTAATCAAGAATATCGTTAATCAGCGTCAACAAATGCCGTCCAGCCGTAATGATCCGGTCAAGGTCGGATGTCAGTGAATGCAGATCCCGATTCAACAAATCCTCGCGTAGAAACTCACTGTAGCCCAAAATAGCCGTCAGTGGTGTCCGCAATTCGTGACTCATCATTGATAGGAAGGCACTTTTCGCTTGACTGGCCGCTTCAGCCGCCTCCTTCGCTTCTTGCAAAGCCTGTGCTGCCTGCTTGAAGAGGGTAATGTCGCGCAGCACAAAGATCCGCCCCGCCGGACTGCCATCGCGATCGCGCAACGTGGTACAACGTAAATCGTAGGTCGTCGTCCCCGTTTCACCGGTCTGTTGCACCTCAAACTGGCCTTCGTACCGATCACGGACCTGCTCAATCAGCCAGGGCGGTGCAACACGTGCCAACGACTTACCAAGAACATCTGTCGTTGCCGACAAAATCGCCTGTGCTGCCGGATTCAGGTCAATGATCCGATCATGCATATCAAGCACGATAATCGCATCAGGCATCTGATCAACGATTCGCTCACGCGCCGCCGGCAAGAGGTCAAGTGCGCGGTAGCGCTGCATCGCAACGGTGAAAGCCAGCCCACCGAGCGCGAAAGCGACCGGCGTTGGGTCAACAAAGGGGATCGGACTGAGTCCGGTTACGAAGAGCATACTCGCTGCCCAGGGGAGGAGCGCTCCAACCACCAGACTGATCGCCTGAGCACGGTAGAGTGATCGACTACGGATCGCCTGATTGATCATCAACACCGTACCGGCAAACACCATTGCATAGGCGCTCAGAACACTGGCGTACCACAGCGGCCCGTGCGGCCCGGTCAGCACCCAAAGGCCACCGGCAGTATAGGTCAATTCCACCCTCGGCCACATCAACCGATGCCAGCCATTTGTCCAGGCACCGATCAGAAATCCGCTTTGGAGCAGGATCAGACTGTATAGCACGCTACGTGGCAACAGATGAGCACGATCAGTGTAGAACAACGCAAACAACAGCCACAGTAATGGCACACTCACCACACTGATGTATTGAATATTGCTCAGCAGCACCTTACCGGCAATAGTCGCATTCGACAATTCCAGGGCATGACACAGCGACCACCAGATCGTGCTAAACATCATGCCAAGAAAGACCTTTGCCACCGGGAGTTGCCGATATGGCCAGGCCAGACGCATTGCCCCTAACGCCAGGAGCACCGCAGCCAGTGGTAAGAAGATGTAGGGTGTGAAATACCACATAAGCACAGGCGTGATCGCTGCTATTATTCAGGATCATAAACGCAATATACAGCATACCATACCATGACTTGCCAACCAATCCGAAACCCTGTATAATAGACACCACTGATAAGTGGTGACAATAACATATAGATCGATGGTTGATCGCATCCAGGAACAACTGATGGCGTTAGGTCTCAACCGCTACGAGGCGGCCACCTACCTGGCGCTCCTCGAACGCCGGAGCTACACCCCGGCGCAGGTAGCGGTGCGTGCCGGCATCCCCCGCCAGCGCATCTACGACGTACTGGCCGCACTTTGTGCGCGTGGCCTCGCCATCGAGCGTCACAGCGACGGTCAACGCCACTACGTCGCCATCGATCCGGCCATTGCCCTGCCGGCCCTGATCGAGCAGCGTCGTCGTCAATTTGAACACGAACAGGCTGCACTGACCGAACATGTCCAAACCCTCCTCACCACCCTGACACCTGCTTTTACGGCTGGTCATGAACAGATCGATCCCCTCGATTATGTTGATGTCCTGCTCGACCGCCGGCTCGTCGTCGAGCGCGCCCTGGCCCTGGCGCAGAGTGCTGAACGCGAGATCAGCGTCTGTTTCAAGCTCCCGTTACTGGGCGACCGGGAAAGCAATTTCGCCGAGGTAGCCGAACCACTCCGTCGCGGTGTTCGCTATCGCGCACTCTATGAACGATCAGCCCTGGCGAACCCTGATCTTCGGGCCTGGGTGACGCAGTTCGTCGAATGGGGGCAACAGGCGCGGATGGTCGAGACGCTGCCGCTCAAGGTGAATCTCTACGACCGTCGAATCGCCTTGCTCTCGCTCCAGGACCCCGTTACCGGTGCGCTGAGTCTCACCGCACTTTGCGTCACGCATCCCAATTTCAGCGTATTCCTGCAGGGTGCGTTCGAGCAACTCTGGAGTGATGCCGAACCGTTCCAGCCCACCTAGTGTTACGCGCCACTGAGTGTGATGCGTCCACGCTCAGTGCGCGTCGGGTAACCAAATCAATGTCGGGGTGGACGCATCACCCTGAATGTGGAGGTGCCGTATGTGCTCCGCCGATCCCCTTGAGTTACTTGGTATTGATTATGTCGAGTTTTACGTCAGCAATGCCCGCCAGGCTGCCCATTTCTACCGCACCACACTCGGCCTGCGTCCGGTTGCCTACGCCGGTCTCGAAACCGGGGTGCGCGACCGGGCCAGTTATGTGCTCGAGCGCCGCAATGTGCGCTTCGTCCTGACCGCCCCCCTCTTGCCCGATCACCCGATTGCGCAGCACATTGCCCACCATGGCGATGGGGTGAAAGACATTGCCCTGCGCGTCCGTGATGCGGTGACGGCGTATGAAACAGCGGTTGCCCGTGGCGGAATTCCGGTGCAGGCGCCAACCGAATATGTGGACGAGCAGGGCCGGATTATCAAGGCGACCATTGCCACCTATGGCGATACCGTCCACTCATTTATCGAGCGCGAAAACTACCGGGGAACATTTATGCCCGGCTTCCAGCCGATCACCACACCGCTACCGGTACCGGAAACCGGGATTGCCGCCATTGACCACATCGTCGGCAACGTGGAACTGGGGGCAATGAATCGTTGGGTCAATTACTACCGTGACGTACTCGGCTTCAGCCAGTTGGTACACTTCGACGATCACGACATCAGTACCGAGTACAGTGCCCTCATGTCGAAGGTAATGCAAAACGGTACCGGTCGGATCAAGTTCCCCATCAACGAGCCGGCTGAAGGGCGCCGCAAGAGCCAGATCGAAGAGTTTCTTGAATACTACGGCGGCCCCGGTGTCCAGCACATCGCCCTGGCAACCGGTGACATCTGCGCGACCGTTGATGCACTGCGCGCTGCTGGTATTCCGTTTATCCACGTGCCCGATGCCTACTACGATGATCTCGAAGAGCGGGTTGGTAAAATCGACGAGAGCCGGCAGGCCCTCCAGGAGCGAGGGATTCTGGTTGACCGTGACGAAGAAGGGTACCTGCTCCAAATCTTCAGTCAGCCACTTCAGGATCGGCCAACGCTCTTCATCGAGATTATCCAGCGCAAAGGCAGCCGGGGCTTCGGCAAGGGTAATTTCAAGGCGCTCTTCGAGGCCATTGAACGCGAACAGGCCCGGCGTGGCAATTTGTAGTGAATGAAGGGGTGGGAGCATACCCTCACCCCCGACCCCTCTCCCGTGACGCTGCGGGAGAGGGGAGAGCAGCGAGCTGCACTGCGACTTCCTGACGCAATAGACGTTGTGCTGGCTCCTACATTCTGTACGTCCCTAAACCCGCTGGGGGCGGATGTATTGCTGAGAGCGACCTGCACTGCTCCCCGGCGGGAGAAAAGCGAGGGCCGGGGATGCCCTGCACCCCATCGACCGATAGACCGGCGCCGCCCGGTGGCTGGAAGCAGTGCACGCCTGACGCGGCAGCATGGCTGCCGCACTCCATATGGCGGGGGCTGGGGATGGGGTGAGCGAAACACACCTCACATCACTCTCGACAGGAGTGAGAGTCACACCTCCTCAACCCCTCTTCACCATGCGGTCTCCCTCCCACCCCTCAGCTCTCTACTATCTCCTATTTTCTACATCCTATTTCCTACCCGGTCTCTTCCTCAACATGCGTATCACGCCGACTGATCTTCGTCCCGCGTGGCACATTGACGACAACCGCTTCTTCTTCGTCAACGGCATGTTCGGGCGTCGGCGCTGCCGAAGCATGGGCATGGTGATGATCGTCAGCCGGTTTAAACTCACCCAGCAGACTGGCCCGTCGAATCCGCCGCTCATACTCTCGTTCAACCGCTGCCACCAGACGTTGCCACCACGATTGTTCGGCCATAACTACACCTCACCGCAAGAAGAGGAAATTTTCCTCTTACCAAAATGACAGAATATCAGCAAAGATTCAGCAGATTGTTAATTTCGTTTGCTATTCCATGGTAGCACCGATCAGGTACAATAATTTACGGATAGGCAAATCGTCGAGGTCACCTCGTTGCAGGATATGATGATGATAACAGTTATTCGCTTCTTACGCTTCAATCCGACCGTGCGCCGTGCGCTCGGCATTACGTTTCTGGTGCTGGGCCTGATCGGTTCGCTCTTCCCGATCATTCCCGGCTGGCCCGGTTATGTGTTGGCGATTATCTTGTTGGGGCGGCGTGATCGCCTCCTGCGCCGGCTCCATCTTGTTGCCCGTTTTGGGCTACGCTGGCTCCGCAAGGCGCCACTGCCGCATATTCGCGGTGTCGGGCATTGGTTGTCGCAGCAGTACGTCGAAATTCGCCGCGCTGTCGTGCCGCGACTGATCGCCTTCGAGCGCACGATTGACGGGGTTTAATCACCTTTCAGCCGTTTGCCCAACGCCCATCCCAATATCAGACCAGCACACAGAATCAGTAGTACGGCAACTCCTACCCCGATCAGAAAATGATACCAGCTCAACGGCCCTCCGGTAATGAACCAGGCCAGCAGTGCCGGCACACCGATCAGTGCAGCCAGCACCGCCAGCAATGGCCCTACTCCCCGCACAACGAGCCAGATGCGCCGTTTCAATCGATTATCCTTTACTGAGCGCAGCCCGCGCCGCAGCCGGCCTGTTGGTGATCAAACCACTCGCACCAAGCGCGGCCAGATCACGGAGACGTACTGGATCATCCACCGTCCACACATTCACCTTATACCCGGCGCGTCGGACTTTCGGCAAGATCCAATCGAGACCGGGCAAGCCGTGGTACGGATGCCACGCCGTAGCCTCGACCCGCCGCAGCGCCAGAAATGGCCAGAACTCGCGCAGCCGTATATCGGGCCGATACGTGCGAATCCCCATGAGATAGCCACGGGCAATCACCGGATCGGTCGCACGTAATTCGTGCAGTGCCTGTTCATAAAATGACGAAACGATCACCTGATCAACCATGCCAAATTCACGCACAAGTTGCACACAGCGCGCTGCCATACCGGGCCGCTTTAGCTCAAGATTGAGCGGCATCGCCGCACTCCGTGCCCAATCCAACGTCTCGGCCAGCGTCGGCACCCGCTCGCCGCCAATGTCGAGGTGCCGCAGCTCGGCCAGCGTCAAGCGGGCCACCGGCTCATCCCGACCGTTCCAACGCGCCGTCGTATCGTCGTGAAAGACCACAATCTCCCCATCCGCCGTTAGTTGCAAGTCCAGCTCGATCATATCAGCCTGTTGGTGGCGGGCCAGCTCAAAGGCCGCCAGCGTGTTCTCCGGAGCATCAGCCGATGCTCCACGATGCGCGATGATCAATGGCGTCATAGAACCTCGTCATAACAATGTCAATAGCGGGGCGCCACTCGCCCCGCTATCAGTATCACCGCGCCACCTTCAGGCGTCAATCTCACTGTGAAGATGCGTTGTCCATGATCAGGCATTCAGATCTGGCTGCGCAATCGCCAGATCGGCTTGCCGGGCTTCTTCGGTTAGCATCGGATGGAGAATACGCTGCATTGCCATGACGTGAGCACAGGTGCCCCACATGCGGAAGAACGAGCAATTGCACGACCATTGCCCATCGTGAAGCGAAATTTCGTGATCGCTATTGCCACCGTGAAATGTTGCCCGCAGGTCACTGAACTTGATTCGCTCTGGTTCGGCGGCATAACGCCGGGCCTTTTCGATCTTACCGATTAAGTCCGAGTGCATAGGGAGACCTCCTTCGTCTCGTGCCCGGAAAACATCAAGGGCGGCTACAGGCATCGGCCTGTACCGCCCTATACACCCCTCAACCACGTTGTCACACATGTTTTCATAGCCGGCCTCCTTCACGGGAGTTTTGCCGTTCTTAACACAGCCTTATTATACGACCCGCGTAACCCTCACGTCAAGGGATGCGTCCACATTTACCAAAATCGGGTAGTACGGCAATCTGACGCCCTAAAGAGGCAATCTATCTACACACAGCGAGTTGCGATTCAATAACCTTCACTCCGCATCCGCTCGGCCAGAGCCAGAATGCGTTGACCGTATTCCGTACCCGGCACTGCCCATCGTCCGTTCAGATCGGTGATCGTTACCGCCACGCCGCGCAGATGGTCAGGGAGCGGGCGACGCCAGAGGGCATAGTCGATCAGTTGCTGCTGATAGGGTGTACCGGCACCCGGGGGGAGCGCATAGGCTAATAATCGCCCCAAGTGCGCCGGGATCGACTCGCCAACCCACGACGCAAAACTCAACCCGGCCCGCCAGCGTTGAATACTCTCGTCCCACGCCCAATCGGGACCCGGTGGCTGATCGGGCGGCGCTTCGCGGATTTCGCCGGTCACGCCAATACCGGCGGGATTACGGCGTGGTCGTTGACACCACCACGAGGTTAGATGACCGGTTTCATGCGCACATTGCGCAATGGCCAGAAACCAGTCGATTTCAGCCGCCTGACCAATCTCGGCGTAGCCATTGACGATGACACCAACATCGTAGGGAACATAGGCCGTGCTGCGTGGAGCCAGCCAGGCAATCGCCGCTTCTGCGGTGCCGCTGGGAGGGCCAAGCAATGTGCCCGGCAGTGGCGAACGGATGATCATTGGTACATAAATCTGTTGCGTTTCCGGCGTTTGCGCACGGGCAATCGTCTGACTGAGAGCAACCATACCTAATGTCAGCAATGAACGGCGGCTCAAACGGTAGTTCATGGTATTTCTTTCAGAAGGGAGCGGATGTCCTCGACATACACGCTCGCTACGGTTCCATATTGATAAACGATCCGTAGCCGACCATTCTGATCGATTAAATAACTCGCCGTGCTATGTTCGACCCCGGCACCACCATGATGCTGATGGCCCCCACCGTGGCGATAGGTCAAGCCGTACTCTTTACTGATACGGCGCAGCGTCGCATCATCGCCCTGCAAGCCAATGAAACCCTCACCAAAACCACGTAGATACGCAGCAAGGACCTCTGGCGTATCGTGCGCAGGATCAACGCTGATCAACACGAAATGCACCTTTTCACCATCAGCACCGAGTTGTTCGCGTGCGCGCCGAAATTCACCGAGCGTAATCGGACAATAGTCGGGACAACGGGTATAGCCGAAATAGAGTAACACCGGCTGACCACGCAAATCACTCAACCGTAGATCATGACCGGTACTGGCCGGTAACTGAAAATCGCTCAGCACAGTTGGGGGATCGATGATGGTTGCGGTTGTCGTGCCCGGTGGACTGACAACCGAGCAGGCCGTGCATATCATCACTATCCAGCAGATGAACAAGAACCGCTGCATGATATTACCTCACAATAAGTGGCGTATAGACTGAAAACAGTTGATCGGCAACCATCAGGCTTACCGGTACCGTCAGCCGAAAGGTTGTACCGGGCGCCGCAAATGTGATGCTGCCCTGGTGGATACCGGTGGGCAGGCCACTCGAATCGACCCACAAACGCAGCGCTCCTTGCTCAGCACTACCACCCAACCACGGATCGGCCTGCACGACTTGCCAGGATGGCTGGGCACATGGCGTTGAGAGCACGACCGGAGGGGGAGGCGGGCTATCGCGCTGCACCATTAACACCCTTGGCGAAACAGTGATCGGCTGGGCCGGCAGTACAGGGGCTTCACTCCACTCGGTAAATGCCTGCCCATCGGTGTAACGCACCCACACACTCTGACCACGGTAGTTGTTGCCGGGAACAGTAAATGTGAGCGGCGACACCAATGGCTGCGGCGCAGTAAAGATTGTCACTGCATCAACGAAGACCTCAGTATCGCCACTGCGCCAGAACTGGAAGATGAGAAAGTCGCTACCGGTATAGCGAAAGGGGAGCGCGAATTCCTGATACTGACCGGCAGCGGTAAAATCTATTCCGCGCAGCACAAGCGGGCCATACTGCTGGTCGCCATCTTCCACTGCGAAGCGTGCTACTGCGGAGGGTGAGGTGTTGTCACTGACTTTCAGGCGTACATAAGCTACCAGAGATCTATCCTTGAACAGGAGTGGCCGGTAATCAAAAACCCACGCCGAACTTTCGCCGGATGCCGGTGCAAGGCGAAAGGCACCACCGCCCCAGGCTGCCGGATCGGCGACTCGCTCACCTGCCCCCCAGAGCAGTCGAAACGTAGAGTATGTTTCATCAACCAGCCAGCCTAGACTGAACTGTACCTGGGTGAAGGAGGGATGACTCAAACCGGCGAGCGTCACCGTCTCTTGCCGATCACTCATGGTATTGGCCAGATCAGCAACCGGCAGGTTCGCCCCAAGATAGATCGTATCGCTCACCGTCTGCGTATAGCCGACATCATCACGGGTTCGCACATAAACCGTTCGCCAGCCTTCACCGGCGGGTAGTACATGGCGAAACTCATTGGTGAAGGGTTGCCATTGCGCATCGACAAAGCACGGTTCGTTGGCCACCATCAATGCATTTGCTGGTCTGAGACCGGCGAACCCGGATTGAGCCTGTCGCTGATAAAGATACAACGATACTGAAGAGTTCAGCGTTTGCGGGGCTTCGTGCTCGATAATAACCGGCGCATACATTGAGTCATTCCCAAACATTTGCGCAATGTACCCTCTCCCATCACCGGCACGACGATAATAGCCTAAGCCAATCTCACGATGACCGGCGCTCAGCAAGTTAGCCCGATGACCAGGGCTATTCAGCCAGCCATTGATTGCATCCTGCGGCCTCATATAGCCACAATACGCATTTTCAGCACCACTACTGCCCAGATAACCAAACAGTGGTGCCCGATCACTCGGCCATTGGCCGTTAGTGTCCTGGTGTCCACAATATGGCGTAGGCCGATTCTCTACCGAATCCCAGGAAAACCAGCGCGACGCATAGGTCAGTTGTCGGTTCCAGCGGAGTGGCGGCTGCCCGACCTCACGGCGGGCCAGGTTGCCGTAGTATACCGTCAACGCTTCGTCCAATAGCAATGATGGGGTTTGCACGGTGGGATCGAAGGCGAGGGCAGTGAAAGTAACACATACCGGTAGTAACAGGAGCATACACCAGTGACGTATCATCTTTTGATAGGCCATTCGCTTCCTCCTTCACCGTGCCGTCTTTCCCGAAGTGAAGTGTAGCATACGGAAAAGCCCGTCTCAAGCAGACCATCGCGTTGGGGTGGCAGAAGCTAACCGTACCCGGTACAGAAGACGGTTGGTGCAGAAACATGGCTCCCGCACACCACGAGGATCATGGGTCGCTGAAGATGCTGTCCGGCAGAGCTGGATGAGCAGACCGACTGCGGATCACGGTCAAGTTACCGATTCATAACGGGTTCTACACCACACCCCTCACGTCTATTCTTGACATCAATCCCCGATTAATGCTATCATCAACAGCGACAAACGATCTTCGGGGCAGGGTGAAATTCCCGATCGGTGGTATAGCCCACGAGCGTGTTGAGAGGCACGCAGGATCCGGTGCAACTCCGGGGCCGACGGTTACAGTCCGGATGTAAAGAAGATCCAGATATGGGCAAGGATGCAGGTAGCGCACATAGTGTGTGCCCTTGTATCGTTGCTATTGCTGGCGGGATCACTCTCCGTCATGCTTCCGTATCTGTACCCCGAAGAGCGTTCGCTCGGCGGGGTTTTTCTATGCCCGCCGCGAAAGGAGTTGGAACGATGCAGCAAACATTGCCTGTAACAAGGGTCTCGCCGCGGGTCAGATCACTACGACGCTTCGAGTGGCCGGCTCTCGGTTTACCAGTTACCCTGATGCTCCTGCTCGTATTCTGGCAGGCAGGAGTGACTCTGAGCGGCTACCCGGCCTTTATTCTGCCTTCGCCGGCCCTGGTTGCCGGACGTTTCTGGCAGGCGCTAAGTAGTGGCTTGCTCTGGCAGCACACCATTGCCACCCTGAGCGCGGCATTAGGCGGGTTCACGCTGGCATTAATTATCGCGCTCATTCTGGGTTACACGCTGGCTCATATCCGCTGGCTCGAACAGGCCCTGGCCCCGGTGCTGGCCGCCAGTCAGGCGATCCCGGTGGTGGCAGTCGCTCCCCTCATTATCCTGTGGTTTGGCGCCGGCCTGACCTCGAAAGTCCTGGTGGCTGCACTGATCACCTTCCTGCCGATTCTCATCAATACGGTGGTCGCGATTCGCAGCATTCCCCGCGAACTGATCGAGATGGCATACATCAGTGGCGCCAATCGCTGGCAACTGCTGCGCTACGTCGAAGCTCCACTGGCGCTACCGGTACTGTTCGGCGGTGTGCGTACCGGGCTGGCACTCGCCACAACCGGTGCCGTAGTCGGTGAGTTTGTCGCCGGACGGGTTGGCCTGGGCGCGTTGATCAATATTGCTCGTGGTCTGTTCGATACGCCATTGATCTTTGTTGCCCTGGCAACACTGGCACTGATCACGTTAACACTCTACGTGCTGGCCGGTTTGCTTGAACGACTACTGGTTCGCTGGGAAGCATAGTTTCGCAGAGGTTACGAACGTCAATTCAGGAGCATGACAATGATGAAATTCCGTGTCCTCACTCTGGGTATCCTGATCATCCTGCTCATCACAGCGTGCGGTGCGCCAACACCGACAACGCCTGCTGCGGCACCGACGGCTGCGCCTGCACCTAACGCTCAACCGACCTTACAACAAGTCACGCTGGCGATGTCGTATATTCCGAACATTCAGTTTGCCCCCTACTATGTCGCGGCTGCCAAAGGCTATTACGCTGCCGAAGGGATTGAGGTCGTCTTCGATTACAACTTCGAGAATGATGTCTTGCAGCGGGCTGCAACCTGGCCGACCAGTGGGGTTGCGTTCGCCACCACCAGCGGCACCTCGGTACTGCTGGCTCGCCAGCAAGGATTACCGGTCAAGACAGTCATGACGCTCTATCAGCGCTTCCCGATTGCCTTCTTCGCCAAGAGCAATGTGCCGTTGGCAAGTGTGAATGACCTGCGCGGGCAGACGATTGGCATTCCCGGTCGTTTTGGCGAGAGTTTTTATGCGCTCCTGGCTGCGCTCTACGCCGGCGGTATGAGCGAAGCCGATGTGACCGTGCAGGAGATCGGCTTCACCCAAACCGCTGCGGTAATGGAAGACAAGGTACCGGTCGCGATTGGCTACGCGATGAACGAGCCGGTTCAGTTGCGCGGTCAGGGGGTCGAAGTGAATGTTTTACTGGCAGCCGATGTCTTTAACCTGGCCGCCAATGGTATCGCCGTGAGTGAGGCGCTGATCGCACAGAATCCGGAGCTGGTACGGAAATTTGTGCGGGCCAGTCTGCGCGGGCTGGCCGATACGCTGGCCAATCCTGATGAGGCGTTTGATCTGAGCCTGCAATTCATTCCCGAAGCCCAACTAGGCGATCTCGCATTACAACGCCAGGTATTGCAAGAGAGTCTTCCCTTCTGGCAAAACGAATTAACTGCGCAATACGGTTTGGGCTACACCGACGGCCAGCTCTGGACGCGCACTGAGGAGTTTATGCGCGCGGCGGGATTGCTGTCTGCACCGGTTGATGTACGACAGGCGTTCACGAATGAGTTTGTGCCGGGCGGATCGTACTGATCACGCCGCACAACCTGCGACGGGTAGGTGAAGGGAATGCCTTCGCCTACCCGTTGTGCTTTTTGCGGGTAGGTGCTGAGTGAGGGGTGGCGGTAGGTAGAACACTCGCCAGACACCAATACACAGGCCGACGTACGCCTGCAACCCAGATGTACGCGCCAAAGCAGTTGTCTGGTGGTACAATTTGACACAAGCGCCAAAAGGAGCACGGAGTCTATCAGCCATGGTTCTGCATACATTGGAGGCTCTGAACTATAAATGCCTCCGCTACATCCGGCAAGAGCTACACACCTTCCAGATTCTGGTAGGACCGAATGCCAGTGGGAAGAGTACGTTCCTGGATGTGCTGGTGTTCTTAAAAGACATCCTTGAAGAGGGGTTACAAAAAGCGGTGCAGAAACGTGCGCGCTCGGTACGCGATCTTGCCTGGCAGATGGAACCACATCCTGTTGAACTGGCCGTAGAACTCCACATTCCTGAACACCTCCGTCATAAAGATGACAGCCGGATACGCTACGAAGTTCGGATCGGAACCGATGAAGATGGTATGCTCACATTTCTGGTAGAAAACCTCTGGCTGGTTCGGGAAGCTCTGTATACCAACCATTCCACCCAAGATGTATCCAAAACGGTCTTTCCGGCAGAAATGAAACCACCGCCATCGATTGTGAAGATACCAGGCAAAAGAGCACCGGCTGGCTATCGAAAGGTGATGTCGCGTACTGCTGATGGCCGCGTGTACGTGCGCTCGGAAACTTCCGATTGGAATTTTCCCTTGCATGTAGGGAAAGACCGGGCAGGTCTCTTACTCATTCCCGAAGAAGCCCGTTTTCCTGTAAGCCAATGGCTGCGCAAGATGCTCACAGAGCAACTTCACTTTGTTATGCTTAGCAGCCAGCATATGCGCTGGCCTTGCCACCCGGAAGCGCCCAAAACATTTCAGCCAGATGGAGCCAATCTGGCAATTGTCGTGGAACGTCTCCAGCATCAACCTTTACAGTTAGAGCTTTGGGTAGACCATCTACGAACAGTTTTACCTGACATCAAAACAATTACCGTAAAGGAGAGGGAAGAGGATCGTTATCGGTATCTTGTTGTCATTACCAAAGACGGTAAGCTACTTCCCTCCTGGCTCCTGTCGGATGGAACGCTGCGGCTGTTCGCGTTGACGCTCCTGGCATATCTCCCGGAAAAGAAGGGAATCTACATTATTGAGGAACCGGAAAATGGCATCCATCCTCGTGCGCTGGAAGCCGTATACCAGTCACTCTCATCGGTTTACGAAGGGCAGATTTTCTGTACAACACACTCACCAATTTTACTCAACCTTGCCAGACCACGTGAACTACTCTGTTTTGCGTTAACGCAACACGGTGCAACAGACATCGTACCCGGAGATCAACATCCGCACCTTAAGGAGTGGCGATCTGAAATTGCACTCGGTGACCTGCTTGCCAGTGGGATGCTAGGATGAATGGACAGCGAAAGGACATTGTTTTTCTGGTCGCTGACTTAGACATGGAGTACACTATACGCGGCCTTATGGCTCGTCCTGAAGCGTTAGGCACGCGATCAAACATTACTTTCGATGTGTTCAGGCATCCGCAACGTGATCCCGGTGTATTTCGTCACGCCGATGCATGGCTGTGAACTCGTTACAGGAACTATCAGTACGCACTCGTTATGTTTGACCGTGAAGGCTGTGGCAGAGAAGATGTAGATGCACCAGGTTTAGAAGCAGCGATTGAAGAACGGTTGTATCGTACAGGATGGGGAAAACCGTTGCATTGCGGTCGTTTTAGATCCCGAACTGGAAATGTGGGTATTTGCGAATTCTCGTCAGGTCATCAACATCATCGCAAAAGGCGACGAGCATCTGTACAGTGAAACGTTAAAAATAGCTGACCGCTTTCCCAACGGAAAACCTCGCAATCCCAAACAGGTGATGGAAACACTACTGCGGCAAAAACAGATTCCTCGATCATCTTCTCTCTTCCAGAAGCTCGCCCAGCAAGTGAGCCTTACCGGATGTCAGGATAGAGCCTTTCAGCGATTTCGACAGGCACTGTGCAAGTGGTTTCCTCGCCCGTAGCATATCCTGACTTGACATCGGGATCGACTGATACCAGCTTTTATCCAGAGATGTACATTGCTCATATCAAATTCTGACTGACGCATCATTCAGGTTGTCAGAACCGTGTTAGAGCACTGCCAGACGTACAACCGGCACGTCATTAACCTGGTCAGCGTCAGATTAGAATAATCCAAGTTGCTCCCTCACGTCACCACAGCGGTGCAGGTCGTTGAGCACGACGGGGGGAGGGGTGGAACACGGATGGACGCGGGTCAGGCGGATGCACGCGGATAGATCGTCGCCCAAGGTGCTACCTTATATCATCATATCATCACAGCGACACGGCGGATGGGCATACCAGATGGGCGTGACGTAGTGCGTCTACGGAATTGGCTGCGACCCAAACGATTCATACCGGTCAGGTACGCTGCACGATGTTGTGCGCAGCGTCGTGCTGGTCATCATAGCAGGTAGTCTTTCGTGGCCTGCTCACAGCGTAGGTGGCAACTTGGGTTAGAATAAAACACACCCTCTCCACACTCAGATAACACCCTCAACCGCACAGTAGAACATCCGCGACCATGCGCTGTTCAGGAAGACAGTTTCTGATTCGTTTCCGGTTGCATTGCCCGCAAGAAGAGATCAACCGCTTCGGTTGCCATTGCGTGTGGTGAGATGGCATGCGCTTCGGGCTGGTTGAGTACATATCGCGATAAGAAATAGGCGTAGAGGGGGCCTATCAGGAGACGGACAGCGATTTGGGGATCGGTACGACGTAATCTGCCCAGCGCCATTTGCCGCTCAAGGTAGGCTGCCAGTAAGTTCATCGCCCGCCCTGGCCCAATCTCGTTGATCACCTGCGCAAGCTGGGGATGGCGTAGCACCTCGCCGATAATGATCTTCCCAATCGCAACGGTCAGCGGTTGATTGATGAGGTGAGCCAGACGACCGGCAAGCTGTGGTAACACCACCTCCGGCGGGGTGTCATCTAACTCCTTCATTGAGTCAATGAGCTGGATCAAGGGCATGCGCTCGCGCACCACCTGGTAGAGCAGGTCGGTCTTGTCTTTGAAGTAGTGGTAGATCAGACCGGGTGATCCAATCCCGGCTGCACGGGCAATATCACGATTGGTGGCACGCTCAAAGCCCAACTGGGAAAAAGCTCTGAGCGCACCATCAATAATCTGCTGCCGCCGAAGTTCGGCTTCATCACGCGGGGCCATGGTGTCTCTCCGGGCACAGCCATGCAACCTTAGCGATTCGTGTCGGTCAAGGTTACGATTGCTGTCATATTCCAGCGCAAACGCTGATCATACGCCTGTAAATCAACAAGAGCAGTATACACAATTTCACCCAGACGCTCGACGCCGTAGGGCTGGATGGTGCGTACCCGACCCGGCAACGTCACACCGGGTAAAGCATCAAAGGTGATGGTTACTTCCGCACCTGGCGTGATCCGGGCTGCATCAATTTCGCTGAGATCGGTGGTTTCGATATGCCATGTGCGCAGATCGCCCAGCAGGAGAGCCGGTGTGGTGGGAGAAGCCAGCTCACCGGGATGCAGTTCAATGCGCGAGACGACACCCGCAAACGGTGCCCGCAACACCATGTTGGCGAGTTCGATCCTGGCCTGGGCCAATGCAGCTTCGGCAGCGGCAATATCGGCCTGGGCGATAGCCAGCTCTTCTTCCCGCGGCGCGGCATTGATTTGGGCGACCTGGGCCTGAGCCTGGGCGACCTGGGCCTGGGCAACAGCCAGTTGCGCCTGCCGCGGGTCACCCCGTAGTCGGGCCAGGCTGGCTTCGGCAGCCGCAATCCGGGCATCAATCGCCGCCAGTTGATCGGCATCGGGTGGGCTGAGGAGCGCAGCCAGCCGCGCCTCTGCTTCACGCAGACGGGCTTCGGCGGCGGCAAGACCATCTTTCTCGGCCTGCACTGCCTGTTCGGCGGCCACTCTGGCCTGGGCCAATGCCACCTCGGCGTTCTGTACGGCGCGTAATGCTGCCGCTTCAGCATCGATTCTGGCCTGGGGAAGTTCATCCTCACCCAGCTTTTGGCGCAGTTCTTCGTTTTCCCAGTAGATTCGGCTGTAGTCGGCCTGGCGGTCGCGGAGCACATTCGCCGCCTGCTCAACCGCCAGTTGCGCATTCACCTTCGCTGCCGCCAGCGCACTCTGCTGGGCAGCCAGATTCACTGCCGCCTGATCACGCACTGCCTGCGCCTGCGCGATCAACTCTGGATCGGCCCCGGCCAGCAGCCTGGTTCGCGCGGCCTGGGCTTCGGCGAGTTGAGCTGCAATCGCCTGCTCATCGGCAGGGACAACCGCCAGCGCCACCTGCGTCGCCTGCGCCACGGCCACCTGCAGAGCAGCTTCCGCAGCCGCTCGTGCTTCGGCAGATGCCCCGGCCAGCAACAGGGCATAGCGGGCCTGGGCGCGGGCCAGATTCGCTTCCGCTTGTTGCACGGCAGCGCGCTGAAGCCGATCATCAAGCTGGATCAATGCCTGACCCGCCGCCACTGTATCACCTTCGTCAACCAGGATTGCGGTGACGATACCGCTGCGTTCAAAGCGCAACCATGCCTCTTGCGCCGGCACGACGCGCCCTTCGACACTCAGCGGTGGGACAACCGGTTCGCCCGTGGGAACCGGCGGCGGAGCCGATTGCGCACCCGGACCATTCGGCCCGAAGATAGCGTATGCGCCACCAGCTATCAAGAGTACGGCAAGGAGTGGAATGATAAACTTGCGCATAACCGCCTCACTTTCAATGCACAATCCGGCCATCTGATACCAGCACCACCCGACCAGCCCGCCGGGCAAGATCGCTGTCGTGCGTAACCATCACAATCGTTGTGCCCTGACCGGCCAGCTCGATGAAGAGCTGAAACACTGCCTCAGCAGTCTGCGAGTCGAGATTACCGGTTGGCTCATCGGCGACCAGGAGCGGTGGGTTATTGGCCAGAGCACGGGCAATCGCGACCCGCTGCTGCTGACCACCGGAGAGTGCCATGGGCAATTTATCGGCCTGATCGGCCAGACCAACCCGCTCTAACAAGGCCATGGCCCGCTCGCGCCGTTCGCGCAGTGTCCCGATATGGCAAAAGTCCATCGGTAACATCACATTTTCCAGCGTCGTCAGAGTTGGTAACAACTGAAAGAACTGAAACACAATCCCGACCGTGCGCCCACGCCAGCTCGCCATCCGCGATTCCGGCATCTGCATCAGATCGGCGCCGGCGACTCGCACCTCGCCACTGCTCGCCCGATCAATGCCGGTGATGATATTGAGCAGCGTTGATTTGCCACTGCCCGACTTACCGACAATCGCGACGAATTCGCCGGGGTCGATGTGCAGATCGATACCACGCAGGGCCAGATAGTCGCCGGCAGCCGTGGCATAGGCTTTGGTCACAGCGGTGAGCGTTATCAATGGCGTCTTCGTCTCCATACCGGCACGCCTTCTCATGACAACAACGTTATTCATAGGCCAGCGCCTCACGCACCGACATTCGGGTCGCCGCACGGGCCGGCAACACACTGGCTACCAGGGCAAAGATCATCACCACCCCCAGCCACATCCAGATCGCCGGGAGTGAATAACTCCAGATCAGGGGAACGTTCAGCAGCGCTTTACCAAAGTTGTAAGCCAGCGCATAGCTCATCGGGATGGAGAGTAAGACCCCGGCCAGCCACGCCAGCAGCGCCATCGTCAAACTCTCGGTGACTACCAGTTCACGGATAGCGTCGTCATCGGCACCGATGGCGCGCAAAATGCCAATCTCGCGGGTACGTTCAAGCACATTGATGCTCAGCGTACCGGTCAACCCCAACACCCCAACCGTACCGATAATCAGGGCCATGATCGAGATAGCACCGGTTGCCAGATTGAAGCGCTCTTCCAGAATACGCCGCTCATCGCTCATGGTGCGAATCAGGCGCAAACGAATACCATACGCTGTCAACTGCTGCTCAATCGCTCTGGCGGCAGCCGCGTGGCTGAGGGGATCATGTCCAATGGTAGCAACCCGTAAGGTGTCGGTTCGTCCCACCCCACCATATTCGGTGGTAAAGGCATCGAGATCGACATAAGCCTGGGCAGGCATGGTTGGTGGCGTGAAGACCTCGATCAAACCAACCAGGCGCCATTGCGATTCGTGACCGTTGATCGAGAGCGTGACCCAATCACCGACGCGCAGGTACGGTTCTTTCATCAGGATATTCGTCGAGAAGACCACTTCGCGCACCCCTGGCCCGGCCAGCCAACGCCCTTCGCTCAAGCGGGGACGGAAGAAATCGGTATCCGCCGGCAACGCCCGCAACGCCAGCTCCTCGCCATCGGTACCATCGGGACGAACCGGAAAGGCCAAAGCGCGTTGGGTACTCTCCACTCTGGTCACCGCCGGGATCGCGGCGATCAGCGGGCTGACACGCTCGATCCGGTATGGATGCGCCAGTTGTACTTCAAGATCGTAATTCAGACTCGACAGACTTGCTTCGAGCGTGGTGAAGAGCGAAGTACGTTGCGTCATCACCGTAATCAAGACACTGCCACCCAGCGCCAGCGCAATCAAGGTGCGGAACAGCCTGGCCCGTTGCCGAAACGCATTGCGCAGCGCCAGGAGCGTTGGCCGGCGAAGGTAGGTGCCAAAGGCGCGAGTGATCATAGTAACCACTCGCGGTGGTGGTGGCGGTGCTGTTTCACCGCTCAACAACACGCGGACCGGGCGACGCAAAGCACTACGAATCGGCCAGAGCGAGGTCAGTACCGGCACTGCCAGCCCCGCCACAATCTGAAGCAGCAGGATGTCACCACTCACCAGAGGCCAGGGGAGATCGATATTCAACTGACTGCCTAAAAACGCGGCAAAGCCCTGCGTTGCCAGCAAACCGGTCGGAACAGCCAGAACCAGTGCCAGCAGGCCGAACAAGGCTGCGGTTGCCGTGTACATGAGTGCCAGTGTGCGCGGCCCGGCGCCAATGGCAGCCATCACCCCAAGCTGGCGCGTCTGCTGATTGAGAATGGCGCTGATCGTGTTGATACTGAGAAAACTACTGGCAACCAGCGCCAGCAGGCCGACAATGGTCATCAGGACGGTAATCACCGGCAAGAGCGCCTCTGCCGGATGCTGTAACGGTGGTGGCACATAGGTTTGCAACACCGGATGCCCGCTGCGCTCAAGCAGGCGTTCAACGGCCTGGGTCATGTCGTGGATCGTCGCCAGATCACGCCGATCACCGTTGACCACCAGGTACAACTGGTTGTATCCAGTCGGGCCACCCAGCCAGCGCAGCGTCTCTTCGTTCATGTAGATGAACGACTGCGCCGTTAAAACGGCCAGCGGCGTACTCAGATCATGGATCGTACCGGCAATCGGCATCGTCCGTTCGCCAATTCCCGGCAGTTCAACGACCACCTCTGCGCCAATGGTGGCACCGATGCGGGATAGCGAAGCACGCTCAAAGAGCAGCGCTCGATCAGGCGGTGGCCATGATCCGGCCTGGGGACGAACAATCCCAATCCGCCGCTGACCATCATCGGGCAAGACGGTGATCAGGGCGTCTTCCCAACGGCCAGCACTGAGCTGGATGCGGGCCGGTACCACTCGCCGACCCTCGGCTATCGCCACGCCGGGCAACCGGGCAACGGCTTCGACCAGATCGTCATCGAAGGTAGTGGTGGTGATAATCGCACTCGCCGGATCAATAGCCAGAAAACTCCGCCGCAACTCGCGCTCGATGACCGTGCGCGTGGTGAGAATGACGCCGAAGGCGAAGACGCCTACCGCGATGGAAAGGACGACCAGGATGGTGCGGGTGGGGGTTGCCCGCAGGTCGCGCCAGATTTTGTGCCAACGAGGACTGATCATAGGCCGTTCTCGCTTGATCGAATTGTCAGGAGTATAGCACATATTGACTGATCGGTCAATCAAAAAAGATGACGATTTACTGGTGTTTTGCGTCACGGCCAGGGCGATCAGGTTCTACCGAGCCGAATGCTCAGGCCGGTGTAGCGGCGTTCAACATTGGCTGCGGCAATCGCCACCTCAACCGCTCGCCGATCACCAACGATCACGACAAGCTGGCGAGCGCGGGTCACTGCGGTGTAGATCAGGTTACGTTGCAGCAGTGGCTGATGGGACAGCAGGAGGGGAAGGACGACAACCGGGTATTCACTTCCCTGGCTTTTGTGGACGCTGAGGGCGTAAGCCAGGGTGAGATCATCGAGATCGAGACCGTTGTAACGGATGGTTCGACCATCCTCAAAGCGCACCATAACTGTTGGCCCGGTGGGATCAACCGCGACAATCTCACCAACATCACCGTTGTAGACATCCCGATCATAATCGTTCCGCTGCTGGATGACGCGATCCCCTACCCGAAAGATGGTAGCGCCACTGTGGTATTCGGCGACACCGGGGCGCGGTGGGTTCAACGCTGCCTGCAATGCTGCATTGAGGGCCGCAACTCCGGCCACCCCTTTGTGGGTTGGACTGAGCACCTGAATATCACGACGAGGATCAAATCCAAACCGACGCGGGATGCGTTCTACCACCAGCTCTACGGTCAGCGCCGCACACCGTTCGGGTGTTGCAGCTGCAAAGAAGTAGAAATCATCGTGCGCACCCCATTCGGGAAGGTGGCCTTCGTTGATCCGTCGCGCATTGGCGGCAATCCCACTGCCGGCAGCCTGGCGAAAGATCGCATCGAGATGCACCCGCGGCACAACCCCACTCTCGATCACATCACCAAGCACACGGCCAGGGCCAACACTCGGCAATTGATCGGCATCCCCCACGATGACCAGATGCGCACCGGCTGGGATCGCCTTCAGGAGCTGATTGGCCAGCACAATATCGAGCATACTGGCTTCATCGATCACCAGGAGGTCACAGTCGAGGGGATATTCGGCGTTGCGGCGAAATGTTCCATCAGGGCCATATTCAAGCAGACGGTGAATAGTGCGGGCTTCCAGGCCGGTCGCCTCGCTCAAGCGCCGGGCTGCCCGTCCGGTCGGTGCCGCCAGCAGCGGACGATAGCCTCTGGCCTGTAAAAGCATGACCAGCGCACGCAGGCTGGTGGTTTTGCCCGTCCCCGGCCCACCGGTGAGCAACATGACCGGTGTGGTCAGCGCCGTCTGTACCGCACGGCGCTGTTGATCGCTGAGATTGATCCCACGCCGTTCGGCAAGATGGGCAAACACCAGGTTCCAGCGGCTAGGTGCATAGCGTGCAGCCAGGGACGAGCGTTGCTGGATCAGGCGGCGAATGGCGTTGGCAACCCCAATCTCGGCAAATGCCAGCGGCGGCAGGTAGATCGGGTAGCGATCAGGGTCGGGATCGGCCACAATTGGATCGCGCCAAAGCTGATTGGTTGCCACCATCTGCGTAAACACATCCGTCACCGCAGCAGTCGTCACTGAAAGCAGGCTGGCAGCGCGTCTGGTCAGTTCACCGGCGGGCAGGTAACAATGCCCTTCGTCGGAAGCCTGTGCCAGCGTATAACGCAGCCCGGCAGCGATCCGCTGCGGATCATCGCGGGCAATGCCGAGACCGGCGGCAATGGCGTCAGCGGTACGAAACCCAACCCCATCAACTTCATCGGCCAGACGGTACGGTTCCTGTTGCACCACTCGCAAAGCGTCATCGCCGTAATGCCGGTAGATACGAACGGCAACCCCGGTAGGCAGACCCAGGTCCTGCAGGAGTAACATCAGGTCTTTGATACGCTGCTGCGCCCGCCATGCCTCGGCGATCAGCACGGCCTTCTTCCGCCCCAGACCGGGGACTTCGCTCAGACGCTCCGGTTCGCGATCCAGCACCTCTAAGGTGTACTTGCCAAAGGTTTCAGTGATCCGTTTGGCGAGGACCGGCCCGACACCCTTGATCAAGCCGCTGCCCAGATAGCGGCGAATACCATCAACCGTGGCTGGCAGACGGCTCCGGTAGCGCTGGACGTGAAACTGCCGGCCATGGGTCGGGTGATCGCGCCATTCACCTTCGAGACTGAGTTGTTCACCGGGCTGTACGCCCGGCAGGTTGCCGACAATTGTCACCGTGTGACGTTTGCCAAGCGGACGAAGTTGGGCCACGGTGTAGCCATCGCTCTCACTCTGAAAGGTGATCCGTTCGAGGGTGCCGTCAAGCTGCTGCATAAATGTATCGCTTGTTTGGCGTGCGGTTCAGGTCGGCAAACGACTCTCTGCCCGCACGTCCGGTGTTGATGATGTCTGGCATTCACAATTATAGCGAAGCTACCTGAGTGCGCGAGCGTGTGACCCTACCTTTTGGTTGTCCCCGTGCTGAAGTGGCACCGACAAGCCGCTTGGGGTTGTCGCCAGATCATCTGCATTGGGGTGTGTTGTCAGGGGCGGAGAATGCCTCACCCCCGATCCCGCTCCCGCTGGGGTGCTATACATTACCCATACCTGGTGTCAACCACGTGCGTATCAGCAGGTATGATCGCCATAGGTGCTGTTGTGGGCGACTGGCCCGGTGACAGTGCACCGTTCCAATCGTGCCAGCACGTGCTGGATGGATTGCCGTACCCGCTCGTTATGCGCGTGTCGCAGGGTTTGGAGTGCGGCAGCTATGCTGCCGCGCCAGCCGCACTCACGATCCGGCGCGGATTGCAGCGGACTCCCGTGCCAGTACGTGACTCTGATGATGGGGATGGCTGAACGCAGGCCGGCAGCCTGCCCCACAGCGTGCTCGTGCCGGTGGTGTGTAGAGGCGGGTTCGTAGGGGCGGGTTGAGAACCCGCCCCTACGAACGGTACCTGTACCGTTCACCTGACCATCCAAGAGATGCGGTGAATGGGAATGTCTTGCATCGCGTGCAATGGAATGGATGGTTGTTCAGATGTGATCGCAGCCGCTACGCGCCCCGCTCCCACGCAGCGCTATGCCTTACCCATACCCAGGTAGTCACCTTCTTCGCTGATGAGCAGCACCTGTCTCATTGTGCGCGATCCCGGGCACTATCGCGTTGCATCGCTGTCGCGTGGGTCGCACGTCACGCATGGGCAGCGGATGGTCGCAGTGGTGGCGGCGGTAGACGGTGTATCAGACCACGGAGCAGGCTTCCAGCCTGCCCCACGTAAAGCCTGCGCCACAGGGAGCACTTGTAGCCCGGCCTAACGCAGCGTGACATGTGGGTAATGCATAGCCCCAGCGGGGGGAGGTTGGGATGAGGGACACCGCGCCTCACTCCTGCCAGGTGAGGCACAGTATCAGGATGATACCGAACCGGCGTGCCCTGACTGCTGTCACACCAGATGTACGATCACTCATGACGCACAATATGCGGTGTGGGGCGACCGTACAGCACGGCCACCAGGTTTTCGGCGGCCAGTGTCGCCATGCGCAATCGCGTGGTCACTGTGGCACTGCCGACGTGCGGGGTCAACACCACATTGGGGACGGTAAGCAGTGGATGGTCTGGGCCAATTGGCTCGCGTTCAAAGACATCCAGCCCGGCGGCCCATGGCCTGCCGGCGCGTAACGCGGCCACCAGGTCGTCTTCGCGCACCAGCGGCCCACGCGCCACGTTGACGAAGATAGAGGTTGGCTTCATGCGGGCAAACTGCGCGGCCCCAAACATCCCCCGCGTCTCGGCGGTGAGCGGTGCCGTTACCACGACCACATCACTCTCGCTCAGCAGATCGTCCAGCGTGCGATACTCCGCCCCGATCTCGGCTTCGAGGGTCGGATTGCGCCGCCGATTGTGATAGCGCAACTGCATCGCAAACCCGCGCCCGCGCCGCAACACCGCCTGCCCGATCCGTCCGGCACCGACCACACCCAACACCCGGCCATAGATGTCCTGGCCGACCATTTGGAGCGGATACCAGGGACCCCATTCTCCCCGCTCGATCATCTTCTGGCCTTCAACAACCCGCCGCGCTGCGGCCAGCAGCAACGCCCAGGCCAGATCGGCGGTTGTCTCGGTCAACACATCGGGCGTGTTGGTGAGCGTAATCCCTCGTGCGGCCAGCGCAGCCCGGTCAATATTGTCGTAACCGACCGCCATAATCGACACCGCCCGCAGATGAGGAGCGGCGGCCACGACCTCGCTATCAATCCGATCAGTAATCAGGCAAAGCAGGCCCTCGACCATGGCAACACCCCGCAACAATTCATCGCGCGGGATCGGGGTTTCCACGTTATCCCACAGCGATACAGCACAGTGTTCGTGGAGAATAGCCATCGCCGGCTCAGGCAGGCGCCGGGTAACAAAGACACGAGGTTTGGCTGTGCGCTCCATTGATCACCCTTTACCGACCAGAATGGCGTGAACCTGGGGTGGGCCGTGAATACCCAGTGAGAGGGTCATTTCAATGTCGGCGGTACGCGACGGGCCGGTAATGAAGGTCAGGTTGCTGGTAGGGCCAAAAATCTCGTCGCCATAGCGCTGTGCCAGCAAGGCCAGCGCTTCGCCGAGACCGCGTACCAGTTGGTGTTCAAACACAATCGCGATATGACAGGGCGCGAGCAACGATGCCAGCCGGGGCCGACCAGGGCCGTGACGGAGCAGCATCGTCCCGCTTTCGGCAATCGCCAGCTCGACCCCGGAAAGACAGACCGGTACCGGCTCCAGCTCTTGCAGGCGCGACTGCCGAACGTCGCCACGGATGTTCGTGACGGCGGGTACCACACCACGAGCGCTCAGTAATGCTGATAAACCGGGTAGACCGATCTGGTTGATGTCCCAGCCGATCACCTGACTGGCCTGATTCTCTTCCAGTAACCGCTCGATGATGTCCAGCGCATCTTCAGCGGTAGCGACCCGGTAGGCTTTCCCCTCAAGCCTGGTCAGCTCAATGACAAATTGTTCGGCCAGATCGCCTTGTGGCGGCAGAACGAACGGTGGCGGTTCATGCGGTGCACGGGTGGCTTCGGCCAGAAGCTGTGGCCGGTTCGCGTGCAAACTGGTGCGAATATTGGCAAGAATCTGATCTCGGCTCATGCCTGTGCTCCAATCGGGCGTTCGTAAAACAGCGACAGCGGATCATCGGTGTACGGGCCAAAAGGGCCAATCCGGTAAAAACCGGCCTTTTCGTAACACCGGATGGCCGCATCTTGCAAAATACCGGTCTCCAGCCGGAGCAGGCGGCACTGGCGTTCCGCTGCAAAGCTGATTAGATGATTGATCAACCGACCGGCCAGCCCCATCCCCCGAAAAGCCGGTCGCACATACATCCGTTTCAGTTCGCCGTAGTCCGGGTAGAACTGAATCCCCCCACACCCGGCGGCTTCACCGTTAACCCGCACGACGAAAAAGGCAACACCTGCGGCGATCAACTGCTCAACGCTATACCCGTGCTGGCTTTCTGGTGGGTAGAGCGGTTCCAGCTCCGCTTCCAGTTCACCGATCAGAGCCAGGGCATCACTGCTATCAGGTCGTTCGGCCTGGATGGTGATCTCCATACGCATATCAGGCTTGTTCCTCATTCCGGCGCTGCTTCTGGCGTTCGGCCCACAATTCACGAAACGTTTTCGGTGGTGGTGCAGGAAAATCGCGTTGCTGCGTCCACAAATGCAAGGGTGGTGGCAAGCGACGAAAACGACCTTTCCGCGCCAGAATCCGGCTAAAGAAACGCGCCGCCTTGCCACTGGCGCGATACAGCGCCGGATGGGTCATCGTCAGGGTATAGCCACTAATCGCCGCTTTTTCAATCGGATTCGCCTTCCCCGCCTTCACGGCATCGGCCCGGTGGCGTAACAGCATATCGGGGATAGCGATCCGCACCGGACAAACCTCCTGGCACGCCCCGCAGAGCGAGCTGGCCTGCGGCAACAGATAGGCGTCGGGAAGATCGGGTTGCAGCAGGGGCGTAAGAATCGCCCCAATCGGGCCAGAATAGACCCCACCGTAGGCGTGACCGCCAATCGCCTGATAGACCGGGCAGGCGTTCAGGCAGGCACCACAGCGGATACAGAGCAGCGACTCGGCGTAATGACCACCCAAAATCCGCGAGCGGCCATTGTCGAGCAAGACCAGGTGAAACTCTTCAGGGCCGTCCTCTTCACCGGGGCGGGCCGGGCCGCTGATCAGACTGGTATAGACACTCAACTTCTGGCCGGTTGCCGAGCGCGCCAGTACCTGCAACATCACCCCCAGATCGGCGAGACGGGCAACAATGCGCTCAATACCCATAATCGCCACGTGAATCCGGGGCACCGTCGTCGAGAGACGCGCATTCCCCTCGTTCTCGACAATCACAATCGCACCGCTATCAGCCACACCAAAATTGACCCCACTGATCCCCATATCGGCCTGCAAAAAGCGTTGGCGCAACGCCTGACGGGCCGTGCGGATCATCGGCGGTACTTCGGTCGTCGGCTGCATACCGAGATGCTGCGCAAACAGCTCACTGACCTGCTCGCGCGTCTTGTGAATAGCAGGGGCAATAATATGCGACGGCGTCTCACCGGCCAGTTGAATAATATACTCACCCAGATCGGTCTCGACGACCTCAAAACCGGCGTGCTCCAGCGCCTCGTTGAGATGAATCTCTTCCGAGGCCATTGATTTCGACTTCACAATACTCTTCACGCCACGCGCACGCGCCAGATCGATGATATAGCGGCGAGCCTCTTCACCATCGGCGGCCCAGCACACATGCCCGCCTCGCGCTTCAACATTCGCCGCCAGTTGCGGCAGCAATTCATCGAGATGGGCCAACGCATGCGCCCGAATCGCCCGCGCCTGATCGCGCAGCCGGTCGGCATCACTCAACGCACCAATCGCGCCGGCGCGATTACCGACAAAGCGCGTCGTCGCCCGCGTCAACGCCGTCTGCAACGACTCATCGTGCAGGGCATGATCAACGCGATCATAGAAAGCAATCGTCTGCGCCATACTGTCTTCTTTCAGGCACACCAGCGATGAGCGACGGTCAGGCAATACCCTGACACACCGTCATCCCTGACGTGCATCAATCATATTCGCCAGAACCTCCGCCAGATGGCGGGCACGGGTCGCACTTTGTCGCCGGGAAAGCCCACCCGCAATCTGCGTCATACACGATACATCGCCGGTCACGAGCACATCGGCGTGAGTTGACTCAATCGCTGCCAGTTTGCGTTCGAGCATGGCCGTTGAAATGTTAGCCTGCTTCACCGCAAACAATCCACCAAACCCGCAACACTGATCACAACCGGGAAGCGGAACCACTTCGGCACCTTCCACCCGGCTCAGCAACGTCCGCGCCTGATTGCCCAGACCCAGAAAACGCAAGCCGTGGCAGGCGTCGTGGTACGTTAGCCGACCTTGAAAGCGGGCACCAACATCGGTCACACCCAGCACATCAACCAGATATTCGCTCAACTCATACGTGCGGTGAGCCAGTTCATCGGCAGCGGCAGCAAACGGTGTATGGGCAAACAATTCGTGGTAGAGATGACGGATCATCGCCGCACACGATCCCGACGGCAAGACCACATCGCCTTTACCACGCAAGACTTCAAGAGTGCGCCCGGCAACCGCATAGGCATCATCACGGAAACCGGCATTAAACGCCATCTGCCCACAGCACAGCAGGTCATCCGGTACGTCAACCGCTACCCCCTGCTGTTCCAGTAAACTGGCCGCAGCCAGTCCAACGGTTGGGTACAATTGATCAACGATACATGTGGCAAAAAACGTCACCCGACGGCGGCCGACAGTCACGGTCTCGTCTCCTCTGAGGCTGAAAGAGCATTGATACCGGTATTATACCAAAACTTCACGGAAATACCTGAGACGAGCAGCGTGCCCCGGCTCAGGAGGGCGCTCCCCTGCTGGACGTGGAATCATCAGCAGTGTGTGCTGTTCAAGGTCATGAGCGAGGCAGAGGCTTGCGCTTCCAGGGGCATACAGGGTTTGCACAGCGTAATCCGGCACTCAAAGGTGCAGCGCGAGGGTGACTGTAGATAGCGTGCCGTGGTTTCTACAAACCAGATGTGACATCGGGCAACATATTCAACGCCGCGACACACGCCTGACGAACGGGCAAGGCAACCAATCCAGGGGTGATAGCACCGTAAATGGTCACCGGCACTACCGTTGGTGATGGGCAAGCGTTTATGAGCCTGGCTGAAAATCTGCTATCACGACCGCACAGCTTGATGAGATACATTCTACCCTTACCCCACCCTAACGTTATGGTATAATGCATGTAGCATCGTCGCGCTCAGGTTGAACCTGAGCGTTTTTTGCGCCAACCAACGGCCAACACTAACGGAACAGGTATGATTCAGCGAACTGATTTACGGAATATCGCGATTATTGCGCACGTTGACCACGGCAAGACCACCCTGGTCGATGCGATGTTGAAGCAGAGCCGAATCTTCCGCCAGAACCAGCAGGTGGAAGAGCGCGTGCTTGACAGCAATGCGCTGGAACGCGAACGAGGTATCACCATTCTGGCGAAGAACACCGCGGTGAACTACCGCGGCGTGAAGATCAACATCGTCGACACACCCGGCCACGCCGACTTCGGCGGCGAGGTGGAACGGGTGATGAATATGGTTGACGGCGTGCTCCTGCTGGTCGACGCGGTCGATGGCCCGATGCCGCAAACCAAGTTTGTGTTGCGCAAAGCGTTGCAGGCCGGCCACCACGCCATCGTCGTCGTCAATAAGATCGACCGGCCCCAGGCCCGCCCCAACCACGTCGTCAACGAGACGTTCGATCTCTTCGTCGATCTCGGTGCCACCGACGAACAGGCCGAATTTGCCACCATCTACACCAACGCCCTCCTCGGTCACGCCGGTCGTTCGCCGCTCAAGCTACACGACTCGCTGGAACCGCTCTTCGAGTGCATTCTCGACCGCATCCCACCACCAACGGTTGACGTTGAAGGACCGGTGCAGTTCCTCGTCACCACCAGCAGCTACGACGAATACAAGGGCAAGATTCTGACCGGACGACTGGTGCGAGGGACGATCCGCAAAGGCCAGCCACTCGTGCGGATTGCCCGCGATGGTACCATCTCGCCGGTTAAGGTCAGCCAGATTTTCGTCTACAACGGCCTTGAGCGCCAGGAAGTGGAACAGGCCCAGGCCGGCGACATCATCGCCATTGCCGGGATTAGCGATGCGGCTATCGGCGACACCATTGCCGATGCCCTGGCCCCCGAAGCGCTGCCGCCGATCAAAGTCGAAGAGCCGACCGTGCGCATGACCTTCGGCGTCAACACCAGCCCCTTCGCCGGGCGCGAAGGTACTTACGTAACCTCGCGCAAGCTGCGCGAGCGCCTCTTCCAGGAGATGGAGCGCGATGTAGCGCTGCGCGTTGAGGAGACCGACAGCCCCGATGTCTTTATCGTCGCCGGACGGGGTGAGTTGCATTTGGGCATTTTGATCGAGACCATGCGCCGCGAGGGCTACGAGTTTCAGGTCTCGAAACCCGAAGTGATCTTCCGCGAAGCACCGGATGGAACGCGCCTCGAACCGATGGAGCTGGTCGAGATTGAAGTGGCGAGTGAATATCAGGGGGTGGTGGTCGAACTGCTCGGCAAACGCCAGGGGCAGATGCGCGATATGCGAATTTCAGAAGACGGTTCTGTGCATTACGTCTATCTCGTACCGACCCGCGGCCTGCTCGGCTTTCGCCAGCTCTTCCTGACGGCGACACGCGGCACCGGCATAATGCACAGCATCTTCTTCGGCTACGAACCGTATGCCGGCGAGATCGAAATGCGCGCCAACGGCAGCCTGATCGCGGCAGAGAGCGGCGTCGCCACCACCTACGCCATCCACGCCCTGCAAGATCGCGGCGTCTTCTTCATCACCCCTGGTCAAGAGGTGTACGAAGGCATGGTCGTCGGGCAACACATCCGCGACAACGACCTGGAAGTCAACGTCTGCAAGGAAAAGCATCTCACCAACATGCGCAACAACCGTGGCGCCGAAACGATCCGGCTCGATGCGCCGCGCCAGCTCTCGCTTGACGATGCCATCGAATACATCAGCGACGATGAGCTGGTCGAGGTGACACCCAAAGGCTGGCGCATTCGCAAACGCCTGCTCAGCTCCGATGACCGTCGGCGCGAGAAGAAGCGGCGCGAACTCGCCCTCAGCGAACGCTAAAATACTCATCCTTTTCTCATTTTTCTTTAACCTTCTCTTTATGCTGCCCGTCGATACTATGGGGCGACGGGCAGCGTGCATCTGTATCTGCACCCGGAAACCGTCCCTCGCGCTGCACGCCTCGTCACTTGCACCTGACATACGACCGACGGCGCTTGAGCCTGCGCTACGCCGTCACCCCGTAGACACCTTCGGGCCGTGGGGAACCACCGAGGCACCTGCTGACGTCTCATAAGTACCCCTCACGGATCACATGACAGACATCGGCAGTGTTCACCGATGTCTAAGGAGGTAGAATGAGGAACCCTACCACGATTGGCCGCAGTGCATCTGACCCAATAGTGCTCTACCTGAACGAAATCGGCGCCGAGCCGTTGCTGACCTTCGAGCAGGAACAGCACCTGGCCCAAACTATGAGTCAGGGTCGGCGAGCAGCCGAGCGCTTGCACAATGAGCCACTGCTTCCCCTGGCTGAAAAGCAACGGCTCATAGCCCAGGTCAATGCCGGGGAACAGGCCCGTGCCCAACTGATCAACTCAAACCTGCGTCTGGTTGTGAGCATCGCCCGCCGTTATCAGGGTCACGGCCTGAGCCTGCTCGATCTGATCCAGGAGGGGAGTGTTGGCCTGATGCGCGCCGTTGACAAGTTTGACGCCAGTCGTGGGCTGAAGTTTTCCACCTACGCCACGTACTGGATTCGGCAGAGCATTGGCAGAGCCATTGCTGACCATAGTCGCACCGTGCGCCTCCCCGTTCATCTCGGCGAACGGCTCAGCCGGCTTTCGCGTCTGCGCCAGGAACTCTCGCAACAGCTCGACCGCGAACCAACCCTGGAAGAGCTGGCTCAGGCTGCCGGCCTGAGCGTAGAGCAGGTCGAACGGGCCGAACAGGCCGGTCTGGCGCCGACCTCACTCGATGAACCGCATACCGAAGATGGCGGTGGCGCACTGGCCGAAATCCTGACCGATCCGCTCCAGCCCACCCCCTTCGACGAAGTGAGCGAGAGCATGCTGCAAGCCGATGTCCAGCACGCCCTGCAACAGCTTTCGCCGCGCGAACGCAGCATCCTACGCCTGCGCTACGGCCTGGACGGCGAGCCGATGCACACCCTCGAACAGATCGGACAGCGCCTCCGCCTGACCCGCGAGCGCGTGCGCCAGTTGGAACACGAAGCGCTCCGCAAACTGCGCGATCCATCCCTGCACCCACAATTGCAGGGTTATGTGAACGAAGAATAATCATCCAGCGCAGCAATCACCCCGCTACAGGCGCGTCGTTGGCCAACGGCGCGCCGTGTCATATTGAGAGTGGTGATAGCCGTACAAATTCCCTCCATCCGCAGCCGAAAGCACCCACCTCCGGCGCGCCCAGCAGCGTACCGCTCCCCTCCACCAACTCATAACAGCGAATATCATCCCATACAAAAATTCCCGCCCCCAGCGGGGGCGGGTTAGGGTGGGGGCAGGTCACAGACAACACCAAGCCAGACAGTACCAAAACAAACCACAGAAACCTCCAGCGGGGGCGGTGCGTAGCGCACCACCGGACACAGCCCTACTTAAATCCAGAGCCACTCCAGCCTGGTTTCTCTGTAGCGCGTCGTATGGTGTGCAGCAGCCATACCCACAATTAGGCACGGGGCGGAGCGGCCTCCCCGCCAGGCACGCCCGTCTACCTTCCCCATCCGTGATGAGCAGTAGGGTAGCCCGTGAAGCAGACTTCCCGCCTGTCCGTCAGCATTATCCCACGTTCATCACGTACCAGAAGCGCAGACGGGAAATCTCCCCTCACAGCCAGGCCACCCCATCACCGGGCATCACCAGCGACGACTCACTGCCTGCAATGACCACTATGCCATACGAGAACCTTCCCACCCCCGATAGTGTAACAATTGTCATCGCACTTAAGCGATTCCCCTGCTATAATCGAAAAAAGTATTCGATACCCATACCCACCGCCTATGAGCCACGACATCCGTATTGCAATCGATCTCCCACCCGGCGAGGCCGAGACCCTTGCTCTCGTGTTGCAGCAGGGTGGCTTCACCACCCGCCCCGTACAGCACCGCGACCTCGACTGGCAGACGATCATGGTCGTGATCCGCGATGCCGGCGACATCGCCGCCGCCACGACCGCCATTATCGCCCTGGCGGAACGGATTATCGCCTACTGCAAATCCAGGCGCGACCAGGGGAAGACAGCGCAGGGCACGCTGCGCCGCGCCGGCCAACCGCCGCTCGAACTGGCCCACGCGACCGACAAGGAGGTGCTGGAATGGCTGCTCAAGACACTGCCGCAGGACTGATGCCGGTGCGGATGTTGAGGAACGTGCAGTATGAACCTGCCATATATCAATGCCGACAAACCACATCTCTGGAAAGCGGACATTGCAGCGTCAATTGACTATTTCAACCGCTGGTTTATAACATTTGCTCCTGAAACGTTCCGATCCACACGCACAACAACAACTGAACACGTCAGGCATACGCTTCACCTGACTGACGATCTGCGTCGTCTTGACACGTACACCCTACGTCAACATCCGGCTATTCTTCCCACACTGCGGATGTGTACTGCGCCACCACTGGCAGTTGACCGCCTCGTTGGCCTGGCAGGAGTTAGTAAGAATTTGATAACATTCGTATCCCGATTGATGTTGTCATTCAACCTGCCCGGCCTCGCACGGAACGATTACCGGTTTTGCTTGAGGCCAAATCCGCAGGCGATGTTGCCAATACGAACAAGCGCCGCAAGGAAGAGGTAACCAAAGTTCACCAGTTACGGGCAACCTACGGTCCAAACCTGACCTTCGTGCTGTTTTTGTGCGGCTATTTTGGGAGTGACTATCTCGGTTATATGGCGGCTGAAGGGATTGACTGGGTGTGGGAACATCGCATAGATGATCTGAAACTACTGGGGTTGTAGTGCCAATGGTAGCAAGTGACGAGAGTCTGGTTGAAGTACGACGACAGGCGATTCAGGCGGCATTTGATGCGGGTAAACCGGCTGACGAGCGGAATCGACTCGGTCAGTTTGCAACCCCCTACGCCCTGGCAGGAGAGATAGCCCGCTACATCAAGCTGGTTGCCGGCGATCAGCTCCAGACGATTCGTTTTGCCGATCCTGCGCTCGGTACCGGTAGCTTCTATTCCGCTGTGCTCGCTGCATTCGGGAGAGAACAGATCGTGTCTGCGGTCGGCATCGAGCTTGATCCGGCATTGTGCAGCGCTGCTCGCGATCTATGGGCACCCTTCGGGCTTGACGTCGTGCAAGGGGATTTTACACACATTGTTGACACGTTCCAGCGACCGGACGCCCCTAACCTGATACTCGCTAATCCACCGTATGTGCGTCACCATCACCTGCATCGTGAGGAGAAAGAGCGGCTCCGCGCACTCGTCTTTCGCAAGACCGGCGTCCATGTCCACGGTCTCGCCGGGCTGTACGTCTACTTCATGCTGCTGGCGACGGCATGGATGGCTGACGGTGGCTATGCGGCCTGGCTGGTTCCTGCCGAGTTTATGGACGTAAACTACGGGACGGCACTAAAGCGTTACCTCACCGATCACGTGACCCTTCTTCGGATACATCGCTTTGATCCACAGGACGTACAGTTTGGTGACGCGCTGGTTTCATCAGCCGTGCTGGTGTTTCAGAAGGTGCCACCACCGCCCGATCACGTGATTGACGTTACGTTCGGGGGTAGGCTGTCGAACCCGTGGTTCAGTGAGCACATACCGTTGCAATGCCTGCGTGATTCGCGAAAGTGGACGGTTTACCCACGTCATGCCTGCAACGACAGGAGCCTGTCGAGTACTGTTGATACGTTCACGCTCGGTGATCTCTTCCGCATCCAGCGCGGCATTGTCACCGGTAATAACGCATGGTTTGTGATCGAGCGCGCCAGAGCTGCACAGCTTCGCCTTCCGCCACAATTCCTGCGTCCTGTGTTGCCCGCACCACGCTTTCTGAACACAACGATAATTGAGGCCGATCCGGACGGTTACCCACAGATCGAACCACAATTGTGCGTCATCGACTGCAATCTGCCGGAACCGGTGGTACAGGCTCAGTTCCCGAAACTCTGGGAGTATTTTCAAACGGCCGAACAGGCTGGTGTTCGGCGTGGCTATCTGATTGAGCGACGAAACCCCTGGTACCGCCAGGAGCACCGCGATCCGGCACCATTCCTCTGCACATATATGGGGCGCGGCACCGGCGAGCGACGTCCGTTCCGGTTCATCTGGAACCGATCTCGTGCGATTGCAACCAACCTCTACCTGATGCTCTACCCGACGGGCTATCTGGCACAACTCTTACAGCAGCATCCCGATGCCGCCGCTGACGTATTTGCGTTGCTTCATCAGCTCAACAGTAATGAACTGCGCGGCGAAGGGCGCGTGTATGGTGGGGGCCTGCACAAGATCGAACCGGCTGAGCTGGCCCGTATTTCGGCATCTGGGTTCGTTGAGCGCTGGCCTGAATTACAGGCTGGCGCACATCGGCAGTTTGCCTTGTTTGAGGATGTCGGGTAAGAAGATGGTGTAGACGCCACAGATGGGTGTTGAACATGAATCGGCATGGATACATGCGACATTCCGCCCTGATTCCCCCTATTTGACCCTCGAACAACCAAACCTGACCCGCTACCTGGACTGGGGCTATGACCACGACGCGGACAGTAACGGCGTCAACCGTGCGGCACGGGCCACGGCGCGGCTGGGAAACTACTGGATGCTCAAAGGTGAACGAGGCCGGCCAGAGGTTCTGGCGCACCTGGCACGCGCCCTGGCCGCTGCCCGTCGCAACAACGACCGCCTCGGCGAAGCCAACACGCTGAGGGCTATCGGCGACGCGCAGCAGTTCCGGAAGGAGATCGACGCGACCCTGCGCAGCTATGAGGCGGCGCTGCCCCCCTACCGCGCCCTCGGCGACCGCCTCGGCGAAGCCAACACGCTGGCTGCGCTGAGCCGTCTGCACCTCGATGTTGACCCGACAACGTCCCGGCAGTTGCTCGAACAGGCACTGACGCTGCGGCGAATGATCAATGACCGGTACAGCGAAGGCGCTGATCTCGGCAACTACGGCATTGCCCTTCTGCAACGCGGGCGCAATGCGGAAGCCTTGCCCTATCTGCAACGGGCGCGGGAGGTGTTTGCAGCACTTCAGATAGCGCACCTGGTTGAGATGATGGATCGGTTGATTGCGCAGGCGTCGGCTAGTGGGTAAGTGGTGGCTGGTGGGTGGAGGTCGCAGGGCACGGGTCGGCGGCTAGGGCTAGAGCCTGTTATGGACTTTTCGGTTCTGCTCGTATATCATGACGCTATGACACGAAAAGCGTATCCCAGTGATGTTTCCGATGAAGAGTGGGCGTTTGTTGCGCCCTAGTTGACACTGATGGACGAAGCAGCGCCGCAGCGGAACTATTCCCTGCGCGACGTCTACAACGGGCTGCGCTACCTTCTGCGTACCGGTGCGCCGTGGCGGATGCTGCCCAACGACGTACCGCCGTGGCCCGTGGTGTATCAACAGACCCAGCGCTGGCTGAAAGCGGGCGTGGTTGCGCAGATGGTGCATGATGTGCGGATGCTGCTGCGCGACATCACCGACCGCACACCCCAGCCCCGCGCCGTCATGGTGGACAGCCGGACGCTTCAGTCGACGCCAGAAAGCGGGGGACGTGCCGGCTACGATGGGCACAAACGTCGGAACGGCTCGACGGTGCATCTGGCCGTGGATACGCTTGGACAACTGCTGGCGGTGGTGGTCACCCCAGCCAACGACCAAGACCGGGCGCAGGTAGCGGCACTGGCGCAGCGCATTCAAGAGGTAACTGGCGACACGGTAGCGGTGGCCTTCGTTGACCAGGGCGACCCTGGTGAGCAACCGGCAGCCGATGCCGCCGCCCACGGCAGTCGCCTGGCGGTGGTCACGCTGCCGACCGCCAAACGGGGCGTTGTCTTGCTGCCGCGGCGCTGGGTGGTCGAGCGCAGGTTTGCCTGGATGACGCGCTTCCGTCGCCTGGTGCGTGACGACGAACGTGTGGCAGCGACGCTGGCCGGCTTGCATGTCGTTGCCGTTGCCATCTTGTTGGCCCATCGGTTTGTCGCTCTCATGGTTCAAAGTTCATAACAGGCTCTAGAGGGGTAGAAAGTGAGTACGGTGCTCGCTGTGGCCTGTTGAAGGTTCACTGTCCGATCCTACCTGTAGGCTCGATGCGCCCTGTGATGAGCGCTGTTCATCTCCTCGTTGACAACTCTGTCACTCAGATCAGGGAAATCTTCCCTGATCTGAGGTGGCTACAGTGTGGTAAGACAGGAGTAAGATACATCATCGATAGCGTCGCTGACATATCAATCACAGGACATACCGCATGGAGATTATTCAACCGGTTGAGCGACAACTCTGGTGGGACGTTGCCCGCGCCTGTCCATACGCCACCTTTTTTCACTCTCCGCTATGGACAGAGCTGGCCTGTCGGGTACAACCGACGTTGCGCGACCGCACGATCGCTGCCCGTTTCCCGAATGGCACACGGGCCATTCTCCCGTTACTTGAACTTCGCCGCTGCGGGCCGCTAGTGGCCCTGATGTCAACCTTCGAGGGGTGCTACGGCGGCATTATTGCCGATGGCCCATTACGCGCCGATGATGCCGCTGCGCTCTACCGCCAGGTTTATCGCTGGAATGTGAGCAATTTTTACTACCTGACCAATCCGCTCGCGCCGCCAGAGACCCTCGACACAACCTATCAGTTTGGTGATGAGATTGCCCATATCTTACATCTGGATGCGCCTTTTGAAACAATCTTTCAGCGGTTTGATAAGAGTACGCGCACCAATTACCGGCGTGGCCTACGCGAAGGGGTTCAGATTCGGCGGGCAGCCTCTCTCGCCGATTACGAAGCCTACTATCGGGCATACCGCGATGCGGTACAGCGCTGGGGCCAGCCCGATCACTACGGCTATCCGTGGGAGTTCTTCCAGCATGTCCGTACCTTTGAACAGCAATACCCCCAAGAGCTGACGCTGTGGGTGGTCGAGCTGGATGGGATGGTAGTTGGTGGTACGCTGGCGTTCTACTGGAATCACCATGTGACGGCGTGGCACGGTACCGTGACCCGCGAGGCGCTCAAGCGACGGGCAATGGTTGTCCTCGATGTGGAGATTGTGCGCGATGCTGCACAGCGCGGATTCCGCTACTACGACCTCAATACCAGCGCCGGAATCGAAGGAGTGATGAACTACAAACGCAATTTTGCTACAACCGATCACCGGCTTGCCCGCTGCCGCTATCGCAGTCCGCTCATTCGCCCATTGCACGGCCTCATCCGCCGCCAACCACACCCGCTCGATCAACTGCGCCGTCAGCCAGAGGCAGATTACCCGCTGGTCACCGGCAAGCAGACAATGGGCTAGCGCTCAGTGCGCTGCGCGCTCAGGCATCTCCGGCACCGCCATCATCGTCGCCTGCATCAGGGCAATCGGAACGCGCCGGTCACCATCAACAGTAAACGCCTCGCCGGCGCAGACGGTCACCGTTTTGCCGGCACGCACCACACGCCCCACCGCCAGAAAGCGCTGACCACGGGCCGGGCTGAGAAAGTTAACTTTGAATTCCACCGTCAGCACTTCACGCCCGACCGGCATCAATGTCAGCGCCGCATAGCCACAGGCGCTATCCAGAATGCTGGCAATGGCACCGCCGTGGATGTAGCCATGCTGCTGGCTGTAGGTCGGATCGGCAGGCATGGTGATTGCCACCTCGCCGGGTTTGAGGTGTTCGATCACGGCATGAAGCGCCTGCATCAACCCCTGACGGGCAAAACTGGCCCGGACACGCGGTTCCCAATCGGGGGTTTGTGGATGGAAGCTGTGCATGGCTCTCTCGACCGCATTGCAGCGGCTATGGTTCATCGGGAAACGATGGCTGTATTATACGGTATCTCCTGCGCGTGGTGAACAGCGTTATCAAGGAGTGAGCACGCCCTCACCCCCGGCCCCTCGCCCGCGTGCGCGGGCGAGGGGCGTTTAGATGTATTGGGGCGTCCTGATCGGACATCTGGCAGCATAGGTCATGACCGCCACCTGTTTCCCTGCTGCACGTGAACGATGCACCGCTAGACGCTGGGTAGGGGCGACGCATGCGTCGCCCCTACCACGCCGACGACTAGCCACAAGCAACTCGCCAGTGGCACATCCGGTAACGCTTCTGCACGAGGATGACACCCGAACCATGCACCTTGTTGAGCACGATTCGGTATGCGACGGTAGCCATGCCTGTGTCTCATCCATTCCGTCTGTCTTTACAGGGCGTGGAGAGGATACCCCCACCCCAGCCCGCCCCCGCTGGGGGCGGGAGTCATCGGCGCAAGCAGGTGGTGGGCGCGCCGGAGGCCGCGCTCCCAGGAGGGCGATAGGTCGTTTTCCGCTGTCCTGCTTGCTGTCCTTGTATCACCCCCACCCCAACCCGCCCCCGCTGGGCTATGCATTACCCACATATCACGCTGCGTTAGGCTGGCTGCAAGTGCCCCCTGTGGCGGCTCCCCGTGGCGCAGGCTTCCAGCCTGCGTGCAGGCATCCTCGCCACCGCCGGCAGGTGCTGGCCGTGGCCGCTGGTGCGCAAGCA
>Ga0209478_1000239_pt1:2500-7500 | contig 90495 bp, 66 predicted proteins | sample DewCreD2012metaG_5_FD_184109 | JGI IMG/M metagenome (GOLD analysis project Ga0209478, IMG submission 184109) | Hot spring sediment bacterial and archeal communities from British Columbia, Canada, to study Microbial Dark Matter (Phase II) - Dewar... ...
CCCACTTCGATGAGTTTGCCGGCGTCGATCAGCGCGCGCACTTCCGGCGTGTTCACATAGGCAAAATCATCATGGCCGATCAGGGCATCCAAACGACCAAGCTTGACCAGGTGCGGAAGCTGCGTTGTAGACATCGTGATGATCGAGTCGATCGGAACTTCGACAACCTGGGCGTTGTCGTACCCTTCTGGGATCGGCGTACCGCATTGCACCAGCACATATTGGAATCTCTCCTCGGCGTTGCGCCAGGGGTTGAGGACGGTGATGACTTTATAGTGATTGAAGTACTCGATCGCCCAGCCTTCGCTGTATTCGATCGTAAGCTTTTCTGGGAAGTAGTCGATCGTTGGATCGAACGTGCTGATGCATCCTTCCTTCACGCTGTGCACAGGCGCTTCGGCGACGACTGCTGAAACGTTCGGCTCTGCCACCGGTGGGGCGGCGATCGGCGCACAGGCTGCCATCATGAGGGCGCCCGCCACGATGAACAGAAGAAACGATCTGCTTGGGTGTTTACAGTGCATCGTTGATTTCCTCCTTAGCATCTTTCTGGAGAACCTTCCGATTGTTTCGTTTGCATAGGGAATTTCCCCGAATTGGTGTCCGGTTCATCACCCCGAATCAAACTTCTTCAGCGCTGCACAAGATAACCAAACCAACGGTTGGAAAGCGGCCAGTATACAGGGTCTTCCATCATGAACTCGGCGCGCAGCAAGGCCGAAAGACGCTGCGCTTGCTCAAACGATGCACGCGCCGCCTGCTCGGAAAGCAACCCCAATCCACAGCTTGCCGTGATCAATGTCTGCTGAGCGATGATGCCCGGTGCATCCCCATTCCTCGCCCCAAAACCGACGACAGCCTCTCGCCAACGGTGCAAGAGCACGTCCACAGAAATTTCCAGGGGATCGATCAGCGTGGGGATCAGTCCAAAGGCAAGGCCGCCACCCCGCGCCAGGAAGCGTTTCATCTCCGCCGCCGCCATGTAAGCCTCCAGCTCGCTGTAGGCATCGAACGAAATCACGTCCGGCGCCGCCCCAAACAACGCACCTGCCGCACCGCTGGCGCAGCAGTGCACACCGGCGATGGCGCCTGCCTGCCGAACGGCGTCGAGCACGCGGCGTAGATAGGCGATCTGCGGCGGCGGCGAGAGCTGCGGGGAAAGCGCCGGCTCATCGATGAAGAGCATCACCGGTCGTCCAAAGCGTGCCAGGCGCTCTACCTGCCACACAGCGAGCCGGGCCAGATAATCGGTCAGATCGTCCATCAGCGCCGGGTTCGTTATCAGCGGCTGTGGCCGCTCGTCGCCAACGAAAAGACAACGCCCGAGCGTCAATGGCCCAGAGATCTGCCCTTTCAACATGCGTGCTTTATCGAAAAGGCCGGCGATGCAACCGTTCTCAAAGGCGAAAAAGCCTGCGGCGCTCGACGCGTCGAATGCAGCTTCTGCGGTGCGCAGTCGCTTCTGAAAAAGTGAACGGGAGAGCACATGGATGTGCGCTGGGGATTTTGCCTCCAACAGATCGAGCAATGGAGTCATCATCTGTAAAAGCATGTACTCGCTGGCGTTACGCCGTGGCAACTGTGGCCAGAAAGGCACTTCCGGACAGAGCTCTGCAACAAAATGCACGGCCCTCTCTGGATTGACGTGGGGCAGGCTGCCGATGCCAGTGACGCTCGCTTGAAACTGCGCAATCATCCCCAACCGACTTTGCGCGGTCGCAATGGCGCCGATTGACGGCGAGCCGCTTGAATCAGAATTTGGCATATCTTCTCCTTATGAACGTGTGATGCGATGCAGTTCTTGAAGCCACGAGGGATCCCCGCTCACAGCATAACAAAGACATAGAAACAACCTCCACACCAGGCTGCGATCGGGCTTTTTCATTTCGCCTCTTTCGATAAAGCTTGCATCAGCGACTCGATCAGGTCGGTGAGCGACGTATGCACTTTTCTTTCTCTGCCGTGGGAGATCACCCAGGCGTAGAGGCCATCGTGATGGACGATGTGCACTTCCAGCACACCATGGCCATTGTGCGACTGAACGTGGCTGCTGCATGTCTCGAAGCCGAGTCGCTCCAGCGCGCGCATCGTCCAATAGGCGTGAAGACCTTCGCCATATACGATTGCGGTGCCGCAATGCGGTCGTTGTAACCGAAAAACTCCCTGGGACGCATCGAACTCCACCCCTGTTGAGCGAAAGGCAGCGGCGAATGCGCCGTTCAGCACCAACTCTTCCGGTACGCCCGTGTGGATGATGCCGCCGGTTTCCAACAGCCAGAGGCGATCGGCGCTGCGCAACGCCAGGTCGAGGTCGTGTGTCGAGAGCAAAATGGCGCATCTGGTTGCCCGCGTCAGCTCGCGCAACATCGCCATGATCTCGACGCGGCGCGGCAAGTCGAGGAAGGCGGTCGGTTCATCGAGCAGCAGAACGACCGGCTCCTGGGCCAATGCGCGGGCGATCATCACCTTTTGCCGTTCGCCATCGCTTAGCTCGTTGACCGGCCGCCAGCGCAGCGACTCCGCCTGGACTGCCTTGAGCGCCTTTTCGACAACTGCGTGATCGGTTTCGCGCAACCTGCCCATCCAGTCGGTGTAGGGATGACGTCCCAACGTAACCAGATCGAAAGCGGAGAGATTGCCAGCGTCGATGCGCTCGGTTAATACAATCGCCAACAGACGGGCAAGCTGTGCAGGCGCCATCGTCTGGACGTCCTGGCCTGCGATTTCCACCCTTCCCTCTAACGGCGGCTGCATGCCAGCCAGCGTGCGCATCAAGGTCGATTTTCCTGCTCCATTCGGCCCTAGCAGGCAGACCATCTCGCCCGCTCGCAGGTGAAGATTCAGCCCCTTCGCCACAACTGTCGTCTGTCTAGGGATGCCAACATGGCTGCCGCGTCGGGTCCTTCCGTAGCCAATCGTTCCGTAGCCAATCGTGAGGTCGAACGTCTGCAAAACTGTCTCCATTCCCTTCTTCCTCACGCTGCAAATGACTGGCGCAGATTTCTACGCCGCAAGATGACCCAGGCCACCACCGGTGCGCCGACCAGAGAGGTCACGGCATTCAAAGGTAAGGTGACCGAACTGCCCGGCATGTGCGCAATCAGGTCGGTGAGCAGCGCCAGGGTGGCTCCAAGCATTGCAACCCCCGGCAACAATAGGCGATGATCCGAGGTGTTGAACAGGCCGCGACACAGGTGCGGCACGGCGACGCCCAGGAAGGCGATCGGCCCGCAGAAGGCTGTCACAACGCCTGCCAGGACCGATGCACTGATGACAATGCCGATGCGCGCGCGATGGACGTGCAAGCCCATGCTGCGTGCATACGCCTCGCCCAGCAGCAGTGCATTGAGCGGCTTGGTCAACAGCAGACTGAGCGCCAGCGTCGCCAGGAGCGTCGGCGCAAAGACGGTCATCTGCGTCCAGGTAACCTTGCCAAATGACCCAAACGTCCACAGCACATAGGACTGAATGTGTTCGCTGATCGCAAAGTAGAGCAGAATGCTCACCAAGCCACTGGTGGCGTACCCGAATAGCAGGCCCAGGATCAGTAGCGTCATGCTGCTGTGCACTCTGCGCGCCACGACGAGCACCATTCCCATCACGGCGCCAGCGCCGACCGAAGCTGCCGCAGCCACCCCCAAGTTTCCCAGAAGATCCAGCCCGGCCAGCAACGAGGCACTTCCCGCCCCCACGCCCAACACGACCAACGCCACGCCCAGGCTGGCGCCAGAGCTGACGCCCAGCACGAACGGCCCGGCCAACGGATTGCGAAAAAGCGTCTGCATCTGCAATCCCGAGACCGCTAATGCTGCGCCGGCCAGCATGGCGGTCAGCGCTTTGGGCAAACGAAACTGAAGAACGATCGTCGTCCAGGTTGCCTTGCGCGCCTCGCCGCCGAGCAGCGCACTCACCACATCGCCGAGCGGAATCGCCACCGACCCGAGCGAAATGCTCAACAGAAAGGCGATCAGCAACACGCCGATCAGCCCAACCATCACCCACCGGCGTGCAACGACCCCAGGCGCCTTGGTCGATACGTCGGCATCTGCTGGCATGGCTGCAGCCCATCGATTCCATGAAACTTCTTGCTGGCTCATCTCTCTCCTTTGCACCAAAAACAAAAATGCGATCCCGTGGACTACGGGATCGCACTGAAGCAAAAAACCCGCCAAATTGGCGGGTCGAGCGCAAAGTAGCTGCTACAATGCGTTCGCCCTCCTTTGTCCACGAAGGTGGTTACGAACCTGGCCATGCTTTGGGCATGGCCCGTGTGAAGGCGGGTAATCGGACTTGTCAGATTAAAGCGTTCTCGTTGCTCAAGCTGACTTACCGTTGCGGGACAGTGCCGGACTGGTCTTAATGACTTCACCGGGCTTCCCCCATTGTGCACCGCGCATCCGGGCGACTGGTGCACCTCCACACGATTCAGTTGTTAAGCCGCAGCATAACAAAGACTTCTTGATTGCGCAAATCACGCGACAGTGCGCTGGATAGCGCAGCGCTCCGGCGCACTGTCGCGATTTCTGAAAATGCTCTTATCGGGTGCCTCACCGCAGCGCTTCGACAATGATGTTCACATTGGTGCGAATCATGCTGATGTAATCCTCCGCGCCGGAGCCGACCGGACCCAGACCATGCGTGTAGAGCGGCGGCGCCAACTTGACACCCGCCTCTTCGGCGATGCGCGCCATCAACGCCGGATTGCCGACGTTTTCGACGAAGACGGCAGGCACGCCGGCCGCTTGAATCGCTTCGATCAGGGCCGCAATCTGTCCGGCGCCCGGATCAGCGGCTTCAGTCGTCACGGCGCCCAATGCAGATCCCAGCAGCTCAAAGCCATAGTCGCGGGCAAAATAGCCGAAGACCTCATGCGTGGTCACAAGCTTGCGTCGTTCCTCTGGAATTTCCGCAACCAATGCCCGGATTTCGGCGTCGAGCTGCTCCAGCTTTTCAATGTAAGCGGCGGCATTGGCCGTGTAGAAATCGGCATTGGCAGGGTC
>Ga0209478_1000239_pt1:75000-90495 | contig 90495 bp, 66 predicted proteins | sample DewCreD2012metaG_5_FD_184109 | JGI IMG/M metagenome (GOLD analysis project Ga0209478, IMG submission 184109) | Hot spring sediment bacterial and archeal communities from British Columbia, Canada, to study Microbial Dark Matter (Phase II) - Dewar... ...
CCTCAGACCATGTCGACATGATGTTTCAAATCGTGTGCACGAACTTTCAGTATCCTCGCTGTTGGATCGTTTCCTCAGACCCGACCTCGCCGTCGGCAGGAAACGGCGTTTGGATCTTTCAGTATCCTCGCTGTTGGATCGTTTCCTCAGACTGTGTCTAAGAAGACCAGGAACATGTCCCCCAACGCCTTTCAGTATCCTCGCTGTTGGATCGTTTCCTCAGACTTGGCGCAAGCGCTCAACAACCTGCGCCGGCAAGGACTTTCAGTATCCTCGCTGTTGGATCGTTTCCTCAGACTGCGGGAAAACTGGATTGAGCAACTGAATGAACATCTTTCAGTATCCTCGCTGTTGGATCGTTTCCTCAGACTGTGTGTTTGCGCCAGTATGTCGCACCGACGTTGCCTTTCAGTATCCTCGCTGTTGGATCGTTTCCTCAGACGTCAAGGCGGCGACTTCCACGTCGGCGCATGTCGCAGCTTTCAGTATCCTCGCTGTTGGATCGTTTCCTCAGACTATTTCCCGGACCGCATCGAGAAGTATATATCCGCTTTCAGTATCCTCGCTGTTGGATCGTTTCCTCAGACTGGTGCGTTTTGATCCAGAAGTTTTAATCGAACTTCTTTCAGTATCCTCGCTGTTGGATCGTTTCCTCAGACTGCCAGCAACAAGCAGAGCATCGATGACCTGGCGACTTTCAGTATCCTCGCTGTTGGATCGTTTCCTCAGACACCCATGGCGCCGGCCAGCTTGGCGCCTTCCAGCCCTTTCAGTATCCTCGCTGTTGGATCGTTTCCTCAGACCTTGACCGAGTTCGAGACGAAGCGGGAGGAGATTTCGCTTTCAGTATCCTCGCTGTTGGATCGTTTCCTCAGACACCGGCGATTCATTGTGTAATCAAAATCACTCTCCCTTTCAGTATCCTCGCTGTTGGATCGTTTCCTCAGACAACTCTGCCTCAAGCTCTCTTCCATCTTTGAAGTCACTTTCAGTATCCTCGCTGTTGGATCGTTTCCTCAGACTCCGACATTCACGCATACGAGAAGCTACGTATACGCCTTTCAGTATCCTCGCTGTTGGATCGTTTCCTCAGACACTAATGTCCACACAGACATCCATCCTGGACGCCTGGACTTTCAGTATCCTCGCTGTTGGATCGTTTCCTCAGACCTGGGTGCGCTTGGCATTTACAGCACGGTTGCGCCGCCCTTTCAGTATCCTCGCTGTTGGATCGTTTCCTCAGACGAAAACGTTAATGACGCTTCCTGTGTCCGTGCTGGCTTTCAGTATCCTCGCTGTTGGATCGTTTCCTCAGACAAAAAGAGCCGGGAGTTTTTTTGCCGTGTGGCCGGCGCTTTCAGTATCCTCGCTGTTGGATCGTTTCCTCAGACGCGCCACACACCGACTACGCAATCTACGTCGAGTACTTTCAGTATCCTCGCTGTTGGATCGTTTCCTCAGACTTTTCACCCGGCGTGCCGGCCACATGCACAAACGCCTTTCAGTATCCTCGCTGTTGGATCGTTTCCTCAGACTGCTGGAAGTAGCGAAAGCGATAGCGACGTACACGATCTTTCAGTATCCTCGCTGTTGGATCGTTTCCTCAGACACTTCCCAGTTCAGCCGATTACATCATCGGTGCGAATCTTTCAGTATCCTCGCTGTTGGATCGTTTCCTCAGACACGCCAACAGCGCAGCCAACCGCTTCTCGTGCATCCCCTTTCAGTATCCTCGCTGTTGGATCGTTTCCTCAGACACCACTGTGTGCTCCCCCATCCCGACCAAAAATGGTCTTTCAGTATCCTCGCTGTTGGATCGTTTCCTCAGACTCTGCCACACCCGATCAACAGCAAAAGAAGAGTTCTGCTTTCAGTATCCTCGCTGTTGGATCGTTTCCTCAGACGGAAAATTCCGGCCGTCCTGATAGGAGAGGAAGGCACTTTCAGTATCCTCGCTGTTGGATCGTTTCCTCAGACTTAACGGTGCAATGTTGTACCGTGCGCCGTGGGGGTGCTTTCAGTATCCTCGCTGTTGGATCGTTTCCTCAGACGGCATAATTGATGCCCTTCCAGTTACCGAAAACCACTTTCAGTATCCTCGCTGTTGGATCGTTTCCTCAGACCCAAGTGCGAAGTTGCACTGGAAACCACGCCGTCGCTTTCAGTATCCTCGCTGTTGGATCGTTTCCTCAGACGAAGCGGCGAAGGAGAAAAAAATGGAAGTGATCAATCTTTCAGTATCCTCGCTGTTGGATCGTTTCCTCAGACGAAGCGCACGGCACTAATTGCCCGAACGACCGGATCTTTCAGTATCCTCGCTGTTGGATCGTTTCCTCAGACCTGGCGTCACGCCAGCGGCGCATGGATTGGATACGACTTTCAGTATCCTCGCTGTTGGATCGTTTCCTCAGACTTCTATTACTCTCTTCTTACTAATGACGGTAGATCTTTCAGTATCCTCGCTGTTGGATCGTTTCCTCAGACTCTGGCGCAAGTTGCCAGCACCTGCGGCTACGGCGTCTTTCAGTATCCTCGCTGTTGGATCGTTTCCTCAGACCTCCTGCACGTAAACGCCAGCAGGCTGAGAAAACGACTTTCAGTATCCTCGCTGTTGGATCGTTTCCTCAGACGCTTCGGCTGATGGAGTGTCGGGTTTAGTTAGGGCCTTTCAGTATCCTCGCTGTTGGATCGTTTCCTCAGACAAGTTGCGTCAGAAGCGTACTGCACATCGTACTGGTCTTTCAGTATCCTCGCTGTTGGATCGTTTCCTCAGACGGACAAGCTCGGCTTTTTGGTTTTAAGAAAAGCGTCTTTCAGTATCCTCGCTGTTGGATCGTTTCCTCAGACGATGTCGGCCGGGGGTACTGGATCGTGCCCTACGTGTCTTTCAGTATCCTCGCTGTTGGATCGTTTCCTCAGACCATCTAAAAATTCAAACTCTTTGAAAGTGTACAAGAACTTTCAGTATCCTCGCTGTTGGATCGTTTCCTCAGACATCGCAGCAACGTTGCTGAAAACGTGACGTTGTTGCTCTTTCAGTATCCTCGCTGTTGGATCGTTTCCTCAGACGCCGACCGGCAAGGGCTGCGGTAAAAACGTCTCTCTTTCAGTATCCTCGCTGTTGGATCGTTTCCTCAGACCGGTAAACTCCGCCGGTCTCCCGGAGTGGAGACCGGCTTTCAGTATCCTCGCTGTTGGATCGTTTCCTCAGACTGAGAAACTTCAAAAACTCACGTTGCGCAACCTGAGCCTTTCAGTATCCTCGCTGTTGGATCGTTTCCTCAGACGCTGCCGCTCGCCAAGTTCGTCAGAGGAAGAAAGGTCTTTCAGTATCCTCGCTGTTGGATCGTTTCCTCAGACGACGAGAACCAACGTAGAGTGTCTTCCCTCCATGACTTTCAGTATCCTCGCTGTTGGATCGTTTCCTCAGACTCTTTTTGCTCGTCTGCGTGTATGCTGATATCGGCTTTCAGTATCCTCGCTGTTGGATCGTTTCCTCAGACTTCACGGCAAGCGACTTTTCATTGATGTTGAGTGAGCTTTCAGTATCCTCGCTGTTGGATCGTTTCCTCAGACGCGTAGCCACTGGACTGGAGCTTCGTGGTTCTGGTCACTTTCAGTATCCTCGCTGTTGGATCGTTTCCTCAGACTCGGTAGAATGCAGGTCGGTGTGAAGAGTTTCCGCACTTTCAGTATCCTCGCTGTTGGATCGTTTCCTCAGACGTGAGGGATGAAATGAGCGAGTCTTTTGATGTTTTCTTTCAGTATCCTCGCTGTTGGATCGTTTCCTCAGACTGGACGGACGTCGTTCTGATCGACGCCGATCTCGCCTTTCAGTATCCTCGCTGTTGGATCGTTTCCTCAGACTGGGACGACATTGCACGTGGATTCCTTCGACCGGTCTTTCAGTATCCTCGCTGTTGGATCGTTTCCTCAGACTGCGCCGGCGGTGCGCACCCGCATCGCACCGCCGGCACTTTCAGTATCCTCGCTGTTGGATCGTTTCCTCAGACAAAGCTCGGCGCCGTCCACCACGGCGTCGGAAAGATCTTTCAGTATCCTCGCTGTTGGATCGTTTCCTCTGGATCGTTTCCTCAGACCAACATTGCCGATGCATTACGTTCAATCAATTCAATCTTTCAGTATCCTCGCTGTTGGATCGTTTCCTCAGACACGATCAAGTCGTATTCACGCCCACGCCCGTTGTCCTTTCAGTATCCTCGCTGTTGGATCGTTTCCTCAGACGCTGAGCGATGCGCCCACGAACAACTTTCGTTCGTCTTTCAGTATCCTCGCTGTTGGATCGTTTCCTCAGACCTGAAGGGGTCTGACGCCGGAACGTCGTTGAAGACACTTTCAGTATCCTCGCTGTTGGATCGTTTCCTCAGACCTGCACAATTACGCTGTTCACATATCCCCACCAGACCTTTCAGTATCCTCGCTGTTGGATCGTTTCCTCAGACAACATGCGCAGCATGAGCGAAATTGCCGGTGTCTTGCCTTTCAGTATCCTCGCTGTTGGATCGTTTCCTCAGACACCTGTCCCGTGCAGAACTCAAACACGCGCCAACCGTCTTTCAGTATCCTCGCTGTTGGATCGTTTCCTCAGACGCTGGAACCCGGCACGCACGGCGCAGGAGTTGAGGGACTTTCAGTATCCTCGCTGTTGGATCGTTTCCTCAGACGCGTATAGATGCGATAGCGCAGCGTGCGTTGTATTATCTTTCAGTATCCTCGCTGTTGGATCGTTTCCTCAGACGAAGCGGCGCTTTAGTTTTGAAATCCCCGAGATCGCTTTCAGTATCCTCGCTGTTGGATCGTTTCCTCAGACTCTTTCTTTCTTCCACCGGCGACATAAAGTCGCCAAACTTTCAGTATCCTCGCTGTTGGATCGTTTCCTCAGACTTCTTTGCCGGAGCCGCTTGCGCTGCGCATGGCACCTTTCAGTATCCTCGCTGTTGGATCGTTTCCTCAGACTTTTCTTGCCGAAGAGGAAGCGGCGGCGCGTTATGCCCTTTCAGTATCCTCGCTGTTGGATCGTTTCCTCAGACCCAACTTGGCGCCGACCAAATTGGCGCCGTACAGATCTTTCAGTATCCTCGCTGTTGGATCGTTTCCTCAGACGGGCAGACTGCGCACTGCTGCGCAAAAGCTTTTGCCTTTCAGTATCCTCGCTGTTGGATCGTTTCCTCAGACCACAACGGCGTTTTTTCGTTGCTGCATGTTGTTTAACTTTCAGTATCCTCGCTGTTGGATCGTTTCCTCAGACGCGCCGGGTAAACCTGGACGGCGCAAACTTGGGTGCTTTCAGTATCCTCGCTGTTGGATCGTTTCCTCAGACAAGTTCTCGGAGGCGCCTTTCGTTCTCCGAGAGCTTCCTTTCAGTATCCTCGCTGTTGGATCGTTTCCTCAGACTTGATGCGTTCGTCGAGGCGCTGAAAAAAGAACAAACTTTCAGTATCCTCGCTGTTGGATCGTTTCCTCAGACCAATCCAACGAATCTATGATATTATGGTGCCGTAAGCTTTCAGTATCCTCGCTGTTGGATCGTTTCCTCAGACGCCTCCCCGAGCATTTCCCTCTGCAACGCCTCCGAGCTTTCAGTATCCTCGCTGTTGGATCGTTTCCTCAGACCAAGGTTAGCGTGCCCGCACCGCACCGCAACACAGACTTTCAGTATCCTCGCTGTTGGATCGTTTCCTCAGACTTCACACGACGGCAGCAAGCAAGACGCGCGTGATCGCTTTCAGTATCCTCGCTGTTGGATCGTTTCCTCAGACCCGGCCGTCGTGTTCACCCTGGTCGCCGCCGCCTCAACTTTCAGTATCCTCGCTGTTGGATCGTTTCCTCAGACGCCAACCTGACCGAGGCATGGTTGGCAAACGCCGACTCTTTCAGTATCCTCGCTGTTGGATCGTTTCCTCAGACTTTGTTGCATTGCGTGTGCGTGTTTTACATAGAGATCTTTCAGTATCCTCGCTGTTGGATCGTTTCCTCAGACTCTGCGTGATCGCCTGCGGCAGCGGACGAACGTCGACCTTTCAGTATCCTCGCTGTTGGATCGTTTCCTCAGACTTACGATAAAGTTCATCGTGAGACGCACTTCAAAGCCTTTCAGTATCCTCGCTGTTGGATCGTTTCCTCAGACGAATTTCTTGCGCCGCCCGGGCAGCGAGCACGGTGCTTTCAGTATCCTCGCTGTTGGATCGTTTCCTCAGACTTCTGATGTTGTCCGCCGCAGGCGAATTCAAGACGCTTTCAGTATCCTCGCTGTTGGATCGTTTCCTCAGACCATTACGGGCGTGACGGGCGAATTTGGCCTTTGGGCCTTTCAGTATCCTCGCTGTTGGATCGTTTCCTCAGACTTTGTGATCGTCGAGCCGGCGGCGGGCGTGTTCCGCTCTTTCAGTATCCTCGCTGTTGGATCGTTTCCTCAGACCAGATCGGCGCCACGCAGATCGGCGTCACGCATCCCTTTCAGTATCCTCGCTGTTGGATCGTTTCCTCAGACACCGCTGCTTGGCGTCGAAGCTAGTGGGTCCATTGGCTTTCAGTATCCTCGCTGTTGGATCGTTTCCTCAGACTCGAACATCCGGCATGCCGTGGAAGCCGGAGGAAGCTTTCAGTATCCTCGCTGTTGGATCGTTTCCTCAGACAAAAGCCGCCGCACGTATGCGACGGCATAAAAAAAACTTTCAGTATCCTCGCTGTTGGATCGTTTCCTCAGACGGATCGAATTCACATAAATCGTGCCGAACGGAGACGTCTTTCAGTATCCTCGCTGTTGGATCGTTTCCTCAGACACGAAATCGGACACCCCGCCGCCGGCGGGTTCATAATCTTTCAGTATCCTCGCTGTTGGATCGTTTCCTCAGACCCCGGCTCGCCGGCTGTTCGGTTGAGTGTTGAGTGCCTTTCAGTATCCTCGCTGTTGGATCGTTTCCTCAGACACAGCAAGCGCCCGCGCGTCAGCGCCAGCGTGGAGGCCTTTCAGTATCCTCGCTGTTGGATCGTTTCCTCAGACTCAGCTCGGCGCCGGAGAGAACGGCGTCGAACAAATCTTTCAGTATCCTCGCTGTTGGATCGTTTCCTCAGACTTCTGGTTGTTTATTGATTTCCTCCGGTAAGTTGACCTTTCAGTATCCTCGCTGTTGGATCGTTTCCTCAGACCTTACTACAAGCACACGGCGTTTAAGGGATGGGAACTTTCAGTATCCTCGCTGTTGGATCGTTTCCTCAGACCTGGAAGTAGCGAAAGCGATAGCGACGTACGTCGTCTTTCAGTATCCTCGCTGTTGGATCGTTTCCTCAGACCTGCAGCCGTGCAGAATAGCTTTATAGCCAGTGCCACTTTCAGTATCCTCGCTGTTGGATCGTTTCCTCAGACATAGAAGGCTCTAAAACGGGCGTTTTGGTATTTGATCTTTCAGTATCCTCGCTGTTGGATCGTTTCCTCAGACTCTCTTCTGTTACGGGTGGAGAGCGTGGTTTAGGCTTTCAGTATCCTCGCTGTTGGATCGTTTCCTCAGACTTTAAGGCCGATTCGACCATCGGCAGAAAACAAAGACTTTCAGTATCCTCGCTGTTGGATCGTTTCCTCAGACGCGTTTTAAGACTGCGGACGCCATGTTGCTTTCGCCCTTTCAGTATCCTCGCTGTTGGATCGTTTCCTCAGACACCTTCTCGGTGCCCGCCTGGCCGGTGCCGAGCTGACCTTTCAGTATCCTCGCTGTTGGATCGTTTCCTCAGACGCTTTTTGCGCAGCAGCATTCGGGCAGAACAAGAGTCTTTCAGTATCCTCGCTGTTGGATCGTTTCCTCAGACGGGACCTTTTGCGACTGGAGGAGGGATAGCGTATGTACTTTCAGTATCCTCGCTGTTGGATCGTTTCCTCAGACAAGTGAAGTGACGCCGGGCGCAGGCCGAAACTCGACGCTTTCAGTATCCTCGCTGTTGGATCGTTTCCTCAGACGAAGCTCGGGCGCTCCGCCGTTGGCTCGAGACCGACTTTCAGTATCCTCGCTGTTGGATCGTTTCCTCAGACAAAGCGTATCTGGAAAAGGAGCAGCGTTATATTGTAAACTTTCAGTATCCTCGCTGTTGGATCGTTTCCTCAGACCTCCTGGTGCAGCGGCTGAGGAATGCGCAGCGAGGCTTTCAGTATCCTCGCTGTTGGATCGTTTCCTCAGACAGCTGACCATGGAGGACTTCCAGCTTGCGCTGGCGCCTTTCAGTATCCTCGCTGTTGGATCGTTTCCTCAGACCGAATGCGGGCGGAAACGATGGCGCCGGTCAAATCAAACTTTCAGTATCCTCGCTGTTGGATCGTTTCCTCAGACTACTTCACCTTACTCTGTAACATTCTCGTCATTACAGCCCTTTCAGTATCCTCGCTGTTGGATCGTTTCCTCAGACTGAAACGGGCCGCACGGCGACCGTCGATGTCACACCTTTCAGTATCCTCGCTGTTGGATCGTTTCCTCAGACCTTTTTGCGCAGCAGCATTCGGGCAGAACAAGAACTTTCAGTATCCTCGCTGTTGGATCGTTTCCTCAGACTCTAGAAGTCGCCAAGCTTCCCGGCGCCGATCTCTCCTTTCAGTATCCTCGCTGTTGGATCGTTTCCTCAGACTCGACCGCCTGCGAGCGCAGCTGCGGCGAAAGTTCCTTTCAGTATCCTCGCTGTTGGATCGTTTCCTCAGACGTCAAAATGTTAGATACCCAAAACGCCTTCCAGCCCTTTCAGTATCCTCGCTGTTGGATCGTTTCCTCAGACAGAACCATGCGTTTGCTTTCTCGCCCAAGAACCCAGTCTTTCAGTATCCTCGCTGTTGGATCGTTTCCTCAGACTCCGCCCTGAGGGCGCTCTGGGAAGAAACGTTTAACTTTCAGTATCCTCGCTGTTGGATCGTTTCCTCAGACGACTTGTCGGCGGATCGTGTGCTGCATGTCAACGTCTTTCAGTATCCTCGCTGTTGGATCGTTTCCTCAGACGCGACCAATCACAAGCGATGTTTCAAGCAAAAAATCCTTTCAGTATCCTCGCTGTTGGATCGTTTCCTCAGACACACGTGATCGAGCGAATAATCGAGCAGCTCTTGACTTTCAGTATCCTCGCTGTTGGATCGTTTCCTCAGACATCAATCGACTCCATGAAGGAGTTGGTGTTCAGTTCTTTCAGTATCCTCGCTGTTGGATCGTTTCCTCAGGCCCGCCGGCGGTAGGATGTCCGATTTCGTTTGAGTCTCTTTCAGTATCCTCGCTGTTGGATCGTTTCCTCAGACACGGCCATTCGTAAGCCTCTGCTATAAGTTTTGCTCTTTCAGTATCCTCGCTGTTGGATCGTTTCCTCAGACGCAGCCAAGCACCGGTCAGTACGGCACCGGAAAGATCTTTCAGTATCCTCGCTGTTGGATCGTTTCCTCAGACGATCTGGGCGAAGCGGATCTGCGCGAGGCCAAGATGCTTTCAGTATCCTCGCTGTTGGATCGTTTCCTCAGACGCTGATCGGCGTCGATCTAGAAGTCGCCAAGCTGGTCTTTCAGTATCCTCGCTGTTGGATCGTTTCCTCAGACACTTTTGTCACCCTGCCTTTTTTTGTTGTTTTTTGCTTTCAGTATCCTCGCTGTTGGATCGTTTCCTCAGACCGGCAGGGAGGAGAACATGATTAAGATCAAGGAAACTTTCAGTATCCTCGCTGTTGGATCGTTTCCTCAGACCAGGCGCAAGAAATGCGAGTGTGACGCATTAAATTGCCTTTCAGTATCCTCGCTGTTGGATCGTTTCCTCAGACTGTAGGTCGGCGCCGGCCAGATTGGCGCCGAAGAGCTTTCAGTATCCTCGCTGTTGGATCGTTTCCTCAGACTTCGTCGAGTCTGAGCGTGGTAGCGCTCACTGACGCTTTCAGTATCCTCGCTGTTGGATCGTTTCCTCAGACCCGTGGTACGCACGTTGGCGTGCCGAGGATGAAGTCTTTCAGTATCCTCGCTGTTGGATCGTTTCCTCAGACTATTTGCTGCGCAGGGCAAGCGTCGCCGAGACCAACGCCTTTCAGTATCCTCGCTGTTGGATCGTTTCCTCAGACAACAAGATGGCGCCGGCAAGATCGGCGCCGGAGAGATCTTTCAGTATCCTCGCTGTTGGATCGTTTCCTCAGACCGTTGCGTGCGTACACAACGCCATGGCGGTAAGGCCTTTCAGTATCCTCGCTGTTGGATCGTTTCCTCAGACGGCGTCGCTTAGGTCGGAGCGGGCCAATGTGGCGGCCTTTCAGTATCCTCGCTGTTGGATCGTTTCCTCAGACTTCATGTGCCGCTTCCTCCTGTTCGCTTTATACCCACTTTCAGTATCCTCGCTGTTGGATCGTTTCCTCAGACTACGCAGTCGCTTCCCGAATCCGTCGCCTCGTCGCCGCCTTTCAGTATCCTCGCTGTTGGATCGTTTCCTCAGACAAAAGTGGAAGATGACAAAAAACTGGATAAATTCCCTTTCAGTATCCTCGCTGTTGGATCGTTTCCTCAGACGCCTCCCCGGCACGCCGGCTGTCTGGGATGTCTGGGTCTTTCAGTATCCTCGCTGTTGGATCGTTTCCTCAGACGCATCACGCACATGCTGTTCGTAGTCTACAACGTTCTTTCAGTATCCTCGCTGTTGGATCGTTTCCTCAGACCGGGTTTATTTCGTGGTTGAACGATATCGATTTCTTCTTTCAGTATCCTCGCTGTTGGATCGTTTCCTCAGACGCAGCGGCAAAGGAGGAAATGATGAGAATCGAAAATTACTTTCAGTATCCTCGCTGTTGGATCGTTTCCTCAGACGGATCAAAAATCTAGTAATTACAATCACATATTATACTTTCAGTATCCTCGCTGTTGGATCGTTTCCTCAGACCCAATCCCTCGTCGATGATGGCACGAATCAGCAGTTCTTTCAGTATCCTCGCTGTTGGATCGTTTCCTCAGACACGAAATCGGACAACCCGCCGCCGGCGGGTTCATGACTTTCAGTATCCTCGCTGTTGGATCGTTTCCTCAGACAGGTAAGCGCCAGCGGCGCCGCCGCCGCAACAATGCCTTTCAGTATCCTCGCTGTTGGATCGTTTCCTCAGACGCAAGAGTTGCCGATCGGCAGCCTCGTCGGGTGCATCTTTCAGTATCCTCGCTGTTGGATCGTTTCCTCAGACGCACTTCGTGACGACTGGTACGCCATCTATTTGGTCTTTCAGTATCCTCGCTGTTGGATCGTTTCCTCAGACGCGGTGGAGGCAAATTTTGTCCATCCCGACCATTTCCTTTCAGTATCCTCGCTGTTGGATCGTTTCCTCAGACGTTAACCATGAATTCAGACTTCATCAAGATAGGAACTTTCAGTATCCTCGCTGTTGGATCGTTTCCTCAGACGACTTATGACCGAACAGGAGTTGGCAGAAATTTTGCTTTCAGTATCCTCGCTGTTGGATCGTTTCCTCAGACTTTGACGTAATCGCATCACGCGCCGATGCCTCAACGCTTTCAGTATCCTCGCTGTTGGATCGTTTCCTCAGACGCGTGCAAACCACGGCCACCAGCCGGCCGGCGCATACGCTTTCAGTATCCTCGCTGTTGGATCGTTTCCTCAGACCTCCGATTTCCTCATCGGAGCGTCCGAGCTCATCTTCTTTCAGTATCCTCGCTGTTGGATCGTTTCCTCAGACGGTAAAGAGGCGTCACTCGGCTGGCTCGACTCTCGGCCTTTCAGTATCCTCGCTGTTGGATCGTTTCCTCAGACTCTCTCCGGCGCCGATCTGCGAGGCGCAGATCTGAGCTTTCAGTATCCTCGCTGTTGGATCGTTTCCTCAGACAATTCCCGCAGCGGACAAGTCGTTTGAGGTAAAAACTTTCAGTATCCTCGCTGTTGGATCGTTTCCTCAGACACTATGTGTTTAATGTTTCGTCGCGCGGAATCGATTCTTTCAGTATCCTCGCTGTTGGATCGTTTCCTCAGACACATCAAGACATACATCATCACAGTCAAGCCGGACAGCTTTCAGTATCCTCGCTGTTGGATCGTTTCCTCAGACTCTTTTTCTCGTTTGCCTGTCGACACCGTCGAGTTCGCTTTCAGTATCCTCGCTGTTGGATCGTTTCCTCAGACTCTGCGCCGGGCGTGGTTGTCCGGTGCCGATCTTGCCTTTCAGTATCCTCGCTGTTGGATCGTTTCCTCAGACTTCTCCCCAGGCGTGCCGGCTACATGCGTAAACGCCTTTCAGTATCCTCGCTGTTGGATCGTTTCCTCAGACTCATGCAACTTTGCGCCACGTAAGCCTGCATTGCGCTTTCAGTATCCTCGCTGTTGGATCGTTTCCTCAGACACAATACACCTCGTTCGGTGACTGGGTGCTGATCAGCTTTCAGTATCCTCGCTGTTGGATCGTTTCCTCAGACTGCGTGTGATATCGGCAGTAATATATTTGTCGAATCTTTCAGTATCCTCGCTGTTGGATCGTTTCCTCAGACTGCGCCAACGGCTCGCCCAGGCGATTGCATTGGGCCTTTCAGTATCCTCGCTGTTGGATCGTTTCCTCAGACCAGCAAGCCTTTTTGCTGTGCGTTTTCGGTTGAGGCTTTCAGTATCCTCGCTGTTGGATCGTTTCCTCAGACAAAAAAGCCGCCCACGTATGCGGCGGCATAAAAAAAGCTTTCAGTATCCTCGCTGTTGGATCGTTTCCTCAGACTCAAGCCAGCCGAGTGACGCCTCTTTACCCCGGCCCTTTCAGTATCCTCGCTGTTGGATCGTTTCCTCAGACGCCCACATCCGAAATACGCATGCCGGCCGTACGACCTTTCAGTATCCTCGCTGTTGGATCGTTTCCTCAGACGGTTGAGATCCGCAACGTGCCGCTTGCGCTGTTTGACTTTCAGTATCCTCGCTGTTGGATCGTTTCCTCAGACTCTTTCCGGTGCCGACTTGACCGGCGCCGACTTGACCTTTCAGTATCCTCGCTGTTGGATCGTTTCCTCAGACTGTGAATTGCCGCTGCACGATGCTGCCCGAGATTCCCTTTCAGTATCCTCGCTGTTGGATCGTTTCCTCAGACGGATCCAGTAGTGGGCGACCGAGATCAGCTGCGACACTTTCAGTATCCTCGCTGTTGGATCGTTTCCTCAGACGGAAACGGACCGGAACGCATCTTCGTGCGTGGCGAACTTTCAGTATCCTCGCTGTTGGATCGTTTCCTCAGACATATTTTGCCGCCGAGCAACAACACGATGTGTTGCACTTTCAGTATCCTCGCTGTTGGATCGTTTCCTCAGACTCAGCACGGCGCCGGTCAGCACGGCGTCGGAAAGATCTTTCAGTATCCTCGCTGTTGGATCGTTTCCTCAGACGCCCAACCTTTAAACGCCGTGTGCTTGTAGTAAGCGCTTTCAGTATCCTCGCTGTTGGATCGTTTCCTCAGACCGTGCAGGGAGCGAAAAGGCCTGGTCAGCTGATCACGCTTTCAGCATCCTCGCTGTTGGATCGTTTCCTCAGACTAGGTATGCATCTACCAGCCTGGCCTCGGCCAAATCTTTCAGTATCCTCGCTGTTGGATCGTTTCCTCAGACATTTTTTCCTCCCTCGCCGCTTCCTCCGGCTCTCACTTTCAGTATCCTCGCTGTTGGATCGTTTCCTCAGACTCGGCACCGGGGAAAATCTTACCCGTCGAATTTTCGCTTTCAGTATCCTCGCTGTTGGATCGTTTCCTCAGACTTTCTATAAGCGATAAAAACAGCTCCACGGAAAGGACTTTCAGTATCCTCGCTGTTGGATCGTTTCCTCAGACTTCATGTGCCGCTTCCTCCTGTTCGCTTTATACCCACTTTCAGTATCCTCGCTGTTGGATCGTTTCCTCAGACACCGTCAACGGGCCGAGGCCCCAGTGCGGCTTGGACCTTTCAGTATCCTCGCTGTTGGATCGTTTCCTCAGACTCAACACGCCAACGTGCGTACCACGGCCACCAATCCATCTTTCAGTATCCTCGCTGTTGGATCGTTTCCTCAGACCCGTCAATTCGCCGCCGCTGCGGCTAAACTGACGCCTTTCAGTATCCTCGCTGTTGGATCGTTTCCTCAGACAGCAAGTGTCGCCGAGACCAACGCCCGCGAAGGGCGACTTTCAGTATCCTCGCTGTTGGATCGTTTCCTCAGACGGCAATCGTTCGCTGCGCCTTAATGTAACAAATGCAACTTTCAGTATCCTCGCTGTTGGATCGTTTCCTCAGACAGATGGAGGCGCCGTTTCACCCAGATCGTTTTGTTCCTTTCAGTATCCTCGCTGTTGGATCGTTTCCTCAGACCTAACACAACTGTCATCACCAAACCCCTGATTCTCTTTCAGTATCCTCGCTGTTGGATCGTTTCCTCAGACAGCAAAGACCTACCGCAGCTCGCCGTAGCTACGCCCTTTCAGTATCCTCGCTGTTGGATCGTTTCCTCAGACAAAGCTCGATCGGCAGCTCTTTTCCGGTCTTGGGATCTTTCAGTATCCTCGCTGTTGGATCGTTTCCTCAGACACGATTCCACTGAGTTGGAAGATGAGCGCAAAGGGCCTTTCAGTATCCTCGCTGTTGGATCGTTTCCTCAGACTTCACCCAACCGCTGCCATCCCAGCGCCAATTGTCCTTTCAGTATCCTCGCTGTTGGATCGTTTCCTCAGACTGTATGACATGAAGGCACGTCAGGATGCCGAACGCACTTTCAGTATCCTCGCTGTTGGATCGTTTCCTCAGACGAAATGGGCGAAGATGCGCTACAAATCGTCGAGTTATTGACTTTCAGTATCCTCGCTGTTGGATCGTTTCCTCAGACGTCATGCGAGCGGCTTTTCTTTGACACAATATGGGCTTTCAGTATCCTCGCTGTTGGATCGTTTCCTCAGACTGGCGACCGGAAGTGAGGCATCGGCTGCGCTGGGGCTTTCAGTATCCTCGCTGTTGGATCGTTTCCTCAGACTTTGCCTTTCGCAGATTTGCATTGCGCAAATCTGCGCTTTCAGTATCCTCGCTGTTGGATCGTTTCCTCAGACACCGATCGGGAGGAGAAGTCTGGAAGTCGGACGAGTCTTTCAGTATCCTCGCTGTTGGATCGTTTCCTCAGACACCGATCGGGAGGAGAAGTCTGGAAGTCGGACGAGTCTTTCAGTATCCTCGCTGTTGGATCGTTTCCTCAGACAGAATATAACGCAACGGTTTCGTTAATTGCTGAGAACTTTCAGTATCCTCGCTGTTGGATCGTTTCCTCAGACGCAATCCAATCTTGCGCAACCGCACTTCCAATCCGCTCTTTCAGTATCCTCGCTGTTGGATCGTTTCCTCAGACCCGCCATTGCTGCAATTGCATGGCTTGGCTATCTGTCCTTTCAGTATCCTCGCTGTTGGATCGTTTCCTCAGACAGCCGCCGATTTATGCGGACGGTAGTTTTGGTCAGCTTTCAGTATCCTCGCTGTTGGATCGTTTCCTCAGACCGTCATGCGTG
>Ga0209478_1000247_pt1:12500-15000 | contig 87651 bp, 67 predicted proteins | sample DewCreD2012metaG_5_FD_184109 | JGI IMG/M metagenome (GOLD analysis project Ga0209478, IMG submission 184109) | Hot spring sediment bacterial and archeal communities from British Columbia, Canada, to study Microbial Dark Matter (Phase II) - Dewar... ...
GTCTGGAGGCCACCAATACAGAATTTATTTCTAACACAGCTTCATTTTATGGGGGTGCGATTTATCTCTCTCGGAGCAGAAATGCAGAGACTGTCCATCTAACCCGTATCATTAATGCGCGCCTTGCCGATAATTTCTCGAATAATTCAGGGGGAGCCGTGTATGCCTTGCGTGCATATGTTGAGGGCGAAAGACTTTCATTGCTGCGGAATTCAACCAGGAACAATGGGGGCGCCATCTTCTCTCAATTCAGCACTATCACACTCACAGTAGCTACGGCTCTCCAGAACACCGCAAAATATGGCGGTGTATTTTATAACGATTCTTCGACTGTTTTTATCACAAACGGGACGGCCTTCTCCAACACTGCTACAATCGATGGAGGGGTGTTTTTCAATGATGCCTCACAGACCTCGCTTGGTCACTTTACTGCTGTGGGCAATGTCGCTCAACATTACGGCGGTTTTTTTTACAGCATCTTAGACGCTCCGACCGTGTATAACTCGATTATTTGGAACAATACGGCAGAAAAGGGGGGCGCTGTTATTGGAACAGCTTCTTTTATCAACACAATTGTCGAAAATGGCTGTCCAGTTGGCGTCTCCTGCATCGACGTCAGCAGCGACGATCCACTGCTGGGGCCACCCGGAAATTATGGGGGCACTGTGGATACCATCCCTATTCTCACCGGCAGCCCTGCGATCGATCGGGCGGTCCATTCTTGTCCCTTGACCGATGGACGCGGGATTGCCCGGCCTCAGGGTATTGCATGTGATCTGGGCTCTTACGAAACACGAGGATTTGCCCTTTCCATCGTCAGCGGCAATGGTCAGGCTGTCGAAGTTTATGCGCCATACCCTGATCCCCTTGTCGTAAGCGGCGTTAGTTTAGAGGGACATGCCGTGGATGGGGCGCAGGTAACCTTCCTCAGCGCTGCAGATGCCCCTGGCGTTATCCCTGCAAGCCAGACAACAGTTTTTGTGAACGGCCTGGCAACCGCAACCGTCACAGCGAATCCTTTCTCCGGACCCTTTCAGGTTGAAGTGCGCGCTCCAGGTTCACAGCCCATCTACTTCGACCTTTATAATCGCGATGCTCCTTTGGCGGGATTACGCGCATCTCATAGCAATCGGGCTGCAGTGGGTGCGCCTGCTATGTTCACAGCCACTGTAGAATCCGGCACGAATGTGATTTTTGAATGGGGATTTGGCGATGGTTCAGTGCAGCGAACGATGTCAAACGTCATTACCCATACCTATGCAGTGGCCGGTACTTATCCGATCACTTTAACGGCGTTCAACGAGAGTTCGCAGCGGAGTGCATCGTTACCGTTCATTGAGATTTACGACGTGGCCCTTGCCGGTTTAACGGCGACAAGCGATTCGCCAACCGTGCTCGGTCGCCCTACTCAATTCTGGGCATCGATTACCGAAGGTACCGGCGTCTATTTTACCTGGGATTTTGGGGATGGTGAGCGGGCATTTGGTGACTCTGTTGTACACACATACGCAGCTCCGGGCCTCTATACGGTGACCCTGACCGCACAAAACGGTGTCAGCACAAGCTCGGTACAAATCCCGGTCCGCGTCGAAGAGGTGCTGCGCGATGTGATACTGTTGCCGGCTGGAGGAACACGCGGGATGGTCGGCCAGGCTGTCACGTTTGCGGTTCAAATCGGCGCCGGACAACCGACCACCATCACCTGGCGTTTTGGAGATGAAGCCATGGTCGCCGTTGAGGGGATCTCTACAAATAGTCAACCACAAACAAGCATTGAGCACGTCTACGCTGCCCCAGGTCTCTATCAGGTCGTGGTAGATGTAGCCAACTCGGTCAGCCGAGTTACGCTCTCTACAACGGCTGAAATCACCGACGTTCCGATTGCAGATGGAACAATTGAGTGGCGCGGTGTGCCAGAAGTTGCAGAGACGCTTGAATTTATCGGACGATATGCTCAAGGTTCTTCGGTCAGATGCGTTTGGGATTTCGATGACGCAACTCGGCCTGTTGAAGGCTGTGAGGCCGTGCATACATATCAGCAGGCTGGCCAGTACACTGTGAAGTTGTGGCTGATCAATTCAGCCAACGTCGTTGTCGTGCGCACGAGACTTGATATTTTTGACCCTGGAGCAGCAGTGATCTTGAACCACTGGATACATCTTCCGTATGTTCAATCAGGAGTGCTGGGAATGCCTTAGCGCCGAGCTCATTTTGATACGTTGCTCCCCCAAGCATTTATCAGACATAGATGGGCTGCTGTCAAACTCGGCAGCCCATTTTATTAGATAGGCAAAATAAGAGGGAGCTGTCCGAATAGTTTATCCTGTGGGTTATCCTGTTGAAAGGGCGAGCCCTTGATGATGCAACACGCAGTGTTACATTTTTGCCAGTTGAAATGCAACGCCGAGTGCACTAGACTGTGTGTAATCTGTTAAGTGATTGCTGTCTCCTGCTGACAGAAGCACAATCTTCATTTCAGCGGAGAGCCTTGACCGATTCA
>Ga0209478_1000251_pt1 | contig 87160 bp, 99 predicted proteins | sample DewCreD2012metaG_5_FD_184109 | JGI IMG/M metagenome (GOLD analysis project Ga0209478, IMG submission 184109) | Hot spring sediment bacterial and archeal communities from British Columbia, Canada, to study Microbial Dark Matter (Phase II) - Dewar... ...
ACGCGTGTACACTGGCCTCGAGGGTCATAGGCGGTCCTCCCCGTTTCCCCACGGAGGGGTTCTATCCAACGGGAAGGATACGTCATATGACCCTCCTTCACTGTCAACACTAAACCGAAATAGAACACGCTAGGTTTCGGCGCGAGAGTCATGTATTCCTAGAAATATTCACCAATCCCGGGAACCGGATAAGTGATTGGTTCTACTCGATTTTCGGAATGGAGAACCAGGAAGGAACTCTCAGGGAGGTTAACCTGTCGTCATGGCGCAAACCCTCAACCGCTTCCCCCTGCTCGGCCTGTGGGCCAAGGAGGCCGCCAGACGCGTCGGCTACCCCGAGGCGGACGCCCGGGCGCTCGGCCACGCCTACGCCGTCCTCTACGCCATCCGGCTGCGGCGTCTGACGACCCCCAAGGAAGGAAAGCCGGAGCGGGAAGCTCCGCCGAAGCCTGCTGAGCGACGGCGCGGGCGGGAGGTCACCCTCGGAGGGGATCCTCTGACGGTCACCGGCCGGCGCGGGCAGTTGCAGGGTCTCGTCGGGGGCGAGGAGCCCCAGACAGGGGAGTCCTACCGCAAGAACGTGGCCGCAAAATTCCCACCGGGGTACTACGCCCGGCTGGAGCGCGGCTTCCGGAGCCTGCTGGCCACCTACGATCCGGCGGAGCTGCGGGAGGGAGTGGTCTACAGCGTGTACGACCGCTGGAAGCGCCGCTGCGCGGTCGGCCGGCTCGTCGACCTCGACCGCCTGCTGGCCTGGTGTGAGAGGGAGCGCAGGCGGCGGGTTAGCCGGCGAGGCTCCTGACCAGGAACCCCACGACGCCGCCCCCCGCGACGAGCCAGGCCGAGTTCACCTGGGTGCGGACCAGCAGGAGCGCCGCCGCCAGCGCGAGCAGGACGGTGGGCAGGTCCACCAGCGCCGCCCGCCCGAGCTGCCAGGTGACGCCGGCCATGAGCGCGACCGCCGCGGCGTTCAGGCCGTCGAGCAGGGCCCCCAGCCACGACGAGCGGCGCAGGCGCGGGATGAAGGGGTGGCTGGCGGCCACGAAGAGGAACCCCGGCAGGAAGATGCCGGCTGTCGCCAGCACCGCCCCGGGCAGGCCTCCGAGCAGGTACCCGATGAAGGTCGCGGTGGTGAAGACCGGCCCGGGGGTGAACTGCCCCACGGCCACGGCATCGAGGAGCTGTCGGTCGGTGAGCCACCGCAGGCGCTCGACGAAGTCCCCGCGCAGGAAGGCCAGCAGGACGTAGCCGCTGCCGTAGAGCACGCTGCCGATCTTCAGGAAGATCAGGAACACCGTCGTGGGGTCGTAGGGCATGGCCGGCGGCGGCGCCGGGGCGGCGGCCACGAGCGGCAGCCCTGCAGGCGATCCTACCCCGCCGGCGGCCCACCATCCCGGGGACCCGATCCACCCCCGGAGGGACCCGGTCGTGCGGACGAGCGCGGTCCGCACGCGCCCGAGGTTGGGCAGGAGCATGACGGTCACCCCGGCCAGGAGGAGGAGCCACAGCTCGTTCACGCCGAGGAAGAACAGCGCCAGGGTGATGAGAGCCACCACCGCCAGCAGCGGCCCCCGCAGGGCCGCCCGCCCCAGCCCGAGCAGGGCGTGGGCCACGATGGCGATGATGACGGGCTTGACGCCGTAGAGCAGAGCGGTGGCCTCGGGCGTCGTGCCGTAGCGGACGTAGGCCCAGGCCATGGCCAGTACGATGAGCGCAGCCGGCAGGATGAAGGCCGCCCCGCCGGCCACGAGCCCCGGCCACCCCGCCCGGGCGTAGCCGAGGTGGATGGCCATCTCCGTGGAGTTCGGGCCGGGGATGAGGTTGGTGGCGCCCAGCAGGTCGAGGAACTCCTGATCGGAGAGCCAGCGTCGGCGGCGCACCACCTCGTCGCGCATCATGGCGATGTGCGCGGCGGGGCCGCCGAAGGCGGTGCACCCCAGGCGCAGGAAGAGGGCGATGACCTCGAGCAGCGCGGGCCGCCGGGCAGCCGTCACGACGGGCTTCGCCCTCCCCCGCCGGCTCGCCTGGGGCGGCGCCGGCAGGAGGAGGCGACGGCCGGGGGAGAAACCCAGGTGCCGATGCGGGTCATCGTCCCGATGCCGGTCACGGTCCCTCCGGGGGGATGGGCCTGAGCCCGATCGACCTCCTCTGGCTCTTCCTCCTCCTCTCGGCCCTCCAGCCGGCCGTGCAGCGATGGATGCTGCAGCGGGCGCGGATCGCCCTGCTGCAGCGCTTGGAGCGGCGCCGGGGCTCCCGCGCCATCACGCTCATCCACCGGCAGGAGACGATGAGCCTGCTGGGCTTCCCCATCGTCCGCTACATCGACATCAACGACTCGGAGGAGGTGCTGCGGGCGATCCGCCTCACCCCGCCGGAGATGCCCATCGACCTGCTGCTCCACACCCCCGGAGGCCTGGTGCTGGCCGCGGAGCAGATCGCCCGCGCCCTGCGCGAGCACAAGGGCAAGGTCACCGTCTTCATCCCCCACTACGCCATGTCAGGCGGGAGCCTCATCGCCATGGCCGCCGACGAGATCGTCATGGACCCGCACGCCGTGCTCGGTCCCATCGACCCGCAGCTCGGGCAGTTCCCGGCGGCCTCCATCCTGACGGTCCTCCAGCGCAAGCCCATCCAGGAGGTGGACGACCAGACCATCATCCTGGCCGACATCGCCGAGAAGGCCCAGCGCCAGGTGCGCAGCGTGGTGCAGGACCTGCTGGGGGACAAGATGGGCGCGGAGGAGGCGGCGCGCCTGGCCGAGGTGCTCACCCAGGGGACCTGGACGCACGACTACCCCATCACCGTCCAGGAGGTGCGGGCGCTGGGCCTCCCCGTCTCGACCGACATGCCGGAGGAGGTCTACCGGCTCATGGACCTCTTCCCGCAGGCCGCCCAGCGCCGCCCCTCGGTGGAGTACATCCCCGTCCCCTACCGCGGCACGGAGCCGCCCCCGCCGCCGCGGCCGCGCGTGCCTCAGCGGTAGGAGACGCCCCCTCCCACGCGCCGCCCCTCCCGGTCCAGGGCCGCCAGCACGAGCCAGAGGAGGATCACCCCGAAGGTCATGTTGCCCATGACCCACATCACCCCGCCGCCGAGGCGCAGGTCGTCCAGGGCAGAGAGGTTCCACGGACGCGCGATCGGCGCACCGGCCGGCCCCACGTAGCCGGCGTAGAGGGGCCGCTCGGCCAGCGCCAGCGCGAAGCTCAGCAGCCAGTTGAGGACGTTCGCGGCCAGCACGAGGGCGATCCGTCCGCCCACCGTGGTCTGCACGACGCGGGGATCGGGGGCCAGCAGCACGCCCCACAGCGCCAGCGAGCCGAGGAGGAAGGTGGCGTGCTGCAGGCCGTGCAGGGCCTCCACGCGCAGCGCCGCGTCGTAGAGGGCGGGGAGGTGCCAGCCGAAGAGCACGGCGTGGTAGAGGAGGAAGGCAGGCAGCGGCGTCCACAGGGCGGTGACCAGCGGGCCGAGGACGCGCCGGCGGCGCAGCCACCCCAGGAAGGCCGGCGGGAGCGCCAGGGCGAGCCCAGGGGCCGCGACCATCATCAGCAGCAGGTGCTGGGCCATGTGGAAGGTGAAGGAGCGCTCGGCGGCGGCATGGAGCGGCGAGAGGAGGGCGAGCGCGACGACCGCCAGCGACGCCCAGCCGTAGAGACGCTGAGGAGGGGGCGTGGGGAAGCGGGTGCAGACCCACAGCCAGCCCGCCGCCCCGGCGACCAGCGCCGCCAGCACCTCGGGCTCCCACGACCACAGGGAGAGGGAGAGGGGCTGCGCCGGAGGCACGTGCGCCAGGAGTGGCATCCTCCTTGATTGTAGGGGAGGCATCCTGCGTCCGGCGACGGTGGCGCCGCCTGCAGGCAGCGGCTATAATGAACGTGTTCGGGCCGGTGGCGCAGCTGGGAGCGCGCCGCAATCGCACTGCGGAGGTCGGGGGTTCGAATCCCCTCCGGTCCACCACCTGACTTTGTCAAAGCCACCTTCCGGGGCTCCATCCCCGGTGGAACTGCCATGGCCTGGCGGTACGACTTCAGCCCCCGGCCGGCCCGAGACCTCCTGGACTCGCCTCATAAGGCTATTGATGACAACCCATCGAGAGGACCTCTGGTCCTGGAAGCATTGGGCCGCTACCTCGCTGCGCTCAGGCCGTGCCCGGGTCGGTACCGGCTGGGCGAGGTCCAGGTCTGGCGTCGCGGCGAGCTCTACGCGCGGCGTCTCGGTCGTCCTCGCCGTCAGCCGCCTACTCCGCACAGCACGAGAGCCGCTCGACGTCCTTGAAGAAGGAGAGGGCCACGATCTTCAGGGCCTCGGCCATCGTCGGGTAGACGTGGACCAGGTCGATGAAGTCGTGGACGGTGGCGCCAAACCGCAGGGCCATCGCCGCCTCGTGGATGACCTCCCCGGCGTCCCGGCCCACCAGGCTGACGCCCAGCACCCGCCGCGTCTCCCGGTCCAGCACCATCTTCACCACCCCGCGGGTGTCCCGCACCGCACCCGCGCGCGGGACGACCCCCAGGGGCACGCTGCTGCACCAGCACCGGTGTCCCCGCCGCACCGCCTCAGCCTCCGTCAGGCCCACCGTGGCCACCTGCGGGTCGGTGAAGATCGTGCGGGGGATGACGCTGTGGTCGACGCGACGGTCCCGTCCGCCCAGGGCGTTGTCCGCCACGATCACGCCGTCGTGGGCGCCCACCGGCGTAGCCAGGTGGCTGCCGGTATGCGGCCCGATGACGTCCCCCGCCGCCCAGATCCCGGGAGCGGTCGTGCGCAGGAACTCGTCGACCCGCACGAACCCGCGCTCGTCGGTCTCCACGCCCACGTGCTCCAGGCCGAGGTCGTCGGTGTTGGGTCGCCGGCCGGTGGCCACCAGCAGCCGGTCGGCCTCGTACCGCGCCTCGACGCCGTCGACGCGGGCCCGAGCCACCACCCGGTCCCCTGAGGGTTCCACTGCGGTGACCGCGGCCCCCGCCACCACATCCACCCCTTCCGCCTGCAGGATCTCCGCCACGCTGGCGGACACTTCGGGCTCGTGCGCCGGCAGCAGCCGCGCGCTCCGCTCCAGCACGGTCACCGTGCTGCCCAGCCGGCTGAAGAGCTGGCCGAGCTCCAGCGCGACGTACCCGCCCCCGACGATGAGCAGGGAACGCGGCAGGTCCCACAGCTCCTGCGCCTCGTCCGCGGCCAGCAGGTCGGAGGTGAGGTAGGGGACGCGGTCGAGCCCCGGGATGGGTGGCAGCGCCGGGCGGGAGCCGGTGGCGATGAGGTAATGGCGGCCGCGGAGGCGGCGGCCGTCCACCTCCACCGTCCCGTCCGGGACGAAGCGGGCGCGGCCCGTGTGCACCGTGATGCGGTCGCTGTCGGCGACGATGGCCTGGTACTTCCGGTCCCGGAAGTCGTGGACGACCTCGTCCTTCTGCCGGATGAGGGCGCGGACGTCCAGGTCCATGCCGCGCGGGAGGAGGCCGGGGAAGCGGGGGTGCGTCGCCTCCCGGTAGACGCGGGCGGCCTCGATGAGGTTCTTGCTGGGCAGGCAGCCGCGGTTGACGCAGGTGCCGCCCAGGACGCGGTGCTCCGTCATCACCGCGGTCCGCCCGAGCTCCGCGGCACGGATGGCCGCCGCGAACGCGGTCGTCCCGGAGCCGAGGATGACCAGGTCGTAGGTCTCGTCGGTGTGCGGCGCCCTAGCCATCGGCTCGCTGACCTCCCGCTTGCCCGGATCGCCGCCCTCGTCCCGACGTGCGCCCCGCCCGGTCGCGTCGGCGGTGCTGCCCGGGGCGGGACGTCGGCGGATGCTGGATGAGCGCAAAGCAGGGGCAGTCCTCTGCCGACCGGGGCTCGGCCGGGACCGCCCGCCGCAGCCTCCACTGCAAGCGCCGCAGGTCCCGGCGCAGGCGCTCGAGGTGGGCGAGCTGCGCCTCCACCCTGGCCAAGTTGGCGCTGACGAGGGCCGCCACGTGCGCGCAGGGCGGGCGGCCCTCGTCGCGGACGGCGAGGATGCGGCGGATGTCGGCCAGGGCGATGCCAAGCGCCTTGGCCCGCCGGATGAACTCCAACCGGGCGAGGGTCTGGGGGGTGTAGAGGCGGTAGCCGCCAGGCGAGCGCGACGCCGGCGGGACGAGGCCGAGGTGGTCGTAGTAGCGGAGCGTCTTCGTGCCCACGCCGGCGAGCCGCCCCAGGCGCCCGATCGTCAGCATGGCGGGTGGAGCGTCCATCGGTGTCGACCTCCGGGGAGGGGTACCTCGAGGCTACACCTTCCCCCTGGGTGGAAGGTCAAGCGACCCCGCCCACCGACGGCTCACCCGGGGCCCCGGGACCTGTCCACCCTGTGGGGGAAGGCCGGCGGCCTCGCACGTCTACCCCCTGCCGCAGTTGGGCATCGAGTCCTGGTTGCCGAAAGTGAGGGGGGTGGAGGGATGGCGGCGGACCGGCCGGCCGGGCCGTCCGCGACCCGTGCTGCCGAGCAGCAGGTCGAGGCGCTCGTCGACGGGGCGCTCCGGGCGCTCTACGCCGCCCAGCGGCGCTTCCCCCTGGGCTACCCGGTCTTCCGCCTGGCCGAGTTCCTGGGCATGCCCGCCGAGGAGTTGCTGGCGGGCTGCTGGATGGCCCGGGCCATGGGCTACGTGCGGCCCGTGGGTGTCGGACAGGAAGTCTCCTACGTCCTCACCCCCAGGGGCCTGGCCCGGGTGGAGCGCCTCCTGGGACTGCCCCCCTCAGGCTCGTGACCCGCCTGCGACGAGACGCTCGACGCCCGCGGGGTTCCTCAGCGGGTTTCCGCGCTTGCCCGAGTGCCCGCGCTTGCCCCTGAACGGCAGTCTCAGGGCAGCGGCTGGATCCGCACCTGGTTGTCCCGGAAGAGCGGGATGAGGACGCGCCGCCGCCGGGCGTCGTAGCCGATGTCGGCGGGGGCCTTCACGCCCCTGATGACCTGTTCCGCCTGCCCGGTCGTCCCCACCCGGAAGATCGCCGAGGCGGCCCAGCTGGAGACCAGCAGCTCACCACCGGGCAGGACCACCACACCGTCGAGCTGGCCGGCGGGCAGAGTGCGCACCGCCTGCTTCCGCCCGTCGGCGGTGAGCTGGTAGGTCTCTCCCTGCGGCGTAAACGTCACCACGACGAGGACCCCCTCGCGCAAGACGGCCACGCCGTTGGGCGCGTGCAGGTCGGGGCTCTTCGCGACGGGCTCGGCCCGGCCTCCCGCCAGGCGGTAGACGGCGTCGGTGCCGGAGGGGCTGAAGTCGGGCTTGAGGCCGCTGTCGGTGACGTAGACGGTCCCGTCCGGCCCGGCCGCCACGTCGTTGAGGAAGGTCGAGCCGGGGATGGAGATGGACCCGCGCGCGCGGCCGGTGCGGCGGTCGAAGAGACGGACGGCGGTGATGTCGGCCACGTAGAGCACGTCCCCGGCGATGGCCATCCCCTTCGGGGCATGGAGGGTGACACCCCCGGACCCGCCGGCGATCCACCTGAGATCCTGCACCCGTCCCGCGGGGGAGAGGCGGGAGATGAACCCGTTGTTGTCCGTGGCCGTCGGGTTCCCGTTGATGTTGCCGACGAGGTAGACGTCGTCTGCGGGGTCATGCAGAAGGCTTCGTCGGCCTTCCACCACTCCCTGCCCGACGCCATGGGTGTCACGCACGCGCGTCCACCACGGCGCCCACCTCCCGGAGGGTAAACCCGTCGGCGGAGGCCACCGATGCGTAGGCAATGGACCGTGGGGGCGCCGGGCTCGCCCGGCTCCAGGTCGGCCATGACCGCGCTCCAGGCGGAGAGGAAGGCATCGGGCGAGGGCGAAAGAGGGACCACACGACGCCCGTCACGACAACCAGCCGTCGAGACGATAGGGGGGATGGTCGTTGCGTACGACCGCTGCCGTCCTGAGCCTGCTGCTCCTGGCCGGGCTGGCCGCCGTCAGCTGGGCGGCTCCTGCCGGGCCGACCGGACCCATCGAGCTGATCGCGCCCGCGGGGGCGGGCGGCGGATGGGACACGCTGTGCCGCATGACCGCCCGGGCGCTGACCGCGGAGCGCCTGGTCACCCAGCCGATCACCGTGACGAACATGCCCGGGGGCTCGGGCGCCGTGGCCATCGCCCACATGGTCACCCGCCGCAAGGGCGACGGGAACGTCCTGGCCGCCTTCTCCCCGGCGCTCACGCTGACCATCGTGAACCGCAACACGCCCTACACCTACCGGGACGTCGTCCCGGTGGCCTCCCTCAGCACCGACTACGGGGTACTGGTGGTCCGCCGCGACTCGGCCATCCGCGACCTGCGCACGCTGGCGGCCGTGCTGCGCCAGAACCCCGGCGGCGTGACCGTGGCCGGCGGGTCGGCGCCCGGGAGCATGGACCACATCATCCTGGCCAAGTGGGCCAAGGCCGCCGGGGTGGACCCCCTCAAGCTGCGCTACCTCCCCTTCCAGGGCGGCGGCGAGGCGCTGGCCGCGGTGCTGGGCGGCAGCGCCTCGGTCCTCACCACCGGCGCCAGTGAGGTCATCGGGCAGCTCGAGGCCGGGCAGGTGCGGGTGCTCGGGATCTTCGCCGAGCGGCGCCTGGGCGGGCCCTTCGCCGGAGTGGCCACCGCCGGCGAGCAGGGCTTCAGCGTGACCTTCCCGATCTGGCGCGGCTTCTACGCCCCGCCCGACAGCCCGACGGTGCGCTTCTGGGAGGAGACGCTCGTCCGGATGAGCCAGTCGCGGGAGTGGGCGAAGATCCTCGACGAGCTGAAGTGGTTCCCCTTCGTGCTCACCGGCGACCGCTTCCGCCGCTTCCTGGAGCAGGACACGGCGAACTTCGAAGCACTGCTCAAGGACCTGGGCTTCGTGAAGTAATGCCGTGGAGCGCCCGCCTGCAGCCCGGCGGGTCGACCGCAGCGACGCCGGCGCCGCCCTCGTCATCCTCGTCGGGGCGGCGCTGTACGTGCGGGAGGCGCTGACCTTCCGGCCCTTCCTGCGGACCGAGCCGCTGGGGCCGTCGACCTTTCCGCTGCTGGTGGGCGGGATGATGCTGCTGCTGGGGGCGGCGCTGCTGCGCTCGGCCCTGCGCGGCGGGACGCCCGGCCCCGGCGGGGGCGTGGCGCGCTACTGGCGCCCCGGGGCGCTGTGGGGCCTCGTCCTGCTGTACGCCCTGGCGCTCACGCCGCTCGGCTTCCCCCTCACCACGGGGCTGTTCCTGCTGCTGGGGTTCCTGGTCACCGGCGTCCGCCCGGCCCGGGCCGTGCTGCTCGCCATCCTCCTCACGGCGGCGATGTGGTACGGCTTCCGCCTCCTCGGGGTGCGCCTGCCGGCGGGCGACCTGTTCCGCTGAGGCGCGGCCGGCGCCGTGCTGGAGATCTGGCAGCACCTGCTCTTCGGCCTGCAGATCGCCCTGGAGCCGCGCCACCTGGCGCTGGCCTTCCTGGGGGCGCTGCTGGGGACGGTGGTGGGGGTGCTGCCGGGCATCGGGCCGGTGGGCGGGATCGCCCTGCTCCTGCCGGTGGCCTTCACCCTCGGTCCCACGGGCGCGATGATCATGCTCACCGCCCTCTACTACGGGACGATGTACGGCGGGTCGACCACCTCCATCCTCATGAACGTCCCGGGGGAGGCCTCCTCGGTGGTCACGGCCTTCGACGGGTACGCCATGGCCCAGCAGGGGCGCGCCGGGCCGGCGCTGGCCGTGGCCGCGGTGGCGTCGTTCATCGCCGGCACCCTCTCCATCGTGGCGCTCACGCTCTTCTCCCCGCCGCTGGCCGGGTGGGCGGTGCGCTTCGGCCCGCCCGAGTACTTCGCGCTGATGGTCTTCGGGCTGTCGGCCGTGAGCAGCCTGGCCGGGGAGTCGCTGGTCAAGGCGCTCATCGCCATGGGGCTCGGCCTCATGCTGGCCACGGTGGGGACCGACCTGGTCACCGGCGTGCCGCGCTACACCTTCAACGTGCCCTACCTGCTGGACGGCGTGGACTTCGTCATCGCCGTGATCGGGCTCTTCGCCGTCTCGGAGGTGCTGGTGGCGGTCGAGGAGCTGGCCGGGGAGGTGCGGCCGCGGGTGGCCCTGCAGCGCGTCTGGCTCTCGGTGCGGGACCTGGCCGAGTCGTGGTGGGCGATCCTGCGCGGGACGGTGGTGGGGTTCTACATCGGCATCCTGCCGGCGGCCGGGGCGACCATCGCCTCCTTCCTCGCCTACAGCCTGGAGAAGCAGGTGGCCCGCGACCCCCACCGCTTCGGCCGCGGGGACATCCGCGGCGTGGCCGCGCCGGAGGCGGCCAACAACGCCGCCGCCGTGGGCAACATGATCCCCATGCTCACCCTGGGCATCCCGGGCTCCTCCACCACGGCCCTCATGCTGGGGGCGCTGCTCGTCCTCAACGTCATCCCCGGCCCCCGCCTCTTCCAGCAGCACCCCGACGTCATCTGGGGGTTGGTAGCCAGCATGTACGTCAGCAACCTCATCCTGCTCGTCCTCAACCTCCCGCTGGTGGGGCTCTTCGTCCGCATCCTCGACATCCCCCCGCGCGTCCTCCTGCCGGTCATCCTGGCCGTCGCCCTGGTGGGCACCTACGCGGTGAACTCCAGCGCCTTCGACCTGCTGACGACGGCGGTGCTGGGGCTGCTGGCGTACTACCTGCGGCGGAACGGATACCCGCTGGGCCCGGCGGTGCTGGGGCTGGTGCTGGGGGACCTGATGGAGCAGAACCTGCGCCGCTCGCTCATCATGAGCGACGGGAGCCTGGCCATCTTCGTCACGCGGCCGGTCACCGCCGCCTTCCTCCTCCTCTCGGCGCTCTCCCTGGCCGCCCCCGCGCTGGTGCGCGGGTGGCGGCGGTTCCGCACGGCCGACGTGGTCTGACCCGCCCGGCACGCCCCCGGCGCGCGGCCGCGGCGCGGCCGCCTCCGGGTATAGAATGAAGTACTGTGGCCAGGCGCGCCGTCCCACCCCGCCGTCCCTCCTCCCGCCGCTCCGCAGGCGTCCACCGGGCAGGACGCGGCCACCGCGGCCTCCCCCCGCTCCTCCTCGTCGGCCTCGTGGTCGGCCTGGGGGCCGTGCTGGCCATCGGCACGGGGGTGGGGGTGCTCGTGGCGATCAGCCGCGACCTGCCGGACGTCACCGCCGTCTACCACCCACCCGCCCAGGCCACGCGCATCTACGCCGCGTCCGGGGAGCTCGTGGCCAGCCTCTACCGGGAGAACCGCATCCCCATCCCGCTGGAGGCCGTGCCCCGGCACGTCCGCCAGGCCGTCCTGGCCATCGAGGACGCCCGCTTCTACCAGCACCCCGGGGTCGACCTCACCGGCATCGCCCGGGCCATCTGGCACAACATCCGCTCCGGCGAGATCGTCGAGGGCGGGAGCACCATCACCCAGCAGCTGGCCCGCACGCTCTTCCTCTCGCAGGAGCGCGTGCTCAGCCGCAAGCTCGCCGAGATCGTGCTGGCCCTGGAGATCGAGCGCCGCCTGACCAAGGACGAGATCCTGGAGCGCTACCTCAACGAGGTCTACTTCGGCCAGGGGGCCTACGGCATCGAGATGGCTGCCCGCGTCTACTTCGGCAAGCCAGCGCGCGAGCTCACGCTGGGGGAGGGGGCGGTGCTGGCCGGCATCATCCGCGCCCCGTCGGCCTACTCGCCCCACACCAACCCGCAGGCGGCGCGGCGGCGGGCGCGCCTGGTCATCGACCGCATGGTGCAGCTGGGGATGATCACGCCGGCGCAGGCGGGGGCGGTGCTGCGCCACCCGGTGACCTTCACGCCGCCCGCGAACGCGGGCCTGGTGGGGATCCGGGCGCCCTACTTCATCTCCTTCGTCCTGCCCCAGCTCCTCGGGCGCTTCGGCGAGGAGCTGGTCTACCGCGGCGGCCTCTCCGTCTACACGACGCTGGACACGCGCCTGCAGGCCCTGGCGGAGAAGGTGGTGCGCCGCGGCATCGACGAGGGCCTGGCGGCCGGCCTGCGCACCTCCCAGGCGGCGCTCGTGGCCTTGGACCCGCGCACCGGGCACGTGCGGGCGATGATCGGCGGCTACGACTTCGACCAGACCCAGTTCAACCGGGCCTGGCAGGCGCGCCGCCAGCCCGGCTCCGCCTTCAAGCCCTTCATCTACGTCACCGCGCTGGCCAACGGGGTGCCCCCCTCCCGCGTCCTGGTCGACGCGCCGGTGGCGTACCGCATCCCCGGCGCGGGGGTGTGGCGGCCGAAGAACTACGACCGCCGCTTCCGCGGGCCCATCACGCTGCGCCGCGCCCTCGAGCACTCGGTGAACGTCCCGGCGGTGCGCATGCTCAGCGAGCTGGGGCCCGACCGGGTGATCGAGTACGCGCGGCGCATGGGCATCAGCAGCGACCTGCGCCCGCACCTCTCGCTGGCCCTGGGCACCTCGGAGGTCACCCCGCTGGAGATGGCCTCGGCCTACGGGGTGCTGGCCAACCTGGGCGTGCGCGTGGCGCCGGTGGCCATCCTCAAGGTCACCGACGCCAGTGGCAAGGTCCTCTACGAGCACTTCCCCGACCGGGAGATCGCCCTGGCCCCGCCGGTGGCCTACCTGATGACCGACATCCTCAAGGGGGTCATCACGCGGGGCACCGGGCGCGCCGCCAACATCGGCCGCCCGGCGGCGGGGAAGACCGGCACGACCGACGACTACCGCAACGCCTGGTTCATCGGCTACACGCCGACGCTGGTCGCCGCCGTCTGGGTGGGGAACGACGACAACACGCCGATGCGGCGCGTCGTCGGCGGGGGGCTGCCGGCCAAGATCTGGGCCGCGTTCATGCGGTCGGCGCTCGAGGGCGTCCCGCCCGAGGACTGGCCCCGCCCCGACGGGGTGGTGGTCCGCGGCGGGGAGCTCTACATCCGCGGCACGGAGCCCACGCCCCCGCCACCCCCGCCGCCCTCGCCGCCGCCGCTGCCTCCCGAAGCGGGGTCGAACGGGGCCGAGCCCGCGGGGACCGCAGAGGCGCTGGCGCTGACGGTCACCGAACCGCAGGACGGGGCCCACGTCCGGACGCCGGTGGTCATCCGCGGCGTCACCGCGCCGGGCGCCACCGTGGCCATCACCATCCTGGCGGACGGCGGCCTGGTGGCGGTGCGCCTGGTGGAGACCTACCTGCCCGCCGACGAGCAGGGCACCTTCGCCTACCGGTTCGCCCCGTCCATTCCCATCCCCGGGATGCGGTATGCCATCACGCTCACGGCCCGCCTGCCCGGCGGGGCCACCGCCACCCGGACGCTCACCATCACCGAAGCCCTTCGCTGAGCGCTCCCGGTCCCGCCGGCGGCCGTATAATTGAGGCGGCGTTTCACTCCTCCCGGGAGGCCCGACCATGTCCGGCCACTCCAAGTGGCACAACATCCGCATCAAGAAGCAGAAGATGGACCAGGTGCGCGGCCGCCTCTTCAGCCGGCTGTCGCGGGAGATCACGGTGGCGGCCAAGGAGGGCGGCGGCAACCCCGAGGCCAACCTGCGCCTGCGCGCGGCCATCGAGCGGGCCCGCGACGCCGGCATGCCCAACGAGAACATCCAGCGGGCCATCCAGCGCGGCACGGGCGAGGGCGGGGGAGCGGCGCTGGAGGTCGTGGTGTACGAGGGGTACGGGCCGGGCGGCGTGGCCGTGCTCGTCGAGGCCCTCACCGACAACCGCAACCGCACCGCCAGCGAGATCCGCGCCATCTTCCGCGACCACCAGGGGCGCATGAGCGAGGTGGGCTCGGTGGCGTGGATGTTCGACCGGAAGGGGTCGATCGTCGTGGACCGGGCGGCGGCCGACGAGGACGCGGTGATCACCGCGGCCCTGGAAGGCGGCGCGGAGGACGTGCGGACCACCGAGGACAGCTACGAGATCGTCACGGCCCCGGAGGACCTGTACCGGGTGAAGCAGGCCCTCGAGGCCCGGGCCATCCCGGTGACGGCGGCGGAGATCAGCATGGTCCCGAAGAGCCTGGTCCACCTGGAGGGCCGGGAGGCCCAGCAGGTGCTGCGCCTGCTCGAGGCTCTGGAGGAGCACGACGACGTGCAGCGGGCCTACGCCAACTTCGACATCCCGGAGGAGATCCTGCAGCAGGTCGGATAGGCTGCGCTTCCGCGTCCCCTGAGCGGACGGGCCGGAGAGGGGAGCGGTGACGCGGCGGCGAACACCCGTGCGGATGATCGTCGCGCTGGGCATCGATCCCGGTCTTCGCGCCACCGGCTACAGCATCATCCAGGGCGATCCCTCGGGCGTGCGGCTGGCCTCGGGGGGTGTCGTCCGCGCCGCCGCGCCCGACCTCGGCGGCACGCTCCACGCCCTGCACCAGGCCCTCCGCCGGCTGCTGGTCGACCACCGGCCCGACCTCGTGGCCGTGGAGGACCTCTTCGCCCACCCCGCCTTCCCCCGGGCCGCGCTGGCGGTGGCCCACGCCCGCGGCGTGGTGTGGCTGGCGGCGGGGGAGGCGGGCGTCGACGTCCTCTCCCTGGCCCCGGCCGAAGTCAAGCGCGTGCTGACCGGCTCGGGCCGGGCCGCCAAGGGGCAGATGGCGCGCGCGGTGAGCCGGCTGCTGGCCTGCACGGTGGACGACGCCCACGTGGCGGATGCGGCGGCCCTGGCCCTCACCGCCCTCTCCCGCCGCGGCGTGCCGTTGCAGCCGTCGCCGCGGTCGCGCCCGGAGGCGCCGTCCGGGACGGGGCCGCGCGCCGTCGCCGCGGCGGCCCCCCGGGCGTCCGGAGGTGGCCCGTGATCGCTTTCCTGCGCGGCCGGGTCCTGCGGCGCACTGAGGACCGGGTCGTCCTCGAGGCCGGCGGGGTGGGGTACGAGGTCCACCTGCCGGCAGTCGTGGCGCGCGGGCTGCAGGTCGGCGAGGGGGAAGAGGTGGCCCTCTTCATCTCCTACCACGTCACGCCCAACCAGCCGCGGCCGTTGCTGGTGGGGTTCCGCCGCGAGGTGGAGCAGGAGTTCTTCGAGCGCTTCATCACCGTGGACGGCGTGGGGCCGGCCAGGGCGGTGCGGGCCATCACCCACCCCGTGGCGGCCATCGCCGAGGCCATCGAGCGCAAGGACGTGGCCTTCCTGCGCCGCCTGCCGGGGATCGGGCAGCGCACGGCGGAGAAGATCGTCGCCGCCCTGCACGGCAAGATGGGGAAGTACGCGCTCCTGCAGGAGGCGGCCCCGGCCGGGGCGGCGCCGCCGGCCGAGGACTTCCGGGCCGAGGTGGTGGAGGTCCTCACCCGCCAGCTGGGGCACCGGCCCGCCGAGGCGCGGCGGATGGTCGAGGAGGCGCTGCGGCGCAACCCGGCCATCGCCGACGCCGAGGCGCTCTTCCAGGAGGTCTACCGGGTCCGGCAGACCGCGGAGGCGCCGGCATGACGGGGCGTCCCAGAGGCGGCGGGGGCCGGGTGGGAGAGCGCGGCCGCCGCGCCCGCGCAAGCGGCCGCCGGAGGGCGGACGATGGCACCTGAGGGCGCGCGCGACCGGCACGCTGGGGCGGACGGGCGGGCGGTGGCGGCGGACGAGGAGGTCCTGATCCGCAGCCTGCGCCCGCAGCGGCTCGACGAGTGCATCGGGCAGGCCCGGGTCATCGAGGGGCTGCGCATCAGCCTGCAGGCCGCCCGCCAGCGCGGCGAGCCCGTGGACCACATCCTGCTGCACGGCCCGCCCGGGCTGGGGAAGACGACCATCGCCGGCGTGGTGGCCAACGAGATGGGCGGCCACTTCGTCCAGACCTCCGGGCCGGCCCTGGAGCGCGGCGGCGACCTCATGGGGATCCTGACGAACCTGGAGCGCGGGGACGTCCTCTTCATCGACGAGATCCACCGCCTGCCACGGGCGGTGGAGGAGCTCCTCTACCCGGCCATGGAGGACTTCTGCGTCCACTTCGTCATCGACAAGGGCGCGCACGCCCGCACGCTGCGCTACCAGCTGAAGCCCTTCACCCTGGTGGGCGCCACGACCCGCGCCGGGCTGCTCTCCTCGCCGCTGCGCGAGCGGTTCGGCATCGTCCACCACCTCGACTTCTTCCCGGTGGAGGACCTGGAGCGCGTCGTCCTGCGCTCGGCGGCCATCCTGGGGGTGGAGGTCACCCCCGACGGCGCCCACGAGATCGCCCGCCGCGCCCGCGGCACCCCGCGCATCGCCAACCGCCTGCTGCGGCGGGTGCGCGACTTCGCCCAGGTGCGGGGGGACGGGCGCATCACCGGACCGCTGGCGCGGGAGGCGCTAGACTTTGAAGGGGTGGACGACGCCGGGCTCGACGAGCTGGACCGCCGCCTGCTGCGGGGGGTCATTGAGGTCTACCGGGGTGGCCCGGTAGGGATCGAGGCGCTGGCGGCGACGCTGAACGAGGAGGTGCAGACGCTGGAGGAGGTGGTGGAGCCCTTCCTGCTCACGCGCGGCTTCCTCTCGCGGACGCCGGCCGGCCGCCGGGCCACCCCTGCGGCCTACCGCCACCTCGGCCTGACCCCGCCGGAGGGGGGGCGCGACCAGGGGCAGCTATGGTGAACGACCTCGCTCCCATCGGCCGGGTGCTCATCCTCCTGGGCGTGGTCCTGGTCGCGGTCGGCGTGCTGGTCACGGTGCTGGGGCGGATCCCGCGCCTGCCCGGGGACATCGTCATCCGGCGGGACGGCTTCGTCCTCTACTTCCCCATCGTCACGAGCCTGGTGCTCAGCCTGCTCCTCACCATCCTCCTGACGCTCGTGCTGAGCCGCCGCTGACATGGGCCGCCCGGCGCCCCTGCTCCTGCTGCTGGCTGCGCTGGCGCTCCTGCTTGGCGGCGTGCCGGGGCGTCTCGCCCGGGCCTCCACCGGCCAGCTCGTGCGGGTGGGCCTCCTCCTGGCGCAGCCGGCGGTGACCGTCTCCACGCCGGCGCCCGCCACCCTCGGCGATCCGGCGAGCCAGCAGACGGAGGTCCTCCCGGCGGGGACCTACGAGTTCCGGCCGGTGCCGGGCGGCATCACCGCAGCCGGGCGGACCTATGGCCCCGTCGTCCGGCTCCAGCCGACCTCAGCCCCCCTGGCCGTCGGCTCGCGCGCCTACCGCGGCGTGATCGAGCTGCGGCGCGCCGGTGAGGGGATCACGGTGGTGAACGAGCTCGACGTCGAGGAGTACCTCTACGGCGTCCTGAAGATGGAGGTGGACCCGCGGTGGCCGGCGGAGACGCTGAAGGCGCAGGCGGTGGCGGCGCGCACCCTGGCCTTCGCCTCCCTGGGGCGGTTCGCCGCCGAGGGGTACGACCTGCGGGCCACCACCGACTCGCAGGTCTACGGCGGCGTGAACGCCGAGGACCCGCGGGCCACGGCGGCGGTGGACGCCACGCGGGGCATGGTGGTCACCTTCGGCGGGCGGCCCATCTTCGCCGCCTACCACGCCGACTCGGGAGGGATGACCGAGGCCAGCGAGCTGGTGTGGGGCGTGCCCTATCCCTACCTGCGCTCGGTGCCGGACCCCTGGGTGGAGGGCTCCCCGGTGGGCCAGTGGCTCACCCGCATCGACCTCCCGGAGCTGGAGGCGCGGCTGCGCCGGGCCGGCCGGCCGGTGAGCGGCGTGACGGGGGTGGAGGTGGCCGCCCTCTCGCCGTCGGGGCGCGTCCTGGCCGTGCGCATCACCGGCGGCCACGGGACGCTCGAGCTCAAGGGGACCGAGCTGCGGACGCTGGTGGGGGTGAGCGTCCTGCGCAGCACGCTCTTCACCGTGCGCCTCGTCCCCAACGACGAGGTGGCGGCCGCCGAGTTCCAGGGGCGCGGCTCGGGGCACGGGGTCGGGCTGAGCCAGTGGGGCGCGCGCGGCATGGGGCTGGCGGGGCGCTCTTACGTGGAGATCCTGCAGTACTACTACCGGGGGGTGCAGGTGGAGCGGCGCTCCTAGGGGCGGGGAGGGGCGGGGGCGGCGAGGCGGGCGCGCGCGGCTGCGACCATCTCGCCGAGCCAAGTCCAGACCCGCGCGGCCGCGATCCCCTGGTCGCGCCAGCGGCGCAGGTCACCGGAGGCGAAGAGCTGCCAGCCCACCTCCACGCCGACCGGCGTCACCTGACGGTACGCCTCCACGATGCGCCCCTCCCGGGTCGGGTGGCCGTGGAGGAAGGACTCCACCGTCGCCGCCACGATGGCTTCCTCCAGGTCGGGGTCTTCCGGTCCCTGGACGGCGATCCCCTTGCCGGCCAGGTAGGGCGTGAGCCGCAGCAGCGCTACCCCGCCGGCCCAGGGCTCCCGGCTGGCGTAGTGCAGCCGGCGGATGTTGGCCACGGCCAGGGCGCCGACGCACAGCGGGCACGGTTCGCTCGTGGCGTAGAGCGTGCAGGCGCGCGGGTCGACCGCGGGACTCAGGACGAGCAGCGCGTTCAACTCGGCGTGGGCCAGGCGCACCCCGGCCAGGGGCAGGACACCGGTGCGCGGGTCCCGGCGGCGGTTCCGCCCGCGGCTGTGGATCCGCCCCTCGCCGTCCACCACCACGGCCCCGGCGGGGACCGACCCGACGCAGTACGCCGCCCAGGCTTCCTCCAGACACGCCTGCCAGGGGGCGGCCAGGCGCTCCCACATGGCGAGTCTCGCCTCCTTCCCGCCTCCTCCCTGCCCAGGTGATGAGCGCGACAGACCTTTCCGCCGCCCCGGGGGGCCCGACGTGTCTGGCGCTCCGCACCGTGCACACGGTCGGGCACTCCACCCGCCCGCTGGAGACCCTGCTCGCCCTCCTGGAGGCCCACCGCATCGAGCACCTCGTCGACGTGCGGCGGTGGCCCTCCTCGCGCCGCTTCCCCCACTTCCACCGGGAGCCGCTGGCGGCGGCCCTGGCCGGCCGCGGGATCGCCTACACCTGGCGCGAGGACCTGGGCGGCTACCGGCGGCCCGAGGCCGCCTCGCCCAACACCGGCTGGCGCGTCGGCGCGTTCCGCGCCTACGCCGACTTCATGCTCACGGAGGCCTTCGAGCGGATCATGGCGGACCTGGAGGCGCTGGCCGCCCGCCAGCGGGTGGCCCTCATGTGCGCCGAGGCGGTGCCGTGGCGCTGCCACCGGCAGCTGCTGGCCGACGCCTTCCTCGTGCGCGGGTGGGCGGTGCGCCACATCCTCGAGGACCGCTGCGAGGCCCACCGCCTCCCGCCCTTTGCCCGCGTGGAGGGCCGGCGCCTCCTCTACCCGGGACCGCCGCCCGCCGCGCCGCGGCGCCCTTCGCGTCCCGCGCCGCCGGCCCCGGGCGCCTCCCCGCCATCGTCTGCGCCGCCGCCGAGCACCAGGCCCCGCCGCGCCAGTCCCTCCAGGAGGAGGTGGAAGTAGACCAGCCCGGCGTAGGGCTGCCAGGGGGCGAGCAGGCGCTGGACCTCGTCGCGGTCCGGCCGATGCGGGAGGCCGAACCAGCGCTGCAGGCTGGCCTGCGCCCCCAGGTCGTCGGCGGGGAAGACGTGCAGCCGCCCCAGCCCGCGCAGGAGCACGTACTCGGCGCTCCACCGGCCGATGCCGCGCAGGGCCAGCAGCCGCCCCATCGCCGCCGCATCGCTCAGGCGGCGCAGCCCTTCCAGGTCGAGCCCCGCCCTCACCGCGCGGGCCAGCGCGACGATGGCCTCCGCCTTCGCCCGGCTGAAGCCGAGGCGGTGGAGCGCCGCCGGGGGGACGCGCGCCAGGTCCTCGGGGGCCGGAAAGGCCCACCCGCCGCCCCGGGCGGGCCGGCGGCCGAAGGCCAGCGCCAGGCGGTTGAGGAGCGTGAGCCCCAGCGCGAGCGAGACCTGCTGGCAGGCGATGGCGTTCACGACCGCCTCGAAGACGCTGGGGAACTGGGGCGGCCGCAGGCCGCGGAAGCGGTGCGCCAGCGGTCCCAGGCGCCGGTCGGAGGCGGCCAGGCGGTAGAAGGGGGCCAGGTCCACCCGGAGCCCGAGCACGCGCACGAGCCACCGGCGGAGGGCCGGCGCGGCCGTCGGCGGCGTCCCGGCGGCCTCGACCAGGAGGCGTGGCGCCGCGGGCGGCCCGGTCTGGGTGACGCGCACCGTCACCGCCTGCCCGTCGAGGAGGACGACGCGGCGGTAGGCATCGTCCTCCAGCCAGTCCACGGTGTAGAGGGGGCGGCGGCGCAGCAGCCAGACGGTCAGGTCGAGCCGGAAGGGCGGGGCGGGGCGGAGGCGCAGGACCAGGGCTACGGGTAGATGCCCCGGCGCATCAGTGCCGCGGCGACGCGCTGGACGCCCAGGATCAGGGCGGCGGTGCGCAGGCTGACCCGCTCCGCCTCCGCCAGCGCCCAGATGCGCTGGAAGCCGCGCACCATGATGGCCTCGAGGCGCCGGGTGATCTCCTCCTCCGACCAGAAGAAGGACTGCAGGTCCTGCACCCACTCGAAGTAGGAGACCACGACGCCGCCGGCGTTGGCCAGGATGTCCGGGACGACGGTCACCCCCCTTCGGGCCAGGATCTCGTCCGCCTCGGGCGTCGTCGGGCCGTTCGCCCCTTCGACGATCACCCGCGCGCGGATGCGCCCGGCGTTCTGCCAGGTGATCTGGCCCTCCAGCGCCGCCGGCACGAGGAAGGTACAGGGCAGCTCCAGCAGCTCGGCGTTCGTCACCGGCTCCGCCCCCGGGAAGGCGACGACGCTGCCCGTGGCGCGGACGTGGCGCTCCACGGCCGGGATGTCCAGCCCGCCCGGATGGTAGATGCCCCCGTGCACGTCGCTCACCGCCACGACCCGGCACCCGGCCTCGTGGAGGAGGCGGGCCGCCACCGAGCCGACGTTGCCGAAGCCCTGCACGACGACCGGTTCGCCCGCCAGCGGCAGGCCGAGGGCCCGCGCCGCCTCCCGCACGATGATGGACACCCCGCGTCCGGTGGCCTCGCGCCGGCCGGCCGAGCCGCCGATGGCCAGCGGCTTGCCGGTGACGACGGCGGGGACCGAGTAGCCGCGGTGCATGGAGTAGGTGTCCATCATCCAGGCCATGACCTGCTCGTTCGTGCCCACGTCCGGCGCCGGGATGTCGCTCTTCGGGCCCATGATGATGGCGATCTCGGTGGCGTACCGGCGGGTCAGGGCCTCCAGCTCGCGCGGGGAGAGGCGGTGGGGGTCGCAGGCCACGCCGCCCTTGGCCCCGCCGTAGGGGAGGTGCATCAGGGCGCACTTCCACGTCATCCACATGGCCAGGGCCCGCACCTCGTCCAGGTCCACCCGCGGGTGGTAGCGGATGCCCCCCTTCGTGGGACCGAGCACGGTGCTGTGCATGACGCGGTACCCGGTGAAGACGCGCACGGTGCCGTCGTCCATCTTCACCGGGAAGTGCACGGTGAACTCCCACTCGGGGACGCGCAGGTACTCCCGCAGGCCGCGCTTGAGGGCGAGGCGCTCGGCCGCCTGGTCGAACTGGCGCTGGGCCATCGCCCACGGGTTGTCGCTGACGTGCGGAGCGGTCGGGGTGAGGACGTCGCGGTCCATGGCCATCAGTCCAGGGTTAGGCCGCGGACGGCCCGGACCCTCCCGGGCCGTGCGGGTGCACGCCCGCTGGCCTCGCGGTGCCGTCGCCCGGTCGGGCCGGACGTCACTCCACGCGCGTCCAGCCGCGCCGCTCGGGCGTCCATTCGCTGAGGGGCCGCCCGAGGTAGTCCCGCTCCTCGACGCGGTACCCGGCCGCCTCCAGCCGCCGTCGGGCCTCGCGGTAGTACCGGTAGTCCACCTGGATCGCGTTGCGGCGCAGCGGGTTGGGGTAGCCGCTGATCCCGCCGAGGAGCTTCTTCAGGTTCTCCTGGTCCTCCGGGCCGCCGACGATGTCCACGGCCTGGTTCACGGTGCCGTAGGCCACCACGGTGCGCCCCTCGATCGTGTCCACGGGCCGCCCGCCCGGGTTCACGGAGGAGACGGGGACCTCCAGCGTCCGCGCCGCCGCGGCCTGGGGCGCCGCCACGGCTTGCCCGGCCTGCGCGGCCGCCCGCTGCCGCTTGATCGCCTCCACCTTGGCGCGCGCGGCGGCGATCTTCTCCTCCCGGGAGAGCTCCCGTTCCTCGGCCATCGGTCCTCCTCCCCGCAGCGACGTGCTATGGTAGCGGTGCTATTGTAGCGGGCGCGTCGGTAGCCCGGCGAGGGGCCCGGGGTCGGGAGCGGTCGGGACCGCCCGCCGGTGGTGCTGCGGCGCCCCAGAGAGGAGTCGTGCCGATGAGCAGTCAGCAGCTCGCGGGGCTCATCCCATTGCTCGTCTTCTTCGTCCTGATGTACCTGCTCTTCTGGCGGCCGCAGATGACCCAGATGCGGCGGCGCCGGGAGATGCTGGCGGCGCTGCGGCCGGGCGACCGCGTCGTCACCATCGGCGGGCTGCACGCCACCATCCTCGAGGTGAAGGACGACGTCCTGGTGCTGGAGCTGGCCCCGAACGTGCGCGTGCGGGCCGACCGCACCGCCGTCCAGACCGTGCGCGGCCGGGTGGCGGCGATGGCGGAGCGCGCCGCCGGGGGGCGGCGGTGAGGGTCGCTCGGGCCCGGGCCCGCCGGCGGGTCGTCCCTCCGGCGCCGCCGGCGCCGGAGGAGGCGGCGGGGGCGCCGGTCGAGACCACCCCCCCGCCGGAGCGGCCGGGGGTCTCGCTGGAGGAGGTCAAGCGGGACCCCGAGGTGGCCGCCTACATCGAGAAGGCCAACGAGTACACCGGGGCGATCGGCTACACGGAGCACGGCTTCCGTCACGCCAACCTGACGGCGAACATCGCCTACAACATCCTCAAGCGGCTGGGCTACGACGACCGCCAGGCCCAGCTCGCCGCCGTGGCCGGCTACCTGCACGACATCGGCAACCTGGTGAGCCGGGTGAACCACGAGCACACCGGGGCGGTGCTGGCCGGGCGGATCCTGGCCCGCCTGGGGATGGCCCCGGACGAGCGGGCGGTGGTCATGGGGGCGATCGGCAACCACGAGGAGCCGCACGGCGAGCCGGTGAGCGCGGTGGGCGCGGCCGTCATCCTCTCCGACAAGTCGGACGTCCACCGCACGCGGGTGCGCAACCCCGACCCGACCACCTTCGACATCCACGACCGGGTGAACTACGCGGTGGAGCACTCCTTCCTGCGGGTGGACGAGAAGAGCCGCACCATCACCCTCGAGCTCGTCATCGACACCGAGAGCTCGCCGGTGATGGAGTACTTCGAGATCTTCCTCACGCGCATGGTGATGTGCCGGCGGGCCGCCGAGTTCCTGGGGTGCTCCTTCAAGCTGACCATCAACGGGGTGAAGCTGCTCTAGCCGTCGCGCCGGCGCTCACGCCCCGCGCACCAGCACGGCGAGCCCCCACAGCAGGAGCAGCACGCCCGCCGGGCGGGTGAGGGCCCGCCCCCAGGGCGCGGCGCGCTCGGTGCCCATCACCGCGCCCAGCACCAGCATCCAGGTCAGGTGGCCCACCCCCACGGCGAACATCAGGAGCATCAACGTCCAGCAGCACCCCACGCAGAAGCGCCCGTGGTCCACCCCCAGCCGGAAGGCCTCGATGGCGGGGCGCCGGCCGTGCCACCGCTCGGTCACGAACAGGTAGGGGGAGCGGCAGGCCTGCAGGCAGCGGTCCTTCAGGCCGGTGAACTGGTAGAGCCCGGCCGCCAGCAGGACCGCGGGGAAGAGCAGCGCGGCGGCCGCCGCTCCGGTGCCCGTGGTGTCGACGACGACATGGACCACCCGGTCGCCGGTGTAGGCCCCCAGGCCGAAGAGGGCCCACACGCCCAGGTAGCCCGCGCTCAGGGCGAGGAGGAGCCACCCGCGGTGGCGGCGGCGGTGCACCATCCGCCGGAAGAGGGTGAGGAGCGGCAGGCTGGCCGGGAGCATCATCGCCACCGTCATGAGCACCCACCCGCCGACGAAGAGGCCGAGGCGGAGCGCCGGGGAGGGTCCCGTCCCTGGAGGGACGACCTCCCCGGCGCCGTGGCCCAGGAAGACGGCGTGGGGGGACTGCCCCCACGCCGCCAGGGTCAACCAGGCGAAGAGCACCACCGCGGCCACCGCCAGGAGGTACCAGCGGCGGTCGTCGGGCGTGCGCAGCGCGTCGATCACCCTTCAGGCCTCGAAGCGGAACGCGCCCAGGATGGCGTTCCGGCCTTCGAAGGCCCAGGCGATCCCGTGGGCGGGGATGTTCGCCCGCAGCGTGGGGGCCGTGCCCACGTACGCCGGGGAGCCCGGGATCGTGCTGAAGACGCTGTCCACCAGCGTGGTCGGCCGTCCCCCCAGGTCGGTCAGGGGCTCCATCTCCCCGCTGACCTCCTCACCCACCCGCACCGTCCCGCGCCCCTCGGCCATCCGGAAGTCGATGGGGACGTCGTGCACGCCCAGGACCTCGCCGATGAGCGGCGCCAGGTCCGCCAGCGGGCCGCCGAGCCGGCCGGTGTGGGCGGCGAGGATGGCCTCCTTCTGCCGCGGCGTGGCCCGCCGGTCGACGTAGGCCACGACCTTCCACCCGCCCTTGAGCACGTTGCCGGGGATGTGGACCGCCAGGGCCAGCGTGAGCCCCGAGACGTCGACGCCGTCGATCTCCCCCCGGTCGTAGTGGTAGGCGATGAGCCCGTCACAATGGCCCCCGTCGGGATCGCGGCCGACCCAGCAGGGACAGACCGCCTGACACGAGCACGCCTCCAGCATCTTGCCTTCGATCCGGTACCCCATGCTCCTCACCCTCCTCCCGCGATGGTGCTGGTCACGAGCGTCCGGGCTTCCGTGCCCGGAAGGTCACCGCGCGGGCCACCGTGGCCTGCCGCTCCGGGGGGATGAGCCGTCGCACCAGGTCCAGCAGCTCCGGTGTGAGCAGGGGGTAGGCGCCCCACTGCTCCGGCCCGAACGGCCGCTCCTCCACTCGCGCGATCTCCTCGAACCCGGCCTTGCGCAGCTTCGCGGCGAAGGTCCCCTCCGCCAGCGCCCCCGCGATTCACCCCGCCCAGGCGGCGGGGTGGGTGCGGACCTCCGGCGGCAGGTCCTCGTCCACCACGATGTCGGCGGCCACCAAGCGCCCGCCCGGGCGCAGGACCCGGAAGACCTCCGCGAAGACCCGCGACTTGCGCGGCGAGAGGTTCACCGTGCCGTTGGCGATGGCCACGTCCACCGCGCCGTCGGGCAGGGGGATGGCCTCGATCTCCCCCTGGACCCACTCCACGTTCGCCGTCCCCGCCGCCCGGGCGTGGCGCGCCGCCGCCTCGAGCATCTCCGGGAGGATGTCGAGCCCGATGGCCCGCCCCTGCGGCCCCACCGCCCGGGCCGCCAGGATCGTGTCGATCCCCCCGCCACAGCCCAGGTCCAGCACCACCTCGCCCGGCCGGAGGTCGGCGTGGCGGATCGGGTTGCCCACGCCCAGCGCCTGGGCCACGGCGCCGGCGGGCAGCCCCGCCAGCTGCTCCGGCGCGTAGAGGGCGGCCGCCGCGTCGGTCCGCTGGCCGATGATCTCCCGGTAGGCGGCCCGGACCGACGCCTTGATGGCGTCCTGGGCCAGCAGGTCGTCCGACTCCACGGCACCGACGTGACGATGCGCGTCCGCCATCTACTCCACCTCCCCGAGACCGCTGACGAAGGCCTCCAGCCGGCGGCGGGTCGCCTCGTCCACCGCCGGGTCGCCGGAGGCGCGCAGCCGCTCGCGCAGGTGCTGGGCGAAGCGCAGCTCCCCGCAGCAGTGGAGGCAGAGGCCCAGGTGCTCCTCGAGCTCCGCCGCCTCCACCCGTCCCAGGTGGCGATCCAGGTAGGCCCACAGGCGGGCGACCGCTTCCCGGCACGTGATCATCGACGATCCTCCCGATGCAGCAAGCCGTTCGTCGTGGCGAACTGCCAGAGCTCGCGCTCCAGCCGCCGGCGGCCCCGCGAGAGCATGGAGAGCACGGTGCCGAGCGGCACCCCCATGCTCCCGGCCACCTCGCGGGCCTTGAAGCCGTACACGTACGCCAGGATCAGGGCGGTGCGGTACCCGGGCGGCAGGGCGGCCAGCACGGCGATGATCCGTTCGCTGTCGAAGAGCTCGAGGAAGTCCAGGTGCAGGCGGTCGGAGTACGGGAACGGGTCGTCCTCGGCGATCGTGTCGAAGAGGTCGAAGTCGCCGTCCTCCTGCGGGACCGTCCAGGGTTCCCCCCCGCGCCGGCGCAGGAGGTCGTAGAAGGCGCGGGTGGTGATGCGGGTGAGCCACAGCCGGCCCCGCTCCCGGTGACGCAGGCGGCGGAAGCCGCGGAAGGCGCGCAGCAGCGCTTCCTGGACGAGGTCCTCGGCGCCGTCGCGCTGGCCGAGCAGCCTGACCGCCAGGGCGTACAGGTAGCTGAGATGGGGGAGGATGAACGCCTCGAAGTCGCGCTCGACGCCAGCGGCTCGGCTCACCGGTGCGACCCTCATCGCTCCTCTACCACCAAGACGTACCGAGGGGCCCGTTCTATTGCAGGGGGGCGACGGGATCTCCTGCGCGCAGGGGACGCCGGACCGACGCCAGCGGTGGCAGGCGCCCCGGGATCAGGCCAGGGCGGCGAGCGCCCCCTCGAAGCGCTCCCGCTGCTCCCCGACCCGCACCCGCTCCGCCTGCAGGCGGGCCCGGGCGCCCTCCAGGCCCAGGTTGCCCGGCGCCCCCTCGGCGGAGCGGCGCGCCAGGGCCGCCACCAGGTCGGCCGGGCGCTCCACCGGGACCGCGCCGGTGGCCACCTGCCGGTAGGCGTCCCGGAAGGGGACGCCCGCGGCGACGAGCTGCAGCGCCGCGTCCGTGGCGAAGAGCTCGGGCGTGCAGGCGGCGGCCAGCCGCTCGGGGTCGGGGGTGGTGTGGGCCACGGTGAGGGCCATGACGCGCAGGCAGGCCGTCACCGTGTCGAGCCCCTCCATGAGCGGGCGCTTCGTCTCCTGCAGGTCGCCGTTGTAGCCCGAGGGGCAGCCGGCGACGATCGTCCCCACCTGCGCCTGCAGGCCGATCACCCAGCGGCAGCGCGCGCGCACCAGCTCCACGGCATCCAGGTTGCGCTTCTGGGGCATGATCGAGGACCCCGTGGCCAGCTCCTCGGCCACGCGGAAGAAGCCGAACTCGCTGGTGGTGAAGAGGAGCAGGTCCTCGGCCAGCTTCGCCAGGTCCACGGCCACCTGGGCCGCAGCCTGGAGCGCCGCCAGCTCGAACTTCCCCCGGCTGTTCTGCACGTAGAGGACGTTGGGCTGCACCCGGGCGAAGCCCAGCAGCTGCGCCGTGTAGGCGCGGTCCAGGGGGAGGGGGACCCCGTAGCCGGCCGCCGAGCCGAGCGGGGACTGGTCGTTCAGCCGGTAGGCGGCCTCGCACAGCGCCAGGTCGTCGAGCAGGGCCTCGACGAAGGCGCCGGCCCACAGCCCCACCGAGGAGAGCATCGCCCGCTGCAGGTGGGTGTAGCCGGGCATGGGCAGGTCGCGGTGGCGGGCGGCGAAGTCGAGCAGGGCCTCGGCGCAGGCCAGGACCGCCTCCTGCAGGTCGAGCAGCGCCCGCTTGGTGTACAGCCGCAGGTCCACCAGCACCTGGTCGTTGCGGGAGCGCCCGGTGTGGAGCTTCTTGCCCAGGTCGCCCAGGCGCGCCACCAGCAGCCCCTCCACCTTGGTGTGGATGTCCTCGTCCTGCACCGTCAGGGTGAGGCGGCCCTGGCGGGCCTCGGCCAGCAGGTCGCGCAGCGCCGCCTCCAGGCGCGCCACCTCGTCAGTGGTGAGGACGCCGATGCGGCCGAGCATGCGGGCGTGGGCGATGGAGCCCAGCAGGTCGGCCCAGGCCAGGCGCTGGTCCAGCCAGACGTCGTCCCCCACCTCGAAGCGCTCGATCACCTCGTGCAGCCGGTAGCCCTTCTCCCAGAGCTTGCTCACGCCACCGCCTCCTCGAGCCGACGCGTGCCCCCGCGCCGCCGGCCGCCGCATGGGTCGGCGGGGCGGCGTCGGCCGCGCCCCCGGGCGTCTCACCCTGGCGTCCGGGCGCGGCGCAGGGCCAGCACCTGGTAGGGCAGGCCGCGGATCTGCGCCGCCGGGCCGCACAGGCGCTGGTCGAAGCCGCCCGAGGCGATCGAGCGCAGCTGCGGGGCGAAGAGCGCCTGGGGGGACGCGCGTCCGATGACCACCACGCTGCCCTTATACAGCCGCAGCGTCACCGTCCCCTCCACGACCTCCTGGGAGCGGGCGATGAAGGCGTCCAGGTCCTCGCGCAGCGGGTGGAACCAGTCCCCGTGGTAGACCAGGGCCGCCCAGGTCTGGTCGACTCCGCGCTTGAACTGCACCTCCTCCTTGGTCAGGGTGAGCTGCTCCAGGTCCCGGTGGGCCCGCAGGATGACGGTCGCCGCCGGGGCCTCGTAGACCTCCCGCGACTTGAGGCCCATGATGCCGTCCTCCAGGATGTCGATGCGTCCGACGCCGCACCGCCCGGCCCGGACGTTGAGCGTCTCCACCAGGTTGGCCAGCGCCAGCGGCTCGCCGTCGAGCGCCACGGGGATGCCCCGGGCAAAGGTCAGGGTGACGGTGACGGGCCGGTCCGGCGCGCGCTCGGGGGGGACGTACCACCGCCAGACCGCGTCCGGGATCACGGTCTCCAGGCCCAGGCCGCCGCTGGCGATGGAGCGGCACCACAGGGTCTTGTCGTCCCCGCCGGGGATGGGCTCGTCCACGGGGATCCCGAAGTGGGCGCACAGCGCCTGCTCTTCGGTGCGGGTCAGGTCGAGGTCGCGCACGGGGACGAGGATGGGCAAGCCGGGGGCGAAGAGCGTGAAGACGTTGTGCATGCGGTACTGGTCGTTGCCCTTGCCGCTGGACCCCTCGGCCAGCGCGTCGCACCCCAGGGCCAGCGCCTGCTCCGCCACGATGCGGGCGATGAGCTGGCGGGTCATGGCCGTGGCCACCGGGTAGCCCAGGTAGTCGGCGTTGGCCCGGATGGCCGGGGCCAGCCAGTCCCGGGCGAACTCCTCGCGCGCGTCGATGACGTGCGGGGTGATCCCCAGCCCGGCGGCCTTGCGGGCGGCGGCGGCCAGCTCCTCGGCGCCCTGCCCGACGTCCACGGTGATGGGGACGACCTCCTCGACCCGGTAGACCTCGCGCAGGAGGGCGACGCACAGCGAGGAGTCCAGCCCGCCGGAGTAGGCCAGGGCGACCCGCCGCACCCCCGGCGGACGCACGGCCGTCAGCTTCCACAGCGGTGCACGCGTCGTCATGCGCTGCCCCTCCCGTCGCACGCTGGTTGTGAATCATCATGCACGATACCGAATAAATATGCAACCCGGCCGCGCGTCGGGCCACGCAGGTGGGCGGGCTCGAGCCCGTCAGGGCGGGGCCAGGGGGAGCGGGTCCGGGGCTGGAGCGGGTGCGCTATACTGGCGGGAGGCATGGAGAACCGCACGCTCGTGGTCGTCCCGCTCTACAACGAAGAGCCCACCCTGCGCGACGTGCTGTCGGAGGTGCGCAGGGCCGTCCCTGCCGCCGACGTCCTGGTGGTGGACGACGGCTCCACCGACCGCTCCCCGGCGATCCTGGCCGAGATCGCCAGAGGCGACCCGCAGGTGCGCGTGCTGACCCACCCGGACAACCTGGGCTACGGGCAGGCCCTCATCGACGGCTTCGCCTGGGCGGTCCAGCGCGGCTACCGCCGGGTGGTCACCATCGACTGCGACGCCCAGCACGAGCCCGCCCGCATCCCCGCCTTCCTGGCGGCGCTCGCCGACGCCGACATCGTCTCGGGCAGCCGCTACCTCGACCCGGCCCTTGGCGGCGACCCGCCGCCGCCCGACCGCCTGGCCATCAACCGGGAGACGACGGCGCTCCTGCGCCGCCTCACCGGCTACCCCCTCACCGACGCCTGGTGCGGGTTCAAGGCCTACCGGGGCGAAGCGCTGGCGCGGCTGCGGCTGGACGAGCCGGGCTACGGCCTCCCCCTCCAGGTGTGGATTCAGGCCTGGCGGCTGGGGCTGCGCGTGGTGGAGCTGCCGGTCGCCCGGGTCTACAAGAACCCGGCGCGGCGCTTCTGGGGCGGGCTCGACGATCCCGAGACGCGGCGGCGCTACTACCGCTCGGTGCTGGAGCGGGAGCTGGCGCGGGCCGGGCTCTCCCCGGCGCTCGCCTCGGCCGAGTGATGCGCATCCTGGCCATCGGGCCCCACCCCGACGACGTGGAGATCGGCATGGGCGGGACGGTGGCCGCCCTGGTCCGCCAGGGCCACAGCGTGGTCCTCTGCGACCTCACCAACGGCGAACCCACGCCGCGGGGCAGCCCCGAGCGCCGGGCCGCGGAGGCCGCCGAGGCGGCCCGGGTGCTGGGAGTGGAGCGGCGCATCACCCTGCCGCTGCCCAACCGCGAGGTGGCCGACACCGTGGAGGCCCGCCGCCAGGTCGCGGAGGTGATCCGGGAGGTGCGCCCCGATGTGCTCTTCGTCCCGTACTGGGTGGACGCCCACCCCGACCACGTGGCGGGGGCGGCGCTGGGCGAAGCCGCCCGCTTCTACGCCAAGCTCACCCGGACGACCATGCGCGGCGACCCCACCTACCCGTCCCGGGTCGTCCACTTCGTCACCTCCCACTACCGCCTGCACGTGACGCCCACGTTCCTCTTCGACATCAGCGCCACGATGGAGCAGAAGCTGCGGGCCGTCGCCGCCTACCCCTCCCAGTTCGCCGACGAGGAGGGCGGCATGCCGATCCTGGAGATGCTGCGCGAGGTCGCCCGCTACTGGGGGCACCTCATCGGGTGTCGCTACGCCGAGCCCTTCGTCACCCGGGAGCCCGTGGGGCTGTCCAGCCTGGAGGGATTCGTCCTCGGCGCGCGCCTGGACACCAAGTCCCGCCTGTGAGCGGCGCGCCCGACCGGGTCCTCGCCCCCGACCAGGAGCTGGAGGTCCCCGCCGCCTCCGGCGAGGTGCTCCTCCGGCCGTCCGGGGACCTCCGGGCGGTGGCGCGGGCCAACGCCGCGCGCCTGGACGTCGCCCGGCTGGCACCGCTGGACCTGGACCTGGGCCTGCTCCGCCGCGAGGCCCGCACGGAGGGCCTCCTGCTGGCGCGGCGGTACACGGCCGCGCTCGGCCTCGCCGTCCCCGGGGGGACCGACGCAGAGGCACCGGACCTCCTCTTCGTCACCGGCCACCAGCCGGTCTTCCCCCACCCGGGGATCTGGGTGAAGTACCTCCTCCTCGACCGCCTGGCCCAATCCGGCGCCCCCGCGCTGGTGGTGGTCGTGGACAGCGACGCCATGGACGACCTCGCCGTGGAGGTCCCGGCGCTCGCCGAGGCCGCGCCCGGCCTGCCCCGCCTGGTGGAGCGGCGCCGCGAGGTCCTCCGGCACGGCAGTCCCGACCGGCCCTGCGAGGGGCAGCCCCCACCGGACGAGGCGGAGTGGGCCGGCTTCGTGGAGCGGGTCGGTCGCCACCTGGCCACCCTCCCCGACCCCGAGCTGCACCGCCGCTGGGCCGCCTTCACGGCGCTGGGCCGGCCGCAGGCGGACTCCCTGGCGGCCTTCCTCACCGTGCTGCGGCGGCGCTACGAGGGGCCGCGCCGGCTGCTGGACCTGCCGGTCTCCCTGCTGGCCGCCACCGCCGCCTTCAGGCGGTTCGTCCTGGCCGTGGCCCGGGACGCCCGCCGCTTTGCCGAGATCCACAACCGCCACCTGGAGGCCTACCGGGCCCGCCACCGCATCCGCACCACCGCGCAGCCCTTCTCGAACCTGGAGGTGGCGGGCGACCGGGTGGAGCTGCCCTTCTGGTGTCTGGTGGAGGGCCGCCGGGCCCGCCTCGTGGCCGACCTGGCCCGGCGCCGGTGGGGGCCGGACGGTGAGGCGCTGGTGCCCATCCCGTCCGGGCCGCACGCGCCGGAGTTCGACGCGCTGCCCGTCCGCCCCCGGGCGCTCACCCTCACCGCCTTCGTCCGCCTCTGCCTGGCCGACCTCTTCGTGCACGGGGTGAGCGGGGGGCGCTACGATCGGGTGACGGACGCGGTGGTGCAGGAGTACTTCGCGGTGGCCCCCCCGACCTACGCGGTGGCGAGCGCCACCCTGCACCTGCCGCTCGGAGGGGCGACGGATCCGGTGGCGGCGCGACAGGCGGTGCAGCGGGCCCTCCAGGACGCGCGGCACAACCCGGAGCGCCTCCTGGCCGCCCCCACCCCGGCGCAGCGGGCCCTCATCGAGGAGAAGTGGCGGCTGATCGCCCGGCTGCGCGAGTCCCCGCTCACCCGACGGGAGCGGCGGGCGGCCACGCAGGCGATCCGGCGGATCAACGCGCAGCTGGCCGAGGGGATGCGGGCGCACGTGGCGGCGCTGGAGGCGGCGCTGGCCCGGCTCGAGGCGCCGGGGGCGCAGGACGCGGTGACCTACCGCGGCTACCCGTTCTTCCTCTATCCGGTGGAGGAGGTCGACGCCCTGGTGGACCGGATGGTCGAGAGCAGCGAGCGTGGGCCGGGCGGGCGAGAGCCGTGAATCGGGTCGAGCAGAATCAGGTCGAGGGTGAGGAGGTGAGCGAGGCGATGGCGGCGCTGAGCGTGGGCATGGAGGCTCCCGACTTCACGCTGCCGGATGCGGAGGGGCGTCCGGTGCGGTTGCGCGACTTCCGCGGGCGTACCGTCGTCCTGTACTTCTACCCCAAGGACGACACCCCGGGCTGCACCGTCGAGGCGTGCGGCTTCCGCGACGCCTACGACCGCTACGTGGAGGCCGGGGCGGTGGTGATCGGCATCAGCCCCGACGACGTCGCCTCCCACGCGCGCTTCGCCCGCAAGTACGGGCTCCCCTTCCTGCTGCTCGCCGATCCCGACCACCGGGTGGCGGAGGCGTACGGGGTGTGGAAGGAGAAACACCAGTACGGCCGGAGCTTCTGGGGGATCGAGCGGACGACCTTCGTCATCGACGCGGAGGGGAGGATCAAGCGGGTGTTCGAGCGCGTGCGACCGCAGGGCCACAGCGACGAGGTGTTGGAGGCGCTGCGCCGGTGAGCGGTCCTGCGGCGGTGAGCGGGCCCTGCCAGACCGGGCGCGCCGCGGGGCGGGGCCGCCGGGGGCGGGCCGCCGCGACCCTGGCGGCGGTGGTGCTCCTCGCCGCCTGCCAGCCCACGGTGCGCCTGCAGACCCCGCCGCTGCCGGAAGTCCCGCTGGAGGCCCACGCCACCGTCCCGGTCGTCCCGTCGGCGGAGGCGGGACGGGTGGTCTACGAGCGCAACTGCGCCGCCTGCCACGGGCAGAGCGGGCAGGGCGACGGCCCGCTGGCGCGCACGCTCAAGGCGCCCCACAAGAACCCCTTCACCGACACGATGCGGCTGCTGGGGATCCAGGTCCGCGGCGAGGACCTCCCCTCGCGGCCGGCCAACTTCACCAACCTCGTCCAGATGCGGCTGAACAGCCCCGCGGCGATGTACGAGACCGTCACCCTGGGGCGGCCCCACACGGCGATGCCGGCCTTCGGCCCCGACCCGGCCTACGGCGCCAACGACGGCATGCCCGACCGCCGGGACGGCACGAAGCGCTTCCTCCCGGACGCCGACCGGTGGCACGTCGTCTTCTACGAGTGGGCGTTCGCCACCTCGCCGCAGCAGATCGCCCGGGGCCAGGCCCTCTACCAGGCCCGCGCCTTCGACCTGGAGGTGGCGGGGGCGGGGCGCGGCCCGGTGACGTGCGCCGGCTGCCACGGGCCGAACGGGGACGGGCGGGGCGGGCGGCTCAGCGGGCTGATGGCCCGCACCCGGTGGGGGTGGGCGCTGGGGCGCGGGCCCGGGATCTTCACCGACCGGGACTTCATGGTGAAGCGCAAGCCCACCGAGCTCTTCGCCGGCATCACCGACCGCCACCCCTTCGTCCGGCTCCCCGGCCAGCCGCAGGTGCCCGCCTACAAGCGCCTCCTGCGCGAGGACGAGCTCTGGGCCCTGGTCGACTACCTGTGGACCTTCGTCTACCGTTACGCCCCGCCGGCCGCGGGTGCGCCTTGATTCACGCGTAGCGGCATCGCTACACTGCATCGGGGAGCGATGGTGGAGCGTCCGGAGCGACTCGAGCGCCGCGGGTTCCTGCGCCTGGTGACGGCCGTGCCGATCGTCGCCGCGGCGGCGGCCTTCCTCTCGCCGCTGCTGCGCCTCCTCAAGCCCAACACGCGCCCCTTCGAGGTGCTCTACGAGCCCACGGTCCACGACGTCCCGGTGGGGGAGGTGACCGTGGCCGCCACCCTGGACGAGGTGGCCCGGCCGTGGGACTTCAAGTACTTCGTCTTCACCCAGCGCTACCCGCAGTACACCCCGGAGGGGCTGCGGGCGGCCAACGTCCCCGCCGTGGTCATCCGGCTCCCCTACAAGATCCGGCTGCCCTGGGACTGGGCCCGGACCATCGGCAAGACCCCGCAGCTCCAGGAGAGCGACATCATCGTCTTCTCCCGCATCTGCCCGCACCTCGGGTGCATCTACAACTACGTGCCGAACTGGCAGGAGGTCACCGCCGGGTACGGCGGCTACGTGCCGCCCCCGCCGCGCCGTCACGCGCTGATGGCCTGCCCGTGCCACCTCTCCATCTACGACCCCGCGGACCCGCAGCAGCCCGGGCGCGTGCTCTCCGGGCCGGCCCCGCGGCCGCCGCGCACCTTCCTCTACGAGATCCGGGGCAACCAGATCGTCGTGACGGACGTCGAGCCGGGGGGCATCGCCTGAGATGGGCCTGGTCGCCGACTGGCTCCGCGAGCGCAAGGAGCACCTGGACCTCTTCGACGAGACCCGCACCGCCCAGCAGGGCAACCCGCTCTACCTGCTGGGCCCGATGATCTACTTCTTCTGGCTCGTCACCGTCATCAGCGGGGTCATCCTCATGCTCTGGTACGAGCCGACCACCACCGGGGCCTACGACTCGGTGCGGCGGATCCAGGAGGAGATCCCGCTGGGGTGGCTGGTGCGCGGCGTGCACAAGTACGCCGCCGACGGGATCTTCCTCGGGATCATCCTGCGCATCTACCGGATGTACTTCGCCGGGGAGTACAAGCGGCCGGGGGAGCTGGGGTGGATGCTCTTCTTCCTCGGGTTGGTGCTCATGATGATCTCCGGCGTCACCGGCTACCTGCTCATCTGGAACCAGCGCTCCTTCTGGGCCGCCAAGACCATCCTCACCGTGCCGGTCTACCTGGACGAGCTCACCGCCCCGCTCTCCCGGTGGCTCGGCTACAACCTGAACTTCGGCTCGATGATCGCCTACGTCTTCCTCGGCGGGTCGGCCATCGGGCAGGCCACCATCACGCGCTTCTACTCCATCCACTTCGGCATCTCGCTGGTCCTGCTGGTGCTCATCGAGTTCTACTTCTACCGCACCCGGCGGAAGCGGCTGAACATGTCGCTGTTCCCCATGGCGCTCTTCCTGGCCATGCTGGTCTTCATCAGCCACCCGGACGTCCTGCCCGCCGAGCTGGGGCGGCGCGCCGACCCGAACCGCACGCCGCTGCCGATCCTCTCGGACTGGTACTTCCTGGCGCTCTACCAGTACGTGAAGTACACCCCGCCGCTGTGGGCGGGGCTGGGGCCGGGGCTGCTCATCGGCATCGGCATGCTCGTGCCCTTCCTCGACCGCAGCCGCTCGCGCCACCCGCTCGACCGGCCCTTCTTCCTGGTCCTGGGGATCTGGGCGCTCTTCCTCTTCCTGGCCTTCACGACGCTGATCCTGTGGAACATCGCCGTCATCGAGCGCGAGCCCCCGCTCGTGCTGCTCAGCACGGCCATCGTCATGGGGCTGGGCTTCCTCTGGCACCTGCGGCGGCGGCGCCGCCAGCTGCGCGCCGCCGCCGTCCCGCCGGCCGCCCGCCCCACGGCGCGGGCCCCCGAGCGGCCGGCCCCCGCGCCCTCGGTCCTGGCGGGGCAGTCGGGGGAGCCCGCCTGATGCGCCCGCCTCGCGCGCCGGCCGAGGGCGCGGCCCGCCTGGGCCGCCTGGCGGGGAGCCTGGCCACCTGGGGGGCCTTCGCCCTGGCCGTCTACACCTTCTCGGAGCTGTGGGGTGCGCTGCGCGGCGCCTGGGCGGGTCGCCCCACCGTGCCGCCGGGGCCGTTCCTCCTCCTGGTCGCGCTCTTCCTGGCCAGCCTGGGCTACCTGGCGGTGGCGCTCTACGCCGCCGAGGCGCGGGCGGGCCGGGTGCGCCGCCGCATCGGCCTGGTCGACCGCCTCCTGGCCTGGCTCGGGGCGGCGACGGAGGTCCCGGGGCGATGAGCCGCCCGCTCTACCTGATGGGGATGGTGGCCCTGGCCGGGGCGAGCGTCGGGCTGGCCGGGCTCATCGTCCTGGCCGAGTGGCGGGGCGCGGAGCGGGTGGGCATCGCCGCCCTCGGCCTCATCCTGGTCTGCTACGGCCTGATCGTCCTGCTCATGCGCAAGGCGGGGCTCATCGGGCCGCGCCGGGCGGAGGGGCGATGAGGACGACCCCCTACCGGCGGCTGGTGGCCTGGCTGCTCCGCCAGACCCTCCGGCTGGACGTGGCCATCAACCGCCTCTACCCGACCGACTTCAACCCGCTCTACTACACGGGGGGGCTGGCGAACTTCTTCCTGATCGTCCTGGTGGTCTCGGGCATCCTGCTCCTCTTCTACTACGTGGCCGACCTGGAGGGGGCGCACCGCTCCGTCGCCTTCATCACCGAGCAGGTCCCCTACGGCGACCTCCTGCGCGGCGTCCACCGCTACGCCGGGGACGCCTTCATCCTGGCCGCCCTGCTCCACCTGCTGCGCAACTGGTTCACGGAGCGCTACCTGTACGCGCGGGACAACCCCTGGATCTCGGGGATGTTCCTCCTCCTCCTGGGGTGGTTCATCGGCGTGAACGGCTACCAGCTGGTCTGGGACGACCGGGCCCAGGCCGTCACCGTCCTCCTCGTGCGGATGCTGCAGGCGGTGCCGCTGGTGGGGGAGACGCTGGTGCGGCTCCTCCTCGGCGACGTGGGCGTCACCCGGGCGACCCTGCCGCGGCTGCTCTTCCTCCACGTCGGGACGGCGTCCTTCCTGTACATCCTCCTGTGGTGGCACTACGTGCGGGTCCGCCACCCCAAGGTCTGGCCGCCCGCCACCTGGGTGCTCACGCTGCTGGGCGTCCTCGTCCTCCTCTCCGCGCTCATCCCGCCGGCGGCGGGGCAGCCGGCGCTGCCGGGGCAGGGGACGACCGCCGTCCCCCTCGACCTCTTCTTCCTGCTCCCGTTCTGGCTGGCCGGGTTCGTCCCGCCGGGATTGGTGCTGGCCGGCCTGCTCCTCCTCTTCCTGCTCGGCTTCGTCATCCCCTACGTGGGGGAGGAGCCGCGGACCGACCCGGTCCGCCACGCCGGCGTGGCCCAGGTGGTGGACGGCAACTGCACCGGCTGCGAGCTCTGCTACTACGACTGCCCGTACAACGCCATCGTCATGGTCCCCTCGCCCTACCCGGGGGTGACGAAGGCGGCGGCCAACCGCAAGCTGCTGGCGGTGGTCATCGACTCGCGCTGTGTGGAGTGCGGGATCTGCATCGGCGCCTGCCCCTTCGAGGCGCTCGAGCTGCCGAAGTTCCTGGAGGCCGACGTGCGCCGGCGCATGGCCGAGGCCGTGGCTGTGACGGCCTGACGCCGGCGGAGGAGCGGCCGCGGGAGGAGGAACGGTGGACCAGGAGACGCTGACCGCTGAGGCCCGACCCCGCACCGGCGCGCAGGGGCCCGTGGTGGTGGGCTTCGTGTGCGTCTGGTCGGTCGGGCTGGACGGGCTCGTCGACGAGCGGGGGCGCCTGCGCGCCTTCCCCTCGGTGCAGGTGATCTCCGTGCCCTGCTCGGGGTTCGTCCGGCCCAACTGGCTCGAGGAAGCGCTGCGCCTGGGGGCGGCCGGCGCCTTCGTCACAGGGTGCCCCTACGGCGACTGCCTCAACCGCGAGGGGAACTACCTGATGCGGGACCGGGTGGAGCAGCTGGAGCGCCGGCTGCAGCGCCGCCGGGTGGAGCCGGCGCGGGTGGCCATGCTGGCCCACGGGCTCCACGAGCAGGCCGGGTTCCTGGAGGCGGTGGGGGCGTTCCTGCGCCGGCTGGAGGCGTTGGGTCCGGCCGCGCCGACGGCCCGCCCGGGAGGGGCGGGGGCGGCGCCGACCGCGCGGGCGCGTCCGGGCGGGGCCGCGCCGGCCGCCCGTCCCGCTCCGGCGTCGGAGCCGGCTGAGGAGGAGGGGACGTGATCACCTTCCGCCGCCTGCCGCTGCGCGTGGTGGTGCTGTACGTCCTCTTCTACATCGCCTTCTTCCTGCTGCTGCTCTTCGTGGCGTCGTTCGGCCTGATCGCCGAAGCCTGATGCCCGGCACGGAGGCACGGCGGTCGGGCGGGAGGGCAACGGCGGTGCGCGGCCGCGTCGCGCACCGCCCGGCGGGAGAGTGCGGGATACTGGAGATGAGCACGGTGTCAGCGCGTCGCGCGCACGAAGGGCCCGGCGCGGGGCGCTGCCGCCAGGACGAGACGAGGAGGGAGCGGATGAAGCGAGCGGTCGGAGTCATGGTCGTGCTGCTGGTCGGTGTGCTGGTCCTGGGCGCCTGCGGGCGGCGCGGTGGAGCCCCGACGGGTCAGGCCACCCCTGCCCCCGGGGCGACGGCGCCGGGGGCCACGCCCGGGGGCGGCGCGACGGTGACGGTGGAGGAGAAGGAGTTCGCCTTCTCCCCGGCCCCGATCACCGTGCCAGCCGCCGGACCGGTGACCTTCACCATCGAGAACAAGGGGTCGGTGGAGCACAACTTCCTGGTGTGCCAGGGCCCGCCCCAGGAAGGGCAGTCGGGGTGCCCCCAGGGGACCTACGTCGACCTGGAGGCCATCCCGCCGGGGGAGCGCAAGACCGTGACGGCGACCATCCCGGCGGGGACGTACAAGGTCGTCTGCACCGTGCCCGGACACGAGGAAGCCGGGATGGTGACGACCCTGCGCGTCGGCCAGTGATCAGGGACCGGTCGGTGGACGTGATGGTGGAGCGGCCGGTGGACGTGACGGCGGATTGGTCGGCGGGCGTACCGGTGGCTCGGTCGGCGGGCCGGGGGCAGCCGCCGCGGTCGCGGGGGGCCGACACCTCGTCGTGAGCCAATCGGGGCCGCGGCAGAGCCGCGGCCCCTGCCGTCGTCTCAGAGGATGGGGGGCGTGGAGACGTTCGAAGCCCGGGGCCTGCCCGAGGTGGCCTCCGACCAGCACGCGGCGTCCGCCGACCAGGCGGGCGCGCTGGACCGGCTCTACGCTCCCGTCCGGCCGGACCTGGAGCGGCTCGACGACCTCCTGCGCGCCGAACTGGTGGAGGAGGACCCGTTCATCGGCGAGCTGGTCGCCTACGTGCTGGCCACTCGCGGCAAGCTGCTCCGTCCGGCCCTGGCCTGCCTGGCCGCCCGGGCGGTGGGCGACGCCGGCCACGGGCAGGACCGGCTCTACGTGGCCGCCACCGTCGAGCTCATCCACATCGCCTCGCTGATCCACGACGACATCATCGACCAGGCCGACCGCCGCCGCGGCAACCCCAGCGTGAACGTGCAGTGGGGCAACCAGATCGCCGTGCTGCTGGGGGACCTCCTCTTCGCGCGGGCCTTCGACCTGATCAGCCGGGTGCGCCACCCCGCCGTGGCCCCGGCGGTGGCCGAGGCCGCCGTGCGCATGAGCCAGGCCGAGATCAAACAGCTCAAGTACAGCGGCGAGCCGCACGCCCGCGAGGAGGTCTACCTGGAGATCATCGAGGGGAAGACGGCGGCCCTGCTGGCCGCCGCCTGCCGCGCCGGGGCCCTGGCCGGCGGCGCGACGGCGAGGCAGGCCGACGCGCTGGGCGCGTTCGGGCTGCGCTTCGGCATGGCCTTCCAGATCACCGACGACACGCTGGACGTAGCCGGGGCCCCGGAGGCCCTCGGTAAGCCCATCGGCTCCGACATCGAGGGCGGGCGCGTGACGCTGCCGGTCATCCACGCGCTCCGGAGCGCCTCGGAGGCGGACCGCGCGGCGCTGGAGCGCCTCCTGCGCGCCTCCGTGGATGGCGAGCGGCGGTCCGGGTCCGGGCAGCACGCGGCGCTGCGGGCCATCCTCGACCGCTACGGGGCCATCCCCTACGCGCTGGGGCTGGCCCGGCAGTACGCCGCTGCCGCGGGCGAGGCCCTCGCCGCGCTCCCGCCGTCGGACGCGCGGGAGAGCCTGCGCGGGCTCGCGGAGTTCGTGGTCGTGCGCGGACGGTGACGTGCAGGTCACGTGCATCATCCCGGCCTACAACGAGGCCGCGACGATCCCTGCGGTCGTCCGCGCGGCGCGGGCCTGTCCCGAGGTGGACGAGGTGATCGTCGTGTCGGACGGCTCCACGGACGAGACCGCCCGGCGGGCGGCGGACGCGGGCGCCGACCGGGTGATCGTCCTGCGCCGCAACCAGGGCAAGGGGAACGCCGTGGCCCGCGCCGCCCGGGAGGCGCGCGGCGAGGTCCTCCTGCTGCTGGACGCCGACCTCCGCGGCTTGCGCCCCGCCCACCTCACCCGCCTGCTCGCCCCGGTGCTGCACGGCCAGGCCGACATGGCCGTGGCGCTCTTCACGGAGGACCGCCTCCACCGCTGGCTCAGCCGGCTCTCCGGCCAGCGCGCCTTGCGCCGTCACCTGCTGCGGCCCGAGGTCCTCAGCGGGACGGGCTTCGGGCTGGAGGTGGCGCTGGACCGGTGGGCGCGGCGCGCGGGCGCCCGGGTGGTGCGGGTGCGCATGAGCGGGGTGACGCACCGGCGCAAGCGCGACAAGTATGGGACGATGAAGGGGCTGCGCCTGCAGGTGCGGGCCTCCTCCGACCTGTTGCGCCAGGCCCGCAAGGCCGTGCCGCGGCCCGACCCGCGGCGGTGGATCACGCGCCGGAGGTCGCCGCCTATGGCGCCGTTGCTGCTCGTGGTGCTGATCGCCCTGGCCCTGGCCACGCCGCTGCTGGCCTCCCGTCCGCCCCGCGCGGCGGCCGGGCGCTTCCCGACGCTGGAGCCGGCCGGGCCCCAGGACCGCATCCTCGCCGTCGTGGCCCACCCCGACGACGAGGTGCTGGGGGCGGGAGGCTTCCTGCACGAGGCGCACCGCGTCGGGGCGCAGGTCACCGTGCTGGTCCTCACGCTGGGAGACGCCAACCGGGTGAGCGCGGCGGTGCGCGGGCGCCGCGTCCGTCCCACGCCCCGGGACTTCCGGGCCGTGGGGGCGCAGCGCCAGGCCGAGACGCGGCGCGCCCTCCAGACGCTGGGCCTGCCGCCCGATGCCGCCCGCTTCCTGGGCTTCCCCGACCGGGCGCTCGCCCTCGTGGCCGATGGGGGGGGCGCGCCGGACGCGCCGGCCGTCCGGTCGCGCTACACCGCCCTCGACCGCGCCGCCTACCCGGCGGTGCTGGAGCCGGAGGCGCCGTACACCGCGGCCGCGCTCGACCGCCTGGTGGCCCGCGTGGCCCGGGAGGTCCGCCCCACGCTGGTGGTGACGCACGCGCCGCTCGACCGCCACCCCGACCACCGTGCCGCCTTCGCCCTGGCCGTCCGCCACCGCGGGACGGCGCCCGTGATCACCTTCGTCGTCCACGTGCCGGGCTTTCCCCGGCCGCTGTGGGCCTCGCCCGGGCAGCCGCTCCTGCCGCCACCCGGAGAGGTCCTCCCGGCGGGGTGGACGTGGGCGCAGTTTCCCCTCGGCGCCGAGACGCGCCGCCGCAAGGCGGCGGCGCTGCGGGCATACCAGAGCCAGCGGGTCTCGCCCTACCTCCGGCTGCTGCTGGCCGGCTTCGTCCGCAGCACGGAGCTGTTCGCGCTACCGCCGGCAGAGTGATCGTCCCCCGCCCGCGGGCGGAGCGAGGAGTGGTCGTCCCCCGGCCGCGGGCGGAGCGAAAGGAGCGGGATGATGGCGCAGCGGACACCGACCGAGGCTGGAGGGGCGGGGGAGGTGGCGCGCCGGCTGGCGACGAACCTCGCCGCCCTCCTCCAGACCTACGGGGCCCTGGCGGGGGAGGAAGCGCGGGCGAAGGCGCGCGACCTGGCCGTGGGGGCCCTGCTGCTCGGCGGCGCGGCCGTCGGCATGGTGATCGGCCTGGTGTTGGCGGTGACCACGGTGGTGCTGGCGCTGGCCACTGTGCTGCCGGCCTGGCTGGCGGCGCTCGTCGTGGCCGCCGCGATGGTCGGGGGCGCCGCCATCCTGGTCCTGGTCGCGCTGCGGCGCCTGCGCCGGCCGCGGCTGCAGCAGGTGGTGCAGGCCTTCAGGGAGGACGTCCGGTGGCTGAGGAGCGAGCTCTTCGGGAGAGGCTAGCCGAGCTGCGCGCGGCGATCCGCCGCGACGCCACCGAGCTGCGGGGACGCTGGGAGGCGTGGCGCGGCCGGGTGCGGCGCGACTGGCGCGAGGTCGGGCGCTCGGGACGCGAAGTGGTCGACGTCCTCGCCCTCGTCCTGCGGCGGCTGGGGCGGGACGGCTCCTGACGGCGGACCGCAGCGGGGCCGGACGGCCCGGGCGGCCAGGGCACCACGGCCCCGGCCGGCTGATATACTGACGGCGGAGGTGCCACCATGCCCTTCGTCGGGAACGTTGGGATGCCCGAGCTCCTGGTGATCTTCCTCATCCTGCTCCTCCTCTTCGGGGCGAGCCGGCTGGCCGGCGTCGGCCAGGCCCTGGGGCGGACGATCCGGGAGTTCAAGCGGGAGCTGCGCGACGTCGAGGACGACCTGCGCGACGAGCCGCGTTCCCAGCGGGCCAAGGAGACCTAGCCGGGGTCGGGCGCGGTCGCCCCCGGGGCGGCGGCGTCCGCCGCACCTGTTGCGCATCCCGTCCCCCTCATGGCCGAAGACCGGCCGATGACGATCATCGAGCACCTGGAGGAGCTGCGCCGGCGGCTCCTCGTCGGGCTGGCCGCGCTGGCCGTGGCCAGCGTGCTGAGCTTCCTCTTCGTCGAGCCCCTGCTGACCTGGCTGCTGCGGCCGGTGGTGGCCGCCGGGAGCCGCGTGGTCTTCCTCGCCCCCACCGAGGCGTTCTTCGTGCGCGTGAAGGTGGCCCTGCTCGCCGGGGTCTTCCTCAGCCTGCCGGTGATGCTCTACCAGCTGTGGCTCTTCGTCTCGGTCGGCCTGACCGAGACGGAGCGGCGCTACGCCCTGTGGCTGATCCCGCCGGCGATGGCCCTCTTCGTGGCCGGGGCGGCCTTCGCGCTCATCGCCGTCGTCCCGGTGGGGGTGCGCTTCCTGCTGGGCTACCAGGTGCCGGGGGTGCTGGAGCCGATGATCAGCATCGGCGCGTACACCTCGTTCCTCACCTGGTTCGTGCTGGCGTTCGGGCTGGTCTTCGAGATGCCGATCGTCATCGTCTTCCTGACGAAGATCGGCCTGGTCACCCCGCAGTCGCTGGCCGCCTGGCGCCGCTATGCGCTGGGCGCCATCCTGGTGGCCGCGGCGCCCCTCAGCCCGGGCGGAGACGTCTTCTCCATGCTCATGCTGGCGGTCCCGGCCTACCTGCTCTACGAGGTCTCCATCTGGATCGCCCGCCTGGTGGCCCCCCGCCCGGCGGTGGCGGTCGAGCAGGTCGAGGGCCGCTGAGCCCGAAGCCTTCGTCCATGGCCCGCAGCCGCCGCGCGCGGAACCCCTGGGGGATCCTGGTGCTGGTGATCTTCCTCGGCGGGTTGCTCGGCAGCGTGATCGCCGAGGCACTGGTGGCCTACCCGGCCCTGGCCTTCCTGGGACGGGACATCCGGGCGGGCATCGACCCGCCCTTCACCGTGGACCTGCGGCTGCTGACCGTGACCTTCGGGGCGACGGTGCGCCTGAACCTGGCCATGGTGGCCGGCGTCTTCCTCGCCGTCTGGCTCTTCCGCCTGATCGTGTGACCCCGCCCACCCGGGGGCCGGGCCGCTCGGGGCCCCCGTGAAACCCGGCCCCGCCCTGCCGATCTACTCTACGTGAGCGCCCCGACCTCCCCGCCGCTGGTCCTCGCCTCCTCCTCGCCACGCCGGGCAGCCCTCCTGCGCCTGCTCGGCCTGACCTTTACCGTCCACCCCGTGGGCGACGAGGCGGCCGGCCCGGCGGCCGAGGAGGCGCCCGTTGCCCCGGTCGGGCCTGGGGGAGCCGGGGCCCCGGGCCCCGCGCCCTCCCGCGACCCCGTGGGGGCGGCCGCCGCCCGTGCCCGCTGGCTGGCCAGGGCCAAGGCCGATGTCGCCGCGCCGCACCACCCCGGGGCCGTGGTGATCGGCGCGGACACCATCGTCGTGGTGGACGGTGCGTCCCTGGGGAAGCCCCGCGACCCCGCGGAGGCGGCCGGTATGCTGCGGCAGCTCAGCGGCCGGACCCACCACGTGGCCACCGGGATCGCCGTGGTGCGCGCCGAATGGGACCTGCGCCTGGACGACGTCACCGTCACGGCGGTGACCTTCCGCCCGCTCTCCGCGGAGGAGATCGCCGCGTACGTGGCCACGGGGGAGCCCTTCGACAAGGCGGGGGGCTACGGCATCCAGGGACGGGCGGCCATCTTCGTTGAGCGCATCGAGGGGGACTACTACGGCGTGGTGGGGCTGCCGCTGGCGCCGCTGGCGCTCCTCCTGCGCCGGGCCGGGGTGCGCGTGCCGTGACGCTGGCGCCGGCCGCCCTCCCGCCCGCCTCGCGCCCTCGCGAGCGCCTCCGCCGCGCCGGGGCGGCCGCGCTCGCCCCCACCGAGCTGCTGGCCCTCCTGCTCGGGACCGGCGGCCGCGGGCGGCGGGCCGTCGGGGTGGCGGAGGCCCTGCTGGCCGCCTTCGGGTCCCTCGGCCGGCTCAGCCGGGCGGGGGCGGAGGAGCTGGAGCAGGTGCCCGGGGTGGGCCCGGCCAAGGCCGCAGCGCTCGTGGCCGCCTTCGAGCTGGGCCGCCGGGCGGCCGTCCCGGAGGAGGCCCGGCCGGTCATCCGCTCCGCCGCCGATGCCGCCCGGTGGCTGGTCCCGGCCATGGGGGCGCTGGAGCGGGAGCACTTCCGGGTGCTCGTCCTCAACACCCGCCACGAGGTCCTGGCGGCGGTGGACGTGGCCGTGGGCGGGCTGAACGCCGCCGCCGTCCACCCCCGGGACGTCTTCACCGAGGCGGTGCGGCGGCGGGCCGCCGCGGTGATCCTGGCCCACAACCACCCCTCCGGCCACCCCGACCCCAGCCCCGACGACCTGGCCCTCACCCGGCGCCTGTGCGAGGCCGGGCGGATCGTGGGCGTCGATGTCCTGGACCACCTGGTAATCGGGCATGGGAGATACGTCAGTTTGCGGGAACGGGGTGCCCTTTAGCGACCGGTCTCCGGCAAGAAATCGGGAAGACGCGGAGAACTTTGAAGCGGGCGGGGGCCCCGGTGGGAGGGCTGGCGGGATGTTCTCGTGGTTGCTGGGACGGGTGGTGCGGGACATGGGCGTGGACCTGGGCACCGCCAACACCCTGGTCTACGTCCGGCATGAGGGGATCGTGCTGCGGGAGCCCTCCGTCGTGGCCCGCAGCGTCGAGGACGGGCAGATCCTGGCGGTGGGGGAGGAGGCCAAGCGCATGCTGGGCCGCACCCCCGGGCACATCACCGCCACCCGGCCGCTGCGCGACGGCGTCATCGCCGACTTCGAGACCACCTCGGCGATGCTGGCCTACTTCATCAAGAAGGGGATGCGCAACCGGGGGCTCTTCCGCCCGCGGGTGATCGTGGGCATCCCCTCGGGCGTCACCGAGGTGGAGAAGCGGGCGGTGACCGACGCGACGCTGCAGGCCGGCGCCCGCGAGGCCTACCTGATCGAGGAGCCCATGGCGGCGGCCATCGGGGCCGGGTTGCCGGTCTCCGAGCCGGTGGGCAGCATGGTGGTGGACATCGGCGGCGGGACCACCGAGGTGGCGGTCATCGCGCTGGGCGGCATCGTCACCTCGCGCTCCATCCGCATCGGCGGCGACGAGATGGACGAGGCCATCATCCAGTACGTGCGCCGCGCCTACAACCTGCTCATCGGCGAGCGCACCGCGGAGGAGATCAAGATCGCCATCGGGTCGGCCTACCCGCTCAACCACGCCGACGAGGTGGTGGAGGTGCGCGGCCGCGACCTCCTCTCCGGGCTGCCGCGCACCGTGCGCCTCACCGCCACCGAGGTGCGGGAGGCGATGGCCGAGCCGATCCAGGCCATCGTCGAGGCGGTGAAGCAGACGCTGGAGCGCACGCCGCCCGAGCTGGCCGCCGACATCGTCGACCGCGGCATCGTCCTGAGCGGCGGCGGCGCGCTGCTGCGGGGGATGGACCGGCTGCTGGCGGAGGAGACCGGCATGCCCGTCACCCTGACCGACGACCCCCTCTCCGACGTGGCGCTGGGGACGGGGCGGGCGCTGGAGGAGATCGAGACCCTCCGCAAGGTCCTGATCACGCCGAAGAAGAGCTGACCCGCCATGGGGGAGCGGCGGCGCGCGGTCCTCTTCATCGCGCTGCTGGTGGCGTCGCTGGCGCTGCTCACCGGCCAGGTGCGGGGGCAGGAGCGCCGCGCCGTGGGCGCCGTAGGCCGCTCGCTGCTCACCCTGATGGCGCCGGTGCAGACTTCCATGGCCCGGGTGGCCGACGCCGTGGCCCGGGCCTGGGCCCTCTACACCGAGATCGGCCGGCTGCGCGTGGAGAACGCCCGGCTGCGCGAGGAGGTGGAGCGCCTCAGCCAGGAGGCGGCCCGGCTGCGCGAGACGGCCGCGGCGGCGCAGCGCCTGGAGGCGTTGCTGGCCTTCCGCGCCCAGACGCCGTACCGGGTGGTGGCGGCGCGCGTGGTGGGGCGCGACCCGGCCCGGTGGTTCGCCACCATCGTCGTCGACCGGGGCAGCCGCGACGGGGTGGCGCGCAACGCGCCCGTGGTGAGCGGCCAGGGCGCGGTGGGGCGGGTGATCGAGACGACGCCGTTCACCGCGCGGGTCCTCCTCCTCACCGACCCGCGGAGCGCCGTCGGCGTCGTGCTCCAGGAGTCGCGCCAGGTGGCCGTGGTGGAGGGGACGGGGGAGTCGGTGCTCCACCTCAAGTACCTCTCGCGCGCCCGCCCGGTGCGCGTAGGGGAGCGGGTCATCACCTCGGGGCAGGGGGGCGTCTTCCCCAAGGGGCTGCTGGTGGGGCAGGTGGAGGCGGTGCGGGACATCCCCGGCGGCGCCTTCCGGGAGGGGCGCGTGCGCGCCGCCGCCGACCTCAGCCGGGTGGAGGAGGTGCTGATCCTCCTGCCCGAGCCGGCGCCCTCCCCGGCCCGCTGAGGCCCCCGTGGCCGCAGTAGTGGCCGTCCTCGTGGTGGCCACGGTGCTGGTGCATGCCGTCTGGCTGGTGCGCCTCCCGGTGGCGGGACAGGTGGCCGACCCGGCGCTCCCGCTCGTGCTGGCGGTGGCCTTCCGCCGGCCCGCCTGGGGGCCCGTCGTCGGCGCGGCCACCGGGTTCCTGCAGGACCTGCTCTTCGGCGGGAGCCTGGGGCTGTTCACGCTGGCCAAGCTGCTGGTGGCGCAGGGGGCGGCGCTGCTGGCGCGCGGTGTGCTCATCGACCAGCCGCTCCTCCCCTGGGTGGTCACCGTCGCGGCCACAGTCGTCCACCAGGTGACGGTGGTGCTGGTCCTGCGGGTCGGAGGCCTGCTGCCGCTCGGCCCCACGCTGGGAGCCCCGCTCTTGGTCCAGGTCGGCCTCAACCTGGCCGCGGCCGTCCCGGCCTTCGCGCTGGTCTACCGCATCCTCCGGCCGCCGCTGCCCCCGATGCGCCGGCGGCTGGTCGCCCAGACGGCGGCGGGGGCCTGGGGCCGGGAACCCGAGGCCGCGGGCCGCACAGCGGAGCGGCGCCCCGCCGAGCGCGCGGGCCCCGCCGGCCGGAGCGGAGGTCGCCGCGATGACCGGTAGGCGGCCGCCGGAGGTGGACGAGGACGCGGGGCTGCGCCTGGTGGCGTTGGGCGTGGTGACGGTCCTCCTCTTCGTCGTGCTGCTGGGGCGGCTGTGGCAGCTGCAGATCATCCACGGCCAGGCCTACCTCCAGCAGTCCGAGGAGAACCGCCTGCGCGACCTGCGCGTCCCCGCGCCGCGCGGCGTGCTCTACGACCGGCGCGGCCGCGCGCTGGTGAGCAACCGCGCCGCCTTCACCATCTCCGTCCTCTCCATGGAGCTGCGCGACCCCGACCGCGTCCTGCCGCGCCTGGCGCAGATCCTGGGGATGCCGGAGGCGGAGATCCGCGAGCGCCTCCGCCAGGGGCGCAGCCGGCCCTTCGAGCCCGTGCGCCTGCGCCGCGACGTGCCGCCGGCGGTCGTGGCCATGGTGGAGGAGAACCGCCTCGACCTGCCGGGGGTGATCGTCGAGGTCGAGCCGGTGCGCCACTACCTCGGCGGCGGGCTGGCCGCGCACGCCATCGGCTACCTGGGGGAGATCAGCCAGGCCGAGCTGGCGCAGCCGGCCTGGCGCGGCTACCGGATGGGCGACCTCATCGGCAAGGCGGGGGTGGAGCGCGTCTACGACCGCATCCTGCGCGGGCGGGACGGGCGCCTGCGGGTGGAGGTGGACGCGCGCGGGCGGGCGCTCAGGGTGCTGCGCCGCGAGCCCTGGGTGCCCGGGCGATCCATGGTGCTGACGATCGACCGGGACGTCCAGGTCGCGGCGGAGGCGGGGCTGGCCCAGGAGGGCAAGCCCGGCGCGGTCGTGGCGCTCGACGTGGCCACGGGCGAGGTGCTGGCGCTGGCCAGCTTCCCCGCCTTCGACCCCAACCTCTTCGCCGCCGGGATCTCGGCGCGCGACTGGCAGCGGATCAGCCGCGACCCCGCGCACCCGCTGCTGAACCGGGCGGTGGACACCGCCTACGAGCCCGGCTCGGTCTTCAAGGTGGTGACGGCAGCGGCGGCGCTGGCCCGCGGCACCGCCACGCGGGCCACGCGCATCACCTGCCCGGGCGCCTTCCGCCTGGGGGGGTGGGTCTGGCGCGACCTGCGCGCCCACGGCACCGTCGACTTCACCACCGGGGTGGCCCTTTCGTGCAACGTCTTCTTCTACACCCTGGGCCACCGCACCGGCGGGGAGGCGATGAGCCAGATGGCCCGGGCCCTGGGCCTGGGGGAACGGACGGGGATTGACCTCCCCTCCGAGACGGCGGGGCTCATCCCCGACGACGCCTGGAAGCGCCGCCACCTGGGCGAGCCCTGGTTCCCCGGCGACAGCGTGAACATGAGCATCGGGCAGGGGTGGGTGAACGTCACGGCGGTCCAGGTGGCGCGCATGATGGCGGCCATCGCCAACGGCGGCACGCTGGTGCGGCCCCACCTGGCACGCGAGGTCCTGACAAGCGACGGCCGGGCCGTCCGGCGCTTCCGCCCTGCGCCAGTGGGGCGCGTGGAGATGGCCCCGGAGGCCCTGGCCACGCTGCGCGACAGCCTCCGGGCCGTGGTGGAGCGGGGGACGGGGCGGCGGGTGCGCCTGCCCGGGGTGAGCGCCGCCGGCAAGACCGGGAGCGCCGAGAACCCGCGCGGCAAGCCCCACGCCTGGTTCGCCGCCTACGCGCCGGCCGACCGGCCCCGGGTCGCCGTGGCCGTGGTGATCGAGCACGGTTTCCGGGGCGGCCTGGCCGCGGCCCCCATCGCCCGGCGCGTCCTGGCGGCGGCGCTGCGCATCCCGCTCCCCGACGAGGAAGCCGCGCCCGCTCCCCGCCTTCCCACAGGCGCGCGAGGGGGCCGGCCGTGACGCCGGGCGGGCCGCGCGCGGGGGCCGAGGGGCGCGGGGCGGCCCGGGCCGTGAGCACCCTGGCGCTCGCCCGGCCGGTGCGCGACGGTCCCCGGTGGCGGGACCTCGACCTGGTCCTGGTGGCCACGACCGCCGCGCTCATCGCCTTCGGTTTCGTCGTCCTGGCCAGCGCCACGGCGGGCGCGGGCGACCCCCGCTCCTACCTGCAGGCCCGGGCCCTCCACCTGACCCTGGGCGTCGCGGCCCTGGGCCTCACCGTCCTGGTCGGCTACCACCGCCTCTGCGCGCTGTGGCGGTGGCTCTACCTCCTCACCCTGGCCCTGCTGGTGGCGGTGATGGTCGTGGGCGACGTGCGCCTGGGCGCCCAGCGCTGGATCAGCCTGGGGCCGCTGGGCGCCTTCCAGCCCTCGGAGCTGGCCAAGGTGACGCTCATCCTCACGCTCGCCCGCCACCTGGACGGGCGCAAGCCCCCGGAGACGCTCTGGGGCCTGGCCCCCTACCTGCTCCACGTGGGCCTCCCCGTGCTGCTGATCGTCCAGCAGCCCGACATGGGCACCGGGATGGTGCTGGTGGCCATCGCCGCCGGCATGCTCTTCCTGGCCGGCGTGCGGCTGCGCGTGCTGGCCGGGCTGGCCGGGTTGGGGCTCATGGGCTTCCCCTTCCTGTGGAGCTTCCTCCACGACTACCAGCGCCGGCGCCTGCTGGTCTTCCTCAACCCCGACATCGACCCGCTGGGCGCCGGCTACGCCCTCAACCAGGCCAAGATCGCCGTGGGCTCGGGGCAGCTGTGGGGCAAGGGGCTCTTCGCCGGGACCCAGAACCTGCTGCGCTTCATCCCGGAGCAGCACACGGACTTCATCTTCACGGTCGTGGGAGAGGAGCTGGGCTTCGTCGGCGCCGCGGTGCTGCTGGCGCTCTTCCTGGTGTGGCTGTGGCGCGCCCTGGCCATCGCCGCCGCCGCCCCGGACCGCCTGGGGCGCCTCGTGGCCGGCGGCGTGGCGGTGATGGTGCTCTTCCACGTCGTCGTGAACGTGGGGATGACGGTGGGGTTGATGCCCATCACCGGGATCCCCCTGCCCTTCCTGAGCTACGGGGGGAGCGCCCTGCTCAGCCTGTGCACCGCCACCGGGCTGCTGCTCAACATCGGCATGGGCCGCCGCCGCCTCCTGCGGTAACCTTTCGGATGGACCATGGCCAAGGAGATCCTCGCCAGCGTCGAGCCGTCCGAGACCCGGGTCGCCGTCCTGGAGGACGGGACCCTGGTCAACCTCTTCATCGAGCGGGGGGAGCCGCTCGCCGGCAACATCTACAAGGGGCGGGTGGCCAACGTGCTCCCGGGCATGGACGCCGCCTTCGTCGACATCGGCCTGGAGCGCAACGCCTTCCTCCACGTCACCGACCTGCGCAGCACGCCGCTCGCCGGCGAGGAGCTGGAGGAAGGGTTCGGCCGCGGGGCCATCGCCGAGCGCCTGCGCGTGGGCCAGGAGCTCCTGGTGCAGGTCACCAAGGAGCCGATGGGGTCCAAGGGGGCGCGGGTGACCACCTACGTGGCGTTGCCGGCGCGCTACCTGGTGCTGATGCCCACGGTGAACTACGTGGGGGTCAGCCGCAAGATCAGCCAGGAGGCCGAGCGCAAGCGGCTGCGCCAGCTGGCCGAGCAGGTGAAGCCCGAGGGGATGGGCCTGATCGTCCGCACCGCCGCCGAGGGGGCCGGCGAGCAGGAGCTGCGCAACGACGTGGCCTTCCTCCTGGCCGTCTGGCGGCGCGTGACCGAGCGGGCGCAGGCGAGCAAGGCCCCGGCCCTGGTCTACCAGGACCTGCGCCTGATCCGCCGCGTCGTCCGCGACCTCTTCACCGAGGAGGTCAGCCGCTTCCTCATCGACTCCCCCGAGGAGTACCAGCGCGTCCAGGACCTCCTCGCCTCCATCGCCCCGGGGCTGCGCGGGCGGGTGACGCTGTACCGGGGCGAGGAGCCGCTCTTCGAGGCCATGGGCGTGGAGAAGGAGATCGACCGGGCGCTGCGGCGGAAGGTCTGGCTGCGCAGCGGGGGCTACATCGTCATCGACCGCACCGAGGCGCTCACCGTCATCGACGTGAACACGGGCAAGTACGTGGGCAAGACCGACCTGGCCACGACCATCCTCAACACCAACCTGGAGGCGGTGGGGGAGATCGTCCGCCAGATCGTCCTGCGGGACATCGGCGGGATCATCCTGGTGGACTTCATCGACATGGAGGACCCCCAGCACCGCGAGCGCGTCTTCCGCGCCCTCACCGAGGCGGTGCAGGTGGACCGCGCCAAGACGCACATCATCGACCTCACCGCCCTCGGGCTCGTGGAGATCACGCGCAAGCGCGTCTACCAGGACCTGGAGGAGGTCATGCGCATGCCCTGCCCCTACTGCGAGGGGCGGGGGCGTGTGCTCAGCCCGGAGACGATGAGCCGCCGCGTGCGCCGGGAGGTGCGCCGGCTGGCGCGCACCGGCCGGGCCGGCGCCTACCTGGTCGAGGTCCACCCGCAGGTGGAGGCGCTCCTCTTCAAAGAGGGGGACGCCTGGCTGCGCCAGCTGGAGAGCGCCAGCGGCAAGCGGCTGGTCGTGCGCGGGCGGGAGGGGCTGCACCTGGAGCGGGTGACGGTGGTGGAGGCCGCCGACCTGGAGGAGCTGGAGCTCGGCCGCGAGCCGGCGGCGGCCGGGGGGCGGTCGCGGGCCATCGTCTGGCTCGACCGGGAGGGCGGGGAGGCGGTCGACATCGGGGAGGAGGACGAGACCTACGAGGTGGCCCTCACCCTGGCCGCGCAGCCGAACCGCCGCCGGGATGGGCTCGTCGGCCGCCTGGCCCGCCTGCTGGGCCGGCGCCGGGCTCCGTAGGAGGTGGGAGACCGCCGCCGGGACCTGCTGGCGGGGGTGGCCTGCGTCAACCTCGCCACGCTCACCTGGGCCGGCAACCACATCCTGGGCCGCTGGCTGCGCGGCAGCGCCGGGCCCTTCACCATCTCCGCCATTCGCTTCGCCATCGCCGGCGCGGTCTTCGCCCTCCTCCTGGCGCAGCGCCCCGCCGCCGACCGGCGCCTCGGGCGCGACGCCTGGCGCCTGGTGCTCATGGCCCTCGTGGGCGTCGTGCTCTTCTCCCCGACGCTCTACGCCGGGCTTCGCCTCACCACCGCCGTGAACACCGCGCTCATCAACGGGCTGGGCCCCGTCATCACCGTGGCGCTGGCCGCCGCCGTCCTGGGCGAGCGCCTCACCCTGGCCCGGGTGGGCGGGGCGGTGGTGGGGCTGGCGGGGGTGGCGGCGATCGTCCTCGGGGGCCGGCGCGGCGCAGGCAGCGGGCACCTCGCGGGGGACCTGGTCGTCCTCGCCGCCGTGCTGTGCTGGTCGGTCTACTCCCTCCTCGGCCGCGCCACGATGCACTCCCGCTCGCCGCTGGCGGCCACGGCCCTCCCCATCCTGCTGGCCCTGCCGGTCCTGGCGGTGGGCGCCTGGTGGGAAGTCGGGCGCATCCCGCTGCGGCTCACCCCGCCGGCCGCCGTGGCGCTCCTCGGGATCGGGCTCCTCCCCTCGCTCGTGGGCTTCCTGGCCTGGAACGCCGGCGTGCAGCGCCTGGGGTCGGGCGGGGCCATGGTCTTCCTCAACACGCTGCCGCTGTACGGGGCGGTGCTGGGGGCGCTCGTCCTGCACGAGCCCCTCGGCCTGCACCACCTCCTGGGGGGACTCCTCATCGTGGCCGGGAGCCTCTGGGCCGTCCGCTCCCCGGTGTGAGCCTTCGCGCCGGACTCGCTCCGGCCGTGGGGCGACGGCGGACGGGACGACGCGCGGCGCGACCATTTGACGCCGCGGGCAGCGGCTGGATATAGTGAAGTGTTCGCGCCATCTGGCGGGTGCAACAGCCCGAAACAGGGCGTCCGGGGAGGTGGCCGTGTACGCAGTCATCGAGACCGGTGGGCGGCAGGTGCGGGTCGAGCCCGGCCAGACCGTGCGCCTGGCGCGTCTGGCGGCGGAGCCGGGCACGGAGGTGACCCTGGACCGCGTCCTCCTGGTCTCGGACGACGGCGAGGTGCGCGTCGGGACGCCCGTGGTGGAGGGCGCCCGCGTGGTGGCGCGGGTGCTGCGCCAGGGGCGCGCGCGCAAGATCCGGGTCTTCAAGTTCAAGGCGAAGGCGCACTACCGCCGCCGCCAGGGACACCGGCAGCCCTTCACGGAGGTCCGCATCGAGCGCATCGAGACCCCGTGACCGGCCGGTGCCGGGCCGGTCCCCGGCGTCGGCCGGCGAGACGGCGCCACCCGGGTGGGATCGTCAGGAGACGTCGGACCGAGGAGGAGGGAGATGGCACACAAGAAGGCCGGCGGGTCGTCGCGGAACGGGCGGGACAGCCAGAGCAAGCGCCTGGGCGTCAAGGCCTTCGCCGGGCAGCGCGTGAGCGCCGGCGCGGTCCTCGTGCGTCAGCGGGGCACGCGCGTCTGGCCCGGGCGCAACGTCGGCATGGGCCGGGACTTCACCCTCTTCGCCCTCATCGACGGGGTGGTGGCCTTCGAGCGGCGCGGGCGGGACGGCAAGCAGGTCTCCATCGACCCGCTGCACTAGCCCCCGGGGCGGGTCAGCGCATCCGGCAGGCAGAGCCCGGGTCTGTGGACTCGGGCTCATTTGCTGAGTGCGCGTCGCGGGCACGGGCGGCGGAGCCTCCATGTTCATCGATCGGGCGCGGATCTTCGTCAAGGCCGGGGATGGCGGCAACGGCGCGGTGGCGTTCCGCCGGGAGAAGTTCGTCCCCAAGGGGGGGCCGAGCGGCGGCGACGGGGGCCGCGGGGGGGACGTAGTGGTGGTGGCCGACCCCGGCGTCCACACCCTCCTCGACGTCCAGTACCGGCCGCACGTCCGGGCGCAGCGCGGCGGGCACGGGGAGGGAGGGGAGCGCCACGGCCGCGACGGCGCCGACGCGGTGGTGCGCGTCCCGCTGGGGACGGTGGTGCGCGACGCGGCGACGGGGCAGGTGCTGGCCGACCTGATCGCGCCCGGGCAGCGCGTGGTCGTGGCCCGCGGGGGACGGGGCGGGCGGGGCAATGCCCGCTTCGCCACCCCCACCGAGCGGGCACCGCGCCACGCCGAGCGCGGGGCCCCCGGTGAGGAGCGCTGGATCGACCTGGAGCTGCGCCTCATCGCCGACGTCGGTCTGGTCGGGGTACCCAACGCCGGCAAGTCCACCCTGCTGGCCCGGGTCTCCGCCGCCCGCCCCAAGGTGGCGGACTACCCCTTCACCACCACGACGCCATCCCTGGGGGTGGTGCGGGTGCCCGACGGGCGCTCCTTCGTGATGGCGGACATCCCGGGGCTCATCGAGGGCGCGCACCTGGGCAGCGGGCTCGGGATCGACTTCCTGCGCCACATCGCCCGCACCCGGGTGCTCATCCACCTCCTCGACCTGGCCGCGCCACGCGACCCGCTGGCGGACTTCCGGCTGGTGAACGAGGAGCTGCGCCTCTACGACCCGGCCCTGCTGCGCCGGCCGATGCTGGTGGCGCTGAACAAGATCGACCTCCCTGAGGCCCGCGCCCGCGCAGCCCCCCTGGCGGACGTGCTGCGGGCCGAGGGATATGCGGTGTACGCGATCGCCGGGGCCACCGGCGAAGGGGTGGACGCCCTGCTGCAGGCCGCCGCCGACGCCCTCGACCGGGCGCAGGCGGCCGGGCCCCCGGCGGCGGGCGTGGGGGCAGCGCGGGCCGTCGAAGGGGCCGCACCGCCCGCGGACGCCGCCCAGAGGACCTCTTCGTCCGCGGGGCGAACAGCGGAGGAGGCGTGATGGGGCAGCGACGTGTCGGCATCATGGGCGGGACGTTCGATCCGATCCACAACGGGCACCTCGTCACCGCCGAGGAAGCGCGGGTCCAGTTCGGGCTCGCCGAGGTCATCTTCGTCCCCAACCGTCACCCGCCGCACAAGGAGCCGCGCGAGGTCACCGCTCCCGAGCACCGCTACCTGATGACCTTCCTGGCCACGGTGACCAACCCGGCCTTCACCGTCTCCCGGGTGGAGATCGACCGCGAAGGGCCCTCCTACACCATCGACACCATCGAGGAGTTCCGCCGGCGCCTGCCCGGCGACCGCCTCTACTACATCACGGGGGCGGACGCCATCCTGCAGGTCCTCCGCGGGGAGTGGGAGGACGCGGAGCGCCTGCTCGGGCTGTGCGACTTCATCGCCGCCACCCGCCCCGGGGTGACGCTGGAGGGGGAGCTGCCGCGGGCGCGCCTGGCGCGGGAGCGCAACCTCGACAACATCCACGTCATGGAGATCCCTGCCCTGGCGATCTCCTCCACCGACATCCGCCGGCGGGTGGCCGAGGGGCGGCCGATCAAGTACCTGGTCCCGGAGCCGGTGGAGAACTACATCGTCAAGCACGGGCTCTACCGGCGGGAGCCGGCGACCACGCGGCCGGGACGGCTCTCCGGGGGATGACGGGGGCGAGCCGCGCCCGGGCCGCCACCGCAGCGGAGGCGGCGGAGGCGAAGGGGGCAGCGGACCTGGTGGTGCTCGACCTGCGCGGACAGACCCTGGTGACCGACTACTTCGTCATCGGCACCGCCACGAGCCGGGTGCACCTGCGGGCCCTGCGCGAGGGCATCGAAGAGGCGATGGCCGCCGCCCGCGTCCCCCTGCTGGGACGGGAAGGGGACGAGGCCTCCCAGTGGGTCCTCCTCGACTACGGCGACGTGATCGTCCACCTCTTCACCGACCAGACCCGCGGCTACTACAAGCTCGAGCGCATGTGGTCGCGGGCGCAGGTCGTCGACGTGCGGGGCGAGGGCTCGCGGCCGGGCGAGGGCTCGTACCGGGGCGAGGGCTCGCGCCCGGCCTGACCGGCGGCGATGGCCGAACGCACCCGACCCCGCCTGGAGGCCCGCCAGTGCTTCATCTGCGGGCCGGACAACCCCATCGGCCTGCGCCTGCGCTTCCACGAGGACGGGGCGGGCATCGCCGCGGACTTCGTCCCCTCCAAGGCCTTCGTCGGCTACGACGGGCTCATCCACGGCGGGGTGGTGGCCGCCGTGATGGACGACGCCATGGCCAACGTCTGGGCCCACCGCGGGCAGCCCGCCGTGACGGTGAGCCTGTCGGTGAAGTTCCGCCGGCCGGTGCGCCCCGGCCAGCGCCTGCGCGTCTTCGCCGTGGCGCTGAGCGCCCGGCGCGGGGCCAGCCAGCGGGTGCGGGCGGTGGTTTCGCACGGCGACCAGGTGGTGGCCGAGGGCGAGGGGATCGTGCTGGTGGGCGAGCGGGCCCGCCTGGGGGCGGACGGACCGTGACGCCCCGCGCGGGGGGAGCCATCCCCAACGTCGAGCGCATGGTGGCCGTGAACCGCCGCGCCCACCACGACTACCACATCGAAGAGACCCTCGAGGGGGGCCTCGTCCTCACCGGCACCGAGGTGAAGGCGCTGCGCGCCGGCCGGGCCAGCCTGCAGGAGGCCTTCGCGAAGGTGGAGGGCGGCGAGGTGTGGATCCACCGCATGCACATCCCGCCCTACGAGGCCGGGAACATCTTCAACCACGACCCGCTGCGCCCGCGCAAGGTGCTGCTGCACCGGCGGGAGATCGAGCGCCTGCGCGCGCGGGTGGAGCAGCGCGGCTACACGCTGATCCCGCTGCGCCTGTACTTCACCCGCGGCCTGGCCAAGGTGGAGCTGGGCGTGGCGCGGGGGAAGCGCGAGGTCGACAAGCGCGAGGCCATCGCCGCCCGCGAGGCCGCCCGGCAGATCGCCCGGGCGCTCAAGGAGCGCCGCCGGCGCTAACGCCGCTCTGCCTGGCACTCGTGTGGACTTTCCTCCTCATCCGCACCGCCCGCGCGGCCGTCGTTCTGCTCGGCCTGTCGATCGTCGTCTTCATGAGTGTGCGGCTCATCCCGGGAGACCCGGCCCTCGTCTTTGCCGGAGACTACGCCACTCCGGCTGTGGTGGCGCAGGTGCGAGAGCGCTTCGGGCTCGACCGTCCCTGGGTGGTGCAGTACGCCGTGTTCGTGCGGCGTGCGCTGGCGGGGGACCTGGGTGCCTCCGTCCGGACCGGCCAGCCAGTTCTCACCGAGATCGCTCCCCGCTACGCCCGGACGGTCGTGCTCGCAGCCGCCGCCACCCTCATCAGCGTGCTGGTGGGCCTGCCGCTCGGGGTCCTGGCCGCTGTGCGCCGGGGTGGATGGGTCGACCGGGCGTCGATTGCCCTGGCTCTGCTGGGCGTCTCGGCGCCTACGTTCGTCGTGGCTGTCCTCCTGCAGTACGTGCTGGCGGTGCGGCTGGGGTGGCTCCCGGTGACGGGTGGAGGAAGTCTACGGCACCTGGTCCTGCCGGCTGTCAGCCTGGGGGTCTTCCCGATCGCAGCGATTGCCCGCCTCGTCCGTGCCGGGCTCCTCGAGGTGCTGGGCGAGGACTACATCCGCACCGCGCGCGCCAAGGGGCTGCCTGAGGCGGTGGTGTTGGTCCGCCACGCCCTGCGACCCGCCCTCATCCCCACGGCCACGGTCGTCGCCGTGCAGTTCGGGACGATGCTTGGGGCAGCGGTCTTCGCGGAAGCGGTCTTTGCCTGGCCCGGGTTGGGCCGCTACCTGGTGCAGGCGGTGAGTGCCCGCGACTACCCCGTGGTCCAAGCGGCGGTGCTGGCCGTAGGGGCGACCTACATCCTGGCGAACCTCGCGGTTGACCTCCTCTACCGATGGCTGGATCCCCGGATCGTATGAAGAGATGCTCGGATCGCCTCAGGCGGCCCGGCCTGTGGAGCACGTTGGTCCGTGACTGCAGCGGACTCGTCGGGCTGCTGCTCTTTGCCGCTATCGTCGCCGTAGCGGTCATCGGGCCCTGGACGGTGCGGAGTGACCCGCTCCGGGTGAACCTCGAACGCGCCTTCGCGCCCCCGGGCACCTCGGGGCTGTTCGGCGCCGACCACCTGGGTCGGGACCTGACCGCCCGCTTGATCTGGGGGGCCCGGACGTCACTGCTGAGCGGAGCGGGGGCCCTGGCGATCGGGCTGGCGGCGGGTGTCCCCATCGGCCTGGTGGCTGGCTACCGGCGGGGGGCGGTGGACGAAGTCGTCATGGGGCTCCTGGAAGTGCTCATGGCCTTCCCCGGCATCCTCCTGGCCATCCTGGCCGTCGCCGTGCTGGGCGCAGGGCGGACGACGGTGGTCGTCGCCGTCGGCCTGGTGTCCGTCCCGCTCGTGGCGCGGGTCGTGCGCGGGACTACGCTGGCTCTGCGTGAGGCGGAGTACGTCCTGGCGGCGCGCGCTCTCGGCGTGGGAGAGCGGCGGATCCTGTGGCGACACATCCTGCCGGGTTGTCTCTCGCCGTTGATCGTCCTCTCCGTTTTGCGTTTGGCCACGACCATCGTGACCGTGAGCGGCCTTGGCTTCCTGGGGTTGGGAGGCGATCCGGCCGTCCCCGAGTGGGGCGCCATGCTGAGCGAGGGCCTAGCCTACCTCCGGCGCGCTCCGCACCTCGCCTTGCTGCCCGGCGCGGCCATCCTGCTCACCGTACTCAGCGTCAACCTCTTCGGCGATGCCCTCAACGACGCGCTCAATCCGCGGCTCCGCTCCCGCACAGGTGGACCGCCGTGGTAGCCTGAGGGGTGTCGTGCCGGCTGGACACTCGAAAGAGGCCACAGGAGGAACGGATGACTCGACGGTCCTGGCTGCTCCTCGCAATGCTGCTCCTGGCTCCGCTGACGCCGGCCCGGTCGGCACCGTCTGGCGGGACGCTGACCTGGGCGCTGCACGTTCCCATCGACCGGCTGGACCCCCCAGCCTCCTTCTCGCTCGCCACCGGGATGGTCGTCGGACGGAACCTGTTCGACCGCCTCGTCGAACACGACGAGCGGTTGAACATCGTTCCTGGATTGGCGACGTCCTGGTCGACGTCCCGGGACGGGCGCACCTGGACCTTCCGCCTGCGCCGCGGCGTCCGGTTCCACGACGGCACACCGTTCACTGCCGACGCGGTCGTCTTCAACGTCCAGCGGGCGTTGGACCCGCAGCTGCGCCTGCCGGCCGGGGCCTTCGCCTGGGCGGGGGTGCGCGCGGCCCGCAAGGTGGACGACTTCACGGTCGAGCTCGTCACCGACGAACCGCTGGCGCCGCTCCTCAACAACATCGCCGACAGCGGGCTCGGGGCGATCGTCAGCCCCCGCGCGGTGCAGGCGGCCCGGGATCCCCGAGAATTCGTGCCCGTAGGTACCGGCCCGTTCAAGTTCGTCCGCTGGACCCCGGACGGGGAGTTCGTGATGGAAGCGAACCGGGACTACTGGGGCGGACCGCCGCGCCTGGAGCGGGTCGTGGTGCGCATCTCTCCCGTTCCGGCGACGCGCGTGAATCAGCTCGAGGCGGGGGAAATCGACCTGATCACGCAGGTGCCGCTCGCGGAAGTAGGACGGCTCCGAGGAGTTCGTGGGGTCGAGGTGGGCATCCGTCCATCGACCTCCTGGACCTACATCGCCCTCAACAACCTCAAGCCGCCGCTCACGGACGTGCGCGTCCGCCGGGCCTTCAACTACGCGGTGAACAAGCGGTTGATCGTGGACCGGATCCTCTTCGGGGTCGGCGAGGTGGCGGATTCGCCCATCGGGTCGGCCTACCGGGACCACCACAGCGCCAAGGTCTACGAGTACGAACCGGCCACCGCCCGCCGCCTCTTCGAGGAGGCGGGATGGCGGCCGGGTCCCGACGGGTTCCGCCAGAAGGACGGCGCGCGGCTGGCGGCGACGCTGTGGGTGCCTGTTGGTCGGTTTGCCGAGGGGACGGCGATAGCGCAGGCTGTGGCGTCGTTCCTGCGCGGGGTGGGCGCCGACGTGCGGGTGGAAGAGATCGAGTTCGCCACCTATCTCGCCGAGGCGCGGCGGGGACCGGGGGAGAGTCGCATCGAGATGGTCATGGCCGGGTGGGGCACCGCGGACCCTGACACCGGGATGCGGCTCGTGCTGCACTCCAGCCAGTGGCCGCCGGCGGGGAACAACCTGGCGTTCTACCGGAACCCCGAGCTGGACGGGCTGCTCGACCGGGCCAGGACGACCCTCGATCCCCAGGCGCGCCGGGCGCTGTACCAGCGCGCCCAGACGCTGGTGATGAACGACGCGCCCTGGCTCTTCCTCCACGAACGCCGCGAGGCCGTGGCCTGGCGCTCCGCGGTCCGGGGCGTGCGCTTCATCCCGAGTTCCGCCGGGCTGGTGGACATTCGCCAGGTTTCGGTCGCGCGGTGAAGCGCGGGCTGCACGCCGACCCCCTCGTCGCCGCCATCGACCCGGGACGGGTGATCCAGCTCACCCGGGACATGGTGCGCATCCCGAGCTTCTGTCGGGAGGAGCGGGCGGTGGCGGACTGGGTGGCCGACACCATGGCCGCCATGGGGTTCGACGAGGTTCGCCAGCGCGAGGTGGAACCGGGGCGGCCCAATGTCTACGGAGTGATCCACGGGACCGAGCCGGGCGTCCCCAGCCTGCTCTTCAACGGGCACCTGGACCACAACATGGTCGCGGACGGGTGGACGCGGGACCCCTTTGGGGCAGAGCTCGAGGACGGCTGGATCTACGGGATCGGCGTGGCCAACATGAAGGCGGGCGATATGGCCATGCTGGCCGCCGTGGAGGCGGTCCGCCGCGCCGGCGTCCGCCCCCGGGGGACCCTGCGGGTGGCCTTCGTGGTGGGCGAGCTCCAAGGCGGGCTGGGCACGCGGGCGGCCATCGCCGACGGCATCCGGGCCGACCGCTTCGTGATCGCCGAACCCACCGAGCTGGGGCTGCTGACGATGCACGCCGGGGTGGTGCAGGTGCGCATCGTCGTCCACGGGGAGATGCGACACTTCACGACCCTGAGCGGCCGCAAGATCCACGCCATCGAGAAGGCGGTGGCGGTCCTCCAGGCGCTCGGGCCCAGCTACGAGCCCATCCCGCCCGGCGGGTGGCTCACCTTCACGCCGAAACCCGAGTACGCAGGGCTGCCCCAGCTCAACGTGGGCGTCATCCGCGGGGGGATCACGCCGCAGGTGCTCACCTGGCGTCCCTCGCTCGTCCCCGATTACTGCGAGCTGGTCGTCGACATCCGTATCGTGCCCGGGCAGACCCCGGAGACGGTGCAGGCCGACCTGGAACGCCTGCTCGAGCGTCTGCAGGCTGCGGACCCCGACCTGCAGGCGGAGGTGGCCCCCGTCCCGGACCACGGCTACTTCCCGCCCTTCGAGGTCCCGGTGGACAGTCCCATCGTCCAGGACCTCGCCCGCGCCCACGAGGAGGTTTTCGGCACTCCGCCCCGCATGGGGGCACTCGTTCCGCAGAAGTACGCGGGGGCCGACTCTGCCCACCTGCGTGAGGCGGGGATGGTGGGCCTGCTCTACGGGCCCGGCGGGAGGTACCTGAGCCTCCCCGACGAGCGGGTGGAGGCGGACCACGTCGTGAAGGCCAGCCAGGTCTTTGCCCGGCTCATCAGCCGGACGTGGGGGCTGGCCTGACGGGCGCCCTGACTTGCCCTGGCGTTGGGGATGGGTGGATCGGCGCCACGACGGTGGCGCGGCTCCGCGTCACGTCGCGTTGCGCCGGGGGATGATGGAGATCTCTCCGTTGCGCTCCAGGATGGCGAACTTGATCTCCTCCAGCCGCTCCAGCCCGTGGCGCGCCCGCGCCGCCTGGAGCACGTCCTGCACGTCCACGCGCTCGCGCTCCATGCGGTCGTGGAGGGGTCGGCCGTGCTCGACGATGACGAGCGGCATCCCCTCCAGCAGCTTGTCCACGCGGGGCGAGCGCTGCTTCCACAGCGACAGGCCGATGTCCGCGCTCAGCAGGGTGAGGATCACCAGGTAGGCGTGGGTGACGGAGAAGTCCTGCCCCAGCAACGCCTGCTGCGTGGCCTCGCCGATGATGAGCAGCAGGATGAAGTCGAAGGTGGTCACCTGGCCCAGCGAGCGCTTCCCCGAGAGGCGGAAGACCACCAGCAGGAACAGGTAGATGGCCAACGTGTGCAGGATCGCGTCCATGCTGACCTCCTCGTGACCACCGGCGGCCGGCGCCGCCCGGCGGCGCCGCTGGTTGCGCCGGCACCGACGGCGTCAGGGATAGACCAGGTGCCAGAGCCCGGGGCGGGGGCCGGTCACCGGTCCAAGCCGCCCCCTCACCACCCGTGCCGCCGTCGGGGTGAGCTGGAAGACGACCAGGGCCCGCGTGGTGCCGGGAGCGAGGCGGAACCGGTAGACGACGTGGTCGGCGCCGATCAGGGTCGCGGTCGGGTGGGGCGTCACGTCGCGCACGTCCAAGGCTGACAGGTAGGTGCGGTCCACCGCCAGGTCCAGCGTGGTGGCACCGGGGGCCACCGCTGTCTCCACACGGACGGCGGTCGGGGCGCGGGCGTGGAGGAAGCGCTCGTAGCTCACGGCGACCCGCGCCGGTGAAGCTCCTCCGGGTCCTCCTGCGGCCATGCCCTCCGCCGTGGCGACGGCGCGGCTGAGGGGGCCGGGGCCGAGCAGGCCGGCCAGCCCGAGGGCCACGACGGCGGCCATCAGGGCCCAGCCGGCCCGTTCCGCCGCCCAGTTGCGTCGCTGGAAGGTCGGGTCCTCGTCAATGGGGGACGCCCGCCTGCCCATCGGCTCCGCCTCCGCTGCCTGATCTGTCAGTCACTTTTTCCCCGGATGCGCGGACGAGGGGGGCGCCGAACAGCGCCCCGGACGCGCGGAGGAGGAGGCCGAACAGCCTGGCGGGCCGGCCCGAGGGGAGGACGCGGCCCGCCAGGCAGGGGGAGGCGGGTGGCGCTAGCGCCGGGGCTCGACGATGCGGTCGGCGATCTCCTCGATCTTCTCCTCCCGCCGGACCACGGCCTGGAAGACCTGCATCACCCGCCGGGCCACCTCGGGCGGGACGTTGCGCGGCGGCAGGAGGCTCATCCCCGAGCCCGGGCGCATCTCGTAGTACCCGCCGGTCTTCCCGCGGAGGATCTGCCGGGTGATGTCCACGTAGGGCTTGGCGAAGTTGAACAGCAGCGAGGTCGTGAAGTGCTGGGGCGCGAAGCTGCGCTTGTCGGTGTAGAAGGTCGTCAGCAGCACGGGACGGCGGGCGGCCCGGGCCGCCTCGATGATGCCCACCGTCCCCAGGTTCACGCTGACGATGATGAAGTCCACCCCGGCCGCGATCTGCGACTCCGCGGCCTGCCGGGCCTTGACCGGGTCGTTCTGGTCGCCGACGAAGACGTAGAGCACCTCGGCGCGCGGGTTGTACTTCTGGAAGGCTTGGAAGATCGCGTTGAGCGAGCCGATGAAGTCGGGCAGCCGGATCCCGGCGATGTAGCCGACCTTGTTGGTGGTCGTGGCCTGGGCGGCGAGCACGCCGAGCACGTAGAAGCCCTCGTAGAACTTGCGGCCGATGTTCCAGACGTTGGGCGGCAGCCCGGGGACCTGGCCCGCCGATTCGGCGATGAAGACGGCGTCCGGGAACTGGGTGGCCAGCTTCTGGACGATCGTCAGGTACTGCCCGCCGTGGAAGGCCACGATCCGGTAGCCGGCCGCCAGGTACTCGCGGGCCACCCGCTCGGCGTCGGCCACGGCCACCTGCTCGGAGTGGGCGGTCTGCACGCCCGTGGTGGTCTCCACCTCTTTGAGGGCCTGGTAGCCGACGGCGTTGAAGTCCGCGTCGTGGATCGTCCCCGGCAGGATCATGGCCAGGCGCGGACGGGTGGGCGCGGCGGCCGCCGGCACCCCCGCCGGCAGGCCCACCGGCAGCGTCGCGATGAGCACGAGCAGCACCCAGGCACGGTGTCGCATCCTCAGCCTCCCTTCGCTCCCTGCGGTCAGGCCTTCGGCGATGCGTCGCACGGCTGCACGGTGAGCGCCACGCCCCGACGGGCCAGCTCGTCGAGGACGGCATCGAGGGCCCGGTCCCCCTCGCTCCGCACGGCGACGACCGCGTGACGGTTCCGCACCATCTCCTCAAGGGTGTCGCAGATCGCCTGGACCCAGGTGGCCACAGACGCCCGGCCCTCCAGGAGGTCGAGGCGCGGGACGACCGTCAGCCCGTAGCCTGCCGCCACCCACCCGTCCACGGCCTCCCGACACTGCTGCAGCGTCGTGCTGCCGAGGAGGAGCGTCCGGCGCGACCGCCGGTCGAAGGCCTCCGCCTCACGCATCGAGGAACCGCTTGACCTCCTCGATGGCGGCGGCGAGCGAGGTCGGGTAGGGGCCGGCTGCGGGCACACGGTAGGGCGGGTAGATCGCCGCCGGGGCCACGTCGGACATCTGCACCGGGATCCCCCGGGCCGCCAGCGCCTGCTCCAGCTCCTCGACGAAGACGCCCTTGCCCGGGACGGCCGGCGGGTCGAGCGGCACCTCGAAGGGCTTGCCGCCCCAGGCCGGGTCCGACTGCGTCATGCGCAGCCCGCAGGTGGGGCTGAGCCCCATGCCCACGAAGTAGAGCCGGGCGCCCTGCCGGTGGTAGGCTTCGGCGAGGTCGCAGACGGCCTCGGCCAGGCGGCGGCAGTGCCGCCGGTAGCCCACGCTGTCGTAGAGCTCCCTGGTGAACCACCAGCGCCGCAGCCCCACGTACGTGGTCTCCGGGCAGGGGATCTGGACGACCTCGAAGCCGCGGTCCATCAGGAAGTGGTAGAGGTCCTCGATCGGCCCGCGGTGCACGGCGATGCCGGGCGCCCGGACGTTCATGTTGAGGACGCTGTGCATCAGGAAGGCGACCTTGGCCGGCGTTCCCGCGATGCCGCGCCTGTCGTCGATCCCCGGTTGCACTCCGGTCATACGCTCGGTTATACGGAGCGGGGGCCCCGGCGTCCTGCCGAGGGCCGCCCGCCGGCGCCCGCCGGCGGGCCCGGGGGTGGGGGGTTCTGGTATACTACGCTTGGTCGAGGTCTGGGGGCGAACGGTCTCGACTGGGTGGGAAGAAGCAGGGTGGCGAGCCGAGGTGCCGGGACCTCGCTAATCAACCGGCAGGCCAAAACGGCCAACACGACCTACGCTCTCGCCGCGTAACGACGCGGTGACGTCCTCCCGACCGGGCCGGCAGGTCGGGGAGGGCGCGACGAGCCGGCTACCGCAGGCGGCCGCCGCCCGAGGCCGCCGGCGGGAACCCCACCGGGCTGGCCGCCAGGGGATCCGGTCCGCGGGAGCCCCGGCGGTGAGACGAGAACGCGGACTACGCTCGTAGAGGCCTTGCCCTCATCCACTCAGGACGCGGGTTCGATTCCCGCCGCCTCCACCACCGGTTCGATCGTCTCCCAGAGCGTGGTCTCCCGCGAGCGGCCAACGGACGGGCCGCTCTCTCGCGTTCGACAGGCGGACCCTCCCACCGACCCCACGACTTCCGCGAGCCCTATGCTGACGTCGTGGACGCACCACCGAGAGGGGGGAGCGGGATGCGGCTCAGGAAGGCGGTCAGTGACTTGCTGCGGTGGGAGCGGGTCTGCCGGGTGGCGACCGTGGACCGGACCGGGCGCCCGCACGTGACGCCGGTCTGTCAGGTGGTCCGCGACGGCAAGATCTACTTCGCGGTCGGGCGGGACAGCCGGAAAGCGGCCAACCTGCGCCAAACCCCGCACGTCGCCGTGCTGGTCGACCTGTACAGCGAGGAGTGGGGGCGGCTCGCCGGGGCCCTCGTGCAGGGTCGCGCGGCGCTCATCGAGCGCGGGCCGGCGTTTCGCTCGATCCGCACCCTCCTCTACGAGAAGTACCCGCAGTACCCTGAAGAGTCGGCGATCGAGGTGGGGGACTCGCTGGTGGTGGAGGTCACGCCGGAGCGGGTGGCCTCCTGGGGACTGGAGTAGCCGCGCGGGACGGGGGTGGCCGCGCCGCCGGGCCCGTGCGGGACGGGGCCGGGCCCGCCGCGGGCGGCGGCTGTCCGCGGTGACGCTCAGGCCAGGACGATCTGCCCGTCGTGCATGTCGGTGATGGTGGCGAGCGCCTCCACCGGCACGCCCAGTGCCGCCACGCGGTCGCGCCCGCCCTCGAAGCGCTTCTCGATGACCGCCCCCACGCCCACCACGACCGCCCCGGCCGCCTGGGCCAGCCGGGCCAGGCCCAGGATGGTGGACCCGGTGGCCAGGAAGTCGTCGATGATCAGCACCCGCGCGCCGGGCGCCAGGTACTCGGGGGAGACGATGAGCTCCACCGGCCCGCCCTTGGTGTGCGAGGGGGCCACGGTCAGGTAGACCTGGTCGGGCATGGTGATGGGGCGCAGCTTGCGGGCGTAGAGGAGCGGGACGCCCAGGTGGCGCGCTGTGGCCAGCGCCGGCGCGATGCCGGAGATCTCGGCGGTGAGGACCTTCGTCGCTCCCACCGCCGCGAACCGCCGGGCGAACTCCTGCCCGCACGCCTCCATGAGCTCCGGGTCCACCTGGTGGTTGAGGAAGCTGTCCACCTTCAGGATGCCGCCTCCGAGGTTGCGGCCCTCGGCCAGGATGCGCGCCTTCAGGGCTTCCATGGTCGACCTCCCCGCGTGCTGCGGTGCCGGCGTGACCCGGTCTCACGTGGAGCCCGGACCGGGCTGATCGGTTCGCGGCGGTGCGGCCGCGCCCCTACCGACCCGCCACACCGGGGTCAGACGGGGAAGACACGGGCGAAGAGGTCGGCCCAGCCGGCCAGCACGAGCAGCCACGCCCCGATCAGGACCAGGACCACCCCCGTCCACTGCCGGACCAGGACCGCACCGCGGTCGACCAGGAGGGTGACGGCGTCCTGGGCGGTGGCCACGAGCAGGCTCAGCGTGAACATCAGGGCGACGATCGTCGAGGCGGCCACGGCGAAGGCGCCCACCGCCGCTCCCGCGCCCGCCATCGCCAGACTGTGCCCGGCCAGCCCGGCCAGGATGGGCCCCGTTCACCCGAAACCGGCCAGGATGTAGGCGAAGCCGAAGAGGGCGAACCCGGCGAGCGGCCGCTCCCGGCGCAGCCGGGCCTGCCGGGTCATCAGCGGGCGCACCAGCGCGCTGGCCCGGTGGAACGGGAGGTGCAGCCGTTGCGTCTGGACGAGGCCCAGGAGGACGAGCAGGATCCCCACGGCCGCCCGGATGAGGCGCCCGGCAGGGCTGGTGAAGGTGACGCCGGAGAGGAGGGCCTCGCCGCCCAGGGCGATGACGAGACCGCTCAGCAGGAGGAAGGCCGCGGCCCCGCCCGAGAGGGCCGCCGCAAAGACCAGGGCGCGACCCAGGACGACCGCGCCGCCTTCCCGATCCGCCCCGCTCTCCCGGGTGAGGAGCGTCGCCAGCAGCGGGAAGGAGCAGGGGGAGAAGAAGCTGGCGGCGCCGGCACCGACGGCTAGGAGCAGGAGCCCGGCGGCGTCGACGGCGGGGAGGTCGAACCGGGGGTAGAGGAGGTACGCGGCATACCCGATGGCCCCTGCGGCCAGGACCGCCACGACCAGGAGGAGAGGGATCGCCCGCATCACCGTCCACGATCCCTCGTACACCTTCCAGCGGCAAGCAGGTCAAGGTAGGGTGGGAGCATGGCCGAGGGCGCGCGCATGAGGCCGGTGGGGCCGCGGGAGGTGCGTGCGGCGGCGGAGCGCATCGCGCCGTGGGTGCGCACGACTCCGGTGCTCGCCGTAGAACCGGACGCGCTGGCCCCCGAGGCGTCCGTGGTGCTCAAGCTCGAGCTCTTGCAGCACACCGGGTCGTTCAAGGTGCGCGGGGCCTTCAACCGCCTGCTCGCCTCGCCCGTCCCGCCCGTCGGCGTGGTGGCCGCCTCCGGCGGCAACTTCGGCCTGGCGGTGGCCTACGCGGCGCAGCGCCTGGGCCACCGTGCCGTGATCTTCGTGCCCGCCACCTCCCCGTCCGTCAAGGTGGAGCGCATCCGGCGGCTGGGGGCAGACGTCCGCGTCGTCCCCGGCTACTACGCGGATGCGCTGGCCGCCAGCGACGAGCACGCCCGCCGCAGCGGGGCGCTGGTCCTCCACGCCTACGACCAGCCGGAGGTGGTGGCCGGGCAGGGCACGGTGGCGGTCGAGCTGGAGGCGCAGGCGCCTGCCCTCGACACCGTGCTGGTGGCCGTGGGCGGCGGAGGGCTCATCGGCGGCGTGGCCGCCTGGTTCGGCGGACGGGTGCGGGTGGTCGGGGTGGAGCCGGAGCGGGCGCCCACGCTGCACGCCGCGCTGGCTGCCGGACATCCGGTGGATGTCGAGGTGGGGGGCATCGCTGCCGACTCGCTCGGTGCGCGCCGGGCGGGGGCGATCGCCTTCGCCATCGCGCAGCGCTGGGTCGATCGGGTGGTCCTGGTCGGCGACCAGGCCATTCGCCGCGCCCAGCGCTGGCTGTGGACCCAGGTGCACCTCGTGGCCGAGCCCGGCGGGGCGGCCGCCGTGTCGGCCCTGCTGGAGGGCGCATATCGGCCCTCCCGAGGAGAACGGGTGGCGGTGGTGGTGTGCGGGGCCAATACCGACCCCGCGACCGTGGCGGAGTCAGGCGAGGAGACCATCGCGAGCCCGTCCGGGGATGCCCCCGTCCGCCGGCCCATCCCCTGACGGGCCCCGCGACAGGGGCCGGGACGGGGGCGGGGCGAACGTCCTCTCCATGGACCTGCAGCGCCTGGAAGCCCGTCTCGACGAGACCTTCGACCGGCACCTGGCGCGGGTGCGCGCCTACGTGCGGCAGCCCAGCATCTCCGGGGAAGGCGTGGGCATGGCGGAGATGGCCCGCCTGGTGCGGGACGACCTGGCGGCCCTCGGCGCCGAGGCGGAGATCGTCCCCACGCCGGGCTGGCCCGTGGTGGTGGGACGCCTCGATGCCGGGCGGCCCCGGACGCTGCTCGTCTACGGCATGTACGACGTCCAGCCGGTGGAGGGGGAGCCCTGGCTCGTGCCGCCCTTCGAGGGCGCGGTGGTCGACCTCCCCGAGGTGGGGCCGAGCGTGGTGGCCCGCGGCGTCTACAACACCAAGGGCCCGCTGGCCGGCTTCCTCTCCGTGCTCGAGACCATCCGCGAGGTGGAGGGGGCGCCGCCGGTCAACCTGCTCTTCGTCGTGGAGGGGGAGGAGGAGCTGGGCAGCCGCCACCTCCCGGGGGTGATCACGGCGTGGCGCGAGCGGCTGCGGGCGGACGCCACCTACTTCCCCGCGTACGGCCAGCAGCGCACCGGCAAGGCCGTGCTCCACCTGGGCGTGAAGGGGATCCTCTACTTCGAGATCGCCGCCCGCGGCGGCGCGTGGGGCGGCCCGCAGACGCGGGGCGTGCACGGCAGCAACGCCGTCTGGATCGCCAGCCCGGCCTGGCGCCTGCTCCACGCCCTGGCCACCATGGTCGGACCGGACGAGCGCATCCTCATCGACGGGTTCACTGACGACGTCGTCCCGCCGTCTCCCGAGGAGGAGGAGCTGCTGCAGCGCCTGGCCGAGACCTTCGACCCGGCCCACGCCCTCTGGCAGGCGGACGCGCAGCGCTTCAAGGACGACCTGCAGGGCCTGGCGCTGCTGCGGCGCTACCTGTATGAGCCGCAGCTCAACATCGACGGGATCTGGGGCGGCTACACCGGCCCGGGGACGAAGACCCTCCTGCCCCACGAGGTCCGGGCGAAGATGGACGTGCGCCTGGTCCCCGACATGGAGCCGGACCGGGTCAAGGCGTGCCTCCTCGCCCACCTGCGGGCCATCGGCCGCGAGGACCTGGAGGTGCGCTTCGAGGAGGGCTACCCGCCGGCCGGGACCAGCGTGGGGGCCCCGGTGGTGCAGGCGCTGATCCGGGCGCTGCGCAGCCTGGGCTACGAGCCGGAGATCTGGCCGCGCCTGGCGGGCTCGGCGCCCGTCTACCTGTTCACGCGGGTCCTGGGGCAGCCCTTCGCCATGGGCGGGCTGGGCCACGGCGGGCGGGCGCACAGCCCCAACGAGTACGCCACGGTGGAGGGGATGCGCCTCTTCGCCCGCTCGGTGGCGCGCTTCCTCGAGGAGTTCAGTCTCGGCTGAAGGGGGCCGCCGCACCCTGTCGCCCGGGCCGCGCCAGGCGGGGCGGAATGGTCATGGGCCCGTGTGGAGGAGGCGGAGGGCCGCTGCCCCGACCCGCTCGATGTGCGCGCGCATCGCTGCGCGAGCCCGTTCTGGATCGCGCGAGGCCAGGGCCTCGACCAGGGCCAGGTGGTCGGGGCGGTGGGCCTCCAGCACCGCTCGGGCGTAATACAGGAAGATGACGCGCGAGGCCTTGTCCAGCAGGGTGTCGAGCAGGCGCACCAGCTCGCCGTTCCGCGCTGCACGAGCTACCGCCAGGTGGAACTGCTTGTTCCGCTGCATCCAGTCGAAGCGTTCGTCAGCCGTCTCATTGCGGTGGGTGAGATCGTCTCGGGCTAAGGTCTCGAGTGCCCGGAGTTCCTCGTCGGTGACCCGCTCAGCCGCCAGGGCTGCGGTGGCGCCCTCCAGCACGACCCGCGCCTCGAGCACGTCCCGGACGTCGTGGAGGGAGATGGGCGAGACGAAGTACCCTCGGTGCGGCACGACCTCGATGAACCCCTGCGCGCGCAGCACCCCCAGGGCCTCGCGGACAGGCGTCTTGCTCACCCCGAAGCGCTGTGCCAGATCCCCCTCGTAGAGGAAGGCACCCGGCGGAAACGTCCCCATCATGATCGCCCGGCGAAGCGCCTGGACGATGCTCCCTACCCGCGACTCCCGCCGCCGCTCGGATCGCGTGGATCCGCTCCTTCCCCTGCCCGCCGTTCGCACCCCAGCCAGGCGCCCCATCCCGCACCCTCCCAGGAGGAAGTCCTCCTCCTCGGCCAGAAGAATACTTTCCTGTCGAGAGATATATTCGACATATATTTCTGCAATACATTCTGCACAGGGAATCGCGTCCTTCAGGGGAGGGATCGATGGAAGAGGCGCTCAAGCACGAGCTAGAGGGTCGACGCCGCCGCGTCCTCGCAGCGGCTCGAGCGCAGGGGGCGGAGGTGGTCCTCGTCTTCGCCACCGACGGGCGAGGGTACAACCTGCGCTACCTCACCAACTTCGCCCCCATCTTCGGAGACGCCTTTCTGGTCCTCACCCCGGTCCGGGCCGTCTACCTCCTCACCTTTAACTGGGAGATCCCCCGGGCCCGGCAAGCTTCAGACATCGCGGAGTTCATCGCGACCTTCGACCTGGTGGGTGAGGTTACGCGGATCCTGCGGGAGCTGGAGGTGGGGGACACGGTCGCCACGGTGGGGTTCGACCGTATCCCCCATCCCCTCTACCTGGCGCTGGTGACGGCAAACACCGGGATGCGGTTTGTCGACGTCACCGTCGCGGTGGAACAGGCCAGGCGCGTCAAGAGTACCTACGAGGTGGCGCAGCTGCGGCGAGCGGTCGAGACCACGGATGCGGCGTTCATCGAAGCGCGTGCGGCGATGCGTCCTGGGATGACCGAGGCGGAGGTGGCGGCGTTGGTCGATCAGGCGATGAAGCGCCGGGGGGTCGGCGAGGTCGCCTTTCCCGCCAACGTTGTCTCCGGGCCCGAGCGGGCTCAGCCGGTTGGACTGCCGACGGACCGGCGGCTGCGTCCGGGCGACGTCGTCATGCTCGACATCGGGGCTACCTGGAACGGCTATCATGCGGACCTGACCCGCACCTACACGGTCGGCCGACCAACCGCTGAACAACAGGCCCTGTGGGACGTGGTCCGCGAGGCCTGGCAGCGTGTCGTCGACGAGATCCGGCCGGGGATCCCTTGCCGGCGGCTCCACGAGGTGGCCGCGGCGGCGATGGAGGCCCGGGGCCACCGGCTCGTGCACCGGATCGGCCACGGCATCGGGCTGCATACCTCACTGGAGTGGCCCAACCTCCAGACAGACGACGACGAGCTCATCCCCGGCATGACATTCTGCATCGAGCCGGGTGTGTACGTGCCGGGCGTCGGGAGCTTCAAGCTCGAGGACGACTTCGTCGTCACGCCCGACGGTTTCGAGCTGCTCAGCCAGGCGCCCCGCGACCTGGCCTGAGGCGACGGTGGACGCCATGGGCCGCGTCGGGGTCCTGGGGCTGGGGGCTATGGGCCAGCCGGTCGCCGCCCGTCTGCTCGAGCGGGGGTTCGCCGTGACGGTCGCCCCGCACCGCAACCCGGCGCCCGCTGAGGCGTTGGCCCGCCGGGGTGCGCGCGTGGTCCGCTCGCCGGCTGAGGTCGCCGCTGGGGCCGACGCGGTGGTCGTCCTGGTGCCGGACGCCCCGGAAGTGGAGGAGGTCGCCTTCGGTCCGGGCGGCGTCGTGGAGGCCACGGGGTGGGAGGGGGTCCTCGTCGTCATGAGCACGATCTCCCCCCTGGCGGCGCAACGCATCGCTGCGCGCCTCGCCGAGCGGAGGGTGACGATGATCGACGCGCCGGTGAGCGGTGGACCCGCGCGGGCGGCCACGGGGGAGCTGACGGTCATGGTCGGGGGCGATGATGCGACCGTCGCCCGGGCCCGGCCCGTCCTTGAGGCGGTGGGGACGCGCATCTTCCACGTGGGCCCCGTGGGGATGGGCCAGGTGGTGAAGCTGTGCAACAACCTCCTCATCGGGATCATCATGGTCGCCAATAGCGAGGCCTTCACCTTCGGAGTCAGGGCGGGGGTCCGTGCAGACGTCCTCCAGCAGGTGCTCTCAGCGGCGACCGGCCAGAACTTCCTGCTCGACCGCTGGGTACCGCAGACACTGCTGCAGGACCGCTATGAGCCGGGGTTCGGGCTGGCGTTGATGCTGAAAGACCTCAATCTGGTGACCGCGGCCGCGCGGGAACTGGGTGTGCCGCTCTTCGAAGGGCAACTCGCCCAGCAGCTCTTCACGCTGGCGCACGGACTTGGCTACGGCCAGCAGGACTACAGTGCCGTGAGCCTACTCTACCAGCAGGCCGCCGATGTCGTCATCGCGACGGGCCGCCCCCGCAGAGGCGCAGAGGCGGGGGCGCCCTGGCGAGTGCGAAAGGAGGGAGAGTAGTGTACAGGACCGTTGTCATCCTCCTCGCCGTGACGGCGATCGTCGTGGTGGGGGCGAGTGCTACCGCCGCGCCGGCGGCCGGTGTGCTCCGGCTGTGGATGCCGGGCGACGCTTACAGCCTCGATCCGGCCGTGGCGTCCGATTTCACCACAGCCATTGCTTCGAAGGTCATGCACCTGACTCTCGTCCGAACGGACTCGCGCGGGCGAATCCTCCCCATGGGGGCTCGGAGCTGGACGACGTCGGGCGGTGGACTCGTGTACACGTTCGAGCTCGACCCCCGGGCGCGGTTCCACAACGGCCGACCGGTCACCGCGGCCGACTGGAAGTGGTCCTTCGACCGCCTGGCCAACCCCGAGACCAAAGCCGGGGCTGCCGCGGCGGTTCTGGGCGGGGTGGTCGGCTTCGATGCCGTCCGCCGCGGCGATACAACATCCCTGGCGGGTATCCGCGTGGTCGGACCGCTGCGCCTGCAGATCGCGCTCCGGCCCGAGGGGCGCGGTGGGTTTCTCAACCGGCTCACGCACTACGCGGCCGCTGTCCTCAACCGCGAGGAGGTGGAATCGGGTGGCCCCACCTGGTTCGAGCGGACGAGCGCCGGGGCGGGGCCCTTCCGGCTAGTGCGCTGGGAACGCAATGCGAAGTTCGTCTTCGAGGGGCACGCCGGGTTTGTCTACGGCTCTCCCCGCACGCGGGATTTCGAGATGCTGATCGTGCCCTCGGCGGCGACGCGGCTCAACCTCTACGAGGCGGGTGAGCTACACGCGACCGACGTACCGTTGACCGACTACCGACGCGTCGCCCAGGATCCCCGCTACCGCGACGAGCTGCGCGTCTTCCCGCGCGCCCAGGTCCTCTGGCTCGGCCTGAATCCCGAGGCCTACCCGCCATTCCGGGATCGCCGGGTGCGCCAGGCGGTGGCCATGGCGATCGACCGCGATCGCATCGCCCGCACGGTCTTCTTCGGGTTCTACACGCCCGCTGGCGCCTTCGTCCCGCCGCAGGTCTCGGGGGCGCTGGCGGCGGTCGAGCCAGCGTACCGAGCCTATCCCTACGACCCGCAGCGGGCAAAGCAACTCCTGGCCGAGGCGGGGGTAGCGGGGCGATTGCCTCCGCTGGAGCTTCCCAACAATCCGGCCGCACCGGACTACCAGATGGCCGCGGAGGCGGTGGCGGCCATGCTCAAGGAGCACCTGGGGATGGACGTGCGTGTGCTGCGTCAGGAGCACGCCGCGTGGTCGACGGGGCTGGTGCGGCGCGAGTTCCCGGCGTTGCTGGCCGGGTGGACGGCGGCGTACCTCGACTACGGGTACTACCTCGACCTGCTGCTCGACAGCCGCAGCGGGCTCAACTTCACCAACTACAAGAACCCCGAGTTCGACCGACTGATCGACCAGGCGAACGCCGCCCGGAGCGACGAGGAGCGGGAGGCAGTGTACCGCCGTGCGGAGAGGCTGGCCCTGGCGGATGCCCACGTGATCCCGCTTGTCTTCACTCGCTTTGCGCACTTGGTGAAGCCGCAACTCAAGGGGTACGAGGGCTCACCGCTCAACCTGGGGATCAGCGAGTTTTGGGGCCTGGCCCTCTCCCGGTGAGGTGACCGGCGCGGGGCGGGTCCACCCGCCCTGCGCAAGGCCTCTGCCCCTCGCATGATCCGTTACGCCCTCCGGCGAATCCTGCTCACCGTTCCGCTCGTCCTGGTTGCGGCGTTCCTCGTCTTCACGGCCGGACGGCTCGCTCCGGGCGATCCCGTCGCCGCGCGCCTCGGCCAGGAGTACGATCCGGTGGCCGCCGCCGCACTCCGGCGGCAGATGGGCCTGGACCGTCCCTTAGTGGTGCAGTTTGCTGCCTACCTGGCCGCCGTTGCGCGCTTCGACTTCGGAGAGTCGCTCATCACGCCCGGCCGCCGCGTCAGCGCCATCGTCGCGGACCACCTGCCGGTGAGCCTGCGTCTGACCACCCTGGCCATTCTCCTCGCCGGAGGTGTGGGGCTGGCCCTGGGCGTGGCCGGCGCCGTCCGGGCCGGGGGTGCGCTGGACCGCACGCTGCAGCTCCTCATCCTGGGCGCGCTGTCGGTTCCCAACTTCGTCGTGGCCGCCCTCTTGGTGCTCCTCTTTGGGGTCTGGTGGGGCGTGCTGCCCGTGGCCGGCCTCTACCACGGGTGGCGTTCGCTCGTGCTGCCGGTGGTTGTGCTGGCCATCCCCCCTACGGCGTACATCACCCGGGTCGTGCGGGCCAGCATGGTCCAGGCCCTGCGAGAGGACTACGTGCGCACCGCTCGGAGCAAGGGCCTCCGGGAGGCTCGGGTCGTGTTGGCCCACGCCCTGCGCAATGCCGCGCTCCCCATCGTCACGCAGGTGGGGCTGTCCTTCGGATATGCGCTCACCGGGGCGTTTGTCGTGGAGCTCATCTTCAACGTCCCGGGATTGGCCCGCGTCGGGGTCGAGGCCATCCTACAGCGCGACTACACGGTCATTCAGAGCGTTGTGCTCGTCTACATGGGGATCTTCATCGCCGTCAACCTGCTCGTCGACCTCTCGTATGCGCTCCTCGACCCTCGCGTCCGCTACTGACGTCCGCCCACTCCGCGTGCCGGCGCTCCCTCGGCGGGGCCGCCGCGACCTGCTGGCGGTCGCAGCGGCAGCCTACCTGGTGGCGGTTGGGCTCATGGCCCTCGCCGCTCCGCTCCTGACGCCCTACGCTTACGACGAGCAGCACTTGGAGGAGGGCTTGCGTCGCCCCGGAACCACACATCTCCTGGGGACCGACCAGTTCGGCCGGGACGTCTTCACCCGCATCGCCTACGGGGCGCGGGTTTCCCTGACCGTCGGCATGGTGGCAGTCAGCGCCGAGGCGGTACTCGGGGCCCTCTGGGGTGCCACAGCCGGGCTCCTGGGCGGGCCAGCCGATGCCTGGATGATGCGTGTCGCCGACCTCTTCATCGCCTTCCCGCCGCTCCTCCTTGCCCTGCTCATCACGGGACTCTTCGGCCCCGGTCTGGTAAACGTCGTCATCGCCTTGGTCCTCACCGCCTGGCCCGGGATCGCCCGCCTTGTCCGCAGCCACGTCGTCGTGCTGCGGGAGCGGGAGTTCGTGGAGGCCGCACGCGCCGCGGGGGCAGGGACGTGGTGGATCATCCGCCGCCATCTCCTCCCCAATGTTGCTCACCTCGTGGCCGCCCGCGGCACGCTGGACGCGGGGATGCTGATCCTCCTGGAGGCGACCCTGAGTTTCGTGGGGGTGGGGGTGCAACCGCCCCGACCCTCCTGGGGGCTGATGATCCAAGAAGCGTTCGGCTACCTGCGCAGCGCCACGTACTTGCTGGTGGCTCCGGCTGTCTTCCTCTCCCTCACCGTTGTCTCGCTCAACGTCGTCGGTGAGCACCTCGTCGACGCCCTTGACCCGCGCGGGTCTCGCTTAGCGCGCGGACGGCGGAGCTAGCGGCTCCACGCCGAACAGAGATGGGGCGAGCATCGATCCGGGCATCGACAGCCGGACATGGGGGGTTGACAATCCGCACCCTTCTCTGCTAGCCTCCCTCATAACTTCAGGGAGCGCCCTGCCGGTTGACCGCAGGGCGGGCCCCGGAGGCTATACGGCGGAGGAAGTGCGCCTAGGGTTCCACGGCGCCCACAAGGTGCCGGTCGGTCCAAGCGGCGCAGGCGGGCCCGGGTGGTCCGCTACACCGTCAGGACAAAAGCCTGAGGGATAGGTTCCTCGCGGGACACTATTCGCTCGGGCCTTTTTCTTTCGCCACGAGCGAGGCGCTGCCCACCAGGCAGTGGCGATGAGGGGAAGCAGTAGGCCGCCGGAGCGGTGGTGAGAGAGCCGGGCCAGGTGCGAGCCGGTCGCCGCCCCGCCGCCGAACTCGTCCCCGAGCCGTAGGGTCGACGGCCGCCGGCCCAGGCCCTACCGGTCGCCCCCGATAGCCGGGCAAGAGTTCCAGGGCGCAGGCCGCGCGCCGGGAGGCACCGGGCCCTGCGCGCGCCGGGGCACCGGGCCCCTGTGCGCGCCGGGAGACGTCGGGCCCTGGAAGTAAGGTGGTACCACGGAGCCATCCGTCCTTACGGGTGGCTCTCTCCGTTTTCCGGGGCCGGCCGCGTCGACGCGACGGGGAGCGCCGACCGCGGCCGGAGCTGGAGAGACCGGGCTGGAGAGACCGCACCGGAAAGGAGGGAGACCAGGCATGGCCACGAGCGCCGTCCAGGCCACACCCACGGGGAGCGGGAGGGAGGTTGCCGTCCGCATCGGGGCGCAGGTCCTCGTCGAGACCCTCCGCCGCCTGGGGGTGACCGCCATCTTCGGCCACCCGGGCGGGGCGGCGCTGCCCATCTACGACGCCCTCTACGACGCCCGCGACATCGCCCACGTGCTCGTCCGGCACGAGCAGGTGGCCGCCCACGCCGCGGTCGGGTACGCGCGGGCCACGGGGCGGGTGGGGGTCTGCCTGGCCACCTCCGGGCCCGGGGCCACCAACCTCATCACCGGGCTCACCGACGCCTACATGGACTCCATCCCCGTCGTGGCCATCACCGCCCAGGTGCCCACCGCGGTGATCGGCCGCGACGCCTTCCAGGAGGCCGACGTCATCGGCCTGACCCTGCCCATCACCAAGCACAGCTACCTCGTCCGCGACCCCGCCGACCTGCCCGCCGTCCTCGCCGAGGCCTTCGCCGTGGCCGCCAGCGGCCGCCCCGGACCGGTCGTGGTGGACGTGCCCCGCGACGTCTCCCAGACCCCGCTGGCGGCCACCCGTGGCGAGCCGGCGCCGTCGCGCCGCCCCGGCCCGCGCGCCCCGCACCCCGGGCAGATCGCCGCGGCCGCAGCCCTCCTGCGGGAGGCCCGCCGCCCGGTGGTCTACGCCGGGGGCGGGGTGATCAGCGCCGGGGCGTCTGCCGAGCTCACCCGCCTGGTCGACCGGACCGGCCTGCCGGTGACGGTCACCCTCATGGGCAAGGGGGCCATCGACGAGCACCACCCGCGCTGTCTCGGCATGCTCGGCATGCACGGCACCGTCTACGCCAACTACGCCGTCGACGCCGCCGACGTCGTGCTGGCGGTGGGGGTGCGCTTCGACGACCGGGTGACCGGGCGGCTGCGCGACTTCGCCCCGCAGGCGCGCTTCATCCACATCGACATCGACCCGGCGGAGATCGGCAAGAACAAGCCCGCCCACGTCCCCATCGTCGCCGACGCCCGCGCCGCGCTCGCCGCCCTGGCCGACGCGCTGCCCGACCCGCTGCCGCTGGAGCCCTGGTGGCGGCAGCTCGGGGAGTGGCAGGCGCGCTACCCGCTGCGCTACCGCCAGGGCGACGACGTGATCAAGCCGCAGTTCGTCTGCGAGACGCTCGCCCGGCTGACCGCAGACCGCGCCGTGGTCGTCACCGACGTCGGCCAGCACCAGATGTGGGCGGCGCAGTTCTGCCGGCCGCGCGCCCCGCGCACCTTCATCAGCTCGGGGGGCCTGGGGGCGATGGGCTTCGGCTTCCCGGCGGCCCTCGGGGCCCAGGTGGCCCGCCCGGAGGCCACGGTGGTGGCGCTCGTCGGCGACGGCGGCTTCCAGATGACGATGCAGGACCTCATCACGGCGGTGGAGTGGCGCCTGCCGGTGAAGGTCGTCGTGCTGAACAACGGCTCGCTGGGGATGGTGCGGCAGTGGCAGGAGTTCTTCTACCGCCAGCGCTACGCGCACGTCTTCCTGCGCAACCCCGACTTCGCCCGCCTGGCCGAGGTCTTCGGGGCGCGGGGGCGCAGCGTGCGACGCCCGGACGAGGTGGAGGCGGCGCTGGCCTGGGCGCTGGCGGTGCAGGACGGCCCCTGCGTGCTGGACGTCCACGTCGACCCGCAGGAGAACTGCCTGCCGATGATCCCCTCGGGCCAGTCGGTCAAGGAGATGATCCTTGGCTAGCGCCGCCCCCGCCCCCGAGGCCCGCCCCCCGGCGGCCAACGGCGCCGAGCGCGGGCCGCGCACGCTGGGGGTGCTCGTGGAGATGCGCACGGCGGTGCTGGAGCGCGTGGCCGGGCTGCTGCGCCGCCGCGGCTACCCGGTGCGCGAGCTGGTCCTGGGGCGCACCGAGGAGCCGCACCTGGCCCGCCTCTTCGTCGTGCTGGAGGAGGGTGCCTCCGGCGAGCAGGTGGCCAAGAACCTGAACAAGCTCGTGGACGTGCGGCGGGTGGCCGACCTGAGCGCCCAGCCTACGGTGGTGCGGGAGCTGGCGCTCATCAAGGTGGACGTCACCCCGGGGACCCGCCAGGAGGTGTTGCTGGCGGCGCGGGTCTTCCGCGCCCGGGTCGTGGACATGGGGGAGCGCACGCTCACCCTCGAGGTGAGCGGACGCCCCGAGAAGGTTGACGCCCTCTACCGGCTCCTGCGCCGCCACGGGGTGCGGGAGCTGGTGCGGTCGGGCCCGCTCGTCCTGGTGCGCGGGCCGCAGAGCACCTGAGCGCGGCGGGGCCGGCGCGGCGCCCGAACCCGCCGCGGACGCCGCCCGCGCGGTCCCGCCGGGGCAGCACGCTGACGGAGGGAGGGGAGCACCGATGGCACGCATCTACTACGACGCCGACGCCAGCCTGGCGCCGCTGCGCGAGCGGCGCGTCGCCGTGATCGGCTACGGCAGCCAGGGGCACGCCCACGCGCTCAACCTGCGGGACAGCGGCATCGACGTGGTCGTGGGCCTCTACCCCGGCAGCCGCTCCTGGGCCGCCGCCCAGGAGGCCGGACTGCCGGTGCGGGAGACAGCCGAGGCGGCGCGCGAGGCCGACGTCATCGTCCTCCTCATCCCCGACGAGGTGCAGGGCCAGGTCTACCGGGAGGCCATCGCCCCGCACCTGCGCGCGGGACGGGCGCTGGCCGTGGCGCACGGCTTCAGCCTCCACTACCACCAGGTGGTCCCGCCGCCGGACGTGGACGTCTTCATGGTCGCCCCCAAGGCCCCCGGCCATTTGATGCGCCGGCAGTTCGTGGCCGGGCAGAGCGTGCCGGCCCTGCTGGCCGTCCACCAGGACGCCTCGGGCGGGGCGCGGGAGCTGGCGCTCGCCTACGCCCGGGGCGTGGGGTGCACGAAGGCGGGCGTGATCGAGACCACCGTGCGCGAGGAGGTGGAGAGCGACCTCTTCGGGGAACAGGCCGTGCTCTGCGGCGGGGTGACCGAGCTCATCAAGGCCGGCTACGACACGCTGGTGGAGGCCGGCTACCAGCCGGAGATCGCCTACTTCGAGTGCCTCAACGAGCTGAAGCTCATCGTCGACCTGCTCTACGAGGGCGGGCTGGCCTGGATGCGCCACTCCGTCAGCAACACCGCCGAGTACGGCGACCTGACCCGCGGCCGGCGCATTATCACCGAGGCCACCCGGGCAGAGATGCGCCACCTGCTGCGCGAGATCCAGGACGGCACCTTCGCCCGGGAGTGGATCCTGGAGAACCAGGCCGGCCGGCCGGTGCTGGAGGCGCGGCGGCGGGAGGAGGCGGCCCACCCCATCGAGGAGGTGGGGCGGCGGCTGCGCGCCATGATGCCCTGGCTCGCCACCCGCCCGGAGGTCGCCGCGGCCGGAGGACGCTGAGGTGCGCGCCACGGGGCCGGCCGCCGACCGGGTGGCCATCTTCGACACGACGCTGCGCGACGGGGAGCAGGCGCCCGGGTTCGCCATGACCCCGGAGGAGAAGGTGCGGGTGGCCCGCGCGCTGGAGGCGTTGCGCGTGGACGTCATCGAGGCGGGCTTCCCCATCGCCTCGCGCAGCGACTTCGCCGCCGTCCAGGCGGTGGCCCGCGAGGTGCGGGAGGCCACGGTGGCGGCGCTCGCCCGCACCGTCCCCGCCGACCTCGAGGCCGCGGCCGCGGCGCTGCGCGGGGCGGCGCGGCCGCGCATCCACACCTTCATCGCCACCTCGGACGTCCACCTGACCTACAAGCTCGGCAAGACCCGCCCGCAGGTCCTGGAGGAGGTGGCGCGGGCGGTGCGCCAGGCCCGGCGCCTGGTCCCCGAGGTGGAGTTCTCCGCCGAGGACGCCAGCCGGACCGACCCCGCCTTCCTGGTGGAGGTCTTCCGGGCCGCGGTGGCGGCAGGGGCCCGGGTGGTGAACATCCCGGACACCGTCGGCTACGCCACCCCGGAGGAGTTCGCCGCGCTGGTGCGCCGGGTCTGCGCGGCGGTGGCCGACGTCCCGGGCGCGGACGGGGAGCCGGTCACGGTGAGCGTGCACTGCCACGACGACCTGGGCCTGGCGGTGGCCAACTCGCTGGCCGGCGTGGCCGCCGGCGCGCGCCAGGTGGAGTGCACGGTGAACGGCATCGGCGAGCGCGCCGGCAACGCCGCGCTCGAGGAGGTGGTGATGGCGCTGCGCACCCGGCGCGACCGCTACGGGGTGACGGTGGGCGTGGAGACCACGCGGCTTTCGGCCACCAGCGCGCTGGTGGCCGCCGTCACCGGGGTGGCGGTGCCGCCCAACAAGGCCATCGTGGGCGCCAACGCCTTCGCCCACGAGGCCGGCATCCACCAGCACGGCGTGCTGCGCCACCCCGCCACCTACGAGATCATGCGCCCGGCCGACGTGGGGGCGGAAGGGCGCCTGGTGCTGGGGCGCCACTCCGGCCGCCACGCCCTGCAGCACGCGCTGGAGGCGCAGGGGATCCGCCTCGACGGGGCGGCGCTGGAGGCGGCCTTCCAGGCCTTCAAAGCGCTGGCGGAGGCGCGCAAGCACGTCACCGCGGAGGACCTGCGGGCCCTGGTGCAGGGCCTCGGGCCGGGCCCGGCCGCGCCCGCCCCGTCCGCCGGCGGGAGGGCGCAGTGGTGGGGATGACGCTGACCGAGCAGATCCTGGCGGCGCACGCGGGCGTCCCGCGGGTGACCCCCGGGGAGGTCGTGGAGGTGCGGGCGGACTTCGTCTTCGCCAACGACATCACCGCCCCGCTGGCCATCCGCGAGTTCGAGCGCATGGGGGCCCGGCGGGTCTTCGACCCCGAGCGCGTGGCCATCGTCTTCGACCACTACGTGCCGGCGAAGGACATCGCCTCGGCGGAGCAGTGCCGCATCGCCCGCGAGTTCGCCCGCCGCCACCGCCTGCCGCACTTCTACGACGTGGGCCGCGCCGGCATCGCCCACGTGCTCCTGGCCGAGGAGGGGTTCGTCGTCCCGGGGGACGTCTTCTTCGGCGCCGACTCCCACAGCTGCAACCACGGGGCGCTGGGCGCCTTCGCCACCGGGGTGGGCTCCTCCGACCTGGCCGCGGCCATGGCCCTGGGGCGCCTGTGGGTGCGCGTCCCGGAGACGGTGCGCTACGAGTTCCGCGGCCGGCTGCGGCCCTGGGTGACCGGCAAGGACCTGATCCTGCACGTCATCGGCGACATCGGCGTGGACGGCGGGCGCTACGGGGCCATGGAGTTCGTGGGGGAGGCGCTGCAGGACCTCACCATGGACGAGCGCTTCTCCATCACCAACATGGCGGTGGAAGCGGGCGCCATGAACGGCATCATGGAGGCCGACGAGACGGTGCTGGCCTGGGTGCGCCCCCGCGCCCGCCGCCCCTGGACCGTCTACCGCAGCGACCCGGACGCGCGCGTGGCCGAGGTGCGCACCTACGACGTCTCGACGCTGGAGCCGGTGGTGGCGGCCCCGGCGTCGCCCGGCAACGTGGTCCCCGTGCGCGAGGCGGCGGGCGTGCGCGTGGACCAGGTCTTCATCGGCACCTGCACCAACGGGCGGCTGGAGGACCTGCGCCTGGCCGCGCGGGTGCTGGCCGGCCGCCGCGTCCACCCGGAGACGCGCCTGCTGGTCATCCCGGCCACCCCCGCGGTCTACCGGCAGGCGCTCGCCGAGGGGCTGCTCCAGGTCTTCCTCGATGCCGGGGCGGCGGTGAGCACGTCCACGTGCGGGCCCTGCATCGGCGGCCACATGGGCGTGCTGGCCGACGGCGAGGTGTGCGTCTCCACCAGCAGCCGGAACTTCGTGGGCCGGATGGGCCACCGCCAGAGCCGCGTCTACCTGGCCAACCCGGCGGTGGCGGCGGCGGCGGCCGTGGCGGGGCGCCTGGTGCACCCCGCCGACGTCGTGCGCGACCTGGTCCCGGCCTGAGGGCGCGGGCGATGCAGCTGCGCGGCCGCGCCCACCTCCTCGGCGACCACGTCGACACCGACGTGATCATCCCGGCGCGCTACCTGGTCACCACCGACCCCGGCGAGCTGGCCCGCCACTGCTTCGAGGACCTGGACCCCACGCTGCGGGAGCGCATCCGTCCGGGCGACATCCTGGTGGCCGGCCAGAACTTCGGGCAGGGGAGCAGCCGGGAGCACGCGCCCATCGCCATCAAGGGGCTCGGGGTCGGGGCGGTGGTGGCGCGCTCCTTCGCCGGGATCTTCCACCGCAACGCCTGCAACGTGGGGTTGCCGCTGGTGGAGTGCGCCGAGGCCCGCGACCGGGTGCGCGACGGGGACGAGGTGGAGGTCGACCTGACCGCCGGGTGGGTGGTGAACCACACCCGTGGCGAGCGCTACGCCATCACGCCCCTGCCGCCGTTCATGCGGCACCTGCTGCAGTCGGGCGGGATCGTCGAGTACGTGCGGGCGGCGCTGGCCGCCGCGGAGGCGGGCGGCGCCGCCCCCTGAGCGGTGCGCCGATGACTGTCCGTGAACGACTGGGCGCCAAGGCAAAGGAGGTCAGGGGATGACGGACCGTGAGCAGCACGGGCAGACGCCACACCGGCCCTCGGCGGAGGCAGAGGCGCCGCGGGCCGACGAGGAGCCGTGGGAACGGGAGCGGCGCGAGCGTGAGCGCCGTGCCGCCGAGCGCGAGGCCGGCTGGGTGCGCGAGCGGATCCAGCAGCTCTTCTAGATGACGCGTCAGGCGGACCCGATGCCGCCCGGCGCCGGGGGCACGGGCGCGCGCCCGGACGGCTGGACGATCGCCGTCCTGCCCGGCGACGGCATCGGTCCGGAGGTCACGGCCGAGGCGGTGCGCGTCCTGCTGGCGGCGGCCGAGCGCGCCGGCGTGCGCGTGCGCCTGCGCGAGGGGCGCATCGGCGGAGCGGCCCTCGACGCCACGGGCGACCCGCTGCCGGCCGAGACGCTGCGGCTGTGCCGGGAGGCCGACGCGGTCCTGCTCGGCGCCGTCGGCGGTCCGCGCTGGGACGGCCTGCCCCAGGAGCAGCGGCCCGAGCGCGGCCTCCTGCGGCTGCGCCAGGCCCTCGGCGTCTATGCCAACCTGCGGCCCGTGCGCCTGCCGCCGTCGCTGGTGGACGTCTCGCCGCTGCGCCCCGACCGCGTGGGCGGCACCGACCTGGTGATCGTCCGCGAGCTCACCGGCGGCGCCTACTTCGGCCAGCCCCGCTGGTACCGCGACGAGGAAGCGGTGGACACGATACGGTACCGGGCGGAGGAAGTCCGCCGCGTGGCCCGCGTCGCCTTCGCCCTGGCCCGGGGGCGCCGGCGGGAGGTGGTCTCGGTGGACAAGGCGAATGTCCTGGCGACCTCGGCGTTGTGGCGGACCGTGGTGGAGGCGGAGGCCCGCGCCCATCCGGACGTGGCGGTGCGCCACGTGCTGGTGGACGCCTGCGCCCTGGAGCTCGTCCGGGCCCCGCGCCGCTTCGACGTGGTCCTGACGGAGAACCTCTTCGGCGACATCCTGAGCGACGGGGCCGCCGGCCTGGTGGGCTCGCTCGGCCTGCTCCCGTCGGCCAGTGTCGGGGAGGCGCATCCGTGGCTGTACGAGCCCGTGCACGGCTCCGCGCCTGACCTGGCGGGGCGGGCCGTGGCCAACCCGCTCGGGGCCATCCTCAGCGTGGCGATGATGCTGCGAACGTCGCTCGGCCAGCCGGAGCTGGCGACGGCGGTGGAGCAGGCGGTCGACGAGGTCCTGCGGGCCGGCATCCGCACCCCGGACCTCGGCGGGACGGCTACGACGGCCGCCGTGGGCGAGGCCGTCGCGTCCGCCCTCCAGGAAGGTCAACCGCTCGTCGGGGGCAGGCCCGCATGAGCCCCCCGGCGGTCCCCCGTCCCCACAGCCGGCGTCTCCTCGACGGCCCCGAGCGCGCGCCCGCCCGGGCCTACTTCCGGGCCGTGGGCTACAGCGACGACGACCTCCGGCGGCCCCTCATCGGCGTGGCCCACGCCTGGATCGAGCTGATGCCCTGCAACATCCACCTGCGCGACCTGGCCGCCCACGTCAAGGCCGGCATCCGCGCCGCCGGCGGCACGCCGGTGGAGTTCAACACCATCGCCGTCTCCGACGGCATCGCCATGGGCACCCCGGGCATGCGCAGTTCCCTCGTCAGTCGCGAGGTGATCGCCGACTCGATCGAGCTCGTGGCCCGGGGGCACCTCCTCGACGGCCTGGTCACCATCACGGGGTGCGACAAGACCATTCCCGGGGCGGTGATGGCCCTGGCCCGCCTGGACCTGCCCGGCCTGATGTTGTACGGCGGCTCCATCCAGCCCGGCCGCTACCAGGGGCGGGACGTGACGATCCAGGACGTCTTCGAGGCCGTGGGCGCCTACCAGGCCGGGCGCCTCTCGCTCGAGGAGCTGTACGCGCTCGAAGCGGTCGCCTGTCCCGGGGCGGGGGCGTGTGGCGGACAGTTCACCGCCAATACCATGGCGATGGCCTTCGGGATGCTGGGGATCGCCCCCATGGCGGCCTGCGACCTGCCGGCCACCCATCCGGAGAAGGCCGCGGCGGCGGCCGAGGTCGGCCGGCTGGCGGTGGAGCTGGTCCGGCGGGAGGTGGGCGCACGGCGCTTCGTCACGCGCGAAGCCCTCGAGAACGCCATCGCCGCCGTGGCCGCGAGCGGCGGGTCGACCAACGCCGTCCTCCACCTGCTGGCCGTGGCCCACGAGGCCGGGGTCCGGCTCGACCTGGAGGACTTCGACCGCATCAGCGCGCGCACGCCCCTGCTGGCCGACCTGAAGCCCGGTGGGCGGTTCGTCGCCACCGACCTCCACCGCGCCGGCGGCACCCGTCTGCTGGCGCGCCGGCTCCTCGACGCGGGACTCCTCCACGGCGACGCGCCCACGGTGACCGGCCGGACGATCGCCGAGGAGGCGGTGCTCGCCGAGGAGGCCCCCGGGCAGGAGGTCGTGCGCCCCCTGCACGCGCCGCTCCGCCCGCACGGAGGGCTGGCCATCCTGCGTGGCAGCCTGGCCCCGGAGGGATGTGTGGTGAAGCTGGCCGGTCACGAGCGCCTCGTCCACACCGGCCCGGCCCGCGTCTTCGACCGCGAGGAGGAGGCGTTCGCAGCGGTCCGCGAGCGGCGGATCCACCCGGGCGACGTCGTGGTGATCCGCTACGAGGGGCCGGTGGGCGGACCAGGGATGCGGGAGATGCTCGCCGTCACCGGCGCCCTCGTCGGAGCCGGATTGGGCGAGTCCGTGGCACTCATCACGGACGGGCGCTTCTCCGGCGCCACCCATGGGTTGATGGTGGGGCACGTGGCCCCCGAGGCCGCCGTGGGCGGCCCCCTGGCCGCGCTGCGCGACGGCGACGAGATCACCATCGACGTCCCGGCCCGGCGTCTGGACGTGGCCCTGCCGCCCGAGGAGCTGGCCGCCCGCCTGCGCGCCTGGCCCGGCCCGCCCGCGTCCTCCCGGGACGGGGCAGGGGTGCTGGCCAAGTACGCCCGGCTCGTCTCCTCGGCGTCGAAGGGTGCGGTGACCACGGCCTGAGGATACCGAACGCGACTCGCCCCGGGGCGAGCGTGACGCACGACCGGCGTCGGAGCGCCCCGGACCGGCGTCATCGCGGCGTGAACGGCGCTCTGCCCGAGGCGTGGCGTCCCGGGCCGTGGGACCGGCGCACCGGCCGGGCACGGTAGTGTCAAGAGTCTTGTGTAAAAGCCCTTGAGCGGGAACGTATCCCCCACCGGTTGTTGAGCCCGCTAATCACGGCATAGGTGATGCGGTCACAGCTGGCCAGGTTGGTGAAGCAACTCATTGG